>Ga0136591_1000008_pt1 | contig 116638 bp, 115 predicted proteins | sample AntRauMFilla3767_FD_104929 | JGI IMG/M metagenome (GOLD analysis project Ga0136591, IMG submission 104929) | Saline lake microbial communities from Rauer Islands, Antarctica - Metagenome Filla 3 #767 | ecosystem: Environmental > Aquatic > Non-marine Saline and Alkaline > Saline | place...
ACCGTAGCCACCCTCTACCTGGGTTGCATTCAGTAATGACATTGTTATTTTTCTCCAGTTGCTTGGTTATCGGGTTTAACCAGCCTTGCCAAAATAGGCTTCGACCACTTCGGGGTTATTGCGCACCTGTTCAATGCTACCTTCCATCATCACTTCACCTTGGGCAAGGACAATAACCGGATCACAAAGACGGGCAATCATATCCATATCATGCTCAATAACCAAAAAGGTGTAACCCATTTCCTGATTCAGGCGCTCAATATTTTTCACCAGATCCACCAGCAACGTCCGATTCACCCCGGCAGCTATCTCATCCAGCAAAACCACCTTGGCATCCGTCATCATGGTACGACCCAACTCCAGAAGCTTCTTCTGACCACCAGAGAGGTTTCCTGCCAGTTCATTTTTGACATGCGACAGGTTGATAAAGTCAATGACTTCCAGGGCACGCTGACGCACCTCCTGCTCCTGTTGACGAACCAGGGAGGGCTTAAGCCAGGTACTAAAGAGGTTTTCCCCTTCCTGACGCGGCGGCACCATCATCAGGTTTTCCAAAGCAGTCATATGGGAAAATTCGTGAGCAATTTGAAAGGTGCGTAAAAGACCTTGCTGAAAGAGGGCATCAGGCGTCTCATGGGTAATATCCCTCCCTTCCATCAGAACCTGGCCGGAATCCTCTGCCAGAGTGCCGGCAATGATATTGAACAAAGTGCTCTTGCCTGCTCCATTGGGGCCGATCATGCCAGTCACTGAACCCCTGGCTACTTCAAGGGAACAATTATTGATAACCTTCAGGCCACCAAAGGCCTTACTGACATTTTTTACGGCAATAATGGGTTGTTCTTGTGTTGTTGAAGACATCCTACCCCCGAGCATTTAAGGTTTCTTAAACCAAGGTCGCATTCTAGCCACATCATTACCCACCCACAACTTGCAGGCACAAAAAAAACAGCAACAAAGCTGCTATCTGAGACAAGAGTAGAAGATAAAAGAGTGAAAAGGGGGATTTATTGACAACTAAGGATATGGTGGGTGGTACTGGGTTCGAACCAGTGACCCCCAGCTTGTAAGGCTGGTGCTCTCCCAACTGAGCTAACCACCCGGGAGGATGACAGAAAATGGCGGACCGGACGGGACTCGAACCCGCGACCTCCGGCGTGACAGGCCGGCATTCTAACCAACTGAACTACCGGTCCGCAGCATACTTCTGCATCTGGGGATTATCACTGAAAATGGCGGACCGGACGGGACTCGAACCCGCGACCTCCGGCGTGACAGGCCGGCATTCTAACCAACTGAACTACCGGTCCGCATCTACAGCAATACTTCACTAGGTGAAGGACATGATGGTGGGCGGTACTGGGTTCGAACCAGTGACCCCCAGCTTGTAAGGCTGGTGCTCTCCCAACTGAGCTAACCGCCCCGTCATGTGGCTGCGCATTCTACAGCCTTTTCAGGGGCTGTCAATTTCTTTTTTAAGATTTTTTTAGCTGCTTATCAGTTGATTGCAAGCTTTGAGTAGGCAAATCATCAGAAACGGGAACTTTCCAGTTTTTACAGTCTCTGATTAAAGCGACCTTGACTCGCTCATGTCAGGTTCACTCAAGGATGAGCAAAATTTTTAGGTTGCGACTTTAGTGGGTGGGGTTTTTTGTCGCACCTTTGCAAGCCATTGTTTTAAAAGAAAAACACTCAACAATCAGCCGCTCTTATTAGTCTTTTTCCTTTTAATAAGCAGACTTAGGTTCAGGTCATTCTAGCTCTGAGTTAGAATGATCGCGATCCATTGACATGTATCATGGCTGGGGAATCCCAGCTGCTGGAAACTTGGCGCTGGATTCCTCCAACTAAACTGCTGTAATGGGAACCTGACATGAGCACAGCAATTGAACACCCAACCTATAACTACAAGGTGGTAAGGCAATTTGCCATTATGACTGTGGTCTGGGGTATCGTCGGCATGCTTGTCGGCGTCTGGATCGCAGCCCAACTGGCTTGGCCTGCACTGAACTTTGACCTTCCTTGGACTAGCTTCGGACGTCTGCGTCCGCTGCACACCAATGCGGTAATCTTCGCATTTGGTGGTTCTGCACTTTTTGCCACCTCTTATTATGTGGTGCAGCGCACCAGTCAGGCACGCTTGCTGTCTGACGGCCTGGCTGCTTTCACCTTCTGGGGTTGGCAACTGGTTATTGTACTGGCTGCCATTACTCTGCCTCTGGGTCTGACTCAGGGTAAGGAATATGCCGAGCTGATCTGGCCTATCGACGTACTGATTGCAGTCGTCTGGGTTAGCTATGCAGTGGTTTTCCTGGGCACCATCTACAAGCGTAAAACCTCCCACATTTATGTGGCCAATTGGTTTTTCGCCGCCTTTATTCTGACCGTTGCTGTACTGCACATCGGCAACAGCATGGCGATTCCCACCTCCTGGCTGCACTCCTACTCCATCTATGCCGGCGCCACGGATGCCATGATGCAGTGGTGGTATGGTCACAACGCGGTTGGTTTCTTCCTGACAGCAGGCTTTCTGGGCATGATGTACTATTTCGTACCCAAGCAAGCCGAGCGTCCTGTCTATTCCTACCGCCTGTCCATCGTACACTTCTGGGCATTGATCTGTGTCTACATGTGGGCTGGTCCTCACCACCTGCACTACACAGCGCTGCCAGACTGGGCTCAGTCTGTTGGCATGATCATGTCCCTGATTCTTCTGGCTCCTTCCTGGGGCGGCATGATCAACGGCATGATGACTCTGTCCGGTGCCTGGCACAAACTGCGCACTGACCCCATCCTGCGCTTCCTGGTGGTATCCCTGTCCTTCTACGGCATGTCCACTTTTGAAGGCCCGATGATGTCCATCAAAACGGTTAATGCCCTGTCTCATTATACGGACTGGACAATCGGCCACGTACACGCCGGTGCTCTGGGCTGGGTTGCCATGATCACCATCGGTTCCATCTACCATATGATTCCGCGTCTCTTTGACCGCAAGGAAATGCATTCCGTTGGCTTGATCAACGTGCATTTCTGGCTGTCCACTGTCGGCACCGTGCTTTACATTGCCTCCATGTGGGTTAACGGCATCATGCAGGGTCTGATGTGGCGCGCAGTCAATGCTGACGGCACTCTGATGTATACCTTCATTGAGTCAGTAGAAGCCAGCCATCCCGGCTATATTGTTCGCTGGATTGGTGGTCTGCTGTGGCTGGTCGGTATGCTGCTGATGGCCTACAACGTTTACATGACTGTGAAGGGCAATGCTTCTGAAAAGAAAGCAGCTGCTCAAACAGCCTAAGCGAAGGGGTTATCTAGATGAAACACGATATTGTTGAAAAGAATGTAGGCCTGATGGCCGTACTGATCCTGGTTGTGATCAGCTTTGGTGGCCTGGCCGAGATCGTTCCCTTGTTTTTCCAAAAGGAAACTACTCAGCCGGTTGAGGGACTTGAGCCCATTTCTGCGCTGGAACTGGAAGGGCGCGATGTCTACATCCGTGAAGGCTGCTACGTTTGCCACTCACAGCAGATTCGACCTTTCCGTGCCGAAACAGAGCGCTATGGCCACTACTCAGTAGCCGGCGAGTTTGTTTACGATCACACCTTCCAGTGGGGCTCCAAGCGCACCGGGCCTGACCTGGCACGTGTTGGTGGTCGCTACAGTGATGACTGGCACTACGCTCACTTGCACAACCCACGTGATGTAGTACCTGAATCCATAATGCCTGCTTACCCTTGGCTCAACTACGCCAGCCTGGATGGCGATCGCACCGCCACCAAGATGGAACGGTTGCAGATGCTGGGCGTACCTTATACTGATGAGGAAATCGCAGGTGCCGCGGATGTAGTTCGCGGAAAAACTGAAATGGACGCACTGGTTGCTTACTTACAGCAACTGGGTACCGTTCTTAAAGACAGGTAGGGTTATGGATATTAACGTTTTTCGTGGGCTGATGTCGGTTGTCTTGCTGTTTGCCTTTTTGGGAATAGTCTATTGGGCTTACAGCAAAAAACAGAAAAAGCCTTTCGACGAGGCGGCTAACCTGCCCTTCGCCGATGAAGACGAAGACGAAAAAAACCATAACCAGGATGAAAGCTCATCACTGGAGAATAAAAAGCATGACTAGCCAAGCCATGAGCGGCTTCTGGAGCCTGTGGATTTCGGTAATTACCCTGGGTGTAATTGCCTTCTGCTGGTGGCTCCTGTATGCAAACCGCAAAACTGATAAAGCCCCATCTGCGAGCGGTGAAGTTGAAACCACCGGTCACGCAGCGGATGGAATTGAAGAATATGACAACCCCCTGCCCCGCTGGTGGTTCATCATGTTCATTATCACCATTGTATTTGGTCTGGTTTATCTGGCGCTGTACCCCGGCCTGGGTAACTACAAGGGCCTTCTGGGATGGTCTTCCCAGGGACAGTGGGAAGAAGAAATGGAGCATGCCCAAGAATTTTATGCGCCCATTTTTGATGATTACGCCCAGATTGAAGTGACCGAACTGGCTCAGAACCCTGAGGCCATGCAGGTTGCCGATCGCCTCTACCAGAACAACTGTGCTATCTGTCACGGTTCTTCGGCACGCGGGGGCTACGGCTTCCCCAACTTGTCCGATGACAACTGGATGTATGGTGGTGAGCCGGAGCGTATCCGTCAGACCATTATCTGGGGCCGCAGCGGTAACATGGTTGCCTACCAGAATATTCTGGGTGAAGAAGGCATCAACAACATGAGCCACTATGTTCTGAGCCTTTCCGGGGAAGAGCATGATGCGGCCAAGGCTGCAGAAGCTAAGCCTCAGTTTATGGCCCAGTGCGTTGCCTGTCATGGAGCTGATGGCAAGGGTGCCGCTGCTCAGGGTGTTCCTGATATCGGCGCTCCTGACCTGACCGATGACTACTGGCTCTACCAGCAGCCAGGGCAAGAACTGCAGGCAGCTATCAAGCAAACCCTGCGTCATGGTCGTAATGGCCATATGCCTGCCCAGGCTGGTTATCTGGACTATGGTGTTGATTTAAGCAACCTTAACCGTGGCATGAGTGAGGAAGAGCTCGCTGAGCTATTACCCAAAGTGCACTTGGTTACTGCTTATATCTATAGCCTGAGTCAATAAACCGGGCTGATAATGGAAGGGGATGCGGCAGATGGTCGCATTCCCTTTTATCATTTAACCTCAGTATAGTGCTATCTGTAATACCCAAGTAAGTCACTTGGGTATTACAGATAATCCTACCTAGAAGAATACAACCCATAAAAAAACCAGGGTCTGAACTCGAGAGATATTATTTTCCATTCCTGCTTGGTGATAAGCGAATGACCGACAAGATACCGACTCAAGATGTAACTCCGAAAGATGCCGCCCAGAACCGCAAGTCGCCCACTACGGGCGGGCCTCAAGGTGAGCTTTACGCCTCCCGCAAGCATATTTATGTAAGACGGGTTCAGGGCTTTTTTCAAAAGCTGCGAACAGGCACCAACTGGGTGCTGATGCTGGGCTTTTTCCTGACACCCTTTATTCCCTGGGGAGACCGTCAGGCCATTCTATTTGATCTTCCGGCCCGTCAGTTTCATATATTTGGCACCACCTTCTTCCCACATGATTTCATGCTTCTTGCATGGTTATTGATTATCCTGGCTTTTGTGCTGTTTTTTGTGACCAATTTTGCCGGTCGCGTCTGGTGTGGTTATACCTGCCCCCAGTTTGTCTGGACCTGGCTCTATATCTGGGTTGAAGAAAAAACTGAAGGCTCGCCCAACAAGCGTAAAAAACTCGACAAACAATCCTGGAATGGCGAGAAGTTTCTGCGCAAGGGTGTGAAGCATCTGGTGTGGCTGGCAATCGCCCTGGCAACAGCTATTGCCTTCCTGGGTTATTTCTCACCCATACGTGACCTGCTACCCAGAATATTCACCTTTGATCTGGGAACCTGGGAAATGTTCTGGATGGGCTTTTTTACCTTGTTTACCTATCTGTTTGCTGGTTGGCTGCGCGAACAGGTGTGCATCTATATGTGTCCATATGCACGCTTCCAGGCGGTGATGTTTGATAAGGACACTCTGATCGTCTCTTACGATGCTGCACGTGGCGAGCCACGCGGACCACGTAAAAAATCCACTGACCTGAAAGAAGCCAATCTGGGTCACTGTATTGATTGCGACCTCTGTGTTCAGGTTTGCCCGGTAGGCATTGATATTCGCAATGGCTTGCAATATGAATGCATCACCTGCGCGGCCTGTGTGGACGTGTGTGATCAGGTTATGGACAAAATGGAATATCCTCGTGGCCTGATTCGTTACACCACAGAAGAAGAGCTTGCGGGTCGTAAAACAAAAATATTGCGGCCTCGACTGATTGGTTACTTTACTGTCCTGGTGGCCATGATTATTGCCTTCAGTGTTGCCCTTTCCAGTCGTGTTCCCCTGGAAATGGAAGTACAAAGAGACCGCAATCAGCTGTTTCGTATGACTGCTGAAGGCATGATTGAAAATAGCTACCGGATTGGCATTACCAACATGGTACAGGAAGAACGCACCTTCAAGCTAAGTCTGGAAGCTCCCGAAGGCCTTCAGCTTAGGGGTGCCGAACCTTACACTCTGGGTGCTGGCGAAACCCAACAGTTTTCTTTCCGGGTTGTAGCTGATCCCGAGAAACTTCCTCAGGTTCCTGCAATCGATATAAGACTGTATATTGAATCTGAATCCGACCCGAGTCTTAAAAACTCGCGTGAATCCCGCTTTATTTTAAGGTCAGCACGCTAATGAGCTTAAGTACATCACCCAAGAAACCCTGGTATAAAGAACCCATCAGTTGGCTGGCCTTTGGGCCGGCCATACTGGGCGTCTTCTCAGGCCTGACCCTGTTGGTTGTCGGTAACATCAACTATGATGGGGTTGTACACGAGGATTACTACAAGGAAGGAAGGGCAATCAACCAGTCTTTTGAACGTGACCGCTACGCAGAAGAACTGGATCTGACTGCTTCCCTGCGTTTTGTCAGCAACCAGTTGCACCTGGATTTATCCGGCCAGCTTGCCAGCTTCCCTGATGAAATGCTGGTTCTGATGGAAAACCCCACGCGTGCCAACAAAGACTTTTCCATTCCCATCCAGCACCTTCAGGGTGGACGCTACCTGGGTAGCCTGCCTCAGCAGCCGAGCAACGACTGGGACATCAAGCTTTATGGTCCAAACAAGGAGTGGCGACTTCACAGTCGTGCCCACTTCCCTCTCCAGGGCCCTCTGGAAATGCGCCCCAGCAACCTTTGACAACAGCTACAGCCATCAGGAACCAGTGCGGGGCAGCGGAGGTAGAAACCGCTGCCTTTTTTATAGGGCCTAACACCAGTCGTAGAGTATTCAAGATGACAACCAGGGGAACCAACTAATGACGCAGCCGTCCTGTTTTCACTGTGGCGAACCGGTGCCTGACAACAGCCCCTATCAGGTGACCATCAAACAGGAGCCACAACCGCTATGTTGTCCCGGCTGTGAAGCTGTTGCCAATGCCATCGTTCATGGTGGTCTGGAAAGCTACTATAAATTCCGTACCGAATTGCCGCCACGCCCTGAGCTCAGTGAGGAAGAGTTAGCTGAACTCCAGATCTATGACACCCCTGAGTTACTGCAGGAGTTTGTCAGCCTAAACGAGCAGGGAATGGCTGAGACCACTCTCGCCATTGACGGCATCACCTGTGCTGCTTGCGCCTGGCTGATTGAGCACCAGATTGACAACCTCGAGGGTGTGGAACGTACTGCAGTCAATCTTAGTGCCCAGCGAGCCAGCCTGCGTTGGGATATCAACAAACTGCCATTCAGCAAGCTGTTGGCTGAATTCAAGTCGATAGGCTATGGCGCTCAACCCTGGCAGGCTGATGAACAACAGCAAAAGCTGCAGAGAGAACAAAAAACCGCCATTCGTCGCCTGATCGTTGCTGCTATAGGTTCCATGCAGGCCATGATGTTTGGTGTCGCTCTGGAAGCGGGCATGCTTGAGAATTACATGCAACAGGAGTTTATCCTGCTGTTTATGTGGATGTCCTTCCTGGTCACAACACCGGTTGTGCTCTACTCAGCCTGGCCATTTTTCAGCAGTGCCGCCCGGGAACTCAGGCATAAGCGCCTCAGTATGGATGTTCCCGTTTCCCTGGCAATAGGCCTGGGCTATACCGCCAGCGTCTGGGCGCTGGTCTTTGGGGTGGGTGAACTGCATTTTTACGCCATTGCCATGTTCACTTTTTTCCTGCTGTTTGGTCGCTACATTGAAATGCGCACCCGACATAAAATCGGCAGTGGTGGCAATGCCCTGCACGACCTCATCCCCCAAGCTGCTCTTCTTCTGGATGCTGATGATAACGAAGAATATGTACCCAGTCGTCAACTCCGGCCGGGAGATCGCATTCTGGTCAAACCCGGTCATACGCTGCCCGTTGACGGCGTCATCCTTTCAGGTCACTCCAGCGTTAACGAAGCCACCATGACCGGAGAATACCTGCCCGTTTCCTGCCATCCCGGCCACCAGGTACTGGCGGGCACGCAGAATATCGACAGTCCGCTAATCGTTGAGGTCGAAAAAATTGGTCAGGAAGTCCGGCTGGCCAGTATTGCCCGTCTGAGTGACCGCGCGCTGGCAGAAAAACCTCGCATAGAAACCCTGGCCAACCGGGTTTCACAATATTTTGTTGCGGCCATCCTACTGGTGTCAGTCACTGTGTTCACAGTCTGGCTGTTCCTGGATCCTGCCCGCGCTTTTTGGGTCACCCTCTCCGTATTGGTGGTTACCTGCCCTTGTGCACTGGCGCTAGCAACACCCACCGCACTGGCTGTAGCCAATGCCACTCTGGGGCGGCAGGGTGTTCTGATTACCCGCGGGCATGTTCTTGAGGGACTGGCCAAGGCCACACATATTATATTCGATAAAACAGGCACTTTGACTGAAGGACGTCTGGAACTGAAGGAAGTTCGTTGGCTGGCCAACCCAGACGACCATCGCAAGCAGCAGGCTGCGGCCCTGGCTGCAGCACTGGAAACCCAGTCCGAACACCCCATAGCACGGGCTTTTACAGCCAGTCGCCAGGAAGCCATCAAGGCAACCGACATCCAGACTGTGACCGGCCAGGGCTTGAGTGGAATAATAGCCAATCAGACTTATCACCTGGGGCGCGCTGATTTTGTGGCACCGGACAGCGGTTTGCTGCCACCTGAAGAAGAGGGCCAGTGGTTGCTCTTGGCTGCTGGCAACGAACCTCTTTGCTGGTTCCGCTTGAGTGATCAACTTCGCCCTGATACCCAGGCCATGCTGGATGAGCTGCACAGCCTGGACATGCAGGTTGAACTTTTGTCCGGCGATCAGGAGGGTGCTGTCGCCAGTATTGCCCGGGAACTCAATATAGGAAACTTTAGGGCCAGTGCCACACCGGAAATGAAGCTGGCCCGACTCAGGGAGCTTCAGGCTGAAGGTCATCAGGTCATCATGGTTGGAGACGGAGTCAATGATGTCCCCGTTCTGGCTGGTGCCCAGGTTTCCATAGCCATGGGCGATGCCACGGATCTGGCCAAAACCAGTGCCGACACCCTGCTATTATCCAGTCGCCTGATCCGGATTCCCCAGGCCATACAAAAAGCACGCAAAACCCGCATGACCATTGCCCAGAACCTCAGTATCTCTCTGGGTTACAATCTGATGGCTCTACCCGCTGCCGCCATGGGCCTTATTCCACCCTGGATGGCTGCCCTGGGTATGACCAGCAGTTCTCTGCTTGTGGTATTCAACGCTCTGCGCCTGAAAGACAAAGGCAATGAGCAACGCCTGAGTGAGACCTCTTCCCGGTCATCCTCAACAAACCCGCAACAGGAGGCCAAAGCATGAACATCCTTTTTTTGCTGATCCCCCTCTCTTTGATCCTGCTCAGTCTGGCTATCTGGGCTTTTTTCTGGGCGGTCAAGCATGATCAGTTTGAGGATCTGGAAGGACCCGCCTACTCCATCTTGTTTGATGACGAAGATGAAGTAAAAAAACCGAAGACAGAAGACTCGGACAAGCCTGAAAAATGACTGAACTTCTGGCTGGGGGCCTGATAACCGCCCTCATCGCAGGCTTTCTGGGTGGAGGGCATTGCATCGGTATGTGTGGAGGCATTGTCAGCGCCCTGTCATTTGCTCTTCCGCCCAGCCAGAGACATCCTGCCCGTATCGCCGCCCTGATGCTGATGTACAACCTTGGCCGCATTAGCAGCTACACTCTGGCAGGTGCCCTGGTTGGTGGGGTGGGCCAGCTCTTGATTCACAATATCCAGGCTATCACCCAGGTTCTGGGTTGGCTGGCTGTCACCATGCTGGTTCTGATGGCTTCCTATATCGGCCAGTGGTGGCAAGGCCTGACTCGTGTGGAAGCTCTGGGCAAATACCTCTGGCGCTTTCTGGAGCCACTGGGGCGCAACCTAATGCCCGTGACTCATCCCGGCCAGGCATTGCTGATTGGCATCATCTGGGGCTGGCTTCCCTGTGGCCTGGTTTACTCCATGCTGATACTGGCCCTCAGTAGTGGCAGTGCAGCTCAAGGTGCCTTGCTACTGTTTGTTTTTGGTCTCGGCACTCTGCCCACTCTGCTTTTGACCGGAGCTTTGGCGCGGCAGGTGACGCGCTTCTTTCGTCAACCACTCTGGCGCCAGGCTTCAGCCCTATTGTTGCTTGCCTTTGCCCTATGGCAGGCTTTGCCTTTACTGGGCTTTTCAACGCCCCCTCATCCCTAGAAGAGATAACTCATGAACCCAGTTGATTTTAACCGTTTTGAATGGAACCCCGAACTGATCGAGCGTTATAACCTGGCAGGCCCACGTTATACCTCCTACCCGACAGCACCCCAGTTCCATGACGGTTTCGGTTCGGAAGAATTTCGTCAGGCACTGGTTGACAGCAATGCCAGCCAGGCTCCTCTGTCTTTGTATTTTCATATCCCTTTTTGTGCCAAGATCTGTTTTTATTGTGGTTGCAACAAGATCGCTACAGGTGACACCACTCGCTGTGAACCCTATTTGCAGCGCCTTTACCAGGAAATGGATCTGGTTGCTGAACAAATTGATACCCAGCGCCAGGTTAACCAGCTTCACTGGGGCGGCGGTACACCGACTTTTTTGTCTGACCAACAAATGCGTGAACTCATGCAGGAAACCCGCAAACGCTTCCAGCTGCGTGATGATGATCAGGGTGACTACTCCATTGAAATCGACCCCCGCGAAATTCAGCCTCACACGCTCCCTCTACTACGGGAACTCGGTTTTAACCGCATGAGTTTTGGCCTGCAGGATTTGAACTTGAAAGTTCAGGAAGCTGTTAACCGTGTGCAACCCCGAGCCATGACAGAAAATGCCCTGATTCAGGCCAGAGAACTGGGCTTTCGCTCTTTGAATCTGGATTTGATTTACGGCCTGCCCCACCAGACACCGGAAACTTTTGCCGCCACGCTGGAAGAAGTCATTGAGATGAACCCGGATCGTCTCTCGGTGTTCAACTATGCCCACCTTCCCGAACGCTTTAAACCCCAGCGCCGCATCAAAGCTGAAGACCTGCCCACCCCCGAGCAAAAACTAATCATCCTGGAGCAGACCATTTCCCGCCTGGTGGAAGCCGGCTACGTTTATATTGGAATGGATCACTTTGCCAAGCCGGATGACAGCCTGGCGATCGCCCAGCGCGAAGGGCGAATGCACCGCAACTTCCAGGGGTACACCACCCATTCCAACTGTGATCTTATTTCCATGGGAGCTTCATCCATCAGCCAGGTGGGACCGACTTACGCCCAAAACCACCATGATACCGAAAGCTATGAAGCCGCTATCGGTGATGGCCGGTTTGCCACTCTGAGAGGTCTGCAACTGACACAGGACGACCTGCTGCGCCGAGCCGCCATCAACCAGTTGATCTGTCACTTTGAGCTGGATGGCGATGCTTTTGGCACACAACATGGAATCAACTTTGCTGACTACTTCCAACAGGAGCTTGAGCACCTGCAACAACACCAGAAGGATGGCTTATTGCAGATTCAGGGCAATCATTTGATTGTCAGCCCGGCCGGACGTCTGTTGGTACGGAGTATCTGTATGATTTTCGACAGTTATCTGGATCAAAGTGGCCTGGGCAAAGCTTTCTCGCGGATTATTTAATATAAGGTTCCCTCATTGCCTTGGATCATGTCTCATGGTAAAAGTAGTTGAGATATATCATGTCTGCTCAAGTTATAGGGAGTTAAACGATGTCCAGCCAACACAATAAAGGAATCGGCCTCAACCTGGCTAAAGAAACCCGCTGCATGACTTGCAGTCTGAGTTCTCTTTGTCTGCCTTTATCCCTCAATCTGGAAGATATTGATCAGCTGGATCGAATTATCAAACGCCGCCAGCCGCTCAAAAAAGGCGATCACCTCTTCCGTCAGGGCGATCATTTTGATTCGGTTTATGCAGTCCGTTCCGGCAGTTTGAAAAACTACATCATGACCAATGATGGTGAAGAGCAAATCACCAACTTCCACCTGCCCAGCGAACTCGTTGGACTGGATGGAGTGGACTGCTCAAGTTATCCGGTTTCATCCAAGGCTCTGGAAACCACAACCGTTTGTGAAATACCTTATACACGACTACAAAGCCTGGCCCAGGAACTTCCCGACCTGCGCAACCAGATTTTCAGCAGCATGAGCAAAGAAATCCGCGATGACAAACAAATGATGCTGCTGTTGTCCAAGAAAAATGCCGAGGAGCGGGTCGCCACCTTCCTGGCCAACCTTTCCTCGCGCTTCAAGCGACGCGGCTATTCACCTTACACCTTCCGCCTACCTATGTCGCGCAATGAGATCGGCAACTACCTGGGCCTAGCAGTGGAAACAGTAAGCCGTGTTTTTACACGCTTCCAGACCATCCAGATCATTGCTGTCAATGGCAAAGAAGTGCATATTACTGACCGACAGCAACTGCTTGAAATTGCCGGTGTGACAGAATGCGAAGTGGAACAGCCTGGCAAACTCATTGCTTCCTGAACTTCTGGCAAGGCTGCACACGACTTTATTTTAAGGAGGAAGACAGATGTTGGATGACTTCTCAATCAAACAGCTGGTAACAGCTCACAAGGATTTTCCCAAGAAGGGTTACACCACCCGTGACCTCTCCGGTCTGCTATACGATCCCAAAGCTCTCCAGGTTATCACTGATACCTTTGCCCATCGCTACCTGGATTCTTCAATCAGCCATCTGGTTGTACTCAAAGGGCGCGGAACCATGTTTGCCGCCGTACTCGCCTACAAGCTCAACCTGCCCCTGGTCCTGATCCGTGATTTTGGCGAAGAGCCCGGTGATGTGCTCTTTGAACGTGCTCCCAGCTCCAGTGGCGACCGCACTCTGGAAATGCGTGAAGGCCTGATCAAGGAAGGTGACCAGGTGCTTTTGTTTGATGACATCCTGTCCAGTGGCGGCAGCCTGATTGCTGCCGCAGCCCTGTTGCGTCGCCAGGGTGCCGAAATCCAGGAGGTCGCCACCCTGATTGATTTGCCTGACAAGGGCGGTAGTGGCCGCTTGCAGGAAATCGATATATCCACCTATTCCCTCATGGCTTTTGAAGGCGACTAAAGTTCAGTCGCCAACTGGTCGATCAACTCTATCCGATCGGCCAGGCTGCTTTCCCTTTTGGCCTCCAGGCCCTGAAAATTAAAAATACGGGTATCCGCCAGTTGTGACGGAGCAACATTCTGAAGAGCATTGAACAGGGTTTCGATGCGTCCCGGAAAACGTTTGTCCCAGTCATTCAGCATTTCCTTGATTACCTGGCGCTGCAAGTTATCCTGAGATCCGCAAAGATTGCAGGGAATGATCGGAAACTCCATCATCTCGGCAAATTCGGCAATATCCTTTTCCTTGCAGTAAGCCATGGGACGGATAAGGATATTCTTGTGGTCATCGGAAAGCAGTTTGGGAGGCATGGATTTGATGCTGCCGCCAAAAAAAAGATTCAAAAACAGGGTTTCCAGCAAGTCATCCCGATGGTGGCCCAAGGCAATCTTGGTGGCCCCGATTTCTTCAGCAAATCCATACAGGGTACCTCGCCGCAACCGTGAGCAAAGACCACAGGTTGTTTTCCCCTCAGGCACCTTTTCCTTGACGATGCTATAGGTGTCCTTTTCCAGAATATGGTAAGCAACACCCACTTCTTTCAGGTATGCAGGCAGGATTTCTTCCGGAAAACCCGGTTGTTTCTGATCCAGATTGACGGCGATCAACTCAAACTCAACCGGGGCACTCTTCTGCAAACCCATCAGAATATGCAAGAGGGTATAGGAGTCCTTGCCACCGGACAGACAGACCATGATCTTGTCACCTTGCTGAATCATGTCAAAATCTGCGATAGCCTGACCTGTTTGTCGCCTGAGCCGCTTCTGCAGCTTATTGAACTCTTTTTTGGCCTTGGGAAGCAATTCCTGCATGGGACACCTGTCACGGTTAACTTTAAAGGTGGGCAAATTAACCAAAGCAGGACTAAATGTAAATGCTCCAAGCGTTTTCTATCCGGCTTTGCCCTGTTAATATCCAAGCCTAGGACTATTTATCCAGCTTAAGGTTTGATACCAAGATGACGGCGTTACAAGAAACTCGACTTTTCGAGGACCTGCTCGAAGTTTTACAGGACTGTCCTGAAGGGGTTAATGAGCACTTGCTTTTGAAAAAGCTGGATCAGAAAGGCACCATCACTCTGGAAGCAGACACTTTCAGTGATAACGTCAAGCTCTTTCGAACCCACTTTCTACTCTACAATGCACTCTATCAACTACGAGATGAGCTCTGGAAAACCGCCAGGGGGCATTTGGAAATCACTGCAGTACGCATCCAGCTCATGCCTTACCACCCTGGTAAAGCTGCATTGCAGCAACACGATCCCATGCGGGACTATTATCTGGACATAGAGCAACTGGAGAAAACCACCCAGCTGGATATAGAAACGGCTCTTAACAACTTCTGGAAGCGTCTGCATCAGGAAACCGTCTTTACCGGCGGAGGTATTAAAGCCAAAGCACTGGAGACTCTGGGTTTGAATGAAGGTGTAACGGCCAAGCAAATCAAGCTGAGCTACCGGCGTCTGGCCATGCAGCACCATCCGGATCGCGGTGGCGACCCGGAAAAGCTTCAGGATATCAATGAAGCCATGGAAGTCCTCAAACCCCTGCTCAAATCCTCCTGAAACCGAGACAAGATCACTATGCGCAAACCAGCTATTTCACTCATCCTGACTCTCAGTCTCTTCATACTCAGTCAGGCCTCCTGGGCACAGGATACAGAAACACCCCGTTTTCATGCTTCCATTCTGATGTATCACCACATCAGCAACGCCACACCTCCGTCAACCAGCACCTCGCGTGAGAAATTCATCCAGCACCTGGATCTCCTCAAACAGGAAGGCTTTGAAGTCTGGCCCCTGGATCGTGTTGTCAGCCATCTGCAGCGTCCTCGCCCCCTGCCTGACAAGATTGCCGTGCTGACTTTTGATGATGCCTATATCAGCGTCTACGAGACCGCCATGCCCCTTCTGGAAGAAAGAGGGCTGCCTTACACCATTTTTGTCAATGCCGACCCCATCAACAAAGGGCGCCTACTCTATATGTCCTGGGAGCAACTGCGTGAGGCCAAGGAGAAGGGAGCCATTATTGCCAATCATTCGCTAAGCCACCCCCACATGATTCGTAAAAATGACGAGGAATCCGAAGCAGACTGGTTGCAGAGAATGCGCCAGGAAGTGGAGGAAAATCAGCGCCACCTGGTCGAACAGCTGGGTGATGCACCCAAACTCTTTGCCTATCCCTACGGGGAATACAACCCGGAGCTGGAAAAGCTGATGAAGGATCTGGGCTATGTTGCTTTTGGCCAGCATTCGGGGCCAGCAAGCCCTTACACTAGCATGCAGGCCGTTCCCCGCTATGCAGCCAATGGCATCTATGCCAACCCTGATCCCTTGAAGATCAAATTACATGCTCTGCCTTTTCCCTTGACCTCTCAGTCCCCACAATCAGGGGTACTCGAAGCCGAAGAGCGCCGACCCACACTTGAGCTGACCATGCTGGAAGGTGATTATCGCCTGAACCAGTTACGCTGCTATGGACCCGATGCGGAAGTGCTGGATGTCAGCACCCAAACAATGGAAGACAGTAGCATCCAGATCACCATTAAACCCCACAAGTCCCTGAATCCAGGACGTTCCAGGTACAACTGCACAGCACCCCACAAAACGGAAAACCGTTGGTTCTGGTATTCACGTCAGTGGATGCTGCCCAAAAGAGATGGCAGTTGGTACGAAGGCTAAAGGCGGGTTAACTGGTCGGTACCGGCCCCTTGAGCAAACGCACATACATCAAGGCGGTTGTAATGGCGTCACCCAGTGCAGAGTGACGCTCACCAACCATGGGTACACCCAGTTTTTCAGCAATTTTTTCAAAATGCAGGTCAGGCTGCAGTTCGGGGTTGGCCCGCTTGACCTTGTCCAGGTAACAATGTGACAGTTCAATATTTTTGTTAGGCAGACTGAACCCGAAGCGTGGCCGGATGAAGCGGTTCAATACCGTAATATCATAGTTGATGTAATAACCCATAATCGGGCGGTTACCGACAAATTCCAGCAGCTGCTGCAAAGCATCAGCAAGAATCTCTCCCCCGCGCAGATCAACGCCACGAATGCGGTGGATCTTGATGGAGTCCCCGGTCAGGCTTTCCGGTTTCTGCAGCTTGATATCCAGTTTGTCGCTGGTCAGAACCTGAGTGCCTTTGATTTTTACCGCAGCAATTGAAACGAGCTCGGCCTTCTGAGGGTCCAGATCGGTCATCTCACAATCCAGAGCAACCACCTCATCCCCCTCATAAGGTTCAAACAGGAACGCATATTCACCATCTTTTTGCGTCCATTTATCTGTAGCACTTCTTATTGTTTTAAGTACCATGATGCTAACCTCTTTGTTATTTTATCGTTCAAGATGGTAGCGATGCGACATCCGTGATTTAAACTCTTTGACCAGGTGCAAGGCTTCACGCAACAAATCCCTGTCCAGCTTGTTGAGGCCTACAGCACTGATCAGATTGGCTTCATCCATGGCAGCCTGCCCTTTTTCCGCTTTCAATTGCTGGTGCAAACGCAGTGTACTCATAACAGCCAGGGCTTCGGAAAGATCATCGGCAAAATCCTTTTTGATCACCCGCTTCTCGGTCAAGGCTTCAAGACGTTGGAAGGTGTTGGTTTCCTTGATCTTATGCTGCAAAGCCACGGTGCGCACACCATGTACGATGGGAAAAATTCCACCTTTTTTAATATCCATGCCATCCGAGCTTTTCAGACCACCAAAGAAAGTCAGGGGTGTACTGAAGCGGCGTAACGGCATGGCAAAGTAAGAGTAGAAAACGTCATTGCCTTCCAGATTATTAAAGAGACCATCCCGCAAACGGTTAAACAGGCGGGTATCACCGGCAACCGGATGAGCATCCACAAAAATGGCCAGATTCATAAGGCCAGTGCCTTCCACAGAACTGGTCCACTGCCCAAGGCGCTTTTTCCACTCGCTTTCAGTCATTACCCATTCCGGATTGGAAACCATGATATTACCGGGGCAAAGTGGGTAGCCAAAATCCAGCAAAGTATTGGTGAACTTTTCCATTACCTTGCTGCACTCCGGCCAGTCAAGATCATCCGAAAGGATCAGGGCATTATCCTGATCGGTTTTCAGCACCTGCTCACCACGGCCTTCGCTGCCCATAACCAGTAGACAGGATTTCTGGCGAATTTCTTCAGGCACCAGCTGCTCAAACGCCTTGGCAATAATTCGACCATTCAGTGCCGCCAGGAGATCCATGGCAAAACGGATTTTAACGCCCTGTGAAACCAAGCCACTGACCAACTCGGTTGTACCCTTGGCTGCACGAGCCAATTCATCAAGACTGCTGGCCCGTTCAATCTGCAGACCTATGACATGGGATTGACTGGAAAAGAAACTGAGTACATCCGTCAGCTCAACCAGGCCAGCCAGCTTGGGTCCATCGTAGACGACCACCCGTTGTATTTTATGGCGGGTCATCAAGACCAGGGCATTAAAAAGAAAATCATCGGTTTGGACGGTAAGGAGGTTATAGCTGGCCAGGTCACAAATATCAGTATCCAGCGCCATTTCCTTGAGCACGACACCTTCCAGAAGGTCTGTACGGGTCACCATGCCATATTGGCTGCCTTTGCGAACCAGCAGGGAATCCGAGTTTTGTTCACGCATAGTACGAGTGGCTTCCAGAATGGAAGTACCCGAGTCCAGAACCACAGCATCGCGCAGCACCGAATCTGCCACCTTGGCCAGCATGAAAGCAGACATATCATTGCCGCCCTGCTGTTTGCTGCGACGGCTTTCCAGCAAGCGGGCTTTTTCAGCCAGAGTGTTCTGGAAATAGGCAGCGAATGCCGAGTTATCATCCATAAACTTGAGGAAAACAGCTTTGGGAAGCAGCCAGGCAATGGTTTCCTCAAGAGCACGGAAGGTATAGCGACTGGAGCCGTTGATGATACTGATGGCCCCAAAAAGGTCATCGTGGGCATACTCCCGGATTACGCCCTGGTCAGGATCAGCTTCTGATGCCTTGCTGTCCACCTCAACCACAGCGCCCTTCATGACGACAAAAACATAATCGCTGGTCTGACCGGTTTCAATAATGATTTCATCCTTACCGAAATAGCCAATATCCAGGCAAGTCAAAAGCTGCTGCTGTTCTTCTTCTGTGAGCAGATCAAAAGGCGGGTGCGAAATATCAAATTCATTGCTCATCTTGCTTATCCTTGTTATTGGAGCTTCAACCTGGTGACTGGCGTCACCAGAAAGTTAGATCAGTAGCATCCATGAACCCCTGTATTGATTCATTATCTGAATGTAACAAACACCTCTCGTAGCTGTAAGCCGTACTTTAGTATCAGGGTTTTTGCGTCTCGCAGACCGCTTCATGCAATGGGTCTTCAGCACCCAGTCGACGCATGGCATTAACATTCATGGCACGGTCTTCTTTCAGTGGCACCAGCTCCCGACTGCTGCAATTCAGCACATAAGCCTGATTGGTTACCTGGTCAACATGCAGTCTTTCAAATCGATACAACATAAACTCAGCAACTTGCTGATTACCAACTGACATTTTTGTAAGGCTGGAGGTATCCAGAATGGTGAATGCACCGGTCAAAGGCACCACATAAGTCCAGGGTCTCCAAAAGTTTTCCTTGGTTTCCTCTGCAACAACAACTGAGTCTTCGGGTAACTGGGTCTGCTTTAGTTCATACCAGTTGTACTCCGTATAGACCTGATAGCTCAACATGCCCAAGCCTGCAAAAACGGGGATAATCCATTTGGGCAGTCGCTGTCCACTCAGCTTACGCAGGAGCAGAGCAACACCCGCTGCAGCCAAACCGCAAAAAACTGCTGCAATCAAATGCCAAATCATAAATTTCTTTCCTCAAAATAAGTCGGGCTTCCCTGAGGAAGCCCGATCGGGTTCAACCTGTTGCAGACTTTATCTGCTTTTAAGGTTGGTTGCTACTTAGTGATCCTGAGCTTGGCCAGCACCTTTAGGGTAGCGAACGCTTTCAACCATTTCACGAATCTCTGCAGGAGGCGCATCAGTCGACTTGGCTACAGCAAAAGCTACAGCGAAGTTGATCATGGCACCAATTGCACCGAAGGAAAGTGGTGAAATACCCAGTACCCAGTTATCGACATTGTCAGGCAGAGTGTTGGTACCTGGGATAAACAACCAACCCTTATAGGTGAAGATGTAAACCAGAGTAGTCAGCAGACCTGCCAACATACCAGCTACCGCACCCTTGTTGTTCATCGTCACAGAGAAGATACCCATCATCAGTGCTGGGAACAGAGATGCAGCGGCGATACCAAAGGCCAAAGCAACCGTCTGTGCCGCAAAACCTGGAGGGTTGAGACCCAGATAGGTTGCGACCAGGATGGCACCTGCCATGGAAATACGCGCAGCCAGCATTTCACCTTTCTCAGTGATGTCAGGCTTGAAGGTTTTCTTGATCAAGTCGTGACTGACCGCAGAAGAGATAGCCAGCAACAGACCCGCAGCAGTAGACAGGGCCGCAGCAATACCACCAGCAGCGATCAGACCAATAACCCAGGGTGGCAGGTTGGCAATTTCAGGGTTAGCCAGTACCAGGATATCGTTGTTGATGTTCAGCTCGTTACCTTCCCAGCCACGCTCAGAAGCAGTTGCGGCAAAGTCAGGGTTAGAGTCGTTGTACATCTGGATGCGACCATCGTTGTTCTTGTCTTCAAAGGTAATCAGACCGGTTTCTTCCCAGGTTTTAACCCAGTTAGGACGATCTTCATAAGCAATGGCGTTGGTCATGGCTTCATCATAGTTCTCTACCTGACCGGCAGCATCGGGGTAAACCGTGGTAACCAGGTTCAGACGAGCCATGGAACCTACTGCAGGAGCAGTCAGATACAGTAGCGCGATGAACACCAGTGCCCAACCAGCAGACCAGCGAGCATCAGCAACTTTAGGTACAGTGAAGAAACGAATGATTACGTGTGGCAGACCCGCAGTACCAAACATCAGAGACAGAGTGAACAGGAACATGTTCAGTTTGTTGTCAATGTCAGCAGTGTACTCACGGAAACCGATTTCACTCACCACCATGTTGAGTTTTTCAAGCAATGGCAGACCGGATTCGGTGTGCGTGCTGAACAAGCCAAACATGGGGATAGGGTTACCAGTCAGCTGCAGTGCAATGAAGATTGCAGGAATGGTGTAAGCAATGATCAGTACCACGTACTGGGCAACCTGAGTGTAGGTAATGCCTTTCATGCCACCGAATACGGCATACAGGAATACGATCAGAGCAGCAATCCAGATACCCGCAGTGTTAGAGATCTCCAGGAAGCGCGAGAAAGCTACACCAGCACCACTCATCTGACCGATTACGTAAGTAACCGAGGCCGTGATCAAGCAAACTACCGCGATATTACGGGCTGCACCGCTGTAGAAACGGTCGCCGATAAAGTCAGGCACGGTAAATTTGCCGAACTTACGCAGGTAAGGAGCCAGCAGCATTGCCAGTAGTACGTAACCACCAGTCCAACCCATCAGGAAGGAAGAAGCGAAGTAACCACCGGAAGCCAGCAGACCAGCCATGGAGATAAAGGACGCCGCAGACATCCAGTCAGCCGCAGTCGCCATACCGTTGGTGACAGGGTGAACACCACCGCCAGCAACATAGAAGTCCTTGGTGGAACCGGCACGTGCCCAGATGGCAATACCGATATAGAGTGCAAAGGATGCACCGACGAACAAGAGGTTGATTGCAAATTGACTCATGCTGATTTACTCCCCAAGGCCAAATTTTTCATCAAGCTTGTTCATTCTCCAGGCATAGTGGAAAATGATCGCGATGAAAGTCAGAATTGAGCCCTGCTGGGCAAACCAGAAACCCAGATCCGTACCACCAACGGGAATACCCGCGAGTAGAGGACGAAGCAGGATAGCAAAGCCATAAGAAACCAAAGCCCAGACAATCAGGCTTCCGAAGATCAGACGAAGATTCGCTGACCAGTATGCAGCAGCATTAGATTTATCATCTGCCATAGTAATGCTCTCCGTTTATTGTTATTGAGAGTTTCGGGGAAACGCCCTGATGATTCTGCAAAATTAAGCGCAATAATGTAAGCCCCGACATTAGTAGTAAGCGCCCGGATCATCTCTGCAGGAATCAGGAATACTACTCTAATATCAATAATTTACAAGCATACCGGTGCTTCAGAAGGACTGTTTCAGCAGGCACTTACTGGACAATAGTCTAATAACATCTCTATGGATTCCTGTTCGGGGCCTGAATTCAGCTCCCAAATTGCGCATAATGGTTGCGCTCAACACCCACTCTTCTACTGGAACGTCCTATGTTTGCAGGCTGGCAACTGATCCTTTCTTCCCTGGCTTATCTTCTAGTGCTTTTTGCCATTGCCTGGCAGGGTGATCAGGCCGCAAGACGCCAGACTCAACTCAAAAGCCGACCCTGGGTTTACAGTTTGGCCTTGGCCGTGTATTGCACTTCCTGGACTTTTTACGGCGCCGTAGGCCAAGCGGCTGGCGGCGGCTTGCTCTATCTGAGTATTTTTCTGGGCCCCATTCTGACTTACTTTTTTGCCTGGCCCTGGTTGCGAAAAATATTCCGGGTCAGCAAGGCTCAGAATATCACCTCCATTGCCGACTTTATTGCTTCGCGCTATGGCAAGTGGCAGGTCCTTGCTGTAGTTGTCACCTGTTTTGCATTGATCGGTACTCTGCCCTACATTGCCCTGCAACTAAAAGCCGTCTCCATGGCATACGAAGTCCTGACCCGCTACCCGGAAGCAGCCACCCAGACAGATTATTCCCGGATTCCCTTCCTGACGGATACAGCCTTTCATGTCGCCCTCATTCTGGCTGTCTTCTCCATCCTGTTTGGTACCCGGCACATTGATGCCACCGAACATCATGAGGGACTGATCCAGGCCATCGCCTTTGAGTCCCTGGTCAAGCTGTTTGCTTTTCTCGCTGTTGGTGTCTTCATGACCTGGGGGATTTTCGGTGGTTTTTCCGACCTGTCCAGTAAAGCCGAATTTTTTCGCCCGCTGGAAGCCCAGTTGAATGCCAGCGCCCTGACGCAGGGCTTTGTGGCCCAGACACTATTGGCCATGATGGCTATCATTTTGTTGCCACGGATGTTTCATGTCACCGTTGTGGAAAATGCCCATAAGGATGATGCCCAGCATGCACGCTGGTTTTTACCGGTTTATCTGATTCTGTTTGCCGTTTTTGTTCTGCCCATTGCAGCTGCCGGCCTGGTCACCTTTCCTGATGGCAATATTGAAGCCGACACCTTTGTCTTGACACTACCCCTGGCGTATGACGCGGGATGGCTGGCTCTTCTGGCTTACATCGGTGGTTTTTCTGCAGCCACCAGTATGGCCATCATGGCCACGGTTGCGGTCAGCATCATGGTCTCCAACGAAATTGTCATTCCCTTTCTTCTCAAAACCCGCTGGGTCAGCAGCACTTCCCACCAGAACTTTGGTCGCCTGGTTTTACGGATCAGGCGCATCACCATTCTGCTGGTGCTGCTGCTCGGTTACCTGACCTATCGCATTATTGCCGAGTTCAACTCCCTGGCAGCCACCGGCTTTCTGGCATTTGCAGCCATTGGTCAACTGGCTCCAGCCGTAATTGGCGGCATTCTCTGGAAGCAGGGCAATCGCTGGGGAGCTTTATCGGGTCTGATCGTTGGTGGAATTTTCTGGGCCTACACCCTGCTGCTGCCCAGCCTGGAGGCAGCAGGCCTGGTCAATGACCAACTGCTGGCCTTTGGCCCCTGGGGAATCGGGTGGCTGAAGCCTACAGCCTTGTTTATCCCCACCAGCCTGGACTTCTTTTCACAGGGGGTACTCTGGAGCCTGAGTGCCAACCTTCTGGTTTATGTCAGCGTATCCCGTTTTACACGCCAGCGGGTCATTGACCGAATCCAGGCTTCAGCCTTTGTTGACAACCTGGAAAACAAGCCAGTCAAAAGCTCGCGTCTGTGGAAGGGCTCCACCAATCTCGGTGACCTGCGTCTGTTGGCTGAACGCTTTGTCGGTGAGGAAGCGGTCTTCCGTGCTTACCGGGATTACGCCTTGAAACGGCATCTTCCCCCCCTGCGCGACGAGGACCCTGCCAGTATCGAGCTGATCCAGTTCACCGAGCGCCTGCTGGCCGGGGTTCTGGGGGCTTCTTCTGCCCGCATCGTCATGAGCTCTGCCCTGCAGGGTAAGGAAATCAAGATTTCCGATGTCATCTCGATTGTTGATGAAGCCTCCCAGGTACTGGAATTCAACCGCGGACTTTTACAATCCACCATTGAAAACCTGTCCCAGGGCATCAGCGTGATTGATCAACACATGAAACTGGTGATCTGGAACCAACGCTATCTGGAACTCTTCAGCTTTCCTGACAACTTCATCCGCGTCGGACGCCCTGCCGCCGAGATTTTTCGTTATAACGCCGAACAGGGGGAGTATGGGCCCGGTGATCCGGAAACCCATGTCCAGCAATTGATGGACAATGTTCAGGACGGTGAGTCCCACCGTTATATCCGCTACCGTAAAGACGGTACGGTCATTGAAATCCAGGGTAACCCCATGCCTGGTGGTGGCTTTGTTTACAGCTATCAGGACATCACCCAACAAAAACAGATTGAAGAAGCCCTGATCCAATCGGAAAACAATATTCGTATTTACACCGACAATGTACCTGCCTTGATTGCCTATTTTGATACAGAGCGGCGTTATCTTTTCACCAACCGCGCTTATGAAGAAGCCATGCAGATTGATCGCAACCAGGTGATCGGCCGCCCGGTTTATGAAGTGCTGCCACCAGCCGAGTACGAGGCACGAAGCTCCTTTATGCGTGCTGCCCTGGAGGGGCGACGGCAAACTTTTGAGCTGGAACTGCCCGGCCACAACCACAGCGTTCGTTACGCCCTGGTCACCTATACGCCCCACATAGCTGAAAATGGTGAGTTACTCGGGTTCTTTGCTCTTTATCAGGATATTACTGAAAGGCGTCTGGTGGAAATTGCTCTTCAGGAGACCAATGAGCACCTGGAAGAAAGGGTCAGAGAACGCACCCTGGCACTATCTGAGCTTAACTCCGCCCTTTTCAAGGAAAACCAGGTGCGTGCCCGCGCAGAAGAAAATATGCGCCTGACCAAACAACAGGCAGAAGATGCCAATGCCTCCAAAACCCGCTTTCTGGCAGCAGCCAGTCATGACCTGCTGCAACCCCTGAATGCAGCACGCTTGTTTACTTCGGCTCTGTCTCAACAGGTGGAAGACCCGGAACACATCAAAACCACACGGCACATTGATAACTCTCTGAAGGCTGCTGAAGAGCTGCTCAGCACCCTCCTGGATATATCCAAACTGGATGCCGGTGCATTGCAGCCCAAGATCAGTGATTTTGCCCTGAGTGAAATCCTCAACCCCTTGATGGCCGAATTTGAAGTCATGGCCGCTGACCGCGGATTGCATCTGGAGCAAGTCAAAAGTCGCGCCTGGGTGCGCAGTGATCCGCAAATGCTTAGACGTATACTGCAAAACTTTCTTTCCAATGCCTTGCGTTACACAGGCGAGGGGCGGGTGCTGCTGGGCTGTCGCCGGGTGGGTCAAGAGTTGCGTCTGGAAGTCTGGGACACCGGCCCCGGCATACCCGACAGTCGGATAGGTGAGATTTTCCAGGAATTCCGGCGCCTCGACACACCTGATAAGCGCAATGAAAAGGGCCTGGGGCTGGGGCTTTCCATTGCCGACAGAATGTCCCGGGTTTTGGATCATCAAATTGCTGTACGCAGCTGGCAAGGCAAGGGCACTGTTTTTTCCGTGACTCTTCCCAAAGTCAAAGCCCAGCAATCAACGTCCAGCTTTGCACCGGGGCGTCGAAACTTCAATAAGCTGGATGGGTTGGAAATTCTGTGTATCGACAATGAACCCCTGATTCTGGAAGGTATGCAAGCCATGCTCAAAGGCTGGAAATGCTCAGCACATACGGCCGCCAGTCTCAATGAAGCCCGTGAATTGCTAACCACCGATCACTCTCCGGATATTGCCATCTATCTCGCAGACTACCATCTCAACGACGGCAAAACGGGCGTTGAGGCCTTGAAAGCACTAGAGGAATTAACCGGGCAACCCATCAGCGGTATTGTCATTACTGCAGACCGGACGGATGAAATTGCCGATGAAGTCAGTGAAGCAGGCTTTTTATTGCTTCATAAACCTGTCAAACCGGCTGCTCTCAGGGCCATGATCACCCGCTTGCTGCAAAGCCGAAAAAGACAGGGCTAGAAGAGTCAGTCGGCGACCTTGGGAGGATCCACTTCCAGTCGCTTGGCCGCTATGACAGCCTGGGTTCTTGAGTGTACGCCAAGCTTGCGCAGTATGGCCGTGACATGGGCCTTGATGGTCGCTTCCGAAACATCCAGCTCATAAGCAATCTGCTTGTTCAACAAGCCTTCGGTCAGCATATTCAAAACACGAAACTGTTGTGGGGTCAGGGAGGAAAGAGCTTCCGCAAAACGGGCCTCATCTTCACTGATCTCATCCAGACTGTTGGCCACTGCTGGCGGAATCCAGACCTCCCCTTGAATCACCTGGGAAATGGCCGCGGCAATGGTATCCAGGGGAGAAGACTTGGGAATAAAGCCTGAAGCACCATAATCCATGGCACGGCGAATGACGTGATTGTCTTCGCTACCGGAAATCACCACCACCGGAATACCGGGATTAACCCCCCTCAGGAAGACCAGGCCGGAAAAACCATGCGCACCCGGCATATGCAAATCCAGAAGTATCAAGTCAGCATCCGGATTTTCAGCCACGGCTTTATGCACACCATCAAGAGTATCCGCTTCAACGATTTCTACATCACTTAAAGCCTGGCGAACAGCCTGCTGCAAAGCGGCCCGAAACAAGGGGTGGTCATCGGCAACAATAATTTTGTGGCGTAAAGCCATTCACTTTCCTCCGGTGATAAAAAGTCACACAATAAGCATTATTATATTCCTGACATCATTTATCAAGGACACAGAAAAAAGAAAGCCCCGCGCAAGGCGGGGCAAAAGCAATGCCAAAGGGTTGGACTTGCTGATTACAACTTATTTGAGGGCCCGGTTGGAGATAAGATCATCCACCACTGACGGATCCGCCAGGGTAGAAGTATCACCCAGACCATCGGTTTCATTGGCAGCAATCTTGCGCAGGATACGGCGCATGATTTTGCCGGAACGGGTTTTGGGCAGACCGGGTGAGAACTGAACCACATCCGGAGAAGCAATGGGGCCGATTTCTTTGCGAACCCACTTGATCAACTCTTTCTTAAGGTCATCACTGGCTTCAAAACCATCGGCCAGAGTGACATAAACATAAATGCCCTGACCCTTGATGTCGTGCGGATAGCCAACCACAGCCGCTTCAGCAACAGCCTCGTGAGCCACCATGGCCGATTCAACCTCTGCGGTACCCATACGGTGACCGGAGACGTTGATGACATCATCAACACGGCCCGTGATCCAGTAGTAACCATCTTCATCACGGCGGCAGCCGTCACCAGTAAAGTACATGCCCTGATAAGTGGAGAAATAGGTCTGAACAAAACGTTCATGATCACCCCAGATGGAGCGACCCTGACCTGGCCAGGAATCCAGAATCACCAGATTGCCTTCAGTAGCACCTTCTTTGATGTTGCCTTCAGGATCAACCAGGGCTGGCTGCACGCCAAAGAATGGCAGGGTTGCAGAACCGGGTTTGAGATCCGTGGCACCGGGCAGTGGTGAAATCAAAATACCGCCGGTTTCGGTTTGCCACCAGGTATCCACAATCGGACACTTGCTGTTGCCGATTTTGTCGTAATACCACTGCCAGGCTTCAGGGTTGATGGGTTCACCTACTGAACCGAGCAGACGCAGAGAGTCGCGCTTGGAGCTGCTCATCACGTCATCGCCCTGAGCCATCAGCGCACGGACGGCTGTAGGTGCCGTGTACATGATGGTGACCTGGTGTTTGTCGCAAATCTCACCCATGCGGCCGTGGGTCGGATAGCTGGGCACACCTTCAAACATCAGGGTGGTCGCGCCATTGGCCAGAGGGCCATAAACAATATAGCTGTGACCCGTTACCCAGCCGACATCAGCCGTACACCAGTAAACATCACCTGGCTGGTAATCAAACACATACTGGTGAGTCATGGAAGCATAAACCATGTAACCACCCGTGGTGTGCTTGAGACCCTTGGGTGCGCCTGTGGAGCCGGAAGTAAACAGAATGAACAGCGGATCTTCAGCTTTCATTTCTTCGGCTGGGCATTCATCGGCAACATCCTTGACCAGATCATGCCACCAAACATCACGGTGATCGTGCCAGTCAATGTCACCACCGGTACGCTTGAGAACCACAACGTGTTCAACCGACTTGACCTTGGGATTGGTCAGGCCTTCATCGACATTTTCTTTCAGGGGAACCTGTTTACCACCGCGCAAGCCTTCATCCGAGGTGATCACAACGCGGGAGTCGGAGCTGATAATGCGGCTGGCAATGGCATCCGGGGAAAAGCCACCGAAAACAACCGAGTGGATAGCACCAATACGGGCACAAGCCAGCATGGCGACAGCGGCTTCAGGCACCATGGGCATATACAGGGTAACCACCTCACCTTTTTTAACGCCCAGTTTTTTCAGGCCATTGGCAAAACGGCATACCTCGTGATAAAGCTCACGGTAGGTAATTTTCTTGTCTTCGTTGGGATCATCCCCTTCCCAGATAATTGCCACTTCGTCGCCACGTTCTTCCAGATGACGATCCAGGCAGTTTACGGAAGCGTTCAGAGTGCCATCTTCAAACCAACGAATATCGACATTATGAGAATCAAAACTGGTGTTCTTAACCTTGGTGTAGGGTTTCATCCAGTCAATACGCTTACCCTGCTCGGCCCAAAAAGCTTCGGGATTCTCCACCGACTGCTTGTACATGGATTGATATTTTTCCTGATCAATCCAGGCCGTTTTAGCCAGTTCGGGGGGTACAGGATAAAGCTTTTTTTGTTCGCTCATCAGACTCAGCCTCTGTGTCTCAATGGATTGTTTTTGTGTCGACTTACTGCGCAAAGTTATACATGCCCAAAGCGGGGTAACAACATTAGACCTTGGTAGCAGCTTTTTATCCTTTAAATTCAACAGCTTGCAAAGGTGTGACTCGCCAGTCAGGTTCTGGTCACGCTTTCATCCACGTAAAGGAAGCTCAAAGTGGATCGGCAGCGCTGACAAATATACTGCTGACCCCGCTGAATTTTATTATGCCGACGCACTGTTAAAGCATGTTCTTTGGCTTCACAGCCGCATTGGTAAATATAGCCCTGCCTGGCCGAGCGACTGACATCAAATCGATGGGTTGTATCGGGTTGTACACAAAACACCTGCTGCATAATTTGCTGCCACTCTTTGCCATGCGGCCGGATACTCCGACCGTGCAGCTGCCACGCCAACAGATGCGCCACTTCATGGGGCACCACTTGTGCCAGGAACTCCTGATGATTTTCTTCCAGTAGCACCAGATTAAAGCGTAGACGGTTTTTTTGCAGTTCGGCAACCCCTGCACTGCGCCCACGTAGGCTCAAGGTCACCTCAGGGCGAGGAAAGGATTTCAGATAAAATGTTTCGGCCAAAGCGTAGCATTGCAGCACTTCACTGCGCACCCGGCTAAGCCAGGAAGCTCTCCGGTCATGACTGTTGTCAAAAAGTAACTGCTGTCTGTCCAAAACCCTGTTAACCTTTCTTGCAAATCAATAATTCAGCAGATATTAACATGCAAGAAGACCAACAACCTCCCCAGATCCTCCTGACCGAAACCGAGCTGGATGAACTGGATGAACTGCTTTCACTAGCCGACCAGGAAGATGATGAAGCCAGCAATCTGATGGTTGTTCTTGGCTATGTAACCGCCCAGGCCATGAGCCCTCGGCCAGCTACTGTTGAAAGCTGGCTGGCTGCCTTGTTTGACGAACCCCCGAAGTCCCCGACTCTGCAGACTTTACTGGAAACAGCCTACCGGTTGGCCGCCCAGGGTTTCTATCAGGGCGCAGGCATCGACTTGCCCTTCAGCAGTGACTGGCAGGAAGACACCGAAGAACTGATTGGCGATTGGTGTGCCGGTTTCATGCAAGCTGTTTTTGAACAGGAAGATATCTGGTTTGGCCACCAGGAACAGTCTTTGGCTGAACTGCTCCTGCCCGTCATGGCCTTGTCCGGCCTGTTTGCAGAAGAAGAAGAATTTGTCGAGCTGGAAGAAGACCCAAAGCTAATGCAAGCTTTTACACGCCAGCTACCCGAGCTTTTGCTGGATATCTACTGCCAGTTGAATGCTCCCGAAGAAAAACCGACCCCCACCGGCAAAGCCAAGTCGGGTAAAAGCAAAAACCGCAGACGGCAATAGTTGCTCAGTGATTACTTAAAACGGATGGACAGAGAATCCAACACACCCCAAAAATATTCCCGAATTTTCTGACCCCGTGATCTGGCTTTCCAAAGCCGTTTATCCAGCCAGAGGCTTTGCTTTCTGGCCTGGGTAAACCAACTTAAAACCTCATCGGCAAAAGCGGCATCCAGAATCTCCTGATTGGCCTCCAGGTTCCAATGCATCCCCCAGTGATCAAAATTACACGAACCCAGAGAAACCCAGTCATCACAGAGGCTGATTTTGGCATGCAGGAAACTGGGCTGGTATTCATAAATATGCACTCCGGCTGCCAGCAGATCACTATAAAATCTTTGCCCGGCATAACGCACCGGAGGATGATCGGTTTGCGGTCCGGGCAATAGCAGGTGAACCTCAACCCCTCTTGCAGCGGCTGCTTTCAAAGCTTTGCGGATGCGGTAGCCGGGCACAAAATAAGGTGTTGCCAACCAAATACGGTTCCTGGCCTGACGCAGGCGGCGCAATAAAGACAGCTTGATTGCGTGTAGATAAAGGCCCTGGCCTTGCACCAGGCGCCCTTCACTTCCGTTCTTGAAGGCGACCATGGCAGAACAGGCTGGCAATACCAGATTCCGGCCACGTGCCTGGTGCCAGGTTTTCCAGAAAAGACCCTGCCAGTCTGCCACACAGGGCCCCTCAATCCTGACCACAGCCTCACGCCAACTGTATTCACTACCGACAAAATCATCGGTCAGACCGAACCCGCCGGTAAAGACCACCTTGCCATCCACCAGCAGAAGTTTACGATGATCCCGCATCAGATTACGGCTGAGCTGGTGCCAGCGCAGAGGATTAAACCAGTTGACCCGGATGCCTGCAGCAGTCAACAGCCTGCGATCCCGGTCGAGCAGACCAGCCGCACCAAAACTGTCCAGCAAAAGTGCAACTTTCACACCACGACGTGCGGCGCGGATCAAGTGATCCAGCCACTGCTTGACCAGTTGACCCGACTCCACCAGATAGACTTCCAGAAAAACATATTCTGTTGCCCGGTCTATCTCGGTTAACATGGCAGGAAAAAAGGTCTGACCCTGATCCAGCAGCTGTACCCGGTTACCTGCCCGCCAGGGGAAATGCTTTGCCATAACAACTGAATTCCTTATTGAAAAGCGATCATAAAAACCATGCTGACCCTGCTGTTAAAACCTCTTGTTTACCCGATCAAACAGCTTATGCGCTGGCCTCTGCTTTTATGGGTCAAGCCTCACTTCACTCAGCTACCCATGCCGCCCCACCAAAAAGCAGAAACCTATTACATTCTGGCCCGACGCAACATGACGGAGCCTCTTCTACTTGGCAAGCTAGCCAGAAAGCAGGGATTTCCTCCTGTCAGGAGCAGCAACCTTCTGTATCTGGAAGAAGCACCGCCCTGGTTCAAACACCACCTGGGGCCTCAAGCCACAGGTGATTTCCAGAAATTCTGGCGGGGCCTGCAAGCCCACCCTGCACAAGAAGTTCAGGTCATTCCAGTCAGTTTTTTCTGGGGCCGGGCACCGGGGCGTCAAGAATCCCTGTTGAAAATCCTGACTGCAGACAGCTGGGCTGTGATGGGCGGACTCCGACGCCTGTTGACTGTTATCTTACAGGGTCGCCAGCTGTGGGTGGAGATGGGTGATCCTATCTCAGCTCACCAGGTTGTCACTCCCCAGCAACTCAATCGCAAAGGGGCTGAATTTGCGGCAGAAAAAAGTCAGCGCCTGCTAAGGCTTTATTTTCGTCGGGTGCGCACGCGGGTGCTGGGCCCGGATTTATCCCACCGGCGCACCCAGCGCAACACCATCATGGCCAGCACCCAGGTCAGAGAGGCCATTCACAGGGAAGCCGAGAAAACCTCGGAAAAAGCGGCCAGGGATCGCGCCCTGCGCTTCATCAATGAAATAGCATCCAATGTTTCCTACCCGGTATTACTGGTGCTGGATCGTTTGCTTTCCAGTCTCTGGAATCGGCTTTACGATGGTGTGCGTATCACCGGCATTGAAAAACTGCGCGATCAGGCTGGCCGCTATACCCTGGTTTACCTGCCCTGCCACCGCAGCCATATTGATTATCTGCTTTTGTCCTACATCCTGTTCAAGCAGGGTTTGATGCCCCCTCACATCGCAGCGGGCATCAATCTCAACATGCCGGTCATCGGGCCTCTACTGCGCCGCGGCGGTGCTTTCTTCATGCGTCGCAGTTTTCGTGACAACCCACTTTATGCCAGTGTTTTCAATGAATACCTCTACCAGCTTTTCAATCAGGGGCATCCCGTGGAGTTCTTTATTGAAGGCGGGCGCTCCCGTACCGGCCGAACCCTGCCACCCAAACCCGGCATGCTGTCGATGACTCTCAAGGCTGCGCAAAGAGGCACCAGCAAGCCCCTGCTTTTAATCCCCGTGTATATCGGATATGAAAAAGTTCTGGAAGGCTCGACTTATTTAAATGAGTTACGAGGCCAAAACAAGAAAAAGGAATCGCCACTGGATATCTTTCGGGTCGCCCGCAGCCTGCGCCAGGATTTTGGCCAGGTGGATGTCAGCTTCGGTGACCCACTGGCTTTGGAAGGCGAACTGCTGCAGCAACTGAACACCCGGGATCGCTACCAGGCGGTCTCACAACTGGGCCGACAGATTGCCACAGGCATCAATCAGGCCGCCACCCTCAATCGGGTCAACCTGGTTGCCCTGGCTCTATTAGCCAGCAATCACCGTGCCCTGGAAGCAGACAACCTCCTTGCTCAACTGGAAACGCTGTCTGCACTGGCTGGGCTGCGCGGAGTTGTCCAACAGCCAGAAGGTGAACCAGCCAGTTGGATCCGTTGCTGCGAAAAACTGGGTTTTATTGAAAAACTCGATCACCCTCTGGGCTCCATTTATCGTTGCAATGAGCGCCAAGGCATTCTGCTGACCTATTATCGCAACAACATCCTGCACCTTTTTGCCTTACAGGGCCTGGTTGCCTTTTTGTTCATCAACCAGAAAACCCTCACCAGTGAGCAGATTTACCAACAGGCCAGCAGCGTTTATCCATTTCTGGCAGCAGAACTCTTCTTGCCCTGGAGTCAGGCAGAACTGGAGCCCCACCTGCAGCAAACCTTGAAGCAACTGACTGAGCTGGGTTTACTGGAAGAAACCCCTGAAGGCTACTGGCAAAAACCTGCCGAGCACCTGGCCAGCCACCTGCGGCTGCGTCTACTGGCCCAGCTGGTGCAACCGGCCCTGGAGCGCATCTACTTGTTGCTGGCTTTGCTGGAAAGAGAAGGCAGTGGGAGCATAACCTCAACCGAACTGGTAGCCACCACTCAACAAATGGCAGAACGCCTGACTCTGCTCCAGGGACTGGATTCACCGGAATTTTCCGACAGCCGCCTGTTTCAGCAAGCCCTGGTGATCCTGCTGCAACTGGGTTGGTTGCAAGAGGACGATGAACAACGCCTGACTTTCAACACAGAACTGCTGCAAGCCATGTATCGTGGTCGCCAGCTGTTTGATCCCCAACTCAGGCACAGCCTGCTCAGCCTGACGCGAAGCAGCCCAGCCCGTCATCATTGACGCAGAGATTTCATGGGATAGATGTCAAAACGATTGGCTTTGCCAGCCAGGGTCAAACCCGGTTCTCGGCCTGCGAGGGGAGGTGCCTTGCGGGGCCGTTTGACGACAACCCGATGGCTGGCAACACTCAAAGCCTGATCCAGCAGGCTATCAGCATCGGTATCCTTGCCCACCAGTTCCCGGAAAAATTGCATTTCTTTTTTGACCTGAGCAGCCTTTTCGGTATGCGGGAACATGGGATCAAGGTAAACCACCTGGGGTGCAAAATCTTCTTGGCTGACCAACCTGGCCAGATCGCAGGTAGCATCACCCTGTCTGAGAGTCAGCCGAGCTGTTATGTCTGCCACTTCAGGATCGGCTGCAGAGCGCTGCAGGGCATCTTCAACCAAAGCGGCAATCCAGGGGTGGCGCTCCAGAGCCAAAACGTCACAACCCAGGCTGGCCAAAACAAAGGCATCACCGGCCAGACCTGCCGTGGCATCCAAAATTCGGGGGGTTATTCCGGGTTTCAGGCCGCAAGCCTTTGCCAGAGCCTGCCCTCGACCACCACCATACATACGGCGATGAGCCGTGGCACCACCCAGAAAATCGACTCTGACCGGCAGCACTCTGGAATCATCGGCATTCGCCAGAGCCAGACCCTGCTGATCATAAAGTAGATAAAAGCCTGTTGGCGGAGGTGTTTCAAGGAGGGGTAGCTGCAGCTGCTCAGACCAGGTTGCGGCCTTGGGAAAAGCAGAAGAAAATTTACAGACCAGCATCAGACATAGACATCAACGCGACGCCACTCAGCCCAGAGATGTCCCTGGTGAGCGACTGACCAGTAGCCCTGTAGGGCACGGCGTGCAGAAGCAGACAGTTCAGCAGCATCCCAGTCCGGTGTTTCCTCACCGGAAATATAATCCATTTCCGGTGTCAGACGAATCACTTCCTGTCTGGAAGCGGCCTGATCTCCGGCTTTTTCAGGTGCCTGTTTACGCCGCTTTAGCGACTGGGGCAAAGGGGCCTGCAGGGAACCCTGAACTCGCATATTCACTCCTGAACCAGGTAAGGGTCGAATCCAGAATATCGACCCCGGTTAATAAAACTTTACTTATAACCAGCAGGGCACCCTGGCTTTGTAATCCAAAAAAACCTGACCAAACTTGTTTTCCAGTATTTTTTCTTCAGGACAGATCTGGAAATAATAAATCCATAGCATAAAGATTGGCAACACCAGCAGCAGCCAGGGCGAAGCCAGATACACGCCCCAGGCAACCAGAAGACAGGCAAAACCAACATACATGGGGTGGCGGCTAATCTGGTAAACACCCTCGGTAACCAGACTGGAAGCCATGTCTGGATGACACGGATCAACACTGGTGTTGGCACGCCTGAACACCAGCACTCCAGCAATACAAAAATAACCGCCCACTGCCAGCATCAAACCGGCAACCAGCAAACGCACCGGATTGTAAACCTGAAACTCGGGAGTGACCCAGGTAAGCAGCCAAAGCGTCAGTAACAGCAGCAAAGTCAATAACAAAGGGGGAACCCGTGTGTGCAACAAAGTCATGTTCACCTCCTTAATTATGAGTCACCTGATCACGCAAATAAATCGGCTGGCCTTCGGCAGCATCGACAGCCAGACCAGCTTCCCAGGCTACTTGTGCCAGCTGTACAAGAGCCGAGGCACTGGGATAAACATCGCATAATTCCTGCTGAATGCAGCTGCGAAGGATAGGAGGTAAGCGCTCACTATAACGAGCACCGGAACCGATCAGCAGCCAGTCCTGATCCTCTCTGCCTGGCGGCAGCACACCTTCCGGCTTACTCAGCATCTCTGCAGTCAAAGCCAGAGGTTGTTGCTCACCCGCTTCCCAGGCACACCAATAGACTTCGTCCATACGTGCATCCAAGAGAGTCAGGATTTTGCGGGCATAATATTTATTTTGAGCCGTCCAGGCCAGGGCTTGCAGGGTGGAAACAGGAATGACCGGCAGGTCATGTGCCAAAGCAAGCCCCTGGGCCGTCGCTGCGGCAATGCGTAGACCTGTAAAAGAGCCCGGTCCACGACCAAAAGCAACCCCATCCAGCTGTTCCAGAGTTAAGTCCGCCTCAGCCAGAAGTTGCTTGATCTGCGGCAAAATGGCCTGAGCATGCTGGCGAGGCAGCAACTGAAAGTCTTCGAGAACTTCACCGTCCTTCCATAGTGCTGCCGAACAGGCATCCGAGGAGGTATCCAGAGCGAGAATTTTGCTCATAAGTCAGCGATCACATGTTAAGAATGAAAGGCAGGAAGTATAGCAGGCTGTTACAGGAAAGAGGCCTGAAACTTCAGGCCTCGGGGAAGGTCTTGACGCTGTTATTGACCCAGAGCTTTTAGCACCTGCGCACGAATGTCCTCGACACTGCCCACGCCCTTGATGCAGGCGTATTCGGGTGCTTCTTCAGGATCCTGCTTGGCCCACGCCTGATAGTATTCAACCAGAGGTGCCGTTTGCTCATGGTAAACAGCCAGACGATGGCGAACCGTATCTTCATTGTCGTCTTCACGCTGAATCAGATCTTCTCCGGTCACATCGTCCTTGCCTTCCACCTTGGGTGGATTATGTGCGATGTGGTAGGTGCGGCCTGATGCAGGGTGAACACGACGACCAGCCATGCGTTGAACAATTTCTTCATCATCAACAGTGATTTCAACCACATGATCCAGCTTGACGCCGGCTTCTTTCATGGCATCGGCCTGGGGGATGGTGCGTGGAAAGCCATCAAACAGGAACCCCTTGGCGCAATCCGGCTGGGCAATACGATCCTTGACCAGACCGATAATGATGTCATCAGAAACCAGGCCACCTGCATTCATGATTTCTTTGGCCTTCAGACCCAGCTCGGTGCCCTCCTTGACGGCAGCACGCAGCATATCACCGGTAGAAATTTGCGGAATGTCAAAAGCTTCACAGATAAACTGAGCCTGCGTCCCCTTGCCCGCGCCTGGTGGGCCTAACAGAATTAAGCGCATGTTTGTCTCCTTTTTTGGTGTTTTTTGGATTAGAGGACAATACAGGGAGTCCCCGCAGCTGACAAGCATTGGGGACTAAGACATAAGGCGAGTAGATTCAGGAAACCTTAAAGGCGCTGATGGCCTCCTGAAGTTTTCGGGTGGTTTGGGTCAAAGCCTGACTGGAAGCAGACGTGGCCTGGGCACCCTGGGCGCTGGCCTCACTGCCATCACGAATTCGTGCCAGATTGGCATCGATTTCGCTGGCTACAGCAGACTGTTCCTCTGCTGCGGCTGCGATCTGCTGGCTCTTGGAGTCAATCGCCATAACCCCTTTAAGAATGGAACCCAAAGCCGCATCCACCTGCTCTGATTGTTCAGCTGTTTGCTGGGCTCTTTCACGACTCTTGTCAATATGCCCGACGACGCCATCCACACCCTGATGCAGATCGGCAATAATTTCGGCAATTTCATGAGTCGAATTTTGGGTGCGACTGGCCAAAGAGCGAACCTCATCAGCAACCACTGCAAAGCCCCGTCCTGCATCGCCAGCCCTGGCAGCCTCAATAGCGGCATTCAAGGCCAGAAGATTGGTTTGCTCGGCAATTCCACGGATGACTTCCAAGGCTTCACCAATCCGGTTGCTGCGCTCCACCAGAGAGCTGCCAGCTTGGCTGGCATCCTGCAAAGCGCCTGCAAGGCGTTGCATCCGTTCACTCATTTCACCAACAACCTGCTGACCCCGTTCCGCTTCTTCCCTGGCTGTTCCTGCAGAAGTGGCCGCACTCACGGCATGCTCGGCCACTTCAGTGGCTGTTGCCGTCATCTGGTTCATGGAAGTTGCAACCTGCTGGGTTTCCCCTTGCTGCTCTTCACTGGTGCTGCTGGCTGTGCCTGCATTTTCAGCCACCTGCCCCGCCTGCTGACTGACCTGATCAACACTTTCACTGACCATGCTGACCAGTTCGCGCATGCGCTGTGACATACTGCCAAAAGCCTGTGTCAGAGTACCCATTTCATCCTGGGTCGTGGCTTTGGGTGTGACTCTCAAATCACCTTCCGCCAGGGTTTTGACACTGGCCAACAGGCTGCGCATATTGCTGTGCATGGAGACATAAAAACAAGTATAGAGATAGGCAACAATAAACAGCTGCAGCAACAACAAGGTGGCCAGGATAAGCAGGCTCCGGCTTTGATTGGTCTCGGCAGCCTGCAGGATCTGATCACCTTCTTCCAGCAGTTGACGCCCCACATTCAACAACAATTCCCGAGGCTCCAGACTGGCCTGATAAAACACTTCCCAGGGAGTGTCCAGGTTGACGGCAAAAACCACCTGATTTTCCAGCTGGGTCTGGTAATCAGCCAGCCCATCGCTGACCTGACTGCCCAGTTGTTGCAGATTCTCTGCCAGCTCCGGGGCCCGGAAAGCCAGGCTGTCGAGTACTGACTGCCAGCTCTGAGCTTGACGACCCATCTGGTCCAACACATCTTCCAGCTCATTACTGCTGCGCGAATCCATGTAGCCTTGAATCAGGACGCGGCTGCCATAAGTTCGTCCCAGGCTGACGCTGTGTAGCAGGGGAGGCAATTCAGAATTCAACAACATCTGCAGCAACTGGATTTCCACCCGTGAGTCCCGCATCAGATCACTGCTCTGACGCAATTCCTGGGCCACGCGTAAAGAATTGATCACCAGAGGTTGGTAATGCGACAAGGCCATACTCAAATTGCCCAGATAGTCATCGTGCGCAAAAAGGGCTTCGGCCTGTTCTTCAATCGCCTGGAGATTGGCTGACAGGTTTTTATCCTGCAGCTGCTCGGTACTGAGAGCGTAAATTTCCTGGTAAGTGGCGCGCCAGGCTTCCCGGGCCTCTTCTGCCAGGCGGCGGGATTCGGCCAGATTACGAATTTCCTGCAGTGCCGACAGATCACGATAATCTTCAGCAGCAGCGACCAATTTGAGTGTTTGTTCCTGAAGCGCCAGCCCGGCTCTTTCCTTTTGCAGTTGCTGCAGATCATCCCAGAGTTGCTGTATCTGGATGCTACTGAGCACCAACATAGGCAGAAGGAAAAGGACGGCGACCAACGAAAATTTTGAGAAGTAAGCCAGGCGGTTCATTAAAGCCATACCTGGTTGCAGCAGTCGTTTCAACATTGCTTGAGCCCTCAAGGTTGCCCTTTGTTATTGTTAATGGCAGCAGTTCACTGCAGGACATCCTGTCTACCTTAGCGAAACCTGAAAAAAAATCAAACGATCGTTTAACAATTTTACCCCTAAATTTACAACATACTGTAAAGAAAAGTTTTCCTGACAAAAAAAGCGGCCCGATCAGTCAAGCTGGTCGGGCCGCTAACACTTTACACCGTTCTGAACTGATTACAGCAGCATCTTGCGGATATCGCCCAGCTGTTGTGACAGAAAGCTGGTAAAACGTGCTGCATCTGCACCATTAATGGCACGGTGATCATAAGACAGTGACAGCGGCAGCATCAGGCGTGGCTGGAAGCTGCTGCCATCCCAGACCGGCTGCATACTGGCTTTGGAAACACCCAGGATAGCCACTTCGGGAGCATTGACGATGGGTGTGAAAGCCGTACCGCCAATAGAGCCCAAAGAAGAAATCGTGAAACAGCTGCCTTTCATGTCATCACCCTTGAGCTGCTTCTTCTGGGCACGGGCACCCAGATCCGCAGTTTCCCGCGCCAGCTCGTAGATGCTCTTTTTATCGGCATCCTTGACTACGGCAACCAGCAGGCCATCAGGTGTATCGACAGCAAAACCAATATTGATGTACTTCTTCCAGATCAGGGTATCCCCTTCAGCGCCCAGCGAAACATTGAACTGGGGGTAGGTCTGCAGCGCCAGAGCACAAGCCTTGATAATAAAAGGCAGAGGCGTCAGCTTGACACCCTGTTTTTCCGCTTCGGCCTTCACACCTTTGCGGAAGTTTTCCAGCTCAGTGATATCAGCCTGTTCAAACTGGGTGACATGGGGCACATTCAACCAGGAGCGATGCAGGTTGACCGCACCGGCCTTGAGCAAGCGACCCATGGGTTTTTCTTCGACTTCCCCGAACTTACTGAAATCCTGAACCGGAACCGGTGGGATTCCGGCACCTCCGGCAGCCCCGGGTGCAGCAGCACCGGCCTGCTGGGTTTGCTGCATGACCTGCCTGACGTAGTTCTGCAGGTCTTCTTTCAGAATACGACCCTTGGGGCCACTACCCTTGACCAGAGACAGATCCACACCCAGCTCACGGCCCAGCATGCGTACAGCAGGACCGGCATGCACCGATTTATTCGGTTGCTCAGCCACTGCCGAAGGTTGCGGTGCGGCAGGCTTGGAGGCAGGCGCGGCAGCTTGAGGCGCTGATTTTTCAACAGGCTTGTCTGCCGTCTTGTCAGATTGGGCAGCAGGTGCTGAAGCTTCAGCTTCCTGCCCTGAACCTTCGGCCTGCATGTAGCCAATCAGATCACCCTCGGAAACCTTGTCTCCTTCCTTGACCAGCAGCTCCAGAAGCTTACCGGTAAAGGGGCTGGGCACATCCATGGTGGCCTTGTCGGTTTCCAAAGTAATCAGTGGATCTTCTTCATTCAGAGAATCTCCGGCTTTTACAGCCACTTCGATGACTTCCACCTGATCATGTCCACCCAGATCCGGCACACGAATCTCTTCCTTGCTGCTGGTCGACGCCGCTGGCTTAGCCTCTTTTTCTTTGGGCGCTGCTGCTTCGGACTGGGGTTCAGGTGTTTTTTCTTCCGGCTCGGCTGACTTTTCTTCTTCAGCTGCTGGAGCACCTTCAACTTCCATCTCCAGAATATCGGTGCCTTCGTTGACCTTGTCACCCTCATTGACCAGCAGTTTTTTCACCACACCCGCCTTGGGGCTGGGAATGTCCATACTGGCCTTGTCCGATTCCAGAACGATCAGGGTGTCTTCTTCTTCAATCCGATCGCCGGGTTTGACATTGATTTCGATAACTTCAACATCATCATTGCCGCCTATGTCGGGCACTTTAATAATTTCGTTACTCAAGGCTTTGCTCCTTAAAATTCGGCCAAGACCGGCCCAACGACCGGTCGCTTCTTACCCTATTGCCCTCAGCAGTACAGAGGATCACATTTTTCAGGGTCGATACCGTATTTTTTAATCGCTTCGGTGACTTTCTTGGCTTCAATTTCGCCACGATCAGCCAGGGCTTTCAGGGCGGCAACGACGACAAAGTGGCGATCCACTTCAAAGAAATGGCGCAGCTTCTCGCGGGTGTCCGAACGGCCAAAACCATCGGTGCCCAGCACCTTGTAATCGGTCGGCACCCAGGCACGAACCTGATCAGCAAAGAGCTTCATATAGTCAGTTGCGGCAATCGCTGGCCCTTGACGACCATCCAACTGTTGCGTGATAAAAGGTTTTTTCTGCTCAGCTTCCGGATTCAGGAAGTTGTGGCGCTCTACAGCCAGAGCTTCCCGGCGCAATTCGTTGAAGCTGGTGGCACTCCAGATATCCGCTTCGACATTAAAGTCTTTTTTCAGCAATTCGGCAGCGGCTTCCACTTCCCGCAGGATAGTACCTGAGCCCAGCAGCTGCACCTTCTGCTTGGCCTTGCCACCTTCTTTGAGCAGATACATCCCCTTGATAATTTCATCCTGAATACCTTTGCGATCCGGCAACTCAGGGTGCTCGTAGTTTTCATTCATGATGGTCAGGTAGTAGAAACAGTTTTCCTTGTCTTCATACATCCGCTTGAGGCCATCCTGAATGATCACGGCCAGCTCATAGCTATAAGTGGGATCATAGCTACGGCAGTTGGGTATGGTGCCGGACATCAGATGACTGTGGCCATCCTGGTGCTGCAGACCCTCACCATTCAAAGTGGTGCGACCTGCAGTGCCACCGATCAGGAAGCCACGAGCCTGCATGTCGCCAGCTGCCCAGGCCAAGTCACCGATACGCTGGAAACCGAACATGGAGTAATAAACATAAAAGGGAATCAGCGGGTAGTTGTTATTGCTATAACTGGTCGCCGCTGCAATCCAGGCTGACATGGCACCGGCTTCGGTAATACCTTCTTCAAGGATTTGACCTTTTTTATCTTCCTTGTAATACATGATCTGACCAGCATCTTCAGGCTTATACTTCTGACCTTCGGAGGTATAAATACCCAGCTGGCGGAACATGCCTTCCATACCAAAGGTGCGTGCCTCATCAGGGACGATGGGGACAATACGCTGACCCACTTTTTTGTCCTTGGCCAGGCCGGTCAGGACGCGAACAAAGGCCATGGTGGAAGAGATCTCCCGACCCTTGGAACCCTGCAGCATGGCTTCATAGGCCTTGTCATCCAGGCCTGGAGCCTGTAAAGCTTCAAAGTCACTGCGGCGGGCTGGCAGGTAACCATTCAGTTCTTCACGGGTACGGTGCATGTACTTCATTTCCGGGCTGTCATCGGCCGGCTTGTAAAAAGGCACATCATCCAACTGCTCATCGCTGAGTGGAATTCCAAAACGATCACGGAATTTTTTCAGGGTTTCAATCTGCAGGGATTTCACCGAGTGGGTATCGTTTTTGGCTTCACCATCATCACCGGTGCCATAACCTTTAACAGTATGGGCAAGAACGACGGTAGGACGGCCATTGGCATTGTTGACAGCCTCATGGTAAGCCGCATACACCTTGTAGGGATCATGGCCACCCCGGTTCAGGGAGTAAATATCATCATCGGTCAAATCCTTGACCATGTCTTTCAATTCTGGATATTCACCAAAGAAATTTTCACGGGTGTAAGCACCACCACTGGCCTTGTAGTTCTGGTATTCACCATCCACCACTTCATCCATGCGTTTTTGCATCAGACCTTTGGTGTCTTTTTCAAACAATGGGTCCCAATGACGACCCCAGACCACCTTAATGACATTCCAGCCAGCACCGCGGAAGACACCTTCCAGCTCATCCATGATGCGACCATTACCGCGTACCGGACCATCCAGGCGCTGCAGGTTGCAGTTGATCACAAAAATCAGGTTGTCCAGCTTCTCACGACCTGCCAGAGAAATGGCACCCAGGGATTCCGGTTCATCACACTCACCATCACCCATAAAACACCAGACCTTACGGTCCAGCATGGGTTTTTGCTCACGCGAATCCAGATACTTCATGACGTGAGCCTGATAAATCGACTGGATAGGGCCCAGACCCATGGAAACGGTCGGGAACTGCCAAAAATCCGGCATCAACCAGGGGTGAGGGTAAGAAGACAGGCCCTTGCCATCCACTTCCTGACGGAAGTTGTTGAGCTGATCTTCACTCAGACGGCCTTCCAGAAAAGCGCGGGAATAGACACCCGGTGCCCCATGACCCTGGAAGTAAATAAGGTCACCTTCAAAGTCGTCTTTAGGGGCGCGGAAAAAATAGTTGAAGCCCACATCGTACAGCGTGGCACTGGACATAAAACTGGAAATATGACCACCAATACCCGGCTTGGCCTTGTTGCTGCGCATGACCATCGCCATGGCATTCCAGCGCACCAGAGAGCGGACACGGCGCTCCATGAAAAGATCACCCGGCATACGGGCTTCACGATGAACAGGGATGGTATTGCGATGCGGGGTGGTAATGGAAAAAGGCAGTTGAGAACCATCTCGACGCATGCGGTCGGCCAGTTGAGTCAACAAAAATTTGGCTCTTTCTTCACCCTCATGGGTCAATACCGAGTCCAGTGACTCCAGCCATTCCTGGGTTTCTACTGGATCCAGGTCTTTTACCTCCTGATTCATATAACTTCTCCGCTTGGTTGGATATAAACATCAATGTAGCCTGACTACAGATATCAGAGATCAGGCCAGAAAAATTCGGTGATTTAAGAGGTTTTCCAGCGCAACAACACCTGTCCACCTTCAAGGAAAGCAGATAATGCTGGGAACTTCATGTTGCGATGCAGCATAAACACAGGGACAGCAAGCACTTTGCTTCTCTCTTTTCATTCTTGTAATTTTACTACAAAAAAAATCAAATAAAAGCCCTTTTGCCAAAACGGGCCAAGCTACGACCCCAAAAACCCATAATCAGCATCATGGGCGCAAGATGGGGCCTTCTAACTCCAGAAAATAACACCCAGGGCAGTCACAGCCACCCACAGTGCCAGCACCCGCCAGACTCTTTCTTTCATCAGCGCCAGCTCCTGATCAGCCTCTTCGGTCATGATTTCCGGCCTCTGGACCAAAACATCCGTGGCCTCCTGGTCGCGACTCAGAACGCCATAGCCAGTCAGTAATTGACGATTGAGAAAATCTTCACTGGACAGCTTCCAGCGCACCAGGTCACTGAAAAACTGGCGAAGACCCAGCATAGGGCGGCTGACCAGAGCCAGACTCAGACCCATCAGTCGGGCTGCAGGCCACTCCAGAACCCGATGAAAAAGATTTACCTGCTCATCGCAGGCCAGGTCTTCCCGCTCCTGATTTTCTTTGCGTGCATTACTGATGGCGCGTTCGCTTAAGCGTGCCAGAAGTGCACCCACCGGCCCCAGCAACAGATACCAGAAAAGCACCAGAAACAGGCGATCAAATGCAAAGTAAATTAACCGTGAAACGACCCGGGCATGCAGTTGGCAGGCATCGTCACCCAGGTCATTATCTTCAAGGATTTCCTCTGCATAATAACTGGCAGCCTGGTGGTCACCCTGACGCCAGGCAACCATATAGCGCTCGACCCAAACCAGCTCATTGCGACGCCCCAGGGTATAAAAAACCACCAGCAAATGCGCGGCCAGGGTAGGCAAAACCCAGAAACTTTCATGCAACCACCAAAGGATTAGCCATAAAACCAGAACCCAGGGAAGGACGGTCGCCAGAAACCCGGATGCAGCACCCAGCCGACAGCCCAGGCGCGCAGCAACCCAACGTTGCCAACTCAGAAAAGCCCGATCAAAAGGGCGAGTCAGTTTCTGGCCCGGCATACCTCTCAACACCAGCACTGCCAAGATCACAAAAAATTTCATCCTATAACTCCGATAGATAGCGTTGCCAATCAAAAGCAGGCCCGGGGTCCGTCTTACGTCCGGGAGCGATGCTTGCATGACTGCAGATCCGTTGTCTGGAAATTTGCGGATAGGTTTCCAGTAACAAGCGGGTCACTGCCCGTAATTGTTGATACTGAATCTGAGTATAGGGCTGATCATCCGAACCTTCCATTTCAATACCCAGAGCAAAGTCATTGCAGTTTTCGCGACCTTCAAAGCTGGAACGCCCAGCGTGCCAGGCTCTCTGGTCAAAACCGACAAACTGCACCAGCTCGCCTGTTCGGGTAATCAAAAGATGCGACGAAACCTGCAGATCCGCGATCTGGGTAAAATATGCATGCTGATCAGCCGGTAAAACCCCGGTAAACAGTTTTTCTATCCAGCCACCGCCATAGGTTCGGGGAGGTAAAGCGATATTATGGATCACCAGCAAGCTGATTTCCTGGTTGGGCCGGGTGTTATAAAAGGGTGAAGGGCAAATTCTTGCTTCCTCCAGCCAGTGATCAACAATTCTCATCGTTTACCAGTCGTCCGTTTTTTCCAGTCCAGATACAGCCAAGGAGTTGCTGTCAGCCTATAATGCCCAGTCTTGAGTGTTTTTATCAATATACGGAGCCAGGAAATGCAGCAGTTTATTCAGCCACCCCAAACCTCCAGCCTAGCACATCAGGTCAGACTTGCCTTACAGGAAGATGTTGGTTCAGGTGACATTACAGCGCAACTGATACCGCAAGATCGTTTCAGTCAGGCCCGAGTCATCACGCGCGAGGAAGGTGTTTTTTGCGGCGGCCCCTGGGTTCGGGAAGTTTTTCGCCAGCTGGATCCCCGTGTTCAGGTCAGCCTCCTGGCCAGAGAGGGGGAGCGCCTGGTAGCCGGACAGACTCTTTTTCGTTTGCAAGGCCCTGCCCGTGCCCTGCTGACCGGTGAACGCACGGCCCTGAATTTTGTCCAGACTCTCTCGGCAACAGCCAGCCATTGTCGTGAACTCGCGGATCGGGTTGCCCACACCCGTGTGAAATTGTTGGATACCCGCAAAACCCTGCCCGGCTTACGTCTGGCACAAAAATATGCTGTAACCTGTGGAGGTTGTCACAACCATCGTATCGGTTTGTTTGATGCTTTTCTCATCAAGGAAAATCACATTGCCGCGGCTGGCAGTATCCAGGCGGCTGTCAAAACTGCCCACAAGCTGGCTCCCGGCAAACCGGTTGAAGTGGAAGTGGAAAACTTGACTGAATTGAACCAGGCTCTGGAAGCCGGAGCTGACCGGATCATGCTGGATGAATTCAGCCTGGAACAAACACGCGAAGCCGTTGCAATCACTCAGGGCCGGGCTGGCCTGGAGGCCAGCGGCAGCATTACCCGCAAAAATCTGGTGGCTGTGGCAGAAACGGGGGTAGACTTCATTTCTCTGGGCACCTTGACCAAAGACATTCAAAGCCTGGATTTATCTATGAGACTGACCGGATGAGCAACCAGCAACAAGAAGGCGTGATCCAGTACTCCTGTCAGCTGCATAGAAAAAAGCTGCACTGGCCAGAACCTCTGTTGGAAGAGCTGAATTATTGGCGCAGCAAAATGCTGGCATCAGGCTGGATTGGTCAGAATCCACAAAGATACCAGGGATTGGGTTTTGGCAACCTGAGCCTGCGCCAGGCCGTTCCCGAATACCCCCACGCCTTCATCATCACTGCCAGCCAGACCGGGCATCTGCACTGGCTGGACAAAGATGCCTGGCCGTGGGTGGTTACGGCAGATATCGCCCACAACCGGGTTCAGGCTCGGGGCAATCAGCAGCCTTCTTCTGAAGCCCTGAGTCATGCCGCTCTTTATCAAGCCAACCCTGAAATTCAGGCCGTGATTCACGGACATGCGCCCGAACTCTGGAACCTGGCGACCAAGCAGTCATTGGCCTGCACCCCGGAAAGTATTCCCTATGGCAGCCCGGCCATGGCTGAGGCTATCCGTCAGCAGGCTGAACCCTCCTCTGGTCTGGTCGTCATGCTCGGCCATCAGGATGGCATCCTGGCCTGGGGAAGAAATCTGGCAGAAGCTGCAGAAAAGCTCTACGCTTTACAGTCCAACCCAGGACAGCAACAATACTAGTCAGAGTTCACTGAAAGGATAAGTCTTATGTCGGCGACAAGAATTTATGATCAGCTCATTATTGGCGGAGGTCGTTATGCAGCCTCACTGCTAAATCAAACAACAGCCAGTGACCAGACTCTTGCTGTTACCGACCGACAGCTGGCTTTTCCAAAAGTGGGTGTGGAGGCAGGTAAAGCGGCCCAGCAGCGAGGGGTTCAATGCGAACTTCTGGCCGGAATGCATGTGATTGACTTACGCTATGACAATCAGGGGTTGTTGGTTGCCAAGACACCTCAGGGCAAACAACTCCTGGCCAGAAAGGTCACGGTAGTTGCTGGTGCCAGCACTCTGGAACTGGCTCACCGTATGGGCTACGGGTTGGATTACTTTCTCTTGCCGGTCAAGGGTTTCAGCTTTGCAGTCGGTGAGCGACAGGACAGGGTACGCTACTTCACCTTCCGAACCCATCCTGACCAGCCTCTATCATCGCTGGACTTTTGGCGGCTTTTGCGTCTGCACACCAACCCTCTGTCCGTCCTCATGAGTTTATTAAAAAGCACCGGAATGCGCCGGCTGTTATTGATGGGCATCGGCTATCGCCTACCCTGGATAAAAGACAGCCTGCTTGCCCGCAGAGCCAAAAAGTTGAGCGCAGAGGCGGATGCAGAAATAACCATACAGGGCCCACTGCCGCCCGAACAGCAACTGGTCAACCGCAAGACAGGCCAGCTGGAAACCCAGGAAGTACGCTTACACCCCAGCGAGGAATTGACTTTCATTTTTCCTGCACTGGGGCAGCATGACATCAGCGAGGAGCAGAGCGGGGAGACGCAGGAAGACCTTAGTTCTGATAAATAAAGTTGGTCAGCAGCACCTCATCAACAATGCCTGAACCGACCTCTTCTTCCAGAGCGCGGTTCAGGACTTCCTTCAGTTCCATACGGATCCGCTCCTGGCCGCGTGCGGTCACCACATTGTTTTCCGACTGACGAGCCAAGTTGAGCACTATCGTATTGCGTACTAAAGGAATATGTTGTTCTGCAGCCTGATGAGCCCGGGCACTGCCCAGCTCCAGGGTAATGTCAGCTTTCAGGTATTTCAGCCGTCCAGGGCCACCATAGTTGGTCACAAAACCGGGAGATAACTCAAGATAATAAACATCACTCTCAGAAGACTCTTCTTCCTGAGCAAACGACTGGACTGGTAAAAACAGCAAGCTGAAAGCCAGCAATAAGTACATCAAGGGTATGCGCATTGTTCTCTCCCTAAGAGCCGCGTCAATATCATCATCTCAAGTTTATAAATTTCCCGCCACCTAGGCTAGCCTAAGTCACCTCTAAACACGATAGCCAAGGGGTAAAGTCTGGCAATAATTTTGTTTCCCGGGGAACTTTGGCCTTGCACACCGGCTGCTAAATACGTAAAACTAATGGCTCAATGATAACAAGTACCGGGAGTGAATCATGCTGGAATCCTGCAAAAATGCCCAGGAACGCTGGGGTGGTGTCCATCAAATGATTGACCGCTGGCTTAGTGAGCGGCGTGCACTCCTGGTGAGTTATACCCGTTTAAGTCAGGCCTTGCATGAAAATGGCAAGGTCACCACCTCCAAAATTGAAGAGTTTCGTGAATTCCTCGTCGATTATTTAAGTGCGGGGCATTTTGAAATTTTCGAGCAACTCATGCATGAAGCTACGGCCTTCAATGATCAGGATGCCTTGAAGCTGCTCGACACCACCCTCCCCTGGCTGCATGAATCCACTCAGCAGCTGATGCTGGATGAAGACCACTTGGCCCCATTAAGCCTGAGTGACCTGGAGAAAACACTGGGTCATACTGGCGAATTGCTGGCCGAACGCTTTGAGCAGGAAGACCTGCTGATTGCCAAGCTGCATGCGGCCCATGCCCCAGAGGAATCGGCCCAGCTAGTCCAATGAAATTCCCAGGTTACTGAACCCCTCGTTTCCTGCCAGTAACCTGACCCCTTTGAGCAACGGGTTATGGGGCTGGAACTGGGCCGTCACCTGGCTGAGCAGCTCATCCTGAAAGGCATTTTCATCGGCCATCAGATCCTGGTAGCGAATCCACTGCCCCAGTTCTTTCTCATCCAGGTCGTCAGGTGCCTGCATCTCAAGATACTGACGCACGGTAGAGCGGGACAGCTTACTGGCACGCACAGCATTCTCTTCATCATGCTTAAGTGCCTGTTCAACGGCAACCTCCAGCGCCATGACAGCATCCAATGCCGGATACACCCCATAAACCTCAAAGTCCTCCGGCTCAGGCTGCAATTCGGGCAGTTTGTCCTGCTGGACCGCCCAATTGATTTTGGCATCCTTGGCCAGCAGACTTTCCCACAAGAGATCCAGCAGTTTCTGATATTCCCGAGTGTCGCCAAACGCGGTCGCTTCACAGAACAACAGGTAATTGGGCGCTGCCCTTTGTGCCAGAGCTACCGCAAAAGCCAGCTGCTGCCAGGACTGCAGACGCCGTAAACGTTCATTGAAAGAGGGTGGCTTTTTCTCACTCATTTCAATTCTCCCAACCTTCTGCCAGATGCTTGTCTTTCAAGCGCACATAATTGCCTGCTGAATAGCTGAAGAATCGCCTCTCCTTGTCACTGATTTCACGCACCTGACGTGCCGGACTGCCCGCATAAACATGTCCCGACTGCAGGGTTTTCCCCGGGGTCACTAAAGCACCGGCAGCAATAATCACCTCATCTTCCACCGTCACACCATCCATGATGACAGCCCCCATGCCAACCAGGATGCGGTTACCCAGGGTACAGCCATGCAATACGGCCTTGTGTCCAATGGTCACTTCCTCACCAATAATCAGGGGGTAACCGCCAGGATTGAAATCACTGGCATGGGTAATATGCAAAACCGAGCCATCCTGCACACTGGTTCCCCGTCCGATCCGAATACGATGCATATCACCGCGAACCACGGCCATCGGCCAGACAGACACATCATCACCCAGTTCAACATCACCCAGCACCACCGCAGTGGGATCAACAAAAACTCTTTCACCCTGCTTTGGGGTATAGCCTTGGTAATTTCTGATGGTCATAAAAGATTCAATCCTGCTGTTGATCAAAGAATGGGCACAGCTTACAAGCCCAGACCACTTTGGCAAGTTTTTTGTGTCCCTGCTTGAAACTGGAGGACTAACACCGCATCTCAGTCTGATAGAATGATTTCAATCAATTTTTCGATAGGAAACCCCATGAGCACCCATAACCCTCTGCTGAATATCACTGACTTACCCGCTTTTGATCAGATCACTCCTGAACAGGTGGAACCAGCTCTGGATCAACTCCTGGCTGCCAATCGCGAAGCAGTGGAAGAAGTGCTGACTCAGGCCAACCCGGACTGGCAGTCCAGCATGGAGCCGTTGGATGAAGCCGGTGACCGCCTTTCCCGTGCCTGGTCTCCGGTTTCCCACCTCAACGGGGTGAAAAACAACCCGGAGCTGCGTGAGGCTTATGAGCAGTGCCTATCCAAGCTGTCAGAGTTTTCCACCTGGTTCAAACAGCACCCCGGCCTTTACAACCTTTACAAACAGCTGGCAGAAAAGGCCGATTCCCTGAATCTGACCCAAGCCCAGCGCAAGATGCTGGAAAACACCCTGCGCGATTTCCGCTTGAGCGGTATTGAATTACCCCAGGAAAAGCAGCAGCGTTTTGCCGAGATTCAAAAACGCCTCTCGGAACTCTCCAACCGTTTTTCCAATCATGTTCTGGATGCAACCCAGGGCTGGACAAAACTGATCACCGAGGAAAAACAACTCAGTGGTCTGCCACAATCAGCCAGAGACTCAGCCGCCGCCGAAGCCGAAGCCAAGAACCAGAAAGGCTGGTTGTTCACCCTCAATATCCCCAGCCTTCAGCCTGTATTGACCTATGCCGATGACCGCAAACTGCGTGAAGAAATCTATACCGCCTTTGTCACCCGGGCTTCGGATCAAGGCCCCAATGCCGGGCAATGGGACAACGCCCCTTTGATGGAGGAAATTCTTGCACTGCGCAGTGAAAAAGCGGAACTGCTGGGCTTTGAGTCTTATGCACACCTCTCTGTAGAGCGCAAAATGGCTCGCAGCCCTGAAGAAGTGATGAATTTCCTCACAGATCTGGCCACCAAGGCCTATCCGCAGGCCCAACAAGACCTTGCTGAACTTCAGGCTTTTGCCGGCAAACAGGGTGTGGATAAACTGGAGCCCTGGGATGTTGGCTACTATTCGGAAAAACTGCGTCAGGAGCGCTATGCCATCAGCCAGGAAGAACTGCGTCCCTGGTTTCCTGCCCCCAAAGTACTGGATGGACTTTTCCAGGTGGCTGGCAAACTCTTTGACGTGGAATTCAAGGCCGATCCCCAAGTCACCACCTGGCACCCGGATGCCCAGTATTTTCAGGTTCTGCGACAGGGTCAGCCTCTGGCTGGATTTTATCTGGATATCTATGCCCGGGAAGGCAAGCGCGGAGGAGCCTGGATGGCTGATTGCCGCAACCGTCGCCGCATATCCCTGCCGTCAGGTGATGACCAAATCCAACTGCCGGTTGCCTTTTTGACCTGCAACTTCACGCCTCCGGTCAAGGGCCAGCCCAGCCTGCTCACACACAATGAAGTCACCACCCTGTTTCACGAGTTCGGACACGGCCTGCACCATATGCTGACCCAGGTGGAAGTGCCTGATGTTGCCGGAATCAACGGTGTTGCTTGGGATGCGGTGGAACTGCCCAGCCAGTTTATGGAAAACTTCTGCTGGGAAAGGGAAGGCCTGGACCTGATGACCGGCCATCACGAGACGGGTGAGCCCCTGCCCCAGGAGTTATTCGAGAAGATGCTGGCCGCAAAAAACTTCCAGTCGGCCATGCAGATGGTGCGCCAACTGGAATTTTCCCTGTTTGATTTCCGCCTGCATCTGGAAAAACAGCAACCCAGCGCAGCGGAAATCCAGGCTTTGCTGGATGAGGTTCGCCAGCAGGTCAGCGTAGTACCCACGGCTGAATTCAACCGCTTCCAGAACAGCTTTGCGCATATTTTTGCCGGAGGTTATGCGGCTGGCTACTACAGTTATAAATGGGCCGAGGTTCTCTCCGCCGATGTATTCAGTGCCTTTGAAGAGGAAGGTATTTTCAACCCGGAAACCGGACAGCGCCTGCGCAGAGAAATCCTGGAAAAAGGGGGCTCCGAAGATGCCATGAGTCTTTTCATCAACTTCCGGGGTCGTGAACCCCAGGTGGATGCCCTGCTTCGCCACAATGGGATTCAGGATTGATGTCTGATCCCCGTTTTTTACTTTTGCATTCGTCCCTGTCCAGCTCGCGCCAGTGGCAACCCCTGGTGGCCGAGCTGGGTGCAAAGCGCTGTGTTGCCCTGGACTTGCTGGGTTATGGTCAAGCCATGAAGCAACCCTGGACGCGGCGGGAAGTCAGCTTGGAAGAAGAGCAGGCTGCCCTGCTGGAACAACTACCGGAAAACTGGCAGGATTTTTCCTGGCATTTGATCGGGCATTCCTACGGCGGGGTCAATGCCCTGAAGCTGGCATACGACTTCCCTGAATCCATCGCCAGTCTCAGCCTTTATGAGCCGGTAGCTTTTTTCCTTTTGCAGGGCGAGGAGCGCCAGCAGGCGCTGGCTCTGATGAGTGAACTGAATGCCCTGCTGAATGCCAGTCAACCAGACAAAGCCGCCGAGTGTTTTATTGATTACTGGAACCAGGCTGGCAGCTTTGTGACCATGCATCCCAGAATGCAGGAAGCCTTTTCACTGGGCATTTACAAGGTCGCAGCGGATTTTCATGCCCTGATGAACACTCGTCTGACCCTGGAGCACCTGGCCCGACAAATTACCCAGCCCTGCTTGCTGATGCAGGGGGAGCTGAGCCAGCCCACGGCCCACCAGGTCATTCAGAAACTGGCTTCAGGACTGACCAACAGCCAGATTGCGCATTTTCAGGCCGGGCATATGGGGCCACTCACTCATAGTGATGCCGTCAACCAGGCTATTATTGATTTTCTGCAGGATCACTCCTGACCGGGGTTATTGCCCGAGCCACCTTGTGCACCGTTATTTTCCGATGGCTGTGAGGCCTGGCTGTCTGCCTGGTTTTGTACCAGCCTTTCCAGGCGCTCGCTTCCCAGCAGGTGCAAAGGGTTGCAGTCTTTGATCACTACCTGGCCTTCCAACATGCTGCCTCGGGAAAATTCCCGGAAAATGCAGCGATTGGTCGCTGGATCATAGTTCTGAATCCACAGGTTATCGCCTTTCCAGGTCACTCCCAGATGATACTGCCCATCCGGCACCTGAAGCGACATGGAGCCGCCATAGCGTTTAACCAGAATCTGTTCCAAATAAAAATAGTAAAAGGAATGGCTGAGAACCCCCATTACCAACGCCACGATCAAAGCCACTTTCACTTTGCCCAGACGCACACTGATGAGATAAAAAACACCCAGCAGCAGGGCAACCACCACCAGCCAGTAAAGATTGGTGAGCATCACAGGCTCCTTAGTATTTTTGAGAAGTTATCGCTGCAGTATAACCTCTTGCTTCTTCCCCTGCTCACCCTGATTGGCACAAAAATCCTGCTCCAGGCCATCTGCATAGCGCACCTGTACATTAAAACCGGCTCCCGGCTCATGGTTGAGAAGCAGACTGCGCTTTTCTCCTGCCGGCAAGCGCAAGGATTGAATACTGGACTGTCCCTGGGAATAGCCAAAATCCAGGCGAATATTATCGATCATCACTTCACTGTTATTGACAAAAGTAACCTGCATTCCCTTTTCAGGAAGTCCGGCGGACGGCAGAAACAGCCAGGCCAGCAAGAAACCCGCCACGACAAGAGTCAGCGGATGACGCAGATATTTTTTCATTAGCTCCACCTAATTAAATAAAACTCAGTTTAACCTGTCTCTTGACTGGCTGCGATCAGGCCAAAGGTCGCAGCTTTGATTTCCTTTTGCTAAGCTGGCGCACCCTCACAGCACCGTGATCCGCAATGAATACCGAAGAAATCAAAGACAAGGGCTTTGGCCGTACGCTCTACCAAATGACCTGGCCGATGCTGATTGGCGTTCTGGCGTTGATGAGCTATCAACTGGTGGATGCAGCCTGGATTGCTGTTTTGGGTGTCGACCCCCTGGCGGCTCTGGGCTTCACCGTTCCTGTTCAGCAATTGATCATCGGTTTCCAGGTTGGCCTGGGTATTGCCACCACAGCCATTATTTCCCGAACTCTGGGTGCCGGAGCTACTGAAAAAGCCAAGCAGCAGGGACGGCTTATTCTGATGGCCGGGGTTAGCCTGCTGGCTTTGCTGACGCTTTTTTTGTGGTTGCTGCGTCCCCTGCTGCTCGGTTTTCTGGGTGCGGAAGAAGAGCTGCGGCCGCTGATTGATTCCTACTGGGCACCCTGGTTACTGGCAGCCTGGCTGGGGGGCGCACTCTATCTGGGGTACAGTCAGCATCGTGCTCAGGGTGACACCAAATTTCCCGGCCTGATGATGCTGGCTGTCAGTCTGCTCAATCTGCTACTGGACCCGCTGTTCATTTTTGTTTTTGACTGGGGATTACCGGGCGCTGCCTGGGCAACAGCGGTCTCTTTTGCTTTGGGTGGTCTGATAACCTACCCGAGAATTTTTAAAAAAGGCTGGATCAGCAGCAACCTGCAGGGATTGGATAGAGTCTTGGAAATCCGCAAACTGTTTGGAACGGCCTTGCCCGCCATGCTCAGTCAATTGATGCCCGCTTTTTCGGCTATCCTGGCCACCAGTCTGGTCGCCGGTTTTGGTACCGCAGCAGTAGCAGCCTGGGGCCTGGGTACTCGCCTGGAGTTCTTTTCCCTTGTCGTGGTATTGGCTCTGACCATGTCCCTGCCACCTTTGCTGGGACGTTTTTCCGGGGCGGGTGACTGGGAAGCCGTGGAACGCTTGCTGAAGCTGGCCGTAGGATTTGTGATTTTTTGGCAACTGGGTATTGCTCTGCTTTGGCTACTGCTCAGCCAACCACTGGTCAGTCTGATCACCGATGAAGCCCAGGTGGGTAAATTGGTGCAGGATTATCTGTTAAAACTACCGGTCAGCTATGCAGCACTGGGCGTTTGTATGCTGATGGTTTCTGCCAACAATGCTTTGGGTATGCCTTTACGAGGCCTGACCACTTCTATTCTGAGGCTATTTGCCTGCTATCTGCCCTGTCTCTGGCTGGGTGCCCAGCTGGCTGGCATCAACGGCCTGTTCAGCGGTGCCCTGATCGGCAACCTGCTGGCAGGCCTCCTGGCCTGGACGATCTATCGCCGGGGGATCACCCAGCTTCGCTCTCATGGAAGGCGCGTTTAACTTCCTCGGCAATGATCCGCAGCCCTTCCGCAACCTTTTCATCGTCCTGAGAATAGGTCACCCGCAAACACTCGTGACGATGTGGCCAGTCATCATCACTGGACATGCCAGGAAAGAAATACTCCCCGGAAACCACCAGTACCCCACGAGCCTTCAGACGCTGATAAAGCTCCTGACTGGAAATCGGCAGGCCGGGGAACCAAAGCCAGAGGAACATGGCACCTTCAGGTTGATGGATGTACCAGGGACAGGTATCGGCAAAAGCCTGGTGAAGCACAGCAACGGCCTTGTGCATCTTGGCCTGATACCAGGGTTTGACTTGATCGTGGCTCAGCGAAAGGATCTCACCGGAGCGCACCAAATTTTCCGTCAACTGGGGACCAAAGCTGCCAGTAGCAAGGTTCAGAATAGCATTGGCACCGCTCAGGGCACGGATGATTTCCGGGCAGGCAATCACTATCCCGGTACGTGCTGCCGGTAGACCCAGTTTGGACAGACTCAGACAAAGCACCACCTGTTCATCCCAGAAAGGAGTTATCTGGGTATAAACCAGATCGGGAAAAGGGCTCCCATAGGCACCATCAATAATCAGAGGAATATCCCAGTCTCTGGCCAGGGCGTGCAGCTTGTTGATTTCTGCATCGGTCAATACATTGCCAGTGGGGTTGGTCGGGCGGGAAACGCAAAGAGCGCCCACCCGCTCATCCAGTGCCAACTGGTCAAAGTCCACCCGATACTTGAAGGTGTGATCATCCAGGTATTCAATCATCGGACGTACGCTGCGGAAGGTCTCTGCACCCAGCCCGGCATCAGCATAACCAAGGTATTCCGGGGCCAGGGGAAGTAGAATCTGACGTTCTTCACCTTCAGGAGTGGTTCCGGCAAAGAGGTTGAACAGCATGAAAAAAGCAGCTTGACTGCCATTGGTCAGGGCAAGGTTTTCTTCACCGAGATTCCAGCCATAGGTTTGATTGAGCAGATCTTTCAGGGCGCTGATGAAGCGCGCTTCACCCTGGGGCGCATCATAGTTGCCCACCAGACGAGCGAAGGCTTCAGGGTCTTCGGCAATTTTCTGGAATTCCTCACGCAAGCGCTCTTGCACTGGCGGGAAGTGCCCCGGATTGCCACCCCCCATCATGATCATCGGTTGATCACTGGCCATGGCCTTGCCCAGGTCATCCATGAGGCTGTTGATCCCCGCTTCCTGGGAAAACTTCTTGGCAAAAGCGGTCATTTTCATTCTTCCAGGCCTCCCAGAAAGTTTTTTGCCTGCTGCTGGGTCATGACTTCGGTGGATTCGGTCTCGACGTCATGCAGGATCACCAGCTCCCCTTTTTGCATCTGCTGGCGCAGCTGCTCCACCCAATGACTGCTGCTCTCCTCGCTGGTGGTGTCATAACCCTGGCGTGTTACAAACACCTCGAGTAAAGCGGCCAGGGTCTCAGCTTCAAGCAGGGTGTAAGGGATTTCCACAAAACGCTGATGCATGAATTTCTGACCTTGATTTGACTGACAAAGGGGTAGTTTAACAGGGTGCTCTTAAATATCAGAAGATTCACCGACCCAGTCTTCTTGTCTTTTCAGGAAGTCCAGCAATGCCTGCTCATCCATCACCGGTACGCCCAGTGACTCGGCTTTAGTCAGTTTGGAGCCAGCTGCAGCACCGGCCACCAACTGACTGGTTTTTTTGGAGACACTACCGGACACTTTGGCACCCAAAGCTTCCAGTCGTTCCTTGGCCTGATCACGGGTCAGGCTTTCCAGGCTGCCGGTCAGCACCCAGGTCTGACCGCTCAAGGGCAGGTCTTCCCGGCGCTGTTGGGTTTCCTGCCAGGTTATTCCTTGTTTGAGAAGATCTTCAAGAGTGTCTTGGTTATGCGGTTCCTGAAAGAAGGCATGGATATGCTGGGCCACGATGGGGCCGACATCATCAATGTCCAGCAACTGTTCTTCACCAGCCCGCATCAGTGCCTCCAGGCTACCAAAATAACGGGCCAGATTGGCTGCTGTCGCTTCACCCACTTCACGAATACCCAGAGCATAGATAAAACGCGGCAGAGTGGTTGCTTTGCTTTTTTCCAGAGCCTCAACAAGGTTGCTCGCTGATTTTGCGGCCATGCGTTCCAAGCCCGCCAGCTGCTCCACATTCAAACGGTAAAGATCTGCAGGTGTTTTCACCCAATCCTTTTCCACCAACTGATCGATGAGTTTTTCACCCAGCCCTTCAATATCCAGAGCCTTGCGGCTGGCAAAATGCTTGAGAGCTTCCTTGCGCTGAGCAGCGCAGTAAAGACCACCGGTGCAGCGGTAAGCGGCCTCACCTTCAGCTCTTTCCACATGAGAGCCACATACAGGGCATTCCGTGGGCGCATGAATACTCCGGGTATCGGCAGGACGCTCTGTCAGAATCACCTTGGCAATCTGGGGAATGACATCCCCGGCTCGACGCACGATGACCTGGTCACCGATGCGCACATCCAGACGTGCTATCTCATCCATATTGTGCAGGGTGGCATTGGAAACCGTAACTCCGGCCACCTGCACCGGCTCCAATCGGGCTACCGGGGTGACTGCACCCGTGCGCCCTACCTGGAACTCCACGTCCAGCAGACGGGTGATTTCTTCCTGGGCCGGGTATTTGTAGGCAGTGGCCCAGCGGGGTTCCCGGGCACGAAAACCCAGCTCAGCTTGCAATCGCAGGTTGTTTAGCTTGAGTACGGCACCATCAATATCAAAGGGAAGTTGATCGCGTTTCTCAGCCAACCGGTCACAATAGTCTTTCAGGCCCGGATAACCTTTAACAATAGCCAGTTCGCTGCTGATTTTAAATCCCAGGGCAGCCAGGTGTTGCATGGCCTGAAAATGGGTTTCACTGTTATGGTCGGCACTGATGCGTGCTACCTGATAAGCCGTAAACTCCAGAGGACGCTTGGCTGTCACACGCGGATCAAGTTGGCGCAGGCTGCCTGCTGCTGCATTGCGGGGGTTGGCAAAAACCTTGTCATCCATTTCCCTGGCGCGATCGTTCATCGACTCGAAGGCAGCTCGCGGCATATAAACCTCACCGCGCACTTCCAGCAGTTCCGGCCAGCTTTCTGCAGACCCTTGCAGGCGCAGGGGAATGGAGCGAACTGTTTTCAGGTTCTCGGTAATGCCTTCGCCACTTTGACCGTCACCCCGCGTTACCCCCTGAACCAAAAATCCCTGTTCATAGGTCAGGCTCACCGCCAGGCCATCCAGCTTGGGTTCACAACAGAACTCGGGGTTGTCTGCGGGTTGGCCCAGGTCAGTCAGACTGTCCTGGACACGCTTCACGAAGGCTTGCAGGCTGGTATCATCAAAGACATTGCCCAAAGAAAGCATGGGAACCTGGTGACGTACTTCCGGAAAACTGCTGAGGGGCGCAGCACCGACCCGCTGGGTGGGAGAGTCGGGGGTCACCCATTCAGGATGTTTCTCTTCCAGCTGCTGAAGCTCGTGAAACAGGCGGTCATACTCGGCATCAGGAATGCTGGGGTCATCCAGCACATAGTAGCGATGGTTGTGTTCATGCAGCTGACTGCGCAGCTGTTGCAAGTGTTGCTGGTTTTGCTGGGGGGTCATGGGCATTCCACAAGCAATTACTGGTCTTTCCGGGCCTTGATAGCTTTCAAACGGGTTTTGCGTTCGAAATCCTGGATGCGTTGACGATAGTGCTCAATCGTTTGTAGCGTCAGATTACTGCGCTGTTCATCCTGAAGCTCTGCACCCCAGTTGCGTTCAAATACCCGCGCGGTTTCCAGCATGCGTTCAAAAATGGCCTGGGGCCGGGTGGTATTGGGCAAGGCCATCACCAGCACCACACCAAAGCTGGTAAATTCATCCATGGTTTTCTGGTCAAAAGTGCCGGGGCTGAACATATTGACGAGAGAGTAACCCAGTACCGATTTGCCCTGTTCCATCTCCACATAATGGAAAAAGCCGGAAGGGCTGAGCTGCATACCGATCATGTCCATCAGGTAAGCCAAATTGGCACCTTCAAACGGCTGATCTTCAGGAGCATTGATATTGATGGTCAGAAACTCTTCAGCCTTGCCCCAGGATAATTGTTCCAGGCTGACCAGCAAGGAGGAGCGCAGCTCATCATCACGTTGGTCAGCTTTCGGTTTGGCAGGCTCTTCGGGGGTAGCCGGGTCTTTTGACTCAGGCACCACTTCCTCTGGTGCGGCAGCTGACGGTGTGGGCTGAACCTCTGGCTGTTTGCCTGGACTGGGTTCAATATCAAACAGGTCGTCCACTTCCGAAGGGTCCAGAGGCAGATCATCGGCTTGATGTTTTTCCGTTGTCTGGGAGGACTGGTTTTGCAATTCCTCCTGGAATTCCTGGGCTGTGCGTCGGGCTTCAGCATCAAACTCAGGATCACGTTCAAACAGGCGCCGCACCTCATCAACCGACATGGGGCTGACTTCCGGGTTGGCATCCAGGTCAGCCTCCCCTTCTTCCAGTTGCACAGTATTGCGCAGCACGGGTATGGGGTCATCATCAAAGACGTTGATGTCATCAAACAGAGGGTCGAGATCCTGGCGTGACCTTTTGATGTCAGGATCATTAATACCGGGTAATTCGCGTGCCAGCTGTTCGCGATTGGCCTGCTCTTCAGGATCGTCGTAGTCGTCCTGCTCGCCCCGACGGGCAGCAGCGCGTTTGCGACGAAGAGCATCAAGTAATATCAGCAGGAAAACTGCTGCACCCAGCAGTAGTAACCCTTCTTGCAAACCCATAGAAAAATTCAGCCCCTGAAATAAGTGTAAATGCCTGCTTATATTGGATTAAGCGCATAATCTTAGCAATTTTGTGCACCTGCTTACAGCAAAAAAACTAGCTGGCAACCATAGCAGAAGCTTCGTCCAGATCAACGGTCACCAATCGGGAAACCCCTGGCTCCTGCATGGTAACACCCATTAACTGATCTGCGCTTTCCATAGCCTGTTTATTGTGAGTGATGTAGATAAACTGGATGCGTTCGGACATATCCCGGACCAGTTTGGCATAACGTCCGACATTGGCATCATCCAGGGGGGCATCCACTTCATCCAGCATACAAAAGGGTGCCGGGTTGAGTTCAAAGATGGAAAATACCAGGGCCAGGGCAGTGAGTGCTTTTTCACCCCCTGAAAGCAGATGGATGGTGGCGTTTTTCTTGCCAGGTGGCCGCGCCATGATGGCTACACCAGTTTCCAGCAAATCATCACCGGTCAGCTGCAGCCAGGCGGTCCCACCACCAAAAACCCTGGGGAAGAGTTCCTGCAGACCCTGATTGACCTGTTCAAAAGTGGCCTTGAAGCGCTGCCGCGTTTCCTTGTCAATACGCCGGATGGCCTGATCCAGAGTTTGCAGGGCATCGGTCAGCTCAGCATGCTGGGCGTCCAGATAACTTTTGCGCTCATACTGCTGGTCATACTCTTCAATAGCAGCAAGATTGATGGCTCCCAGCCGTTTGATCCGAGCCTGGGTATCTTCCAATTCATGCTGCCAACGTGATTCCAGAGCATCTTCCGGCAGGGTCTCGAGCACCTCTTTGAGACTCAGCTCCTGCTCGGCCAGGCTGTCCAGATGGCTGTCGCGCTTTACCATCAAGCTTTGCTGTTGCAGCCTTTCCTGTTCCAGAAGATTGCGCAGTCTTTCCAATTCACGGTCCTGCTGGCTACGTTCCTGCTCCAACAGTCGCTGCTCTTCCTGGGCCTGTTGCTGCTGTTGGCGTAGCTGCTGGACTCTTTCTTCCTGTTGCTGATGAGTTTCCAGCAACTCATCCAGCTGCTGCATCTGTTCGTTGCCCGGTTCGGTTGCGGCTTCCAGATCGAGTTGTAACTGCTCTTTTTTGCTTTCGTAACCGGCCAGCTGTTGCTCCAGGCGTTCAAGAGCCTGACCGGCAGCCACTTCCCGGGTCATCAGCTGCTGCTGTTTGATGCGGGCTTCCTGGAGAGCTGCCTGACGCTGCTTGAGCTGCTGGCGTTTGTGTTCACGCTGGTGACGCAAGCCATCTCTGTGTTGCTGTTGTTCCTGGCGGGCTTCACTGTTTTCTTCAACCTTCAGTAAGGCTTCCTGCCAGATTTCCTGATCCTGTTGCAGGGTTTCCATAAGCTCCTGCTGTTCTTCCTGCAATTGCTGCTGCTCTTCCTGCAACTGGCTTTTGCGTTCCAGGGTATGGTCCAGTTGTGTTTGCAGGCTGGCCTGGCGGCTGCTCAGATCATTGAGCTGTTGCTGAATCGGTTTGCGTTGCTGAAGCAGGCTTTGTAGTTCGTTTTCACTAGCCTGCAGTTGTTCTTGCAGTTCCACTTCCCGTTCTTCTTGTTCAGTCTGTTCTTCTTCCAGAAGCTCGGCACTGGCCTCCAGTTGCCGCAGCTCCTGTTGACGGGCCAGAACACCAAGATTGCGGGCATTCTCAGCCTGCAGTACCAGGCCGTCCGCAAAAACTCTTTCACCCTGAGGAGTCACCAGGCTCTCGCCTGCCTGCAGTTGGTGCCGGTCAGACCAGGCCAGTGATAAATTATCCGCCACTTCGATGTTGTTCAGCTGTTGCTGCAGACTGACAGGCAGGGAAGCACTGTTTTGCAGTTTGCTCAGGAGACTGGTGGGGCTTTTCTGCAGTTGGGTATCAGGATGCAGTTGGTAGAGGCGCAGGTCACCACTGGGAAGATCCACCAACTGCTGGGCCAGATTGGCATCCAGAGGCACCGGGGAAACTAGAGAGGCCAGCTCACCTTCAAGGCAGGTTTCCACAGCTTTTTCCCAACCGGGAGCCACCTGGAGTATTTCTCCCAGTCGCGGCCAGTTTTCCAGCTGCTTTTGCTTAAGCCAGTTTTCCAGTTCGTCATCCTGCCCTTCCAGCTCGGCCTGTTGCAAAGCCTGCAGGGAGGCCAGACGACCTTTCTGCTGTTGCAGCCGGGTCGCCGTTTGCTGGCTGGTCTGGCGCAGTTGTCGGAGTTCTTCCTGAAGCTTTTCCTTGCTGCCGCGGGTCGCTTCTTCCTGTTCATCCAGTTGCAACAGCTGGGTTTCCAGAGTTTCACGTTCCAGTTCCAGAGTTTCCAGCTGTTGCTCTGTTTCTCCTGATCCAGGCAGCTGCTGCAGACGCTCATCAAGCTTTTGTATACGCTGACGCAAGCTTTGCAGGCTGCGTTCGTGTTGTTGAATTCTTGCCTGTGCCAGAGTCGCCTGGCTTTGATCCTGTTCGACCCGGCCCAAAAACTCTTCCCACCTCAGGTCCAGCTCGTGTATCTGCTCTTCCAGTTGGTCCAGACTTTCCTGTTCAAGCTCTTCAGCTTCGCTCAACTCCTCCAAAAGGGGCTGGGATTCGTCCAGCTGTTGTTGCAGATGCTTACGCTCCTGCTGATCTTCTTGCAAGGACTGCCGGGATTTTTGTTCTTCCAGAGCCAGTTCTTCCAGTTCTTGCTGCAATTGGCGCTCACGTTGCTGGCGATGTGCAAGCCCTTGCTCGAGGCGTGCAATCTGCAGACTGGTATCGCTCAGCTGCTTTTGAGCAAGCTCCAGCGCATCAGTGGCCTGGGCCTGTTTTTCGCGACTGGTTTCCAGGCGGGCTTCACCCTGGCGAAGCTGCACCAGGCAGGATTCCTGCTGTAGCTCATAATGGGAAATTTGCTCTAATACTCCAACCAGGCGTTGATCGGCTTCCCGCCAGCGCAACACGGCCAATTCGGATTTGTATTTGCGCTCACTGGCTTTGAGCTGCTGATAGCGTCTGGCTGCTTCAGCCTGGCGACCCAGACGTTCCAGCTGACGACCCAATTCTTCGCGGACATCTTCCAGGCGCTCCAGGTTATCCTGGGTGCGGCGAATTCGGTTTTCAGTTTCCCGGCGACGCTCTTTGTATTTGGAGATCCCTGCTGCTTCTTCCAGATAGGTGCGCAATTCTTCTGGCTTGGCTTCAATCAGGCGGGAAATCATGCCTTGTTCGATAATGGCATAACTGCGGGCACCCAGACCGGTACCCAGAAACAGGTCGGTAATATCCCGACGGCGGCACTTGCTGCCATTGAGCAGATAGCTGGACTGGGCTTCACGGGTGACAATACGTTTTACGGAGATTTCCGCGTACTGGGCGTAGGCACCGCCCAGTTTGCCTTCAGAATTGTCAAACAAGAGTTCGATGGAAGCCTGACCGACCGGCTTGCGATTACGGGAACCATTAAAAATGACATCGGTCATGGATTCGCCGCGCAGGTACTTGGCGGAGGACTCACCCATGACCCAGCGTACAGCATCAATGACATTGGATTTGCCACAGCCATTAGGCCCGACAATACCCGTCAGGTTGCTTTTGAAGCTGACTGTGGTGGGGTCCACAAAGGATTTGAACCCCGCCAGTTTAATGGATTTTAGCCGCATGCCTGTCCGTGTTAGTGGTTACCAACAACTATTGTAGCTGCTGATTGATTTCCACCTCAACCTGCTGCTGACCCTTGACCTCCAGAACACCTGTCTGCCCTTCCCAATCGCCTTCCTGAGCTTGGGGACGACCACTATTGGAAATCCGGGCCTGGATCACCACCGCATCCACAGAGGATAGATTATTGTCAGCACTCATGGCCTGTCGATCGCTCAGATGAACTGTTGCAGGCAGGTCGGCAACCCGCAAACGGGTGACGGCGACGGGTGCACCCCGACCTTCCTGGGGTTGAGCAAAAATAAAGACCGTGGCCCTGGGGTCAACCAGCAGACTGGCCGCATTGCTCATGCTGACCTTCACATCGAAGCTTACGCCGCCTTCTTCAAGCGGTTCCATACCCAGACGCTGGCGGGTATCGTTAACCCCTTCCCGCAAAGACTCCCGGGCATTGGCACTCTCCGCACGCTTGAGTGCCCTTTCCCAGTAACGGCGGGCAGCATCCCATTCCTGTTTCTGGTAAGAGGCCATACCCAACAGACTCAGAATGGCGGGTTCACCTGGATCAATTTCCATGGCTTCATCAACCAGTTGCTGGACTCTGGAGCTCAGGGTATTGCCATCAGCAAAGTAGAGTGCCTGGGCCTTCTGGGCCAATAGCCGGGCATTGGGACCCTGAATGCGGAGCAGTTCAGTAAAAGCAGCGGCTGCATCTTCCAGGCGCCCCATATCCATATAGATGCGTGCCAGCAAGGACCAACCTTCAACATCATCAGGGTTGGCTTGAACCGTATCTTCCAGACGTTTCAGCAGGCTTCCGAAATCCCGTTGGCCTTCGCGGATCAGTTCCTGCTGGGAGTAATAGGTTTGCAGGGCTGGAGCATACCCCACCTGGGTATACAGAAATCCAGCAGAAACCAGGCTGACCACCAGTACAATCAAAGTGGCTGTCACCACGATGCTTTTGCCGGGAAGCTGCCAACTCTGATGTTTTTCTTCCCCGGCATCATCCAGCAGCAGGTCTTCAATTTCTGCTTTCAGGGTGGCGTAGTCAGCCTCTGTGACCCGACCTTCTTCCAGGTCCTGATCCAGTTGAGCCTGCTTTTGCTTGTAAATATCAATATTGGCCAGTTGCCGGGCATTTTCCTGGGCCATCAGGCGTTCTGTCAGTCGAGGCCTGCGCAGTGCTGGCCAGATCAGGAAAAGTCCGGTCATTAGGGCCAACAGGATCATGCCGATCCACATTCCAGTCATGATGAGTCCTTAGAATTGGATGGTGAAGATTGTTCCGAATCAAGTTCAAGAATCTTTTTCAGTTTCAACTGCCGCTCTGAAACCGAGTCATTTTGACTGGCCGGGGCCTGCTTTTTACGTGAGCGCGCCAGAAGCACCAAAATGACAAAACCGATCAGCACCAGAAAAGGTGGCAGGAACCAGAGAATCCAGGTATCACCCCGAACCGGCGGCTTGTAGAGGATGAATTCGCCAAAACGGGCTTTCAAGTGCGCAAACACTTCTTCATCCGTGTAGCCTTTTTCCAGTAGTTGGTAAAGCTCCTGGCGCATGTCATAAGCACTGGCCGATCCGGAGTCGATAATGCTCTGGTTCTGACACTTGGGGCAGCGTAGCTCTGCACCCAGCTCATGAAAACGTGTACGCTTTTCTTCACTGCTGAAATCATAAAGCTCAATTGCTGCCTGAGCCAAAGGCACCAGAAAAAAAAGCAATAAAAGAACTACTGCGCGTTTTGCCATTTGCGCACCTCCGGCAGGATGGTTGCATTCACCAGTTGCGGAGTTATTTCCCCGGCCAGGTGGTAACGAACAATACCTTCCTTATCAATCAGAAAGGTTTCCGGGGCACCGTATACACCCAGATCAAAAGCCAGGGCGCGAACCCCGTCCGGCTCAAAAAGATTCAAAGTATAGGGATTACCCTGTTGAGCCAGATAACGAAATGCCTTGGGGCGTTCATCCTTATAATTCAGACCCACAACCGGTACTCCTTCCTCAGCCAGACGAATCAGCTGATCATGCTCTTCATAGCAGGTCGGGCACCAGCTTCCCCAAACATTCAACAGAAAAACCTCACCCAGAAGATCTTCACCACTCACCTTGAGATCCGCGTTATCCAGACGGGGCAGAACAAAGTCCGGCAAAGGCTTGTTGAGCAATGCAGAATCCCGTGCCGAGGGGTCCATACTCAAACCCTTGTAAAGAAAAATACCCAGACCGATAAAAATGATCAGAGGTAAAAACAAAAGAGCTCGTTTCATGATTTCACTCCGGATTCTTCGGGTACGCGTACTTTATAGCGACGATCCGTGACAGCCAGAATGGCGGCCAAACCGGCAATGAAAGCACCCCACCAGATCCAGCGCACAAAGGGCTTGTAGTGGATGCGCATGGCGTAGGCATCCTCTGCAAGTGGCTCGCCCATGGCAACGTAAATATCCTTGAGTGGCCCCCAGTCAATGGAAACCTGAGTCATCGGCATACCCCGGACGTGATAATTACGTTTTTCGGGAGTCAGGGTTCTATGCAGGCGACCATTACGGTCACGCATTTCAATGGTTGCTGTATCTGCCGAAAAGTTGGGGCCTTCGCGCTCACCCAGCCCGATCAGGGTAAATTCATAGCCTTTGATTGTAACCGGTTCACCAATGGCCATACGTACATCCCTTTCTTCGCCATAGTTGGAAACCATGGTGACACCCAGAACAATCAGTGCGGCCCCGACATGGCCACCGAACATCCCCCAGCGACTGCGGGAAATGCCACGCCAACCCTTCTTGCCACGGGAAGCTTCCCAAATATCCCGAAGACTGGTGGTGACAACCCAGAAAAAGAGCGTCAGGCCCAGAGCAACCCAGATGCTCCAACTTCCATCATAAACCCAGGGCAGCAGAATGAAGCCCAGCAGCAAAGAGATGGCCCCGGACAGCCAGATTTTTTTGCGGAGCTTGTCCAGACGCATGCTTTTCCAGTCACTCACTGGCCCCAGACCCATGAACACACCCAACAACAGCATCAGAGGGACGAACAGGGTATTGAAGTAAGGAGGGCCCACCGAGATTTTACCCAGGCCCAAGGCATCCATGATCAAAGGGTAAACCGTTCCCAGAAGCACGGTCAGGGTCGCCACGACCAGAATGACATTATTGGCCAGCAGAAATACATCCTTGGAAATCAGCGAATAGCTTGCTCTTGCTTTGAGAGTCGGCACCCTCAGGGCATAAACCAGCAGTGAGATACCGATGGTTACCCCCAGCAGCATCAACAGAAACAGGCCACGATCCGGATCATTGGCGAAAGCATGCACTGAATTGAGCACACCTGAGCGTACCAGAAAGAAACCCATCAGACTGGTTGAGAAGGTGGCTATAGCCAGCAATACTGTCCAGCTCTTGAACAGGCCTCGCTTTTCGGTCACTGCCAGAGAGTGCATCAGGGCAGTACCCAGCAACCAGGGCAGGAGTGAAGCATTTTCCACTGGATCCCAGAACCACCAGCCGCCCCAGCCCAACTCGTAGTAAGCCCACCAGGAGCCCAGAGCAATACCACAGGTCAGGAAGGCCCAGGCCACCGATGTCCAGGGACGGCTCCAGCGTGCCCAGGCAGTATCCAGTTTGCCACTCCAGAGAGAAGCCAAAGCAAAGGCAAAAGTCACGGCAAAGCCCACGTAACCCATATACAGAAGAGGCGGATGAAAAATCAGCCCTGGGTCCTGAAGAAGAGGGTTGAGATCCGCGCCATCGGAAGGAATGCGTGGCAGATAGCGGTCAAAAGGATTGGAGGTCAGAATCACAAACAGCAGCATGCCAATACTGACAAAGCCCAGCACCGCCAGGACCCTGGCCAGAACTTCAGCTGGCAGTCCCCTGGAAAAGCTCACCGCAAAAGTCCAGCCCGCCAGAATCCACAGCCACAGCAGCAAAGAACCCTCATGAGCGCCCCAGACGGCACTGAGCTTATAGAACCAGGGCAGGGCGGAATTGGAGTTATTGGCGACATAAGCCACACTGAAATCATCCACCAGAAAGCTGATACCCAGAAAAACCAGGCTGACACTCAGCAAGGCGAACTGTGCCCAGGCTGCAGGCTGGGCATAAGCCAGCCATAATGGCTGGCGGGTCATGCTCCCGACCAGTGGCAGCAAAGCTTGTACACAGGCCATGACCAAGGCAAGAATCAATGCAAACTGCCCCAGCTCCGGCAAGTAGAGTATATCCATCAAAAAAACACCCTGGTTGAATTAGTAAGACTTGTCGGAAGGTTTGTTCTTGGCATAGGGCGAATGATCAGGCATTTGACCCGCCGCCTCCAGTGCATCGGCAACTTCCGGAGGCATATAGTTTTCATCATGCCGTGCCAGAACCTCCGTCGCCATCAGCTCCTGCCGGTCATTCAGGCGACCAACCGCAACGACCCCCTGGCCTTCACGAAACAGGTCGGGCAGTATTTTATCGTAGGTGATCCAGATTTCCTCATTGTTGTCCGTGACTGCAAAGCGCACCTGCAAGCTCTCGGTATCTCTCTGAACACTGCCTTCAACCACCATGCCCCCGGCACGAATTTCGCGATCCAGAGGAGCCTCACCCGCAATGATCTGGGTGGGCGCAAAAAACAGGTTGATATTGGAACTCAGGGCATAGAGGGTCAGCCCAACGGCCAGGGATACACCACCCAGCATCAAACCCAGTAACCATAATTTTTGCTTGCGTTTCGGTGTCATGCTTGCTCGCCTTGTTGCCCAGTGATTGAGGAGGAGGTTTCTTGCTGCCTGGCTTCGCGCTGGAATTGGCGTTGCAGCTGTTGCCGCGTTGATCTCAGGCGCCATCCGGGCAACAGGATATTCAGCAGCATCAACAGCAAACTGATGGCAAAGGAGCTCCATACGTACAGAGCGTGGCCACCCATATTGAAGAACTCGGACAAACTATCGAAATACATGGTTCACTTCCGTTGCAATAATTCTTTAACCCAACCGGACTTTTGCTCGCGTTTCAGCACTTCCGACCTGGCCCGTAAAAGCACTGACCAGCCCAGGAGCGCATAAAAACCCAGCACCATGATCAGCAGCGGCACCCACATTGAAGCAGGCATGGCTGGCTTTTCGGTCAGGGTGAAGGTGGCGGGCTGATGCAGGGTATACCACCAGTCCACCGAGTATTTGATAATGGGAATATTGATCACCCCCACGATGGCCAGCACAGCACAGGCTTTGGCCGCCACTTCTTGGGGTTTCAGGGCTTCCCTGAGTGCCATCACACCCAGATAAAGAAAAAACAGAATCAGCATTGAAGTCAGCCGGGCATCCCACATCCACCAGGTTCCCCAGGTCGGCACACCCCAGATCGCTCCTGTGACCAGGGCAATAAAAGTCATGCTCGCACCAATCGGTGCCAGAGACTGAGCCACTACATCCGCCATTTTCATCTTCCAGACCAGCAGTACAACCCCGGCAAGGGCCATCATCATGTACACCGATTGGGCCAGCAGGGCGGCAGGCACATGAATATAAATAATCCGGAAACTATTCCCCTGCTGATAGTCCATGGGCGCATAAGCCAAACCCCAGATCAGACCGGTCGCCAAGAGAATCACAGTTGCTGCTGCAAACCAGGGCAGCCAGGTGCCGGTAATCTGGTAAAACCATTTCGGAGACCCCAGGCGGTGATAAAGAGTTTTCAACCAATTCCACACGTTATGCACCTCAAAGCTGCCAGTATAAAAGTTTCGTTTTATTCGCCGGATACTGCAATTTTCAAACCTGCGGCTACCGCCCAGGGTGCCAGTGCCAGTGCCAGTGCAGCCAAGGCAGCCAACATAGCCAGGTGCGCTGACGATGAAATACCCGCTATGGCTGCCTGCATTGCACCCGTACCAAAAATCAATACAGGAATATAAAAAGGCAAAACCAGCAAGGTCATCAAGACCCCCGATTTACCCACACCAGCAGTCAAAGCGGCCCCTATGGCGCCCACCAGACTCAAGGTCAGGCTACCCAGAAGCAATGACAGCATCAAAACCCCCTGAGCCTGCCAGGGTAAATACAACATGACACCCAGAAACGGGGACAGCAAAATCAAGGGCAAACTGGAAAGCAGCCAGTGCACAGCCAATTTGGCCAGAGCCAGAGGTGCCAGAGGATATCCACTGACCAGTTGCTGTTCCAGCGAGCCATCCAGCAAATCCGGCCGGAAAAGTGCATCCAGAGACATCAGGGTTGCCAGCAAAGCAGCAACCCAGAGCACCCCCGGTGCCACCGGACTCAGGATTTCTTCAGTCGGTGAGATGCCCAGTGGGAACAAGACCACAACCAGGGCAAAAAACACCAGGGGATTGATCAGATCACCGCGCCTGCGCACCTGCAGCCGCCACTCTCTTCCCAAAGCTGCTACAAAGACAGCACTCAGGCTGGGTAAGTTCGCTGTTTTTTGCTTAAGGCGACAAAAAGTCGCAGATGATTTAGACATTGCCAGCCTCGTAACTCGCCGACTGATTCTGCTTTAAGTGAATTTTTCTGAGGCCGGACAATTGCTCCAAGGCATGATGACTGGTGAGAATCACGGCACCACCCTCTGCAGCATGATCCGACAGAAGCTGTTCCATGGCGGCCACCCCTTGTTTGTCCAGAGCCGTAAAAGGCTCATCCAGAAGCCAGAGCGGACGCGGTGTAAAAAGCAGGCGGGCCAGAGCTACGCGGCGTTTTTGTCCCGCCGACAACTGATGGCAGGGTTGATCTTCAAAACCTCTCAGCCCCACACGGTTCAGCGCTTCCTCCAGGTCTTGCTCCTGCACGCCCCCTTCCAGGGCAGCAAACCAGTGCAGGTTTTCCAGGGGTGTCAGTTCTGCCTTGATACCTGCCAGGTGTCCGATAAAAAGCATCGACTGATAAAAATCATCACAAGGGACAGCCAAAGGTTCACCCTGCCAGAAGATTTCTCCTGAACTCACCGGCAAAAATCCGGCCAGAAGGCGCATTAAACTGGTTTTACCGACCCCATTAGGGCCTTCCAGCTGCAAGAGATCACCGGCATGGAGATCAAAATCCAGCCCGGAAAACAAAAGACGCTCATCCCTTTCACAGCTAAGCTGCCTTACGGCTAACAGGGGTGAACTGGACATGGCTGCTGACATCAGATTGGCTAAGCCTTAGCAAAAAAATACAATTCAATTGAGCCGCACACTTTACTATGATCTTGATTAATCTGCCAGATAACTCCATCTGGCCACTTATAGCGGAGATACATCATGCAAGGCCTGCCGCCCACACGCGGAACATCAGCAGACACCGGCAATCATCAGGCCAACCTGCTGCGCGGTGTTATAACCCAGGGACGGCCAGCTTTGCCAGCCGGACAGACTGGGCAAGCTCAGGTCGTCTCCAGTGAACCGGCCCAACAGGGTCAAGGCCACCGCGTTCAGGTTCAGCTCAGCAGCGGAGAACAAATGACCCTGCGGCTGGAGCGCCCCCTGGCCCAGGGTCAGCAGGTACAATTGCAGGCCCGCGCCGAAGGCCAGGTGGAAGTGCGCCTGCAGGCACAGTCATCGCCGCAAAGCCAGACAGCCCAGCAACTCAGCCAGATTTTGAGTCAGCTTCCAAACCTCAGTGCCAGGCCTGCAACAACCCAGAGCCTGCCTGTGAACCCCGGCCAGACCCTTCTGGCACAAGTGATAAACAGCCAGAGCCATCCGTCTGCCCAGGGTGAAGCTGCATCCAGCCATCGCATTCAACTGCAACTGCCAGGCGGACAGCAAATATCCCTCTTCATGGATCGCCCCCTGCAACCCGGTCAACAACTGCAGATAAGCCGCCCTGATGGCAGCAACCAGTTACAACTGAAAATTCTGAACCCTGAAGCTTTGCAGTTACTGGATGCCTTGCGCCCGTCTGCATCAACCAGTCCGGCCGGAAGCCGGTCTGAAGCAGCCAGTCTGCAAACCTTGCTGCAGGCAGCAGGCGCCCAGCTGCGCCAGGCCCTGCCCCGCCAGGCCCCTCTCAGTCAAGCGTTACAGCAAATCACCCAACTGGCACGACAGCTACCTGTTGAGCCAGCTGTGGTACGCCCACAAGCCTCCCAGACGGGTGGCAGGGCTGCTGCCTCCATACAAGCTACAGAACCCAGTTTGAAGCAGCACCTTTCCAGCCTTCTGAGCCTGATTCCACAGGGCAACAAGCCTCCAACGGCACAACAACTTCAGGCTTTTATTCCCGCCAGTGGACTCTTGCTGGAAGCCAACCTGGTCCGGGGAGTACAAACCAGCCCGTTTCAGGGCGACTTGAAACTTCTGCTGCAACAGGCCAGTGCCCAATTGCGGGGTCAGGGCGCAACCTCCCAGCAAACCAACCAGCAGCAAATACAGCAGCAGCTTGGGCAACAGCTTCAAGCAGCCCAGTCACGCATTCAGGTATTACAGCAGAGCAGCCTGCAGGCCACACAAGCCAGTCATGAAAGAGGGCAACCAGCCCAGGTCATCCAGATGGACTTACCCTACAGCATTCGTGGCGACTGGTTTCAGGCACAACTGGAAGTGCGTCGGTGGATTGATGAAAAAGATGCTGAAGCACACGCCGAGCAGGAAAAACGCAAAACCCGAAGTTGGGAGGTTGAACTCAGTTTTGATCTACAAAACTGGGGGCGAGTCCATACACGACTGAAACTGAAAGGCACCCATTTAAAAGCCGATGTCTGGGTCGAAGCCAGGGAAGCCTGGGAACCCATACAAAAGGAAGTCAGCGTCCTGGAAGCTCGGTTAAGGCGCCTGGGTGCGGATGTCGAACGTATTGACTGCCATCTTGGTCAGCCACCGCAACGTGTGCCCGGCAAGCACCCTCAACAGATTATTGATACGGAGATTTAACGTAATGCGTCTCAGCAGACCCAGAACCCCAGCACCCAAACGCGCCCTGGCTCTACAGTATGATGGCTTGGGAGCACCACGACTGACTGCCAAGGGTTGCGCGGAAATTGCCGAAAAAATTATTGAGATTGCTGAAGAGAAGGGTGTACCCCTTTATGAAGATGCCGATCTGGCAGCGGCCCTGGCCCACCTTGAACTGGGTGAGGAAATACCGGAGTTGCTCTATATGGCCATTGCAGAAGTTCTGGCTTTTGTCTATGACCTGGATACCCTGAAAAGCAAGAAGCGGCCTGACTAGCTCAGCTGATGGAGTAATGCTCTTCCCGATCCGGCTCTTCACGCTGGGCCTTAAGTTCGGTATGAACCAGAGTAATCAGTTCAGCTTCAACCCTGGCCAGCCCACAGTTTTGTACCAGATCATCCACAGTTGCACCCATCTCGACCAAACGCACTGCATAGGCATAAGGCAGACTGCCTGGATCACGCTGCTCCACCTCCATCTGCCGTTCCATGGTATTGTTGAGGCGTTTTTCCACCTCCACCAGGCGTTGCCCCATACCGATGGCACCACTGCCCATGGCATGGTTCTCATTGCGCAGGGCTTTAATTAGCAAATGCGTTTCATTTCTGGCCTCCTCCTGCTTTTGCTTGAGTTTGCGAATATGAGCAAAAGCAAGAAAACCCAGCACCAGGGCCAGGAAAGCCAAAACAATTGCAACCAGCTCAAACAGGGAAGGCATAGGCACTAAAGAGCAGCCAGTTCAGACCATTCATCATCGGACATGAGTTTGTTCAGCTCAACAAGAATCAACAACTCATTGTTCTTGTTGCAAACTCCCTGGATAAACTTGGCGCTTTCTTCATTACCCACGTTAGGGGCAGTTTCTATCTCGGATTGTTTGAGATAGACCACTTCTGCAACCGAGTCCACCATGATACCCACCACCTGCTGTTCGGCTTCAATAATCATGATTCGGGTGGCATCAGTGACTTCACCAGGCATCAAGCCAAAACGTTGACGGGTGTCAATAACAGTTACCACATTACCCCGCAGGTTGATGATGCCCAACACATAGTCGGGAGCACCGGGAACAGGGGCGATTTCAGTGTAGCGCAGCACTTCCTGCACCATCATCACATTGATGCCGTAGGTTTCTTCAGCCAGACGGAAGGTCACATACTGGAGTACTGGATCTGAGGCGCTTTCAGCCTGAATCTTTTGTGGGCTAGACATGGTTCTATCCTTCAGTTCAGATGGGGGAACACCCATAAGTCGCTATGCTAATACACCTCTGCCCAGAAAAACAGTGGGCAGATGGCACGTTTATTCCGAGTCGATCTGATTCAGGGCACTGAGATTGGCTGGTTCCATCTGACCATGCCCTTCTTTAAGCAGGCGATCAAAAGCAGCCACGTCAATCAGGGCACACATGTGCTCAATCACAGTACCTGCCAGCCAGGGACGCTTGCCCAGCGAAGTACGCCAGCGCACCTGGTCGGGCTCCAAAGAAATGGAACGATCCACCTCGTTGCAAGCCAGACCCCAGACACTGTCATGAATGCGAATTATCAGCTTGTAGGTTTCGGGGTGCTTTTCAATTAAGGCCGGGGGTAAAACCCATTGTGCAGTATCCACCATGCAGACATTGATATCATTGGCCCGAAGCATTCCCAGAAACCAGTCGGGCTGGCCAAATAATGGGGTCGGCTCCCGATCAATCTTGATAATCCCGCCCAGCTCAACCAGGGGAACAGCCAGCGTAAGCCCCTTGACTTTGAAGAGCAGGCATTCAAAGCGCTCTTGGGCCCAAACGGGTCGACCGTCTTTCCAGCCTGGCGGGCTGGGGGGCTGATCCGGCGTTTTTTCTGCCGGTGGCTCAGGAACCACCTCGGGTTCAGGTTCAGCCACCGGAGGGGTTGGTTCCGGCTCCGGTTGTGGCTCGGGCACTGCCGGGGCAGGTTGAGGTTCGGGTTCGGGTTCAGGTTCGGGCTGAGGTGCAAACGTCAACTCAGGCATCAGTACCTGAGGTGTAGGTTGAGCCTCTTCAAGCGCTACGGGCCTGGACTCTTCTTCGGGTTGCGTTGCTGCTTGACGAGCCCTGGCAAGGGAATCACTCAAGTGACGCCCCTGAAAGGACTCCTCTCTCGGTGCCGTCGCATCAGGCCGGGAGTACAGATCTTCAAGATCCAGATCCTGACCATCATCATCACTCAGCAAGGCTTCAAGGTAGCCCTCTATAGCTTGTTGAGGTGTTTCATGCCAGCTCATTGACCCGCCTCCCTGTCAGGGGCCGTCTGACGCCGCGCTTCAGATTCTTTTTCCTGCAGGAACTTGAGGAGCACGCTGTAAGCATGCACCCCACGACTGTTGGGGTCGAGCATGGACACCGGCATACCGGCCACACTGGCATCACGGAACTTGGTATCCACAGGCACCATGGAGTGCCAGATCACATCTCCATAGGTGTTTCTGAGCAGGCGTAGACTTTGGATGGAAGCCTGAGTACGGCGGTCATAAAGGGTAGGCACAACGGTATAGGGCAAGGCGTGTTTTCGGGCCTTATTGATCATTTTCAGGGTGCGCATCATTCTTTCCAGCCCCTTGATGGCCAGAAATTCAGTTTGCACAGGAATGATGAGCTGTTCACAAGCAGCCAGGGCATTGATCATCAGCAGGCCCAGAACCGGAGGGCTATCAATCAGCACATAGTCAAAACGGTTCCAGAGTTGTGCCAGAGACTTGGCAACCACAAGACCCATTCCGCCTTTACCACTCATCTGCCGCTCCAGGGTTGCCAAAGCGGTCGAGGCAGCCATGATTTTCAGGCGGTCATGTCCAGTATCCAGCAGCAGGCTGGCTGGCAAGGACTCAGGGATCTGTTTGTGCTGAAAAAGATCATAAACACTCTTCTCAACACTGTCAGGATCATATTTGAAATAACTGGTCAGAGACCCATGAGGATCCAGATCCAGTAGAAGTACCTGATGACCACGGTCAGCAAGAATACCCCCGAGGGTTACGGCAGTTGTGGTTTTACCAACTCCGCCTTTTTGATTAGCAACCGCCCAGACATGCATACCCGTTTCAACTCCTGTTGACCACCTGCGTCAGGTGACATCACTGGTTAACTTGTCGGCTATATCCGCAAGATTTATTATTTCTTCTGCAATGTTCGCCTTGGCAACAGCCATAGGCATACCATAGATCACTGAACTGGCTTCATCCTGTGCCCAAACAACAGAACCGGTTTCCTTGAGCATTCTGGCTCCTTCGCGGCCATCAGCTCCCATGCCGGTCAAAACCACTGCAAGCACCTTACCGGGATAAACCTTGGCAGCCGATCCAAAAGTGACATCGGCACAGGGTTTGTAATTGAGCCGGTCATCACCGGGCAGTACCCGGACACTGCCACCATTGCGCTTATCAATCATCAACTGTTTGCCCCCAGGTGCCAATAATGCCAGACCTGGACGCAGGAGGTCACCATCTTCCGCTTCTTTTACCTGAATTTTACACAGACTGTTCAGTCTTTCGGCAAAAGCCCCGGTAAAGGTTGAAGGCATATGCTGAACCAGAACCAGAGGTGCCGGAAAATTGGCAGGCAAACGCGTGAGTACCGTTTGCAAAGCCATGGGCCCACCCGTGGAAGTGCCTATCATCACCAAAGAAAAATGACGCGGCTTGGCTTTGGGTTTGGGGGCCGCGACCAGGCTGGCTTTGGCTTCAGCTCTTTGGGCCTGTTGCTGCTCCTGTTTTTTGCGAGCCTCTTCACGCCGATTGGCAATCCGGTCCTGCAGGCTGCTGTGCTCAACCCCGGAAGTTTTTGATTCCCGGTTTGGATCACGCACCGGCTGACGAGACTGGTATCCACGAGAAACAGCCGGCGCTGCCGATGAGCGACTGCGGGCGACAGTAATCACCCGGTCACAAAGTACCTTGGCCATCTTTTCCGTATTACGGGAGATGTCTTCAAAGTTTTTGGGCAGATAGTCAACGGCCCCGGCTTCCAACGCATCCAGCGTCACCCTCGCCCCTTCATGGGTCAAGGATGAAAACATCAGAACCGGTGTGGGCTGTTTCGCCATGATTTCACGAACCGCTGAAATACCGTCCATGACCGGCATCTCATAGTCCATGGTGATAACGTCAGGTTTCAGCTCCAGCGTTTTTTCTACTGCTTCCCGGCCATTTGACGCTGTTCCTATGGCTTTCAAGCGAGGGTCAGTTTCCAGTAACTCACAGACCCTGCGACGAAAAAAACCTGAATCATCAACCACCAAAACGGTGATTGGCATCTTCTTCTCCCACAAACTGATCAAGCTGTCTAATCGGCAGCAAACATTCTTCAGCAGGCGTCACTTAATCAGCGCCGCCCGGTATAATTCTTAAGCAGACCCGGAATATCCAGTATCAGGGCAATACGCCCATCACCGGTAATGGTGGCACCAGCCAAACCGGGGGTGCCATGCAGCATCTGCCCCAAAGGTTTGATTACCACTTCTTCCTGACCGATCAGGTCGTCTACCACAAAGCCAACCTGCTGGTTGCCAATGGAAACCACGACCACATGAGCTTCCTTGAGTTCTTCCTGGGTTATTTCACGCTTGGCAATATCTCTAATCAGCCAACGTCGCAAATGAAAGAGTGGCAGGGTTCTTTCACGGATGATAATCACTTCCTGACCGTCAATCTTATTGGCCCGGGATATATCCAACTGGAAGATTTCGTTGACATTAACCAGTGGCAAAGCAAAGGTCTGATCCTGCAATTTGATCATCAGGGTGGGCATGATGGCCAGCGTCAAAGGCACCTTGATAATGATTTTGCTGCCCTTGCCCAGCTCAGACCAGACATTGATGGTGCCATTGAGCTGGGAAATCTTGGTTTTCACCACATCCATGCCCACACCACGACCCGAAACATCGGAGATCTGATCCTTGGTCGACAAACCAGCGGCAAAAATAAGATTGAATGCTTCCTGATCCGTCAGACGATCCGCAGCATCCTGATCCAACTGGCCTTTTTCAACTGCCTTACGCTTCAGGACTTCAGGGTCCATACCCGCACCATCATCAGAGATGGTCAAAAGGATATGGTCACCTTCCTGTTCAGCAGCCAGGATAACGGTCCCTTCACGAGGCTTGCCTTTTTTCTCACGGTCTTCAGGCTGTTCAATACCATGGTCAGCCGAGTTACGTACCAGGTGCACCATGGGATCAGCCAGAGCTTCAACCAGGTTTTTGTCCAGATCGGTATCTTCACCGATCATTTCCAGTTTGATTTCCTTGTTCATCTTCCTGGAAAGGTCACGAATAATCCGTGGGAAGCGGCCAAATACTTTCTTGACCGGCTGCATCCGGGTTTTCATAACCGAGGTCTGCAGATCAGCTGTGACCACATCCAGATTGGCAACTGCCTTGGCGAGTTCACTGTCGGTGCTGTCAGAACCGAGACGAACCAGTCGATTGCGCACCAGCACCAGCTCGCCCACCATATTCATGATTTCATCCAGTCGCGATGTATCAACGCGCACAGTGCTATCTGCTGCCGCTTCTTTCTTGGCTGGTGTTTTCGCCTGAGTGGCAGGTGGCTTGGCTTGAGGCTCAGGAGGTTTAGCAGGTGCTTCTTTCTTGGCTGGCTCTTTTGCTTCCTGCTGAGGGGGCTTGGATGCAGGTTTGGGGGCTGCACCAGGACCTTTACCCTTGCCGTGCAGTTCATCCAGAAGCTGATCGAACTCGTCTTCTGAAATCAAGTCATCATTACCACCCGAGGCAGGGGCAGCGGGTTGGGGAGCTTCTTTTTTCTCTTTACTGACATCAGCGCCAGGCCCTTTGCCTTTACCATGCAGCTCATCCAGAAGCTGGTCGAACTCATCTTCGGTTATCAGATCATCATTACCACCGGAAGCTGATGCAGAGCCTTTCGTTGCTTCCTTGCTCTTGTCCTCGACAGCCGTTTTTTGCATGGCGGCCTTGTCTTCAGGGCTTAGGGCATTGAGCAGAGCCTCATATTCCTCATCGGTAATATCGCCCTGTTCTTCGGAGCCATTGGATGTTGAGGTAGGCGTATTGGAGTCAGCGCTCTCAGTATTACCCGTTGCCTGCTCGGTCTGTTCAGCAACAGCAGCGGGCGGTTCACCTGCCTCGCTTTCCGGTTTGGCATAGTAAGCCAGCGCATCCAGCAAAGAAGGGTCGGCAGGTTCAGGCATTTCATCGCCACGAACCGTTTCGAACATTTCATTGACTGCATCCAGTGCACTCAGCACCGTGTCCATTAATTCAGGGGTGACCTGGCGCTGGTGCTTTCTTAAGGTATCAAAAACATTTTCAGCATTGTGACAGCAGTCAACCAAAGGGTTGATCTGCAAAAAGCCAGCACCACCTTTTACGGTATGAAAACCGCGGAAAATGGCATTAAGCAGCTCAGGGTCATCTGGTGACTGCTCCAGATCGACCAACTGTTCAGAGAGCTGTTCCAGGATTTCACCTGCTTCTACTAAGAAATCCTGCAGAATATCCTGATCTGCATCGAGACTCATCCATCGGCTCCTTTAAAACCCGAGACTGGAGAGAAGGTCGTCAACTTCATCTTGACCCGACACCACTTCAATGCCACGTTTTTCGGCATTGATTGCCGGGCCTTCCGGCGTTGGCGAGTCATCAACGACCTCGGTTTTTTGTTGGGCATTCTCATGGCGAATGCCGGTTATTTTGTCGACCTGGCTAGCCATTTTGACCAAATCCACGAGGCTGTCTTCCACCTCATGAACCAGCACGATCACTTTTTTGACAACCTGGCCTGTTAAGTCCTGGTAACCCTGTGCCAGGGTAATTTCACTAAAATTGCTGCTCAGCCTGGTTGTTTTTTGCTCTGTGCTTTCAAGGAAGGTATCCATGCGCTTGTACAAATCACGGAATTCTTCAGGTTTCATTTCACGCCGCTTCAACCGAGCCCATTCTTCACGCAGGGAACGGGCTTCGTCACCCAGATCACTGGCCAATGGCATGCATTCATCAACCTTATCCATGGTGGTATTGGCAGCATCCTGAGTCAGGTTGATCACATAATTAAGGCGATCAGCTGCATCAGAAATATCTGAAAACTCATCTTCAGCACCCACAACTGCTGAGGTGTCCAGGTGGAAGTCCCTGATGGCATCATGCAATGCACGTGTCAGACGCCCGACCTCCAGATACAGATTCTTGTTTCTGGCATCGTTGATCTGTTGCAGCAGGTTTACGGCATCAACAAGCTCGCCTTGCTCAATTTTCTCAATCAGCTCGCCTGTTGTGCTGCGCAACAGCTGCTCAAAATTTTCTGGCTGGCTGGATTGATCAGTCATTCATCACCCGAACAAGTGACACAGAAACAAGGCTGTGTCATCAGTTTTATAAGCGCTCAAAAATCTTTTCAATTTTTTCTTTCAGAACTGCAGCGGTAAAAGGTTTAACAATATAACCATTCACGCCTGCCTGGGCGGCAGCTATGATTTGCTCCCGCTTGGACTCTGCCGTGACCATGAGGATCGGCAGATCTTTCAGTTCAGGGTCGGCCCGAATATGCTTGAGCAGGTCGAAACCTGTCATACCCGGCATATTCCAGTCAGTGACCACAAAATCAAAATTACCTGTATTCAGCATGGGAATTGCTGTCAGGCCATCGTCTGCTTCGTGAGTGTTGTTGAAACCCAGATCACGAAGCAGGTTTTTTACTATCCTTCTCATGGTGGCAAAATCATCCACGATGAGAATTTTCATATCTTTATTCAAGGCAACCTCCGTTAAACCTTGCCAACAGCAGTAATGATTATAATACAATCCTGGCCGAAGAAGGGCACACTATACATTTTTCCAATCCGACAGTTTTCCACGCAATCGGGCAGCAGCCTGACTCAGTATCTGACTTATGCGGGACTCGCTGACAGAAAGAACAGCACCGATCTCCTTAAGATTCAGCTCTTCGTTATAGTACAGTGAAAGTACCATTTGTTCACGCTCAGGCAAAGCTGAAATTGCATTTGCCAGTGAATCCTGAAAATCTGCTTCCTGCACTTCACCCAACGGCCCCGAGCTGCTTTTATCCGGCAGCTCAAATGCCGAGTCTTCCTGACTGGTCAACTCATCAAAGCTGAACAACCGGGAACCTGCAGTGTCCGCAAGAAAGTGGTGGTACTCCTGTAGTGATACCCCCATTTCTTCAGCCACTTCATGCTCTTGGGCATCACGGCCGGTACGCATTTCCACCGCTTTAATGGCTTCCGCAACGCGGCGGCTGTTACGATGTACCGAGCGTGGCGCCCAGTCATGCCGTCGCACTTCATCCAACATGGCACCTCTGATGCGTATGGATGCAAAGGTTTCAAAGCTGGCTCCTTTGTCCGCATCAAAGTTTCTGGATGCTTCTATCAGCCCCATGCTGCCTGATTGCAACAAGTCATCCAGTTGCACTGTGGCGGGCAAGCGGGCCAAAAGATGGTAAGCAATCCTCCTCACCAGGGAAGAGTATTGCTCAAGCAGCTTGGCATCTGCAAGCTGTTGATTACGCGAATAAAGATCAAGACCTTTAGCAGCAGTCATTCATTCAGCCTGTCTTTCCGTCGTTTTCTTCACTTCGTTCCACATCCCGGGCAAAACGACCCACAAGAGACGAAGGGCTGGCCAACTTCACATCATCGGGTATTTTCTGGCCGTTGGTGATGTAGCTGACCGGCAACCTTTTTTCCAGCACCAGCCCCAAAACCTCACCGATATGCACAGCCTCATCCAGCTTGGTTAACACACAACCATTGAGCCCGGCATCCCGATAAGCCTCATAAGTATCCAGAAGCACACGAGACTGGCTGATGGCTGGCAACACGATAAAACGTCTGATTCTGGCCTGAGCAGAGGTCAGCAAGGTCAACTGGCTTTGCAGGTTGGGATCTCTGACATTCAGGCCCGCTGTATCGATCAGAACCAGGCTTTTGTTACGCAGGGATTTGAGGGTTAAATCCAGGGCATTATTCTCATCCACAACCCGAACCGTGACTCCCAGGATACGTCCAAAAGTACGCAGTTGTTCGTAGGCTGCAATCCGGTAGCAATCAGTGGTAACCAGAGCCAGGCCTTCAGCACCATGCTTGAGCACATAGCGGGCGGCCAGTTTGCCCAGGGTGGTGGTTTTTCCGACCCCGGTTGGCCCCACCAGGGCTACGACACCACCCTTGTCAATAAACTCTTCATCCAGAGTTTGCAGTTCATTTTCCAAACGTTTGAGCAACAGTTGCCAGGCTGTCTGGCTATCCATATCACTATTCAGGGGAACCAACTTCATCAGCTTGCTGACATAAGCTGAGGTAAATCCCGCTTCAAGCAGACGGTTGCGTATCAGAGCTTCGGTTGGGTTTCTGGCCCCGTCACTGTCACGCAGCTGCTCTTTGAGCAGATCACGCAGCCCCTGAATCTCTGACTGCATGGCCTTGATGGCCAACTCTTCGGTACTGGTACCGTGGCGTTTTTTTCCAGCGGGTGCACCCCAGGCATCCTCATCCAGATCATAGGAAGAGCGGGCTTCCCTTTCTGTTTCGCCGTCTTCATTAAGACCCCACTGGCGCATTCGGGCCTTTTTCTGAAAGGCATTTTCCTTCATTCCGGTATCAAAACGGGCACCGGATAAAATTCTTTGCCTGGCTTCATCCAGCTCTTGCTGCAAGGCATCACCCTGGTCCGCTTCTTTCAAGGCTGCTGAGAAGTCCTGCGAAGTTTCATCGCCTTCATAGTCAAGCGCACAAACAATTTCTACACCATTGTCCACCTTGCGGTTGGAAACGATGACAGCATCGGCACCCAGTTCTTCACGAACCAGCCGCATGGCCTGACGGGAATCTGCCCCGAAAAAGCGCTTCACCCGCATGTAGAAAACCTCTTAGTTTGCACGCTGCTATTGACCTATGGTTGCGACGATAGTGATCTGTTTATTATCGGGTATTTCCTGATACGAAAGCACATGTACGTTTTGAATGCCATAGCGCACAAATCTTGCCATCACCGGCCGGACTGGCGCTGCTGTAACCAGGACTGCCGGATTACCCTGCATCTCCTGCTGCTGTGCCACTTCGCTGAGTGATTGTTGCAGTTTCTCTGCCATGGCTGGTTCCAGGATCAACTGATCACTCTCACCTCCCTGCTGGGCAGCTTGCTGCACACTCTTCAGCAAGAGCTGTTCCAGCTCAGGTTCCAGAGTAATAACAGCAAGATGCTCGCTGGGACCGGTAATAGCCTGAACAATTGAACGTGACAGTGCAACCCTGACCGCAGTGGTTAATTGTATGGGATCACGAGTGGTATGGGCAGCTTCCACCAGAGCCTGGGCGATGGAACGAAAATCCTTGACGGGAACCTGTTCTGTTAACAAATTCTGAAGCACCTTGAGAAGCACCGACAGACTTACACTGTCCGGCACCAGCTGCTCGGACAGTTTAGGTGCCGACTGGGCCAGCATGTCCAGCATTTTGTGCACATCGTCATGCCCAATCAGTTCATGGGCATAATCATGCATGATCTGGTTAAGCTGGGTAGCAATGACTGTACTGGCATCCACTACAGTATAGCCGAGGGTCTGGGCTTCCTCGCGTTGCGATGGGTTGATCCAGACAGCCTCCAGACCAAAAGCCGGGTCCCGCCCCTTGATACCATTAATCGGGCCATAGACCTGGCCGGGGTTGATGGCCATCTCTCTTTCCGGATGCACTTCAGCCTCACCGATGGTAACCCCTTTAAGAATAATCCGGTAACTGTTGGGGGTCAGATCCAGGTTGTCACGTATATGCACTGACGGCATCAAGAACCCCAGGTCCTGGGATAGTTTTTTGCGGATACCCTTGATACGGCCCAGCAGCTGTCCGCCCTGGGTTTTATCCACCAGGGGTATCAGACGATAGCCGACTTCCAGGCCCAGCAGGTCAACCGGAGCCACATCCTGCCAATTGAGTTCTTTCTGATCCACAACATCGGGGTCCGGTGTCATGGGCAGCTGGCTGGCTGCCTGTTCCGTAGCCATTTCCTCGGCAAGCTGTTTTTGCTGCAAACGGTAAATCAGATAGGCACCACCCCCGGCAATGGCTGCCAAACCCAGAAAAGCAACATGAGGCATACCGGGCACCAGGCCCATAATGATCATGATCGTAGCTGCCACGGCCAGGGCCTTGGGTGTACCAAACATCTGTTTGGAAACCTGCGTGGAGATATTTTGCGAAGAATTGACTCGGGTGACCATGATCGCTGCTGCAACCGACAGCATCAGGGATGGAATCTGTGCAACCAGACCATCACCAATGGTCAGAAGAACATAGCGTTCACTGGCCACAGAAAAGTCCAGATCATGCTGTATCATCCCGATCAGCAAGCCGCCCACCATATTGATGACCAGAATCATGATGCCGGCAACCGCATCGCCTTTCACGAACTTGCTCGCGCCATCCATGGAGCCATAAAAATCAGCTTCAGAGGCAATTTCTTCACGACGAACCTTGGCTTCCTGCTGGTCAATCAAACCCGCGTTCAGGTCCGCATCAATGGCCATTTGCTTGCCCGGCATGGCATCCAGAGTAAAGCGCGCACTGACTTCGGCAATACGCCCGGCACCCTTGGTAATCACCACAAAGTTGATGATCATCAGAATCAAAAAGACGATCAGGCCCACAACGTAATTACCGCCAATCAGGACCGCACCAAAAGACTCAATGACCTTACCGGCAGCATCCCCCCCCTCGTGACCATTCAGCAATACAATACGTGTTGAGGCAACATTCAAGGCCAGCCTCAGCAGGGTGGCGACCAGCAGGATGGTGGGGAAAACAGCAAAATCCAGGGGACGCAGCGAATAAACCGCGACCAGAAGGATTACAACGGCAAAAGCAATATTGAAAGTAAAAAAGACGTCCAGCAAGAAGACGGGCATGGGCAAAGTCATCATGCCTAAAAGCGATAGCAATAACAGGGGTATTGCTATCTGGCTTTGCATGACACTTTTGAAAGCATCTTGAAACTGGGCTCGATCCATTTTTCACCTGGTAAAAAGAAGTGCTGGGTAACCCCGGAAGGCACCGACGCAGAAGTATGCCAACTTATCCCCGTGAAATAAACTCCAGGTGCTTACCTTCCTGTGGATAATTGTAATCAGTCTGCCTCCGGATCCAGATCCTTCGGCACGCTGATGTCGGGCAAGCGTCCCGGTTTTTTGGCTTTGCCTGCCCGATACTGTTTCATCTGATAAACCCAGGCCAGCACCTGGGCAACGGCCATATAAAGCTGCTGAGGGATTTCATCACCAATCTCTGTGGAAAAATACACAGCCCTTGTCAAAGGGGGCGTTTGAACAACCGGTATCTCATAGTGATCGGCAATTTCTCTGATCTTGGCGGCTACCTGCTCCTTACCCTTGGCCAGTACCAGAGGCGCTGAATTACCGTCATCATCATATTTTAATGCCACGGCATAATGGGTCGGGTTAGTAATCACCACATCGGCATCCGGCACATCGGACATCATCCGCCTTTGTGCCATTTCCATTTGCAAACGACGAATCCGGCTTTTGACCTCCGGCTTCCCTTCGGTATTTTTATGCTCATCCTTAACTTCCTGATTAGTCATTTTAAGCTTTTCAGTGTGCTGATAGATCTGCCAGGGCACATCAATCAGCACCACGATAATCAAGGACAGACTGATGGCCAGAAAAGCCCAAATCACCAGATAACTGCCTTTGGCAATGGCTGGCTTGAGCGCCATGGCGCCCAGAACGGCAAATTCCTCACTCAAACCATAAATAATAATGTAGGAAGTCACCCCAACGAGCAGAACCTTGGCGACTGATTTAACAAATTCCACCACAGAGTTTTTGGAAAAAATTCGTTTAATGCCTGCAATAGGCTCCAGCTTACTGAATTTGGGTACCAGTGCCTTGGCCGTCATATTCCAGCCACCCACCATGATTTGCGAGATTGCACCGATCAAAAAAAGTACAACCAGAAAAGGTAAAATCGTTTCCGTGGCGTGCCAGACCGAAGCCGTAAGATGCTTGAACATGGCATCATGGGTCATAACATCAACACGCTTGAGGTCAAAATTATAAGCAAAAAGCTCCAGGGCCTTGTCACCCATCCAGGCTCCGAACACCAATAAAGCCCCACCAGCTGCCAACAACAGCATGGCAGTGCTCAGCTCTTTGGAGCGAGCCACTTCACCATCACGTCGGGATTCTTCCTTGCGTTTCGACGTGGGTTCTTCTGTTTTTTCCTGACCGTCTTGATTTTCTGCCATCAGCTCATCCCCAACCAGGTGCGCATCAGCTCAAAAACATCCCGCGACATGCGGTCAAAATGAAAAAGGTACTCGGTTGACCAGAACCAGAGCTCCAGCAAACCCAGAATCATCATGGTGGGAAAACCGATAACAAAAATATTCAACTGGGGAGCTGCACGGGTGATAACCCCCAAAGCCACATTCACCACCAACTTGGCGATGATGATGGGCATCGCCATCAACAGGGCTCCGGCAAACAGCCAGCTTCCCTGGATGGCAATATGCCAGGCCTGCTCACGCACAAAACCTTCAGCCCGTATGGGCATAATGGTAAAGCTTTCTGCAAGGGTGTCTATGATTACCAGGTGCCCCCCCACAGCCAGAAAAACCAGGTTGGTCAGGATCAAGGCATACTGACTGAGAACCGTGACATTAATACCACTGGAGGGGTCGGCCATCTGGGCCATACCCATACCAATCTGCATGGCCACTATCTGCCCAAACATGATAAAAACCTGAAAAAGAAGCTGCACTAAAAAACCCAGGGCAACACCAATCACAATTTGCTGGGCAACCAACAACCAGGTCTGGGGTGACAAGCCATCCATAACAGGCATGCCCGGCAACAGAGGCATCAACAGCAAGGTCACCAGAATGGCCAGGTATATCCGCATAGGTGCTGGAACAAAATTGGCACTGAAGATAGGGGCGGCCAAAAAAAAGGCCCCGATTCGAAAAAACGGCCAGAGAAATGCACCGATCCAGGCTGTCAGTTCCGCACCAGTCATAGGCATGGGTAGGTCACCCGATCAGGTAGGGAATATTGTCGGCCAGCCGTTGAAAAAACTCCATCAGCATACGCAGAATTGTGGGGCCAGCAACGATCAAAGCCAAAAGGGTTGCCAACAAACGTGGTAAAAAACTCAGGGTTTGTTCGTTGATTTGGGTGGCAGCCTGGAAAACGGCAATGATCAAGCCGGCCAGCAGACTAGGCACAACTGCAATGGAGACAATAACGATCACCAGAAACAGGGCTTCTCGCAGCAGATCCAAAACAATTTCTGGGGTCATTTTGCCTCCGGGGATTAGCCCTTGTCAGTAACCAAAACTGGCAGCCAGAGTGCCCATCACCAGTGTCCAACCATCCACCAGAACAAACAGCATGATTTTGAAAGGCAGAGAGATGATGATGGGTGACAGCATCATCATACCCATAGCCATCAGAATACTGGCCACCACCATATCGATAATCAGAAAAGGAATGAACAGCATAAAGCCGATCTGAAAAGCCGTTTTCAGCTCACTGGTCATAAAAGCCGGAACCAGAACCACAAAGGGCACGTCTGCTTCCGATTCAAAAATTTCGTAACCACCGATGCGACCAAACATATCCAGGTCTGTTTCGCGGGTCTGTGCCAACATGAATTCCCGTAGTGGAGCCTTGGCCAGCTCAACCGCTTCCAAAGGTTTAACCTCTTCAGCAATATAGGGCTGCAAAGCTTCGGCATTCACCCTTTCCCATACCGGAGTCATGATAAAAAAGGTCAGAAAGAGAGCAATCCCCAGCAGAATCTGGTTGGAAGGTGTCTGTTGCAAGCCCAGAGCCTGGCGAAGAATCGCAAGAACCACGATAATACGGGTAAAACTGGTCATCATGATCAGCATCGCTGGCAGGAAAGTCAGCGCCGTCATGATGGCCAGAACCTGGATGGTTACCGAGTAGCTTTCACCCCCCTCGCCATCCGGCTGAACCCGCAGAGCCTCAATACCCGGCAATTGCCCGGCCCCAGCATCCAGGGACAGGAACAAAAGACCCAAGAGGGCAAACAGTAAAGGCTTAGCCTTCATTCCTAGAATCCTTTTGTGACTGACTGACAGCCGTTGACGGGTTGTTTTTATCTTTCCATTGCTGAAGTAGCTGTGAAAAACCGGATTGCCCTGCTGTCGATTTGATATCCAGCGGTACCTCCAACTGGTGCAAACAGTTGATCTGGTTGGCTGTCACACCCAGTAAAAGTTGTTGCTCACCCACTTGGACCAGTGCCAAACGCTCACGATTGCTTAACGGCAAAACAGCCAAGACTTTCAAGGCATGACCGTGACTGCCCCCTGGAACCAGGCGCATGCGCTTTGCCAACCAGGCCAGAACAAACATCAGTGTAAGGACAACCAGCAGGCCCAGGGAAACCTTCAGCATAGCAGAGCTGCTGCTACCCAACTCCCTGTCCTGCGCAAAAACAGGAGCACTTAAAAACAGAAAAGGCAGACAGCAAAAAACTGTCCACCTTGCCTGGAACCAGGCAGAAACCTTTTTCCAGAGCATCGTTCAGCGCAGCCGCTTGATGCGTTCCGAAGGACTCACAACATCGGTCAGACGAATACCAAACTTTTCATTGACCATAACCACTTCACCGTGAGCAATCAGAGTACCGTTGACCTTTACATCCAGTGGCTCACCGGCCAGACGATCCAGCTCAATCACCGAGCCCTGGTTTAGCTGCAGCAGGTTACGGATGGCAATTTCTGTATTACCCACCTCCATGGCAATCGTGACCGGAATATCCATGATGACTTCCAGATTTGGATTGTCACCCTCAAAACCGGTTGAATCGTCTTCAAGGTATTCCAGAGGCGCTGATTCTATGTCATCTTCGGTGAGATTCTCTCCACCATCATCACCGTCTGCTGAAGCCTGTTCTTCAAGAGCTGCACCCCAGTCATCATCAGCAGGCTCCTCACCATCCTCTGAACCGGATTGTTCTTCCATCGCTGCAGCCCAATCATCATCGGGCGAAGCATCGTCATCCAGAGCTGCTGCCCAGTCTTCATTCTCATTGGCGTTTTCGTTGTTTTCTTCATCGCTCATAATTACTTCCCCTAGCTATCCATTACCAGCCACGCTGTTGGTTCACTTCAACGAACCAGCCTGACCTGTTCTTTAACTTTTAGTGCCAGATTTTCACCTGAGCGCCCCATCTTGCATTTATAAACCGGCACGCCGTTGGCCTGGAGGGTCACATAATCAGGCAGGTCAACAGGAATAATATCACCTGGCTCCAGGTTGACGATGTCACCCAGCGTCAAATCCTTATCCACCACTTTAACATTCAGTGGTATTTTGGCTTCCATGATATCTGCTCTCAGGGCGCGAACCCAGCGTTCATCAATATCATCGACATCCGACTGAACCCCTGAGTCCAGCTCTTCACGGACAGGTTCTATCATCGAATAGGGGATGGTGATATGCAGGTCACCGCCGCCACCGTCCAGTTCGATGTGGAAGGTACTGACCACCACCACTTCACTAGGACTGACAATATTGGCCATTGCCGGATTGACTTCAAAACCGATGTATTCAAAATTGAGCGGTAAAACCGTCGCCCAGGCTTCTTTCAAATCAATGAAAACCTGTTCCAATACCTTTTGAACGATGCGTATTTCCGTGGGAGTAAATTCCCGACCTTCAATTTTGGCATGACGTCCATCACCCCCAAAAAAATTGTCGACCAGCTTGAATACCAGTTTGGCATCCATGACAAAAAGAGAGGTCCCCCTGAGTGGGCGGATTTTTACCAGGTTGAGACTGGTTGGCACATAAAGGGTGTGCACATACTCGCCAAATTTCATGATCTGAACGCCACCCGAGGCAACATGGGCGCTGCGACGCAACAGGTTAAACAGGCTGATACGGGTATAACGCGCAAAGCGCTCGTTGATCATTTCCAGGGTCGGCATGCGACCGCGAACAATCCGATCCTGACTGGTTATGTCGTAATTCTGAACATCCCCGGAGTTTTCTTCATTCTCTGACGCATCAGGCAGCTCGTGATCATCCACACCGTGGAGAAGAAGGTCGATTTCATCCTGGGAGAGCAGATCCTGAACTGCCATAAGTTGCCACCTTAAACTTGTCGGTTGTTATCGTCTGCTGGCTTCAGTTACTGAAGAACGAAGTCGGTAATCAAGACCTGGTCTATCTGCACACCTTCACGCGCGACCACTTTTTGTACTACTTCTGCAGCACTGATTTGTAGTTGCATTTTACCTTCAGGCGTTTGCAGTGTCTGGTAATCCTGGCCGGTGAAAAGACGGTTCAGGTCATTCTTGATTCTTGGCATGTGGGTTTCTATGGCCTGGGTCACCTGAGGATCACTACCCTTGACGGCCAGTGAAAGCTGCATAAAGCGCTGCTTACGATCAGAAGAGATCAAGGGTGTTACAAAAGCCCCTTCAAAAGAATAATAGGAGGCCGTACCCAATTGGATATCCGGATTCCCCAACCCGGGCACTCCACCGCCTTCGGACTCTTCGGAAGAATCACGATCCAGAAAATAAAGCGTGCCCCCAACAGCCAACGCCAAAATGATGGCTACCCCGACCACCAGGCCGCCAATCATGATCAGCTTTTTGCTTTTTCCGCCTTCTTCATCTGCCATTTGGTTTCTCCTTTCAGGCCACTAGGCGTAATAGTCTACCAGACCCAGAGGTTCTTCAAAGTAAGAGATGGTTTCCTCTTCTCCTGCTTCTCCACCCTCGGCAAGACCCGGTCCCTGGCCTGATGATCCTTCTCCCTGCTCCTGATCACCTTCCTGGGAGTAGGATTCCTCTGAAACTGAAGCATCAGCAAGGTTCAAGCCCTGCTCCTCCAGCATTTCTTTCAAACGTGGAAGAGCGTTTTCCAGAAGATCCCGTGCCTGAGCATTGGGTGACTGAAAAATCACTGAAGCTTGATCGCCCTGCATTTTTATCTGCACTCTCAGGTTACCCAGATCCGGTGGATCCAGGCGCATTTCTGCAATCTGCATTCCTCGGGCCTGCATGGTGCTGATACGGTTGGCCAGAGCTTCTGCGTTGGCCTGGACTGCCGCCTGGGTCATCATGGACGTCGCTGGCATGCTTGCTGCCATGCGGGCTGCGGATGGCTGAGCTGCCGGGGTATTACCCAGGCCCATACCAGCAGCTTGAATCAGCTGCTGCATGGATTCATTGCCGGAGCGGCTACTGAGCACTGAAGTATCACCGCGACCCAGGCGAGCTACCAGAGTATCAAGGCGACTTTCCTGACGAACCTCCTGCTTGTCCTGGCGCCCTTCAAAAGTTTCCTTACCAGTTTCAGCTGTATCCCGGCCACGACTTGTAGCTTCTGTATCGCTGCGCTGGCTGGCCTGGCTTGCTGCTTTCAATCTGCCGTCCGGGTCAACCATAACTCTGAACTCACCGGACTGACTGTCGAAACGCATGGAAGCCAGTTGCCGAAAGTCGATATCTCCCTTTTGGATACTGGCCAGGAGTTGCTGCAAACCACGCTGCAAATCTTCAAGCTGGGTATCCAGTTGTTCGGCCAATTGTGATAAAAGTTTGTTTAGCTCTTCTGGAAGCATTTCCTGGAGGCCAGCCAAATCACCATCCTTTAACAAGCTTTTCAATTGAGTAAGGTCTTCATCACTAAGACCTTGTAGCCAGGATTGCAAATCATCCAGAAAATCCGAGCGCTCTTCAGCAGGCAGGGAAGCGACAAACTCTTGAGCCTCTCTGGAAAGCGGCAATTTCTCGCCACTGACCGGCAGCTCTTTTCCGTCACCAGCCGCGCCGGTTTCCGCAGTATCTTCCGGTTTGGCACGACGCACGGCTAATTTTTGTTCTGGCGCATCGCTTTTTTCAACTTGATTCAAGTCGCTTTTTTTCCTGGCCGAAGATTGATCAAGATGACCGTTCAGATGCTTCTGAAAGACCTCTTTATTCTCTGGGCGAGTGCTGACTTCAGGCTTCTTGGTCTCTATTGAACCGGTCGGAGAACTATCCAGAAAAAGCTTTAGGTTTGCAGATGAATTCATGGGCTGGGCTCTCTATTCGTCTTGACCCCCGCTATGGCGGAGGGTAGCTGTAATCGCTTGTCAGTGACAGGGTTAAGCAGGATGCATGCCAACATTAAGTTTTGTGGGCATAGCGATTACTGGTGTACTCATCAGCCAGCTTTTGTTCTTTGCGAGCAGCCAGAATTTCTTCTTCTTTGCGAGCTGCCTCTATAATGCTTTCCAAACCTTTTGCACGTGCGCGTGTTTTAATCCAGTGTTCAGTGACCTGAGCCTTTTGTCGTTGCAGAAGCTCTATCTGCTCATCCTGCTGCACCTGGGCCAGTTCAAGACGCTGTATGAAAGACTGGTAGCGCAGTACTGCCTGAATATCCATTTTCCGACCCGGTGAATCGCCGCCACGCATCAACTGCAGGTATTCTTTTTCATAAACCTTCAGCTGTTCTTTGGTTTGTGCTTCCTGCTCAATTTTCTGATTAAGGTAGCCTAAAGCCCTGCTGGCTTCATCAACCTTACCCTCAGCAAGTTTTAAAACAGGTTGCAGGCGTTTCTTACGACTCATGGGGCCACCCGGTTATTTTTGCTGCCTGTTCTGATTCATGGCTTTGGCCAACAGTTCCAAACGCTGACTGCTAGTCAGAAAGTCCTGTTGCTGATCAAGAGGTTGCTGCAGGAACTCACGCATCGCCGGCATCATGGCTATAGCCAGGTCGATTTCAGCATCACTGCCTTTGGTATAGGCACCCACATTAATCAGATCCTTGTTCTGCTCATACCGGGCCATCAGTTGTTTAAAGCGATAAACCCTGGACAGGTGTTCCGGGCTTACAATTTGCGGCATCGCCCGACTGATGGAAGCTTCGATGTCGATGGCCGGGTAATGCCCTTCCTCCGCCAGTTTGCGGGACAAAACAACATGACCATCCAAAATGGCCCTGGCTGCATCAGCAATGGGGTCTTGCTGATCATCACCTTCGGTCAGCACTGTATAAAAAGCAGTAATCGATCCCTTTCCCTTGGCAGCATTACCGGTGCGCTCCACCAGTTGTGGAATACGGGCAAACACTGAGGGTGGATACCCTTTGGTAGCCGGTGGCTCACCGACAGCCAGAGAAATTTCACGTTGAGCCTGGGCATAGCGGGTCAGTGAGTCCATCAACAAAAGAACATTCTTGCCTTTGTCTCGATAATATTCAGCAATACTGTGGGTAATCTGGGCGGCACGCAAGCGCATCAAGGGCGCATCATCAGCTGGTGAAGCAACCACTACCGACCGGGCCATACCTTCCGGACCCAGTATCTGTTCAATGAATTCTTTGACCTCCCGGCCCCGTTCGCCCACCAAACCGACGACCGTGATATCGGCTTTGGTAAAACGGGTCATCATGCCCAGAAGAACCGATTTACCCACGCCACTGCCAGCAAATAGCCCCAAGCGTTGCCCACGACCCACTGTCAGCATAGCGTTGATAGCACCCACCCCGACATCAAGTGGTGTATCTATAGGGTGGCGCTCCAAAGGGTTGATGGTGCGACCATTCAGATTGGCCTCACCTTCAGTAGTCAACGGACCACGACCATCCAGGGGTCGACCATAACCATCCAGAACCCGACCCAACAACCCAAAACCCACAGGAACCTGCAATGCCTTATCATTGGGTGTAACCCTGGCACCTGGGCGCAGACCTTCAGCTGATTTCAAGGGCATCAGATAAATGCGCTCAGAGCCAAAGCCAACAACTTCAGCTTCAACCGGTTCTCCAGAGACACTTTCAATGTAGCAATAGGAACCAACCGGCAGGTTGCAGCCCACGGCTTCAAGAGTCAGGCCCACCATTCTGACCAGTCGTCCTTCGACCAGCGGCTCATCAGGTCGTAACTGCTGCTGGTAGGATTTAAGCCTGTCAGCCAGGCTGGAGCTAACCATGATCATCACTCCTGTCAGGCTTCGTAGCTGCATCCTCTTCAGGGTCATCATCAAACTTCAGCAGGTCGTCCAGAGCCTGTTCAGGATTGCTGGCGGTATTATCAGTATCTTCTTCGGATTCCGACGGCTCGTGATCCTGTTTGGATTCAGGCGATTCATAATCCTGAAAATCATCTTTCCAAGTACTTTCCATAACCGCTTCCGGATCTTCCAGATAGCGCACTTCATGAACAGATTCAGGTGCCCAGACTTTTTCTTCTGGTTCGGGTGCCACCTCTTCATTCTTTTCCTGAACTTCACCTTCCTCACTACCCAGCATCTGTTCAAAAAAATCGTCTTCATCTTCATCCGTCAGTGGCGGCTGAGGTTCAGCTTGCTCAGAAGCCTGTGCTTCTTCCACCTGTAGTGGCGGCTGTTCAGAACCGGCATCCTCTGTTACTTGCTCCTGGTGTTCTGACTGCGATTGATCTTCAGGGGCTGGAGGCTCTTCTGTATCCTCGCTTTCCTGGTGGGGCTGGTTTGCTGTAGAACTTGCGTCATCCAGCTCAGGTTGTTCTGGTTCTTCCGGCGCCAGAAAGCCAGCAGGTGTTTGCTGCGGTTCATCCAAAGGAGGCAGGTTGCGGGGTGCTGAGCTGCGTTGCAGGCTTACCTTGGCAACCGGTTCAGGCTCGGGCTCGGGCTCAGGTTCAGGTTCAGGTTCCTGCCCGAGGTTATCATGTCGGTAGTCCTGGGGATCAACAGCAGTTTCTTCAGGAACAGGTGTTGGCTGACTTTCAGTTTCTTCTGCAACCGGTTGGGTTGGTTCCTGAGGCGGGGAGGCTTCCGGCTCAGCCAAAACATCACGCGACAAGGGCTCCAAATCACCTTCCACCTCTTGATAACCGGCATCCAGAAGAGAGTTGATCACTTTCTTATAACGGTTTTCCAGAGTGGAGTCGACCAGGCTTTGCAGGGTTTCCACCCTGACCCCACCAGGGGTAATCTGGGGGTCACTAATCACCCGGTTTTCTTCCAGTAGATCGCTTCTGACGGCTTCGATCAACTGCTGATCCTGGGGGTTGATATAAATACGCAAGCGTTGATGACCTGATGGCAAAGCAGCAACAGCTTCACGAAGAACTTCACCCAGAAAATCCCGGCTGATACTGATTTCCCGGCGCAGGATCGCCCTGGAAATCAGATCAACCAGTGACAGTAGGCCAGCTTCGACTTCCTGATCCAGGTTTTGCAGCGGCCCCTGCAGTTGTTCAATCAGGCTTTGCAGACGCGCCAGTTGCTGATCGACTTCATGCTGGGCCTGCTCCAGACCCTGCTGATAACCATTCTGGAATCCGGCTTCCTGGCCTTGGGCTTCACCTTCCTGGTAACCGAGTGCTTTGCCTTCTTGATGACCTGTCTGCCTACCCTCTTCAAAGCCTGCAGCATAGCCTGCGTTACGCGCCTCTTCACGCAGTGCTTCAATTTCTTCAGGGGAGGGAGCTTGTGGTTCAGGCTGGGTTTCTGAATCGCCTTCCTTCTGCTCAACTTCAAGCTCATCCAGGCGTTGGGCAATGCGCTTGCGTACGCCAGTTAGATCCGGCATCTCCCAGCGCTCAAAGGGCACCTTATCATTGGCAGGTATGCGTTTTCTGTGCGGCACAAGACGTCCTCAAAATTCAATGGCAACCTTCTTATAACATTTCGTCGTTGCTGGATGCCAGATTGATGGTGCCATCATCAGCCAAACGTCTTGCCACGCCCAGAATCTCTTTCTGGGAAGATTCAACTTCGCTAACCCGAGTGGGACCTTGTGCTTCCAGGTCGTCACGCAGCAACTCGGCAGCACGTTTGGACATGTTTTTGAAGATCTTCTCCTGAACACGGGTTTCTGCACCTTTCAGGGCAAGTGTCAGGGTTTCAGGCTTGACTTCACGCAGCAGGGTTTGCAGATCACGGTCATCCAGATCAGCCAGGTTATCAAATACAAACATGAGATCTTCGATCTCTTCACCCAGAGCCTCGTCAATTTCCTTGATGGCATCCATCAGATCACCTTCAATGGAGCTATCAAGATTATTCATGATATTGGCGACTACCTTGACACCGCCCATGCTGGTTGTCTGGGTGCCACCGGAACCGGAGAACTGTTTCTCAAGAATATCATTCAATTCCTGCAAGGCCTGGGGTTGCACTGATTCTAGAGCAGCAACCCTAAGCGTCACATCCAGCCGAACCTTGGGGTCAAAAAAGCGCAGAATTTCTGCACCTTGATCCGGATCCAGGTAGGACATCACAATGGCCTGTATCTGGGGGTGTTCAAAACGGATAATATCAGCAACAGCACGCGGTTCCATCCATTTCAGGGTATCCAGACCCGTGGTATTGCCACCCAGCAGGATGCGGTCAATCAGACCATTGGCTTTGTCTTCACCCAAGGCCTCACTGAGCATACGTCGGATATAGCTGTCTGCACCCACACCCAGACCCGTCTGCTCTCCGACGTCCTCCAGGAAGTCGCCCAGAACTTCTTCGACCTGTGCACGGCTGACATTCTGCATTTGTGACATGGCCAGGCCTATCTTCTGCACTTCCTTGGGCCCCATGTGCTTGAGCACCTGAGCGGCATCGGTTTCACCCAGAGACATCAGAAGGATGGCTGCTCTTTCCAGCGAAGACAGGTTTTCTGCGTAAAGATCTTCTTCACTCATCGTTAACCACCCAATGGCGTACTACCTGAGCCACACGGCCAGGGTTCTCAGCGATCAAGGCCCGTATGGCATTGAGCTGACGTTCATAAAGGTCACTTGGTGGTGCCAGCAAGGGATCATCAGATGCGCTGAGCGTCACCTGGTCATCCGGCAAGCCACCGTCCAGAGGAGCCAGGTCATCAGCCTCTGCATCCTCAATATCTTTATCCGACTTGGTTGCCAGATTGCGAAGTATGGGTCTGAGAACACCGAAAATAAGAATCAGGATAAACAAACCGGCCAGCGCCTGTTTGGCAAGCCCCCAGAACCAGGGCTGTTCCCAGAAGGGTAATTCAGGCACCTCGTCAATGTCACTTTCCACAAAGGGCGAGTTGATAACACTGACACTGTCGCCCCTGGCAGCACTGTAGCCAACAGCATTGCGCACCAGGCTGGTGATGCGCTCAATTTCATTTTCACTCCAGGGCTGCCGTTCCGCTTCGCCCGTTTCCGGGTTGCGTTGGATCAGGTCATCAATAACTACAGCCACGGTCATGCGGGCAATACGGCCAGCATCATTGCGGGAATAGGTCAGGCTGCGATCCAGTTCGAAATTGCGAGTTGCCTGGGAACGGCGATTAACCGGGACATCTCCTTCTTCTCCATCACCAGTGGCTTCCTCAGGAGCAAAACCATCCTGGGGCGGTTGATTGGATAGGGCACCCGGTATACCCAAAGGTCCGAAATCACCTCTGCGCACTTCATTGACCGTCTGCTCGCTACGGATGGCGGACATATCCGGGTTAAACTGCTCGGAACTTTGTTCTACCTGTGTATAATCAACATCCACTGAAACAGCTGCTTGAAAGCGCCCGGGCCCGGCAATGGGTTCAAGAATGGAGCGGATACGCTCATTAACCCGCTGTTCAATCTGACGAGTATGCTCCAGCTGGCGTGACATGGCCTTGTCAGTCTCACTTTCCTCGCCTTGAGAAAGCAGATTACCGCGCTGGTCAACAATGGTGACATCTTCCAGAGCCATCTGGGGCACGCTGGATGCCACCAAGCTCATCATGGCTCTTGACTGGGATGAATCCAGGCTGCGGCCAGGTGTCAGAGTCAGAAAGACTGAGGCTGAAGGCTTGCGTTGATCGCGTATGAAGACAGATTGACGGGGAACTGCAAGATGCACACGTGCCTGACGGACAGCATCCAGGCTGGAAATGGTTCGGGCCAACTCACCTTCGATACTACGCAGATAGCGGGCATTTTCCATGAATTGACTGGTACCCAGACCCTGGTCCTGCTCCAACAGCTCATAACCCACCGTGTTGGGCTGACTGATATCAGCACCCGCAACCTGCATCCGGGCCTGGTGGATATCGGCTTCTTTTACCAGTAATGCACCTGAAGAAGTGTCAATGCGATAGCCAATATTATTCTGCTCCAGGATGTATACAATAGCAGCAGAGTCCACCTCGTTTAAGCTGGACATCAAGGGCCGGTAGCTATCGGACTGCGACCAGAGGACGACAGCAAAACCCAGCGCAATACTGGCAGCAAAACCGACAAGCAGAGCCATTTGGCGCAAAATATCCAACTGATTGAAGTTGGACAGCAAAGCTTCTGCCTTGCTGCCACTTTTCAGCAAGTTATTTTTGCTCTGCTTGTCTTTGCTCTCAGCTTGATCAGTGGTAGCACTGCTTGCTTCTGGCTTGCCCGATTCAGGAAGATTTTTTTCTGCCCCTTCATCAGCAGCCACATTGGCAGGTGCATTTTCCATTCAATAACCCCAGTTAATCCACTCTATCCTGTATCAGGATCAGATAGGCATCCGCATTACTTCTTGATAAGCACTGACCAGGCGGTTGCGTACCTGTGTCATGGCTTCAAAAGACACACTCGACTTCTGGGCGGCAATCATCACATTGGTGATATCGACGTTGGGATCACCCAGTTCGTAGCGGGTTCGCAGATCACTAGCCGTCTGCTGATGTCCATTGACGTTATCGATGGCCTGCTTCAGCAAAGTGGAAAAGGAAGGTACTTCCTTGACCTCCTCCGAACCAGCCACGCCAGGAACCTGACCTCCTTCCTGCAACCCCTTGACCAAGGGTGCCCGCTGATTCATCTCAGCGGATGCAAAACTGGAGTTCACATCATGACTACTTGCCCGTATCTGGGACAGAACACTGGAAATATCAGCGCGTTCAACCATGTCTGGACACCCTTATTTTATACTTTGTTTAAATGTATTTTTTATGCAACAATCATAAAAGCTTATATTTTTTGCATAAATAGTCCGGCTAAGTGCAAAAAAAACAACAGGTTAGCCACTTTTTTAGAGTGAATGACTTACTCTACCTAATTGTCAGCCGGAAGACTACTCCATCTTCCTACAAGTTGACTCAAATTACTGCTAAAAAATGTTTCTGAGTCGGGTCAGCTTTGCTCCAGAAAACCCAGTTCACGCATTTTTGCGATCTTGTACCTCAAGGTTCGGGGACTGATGCCGAGTCGCTCCGCAGTTTCTTTTTTCCTGCCACCTTCCTGCTGCAGCGCTTCAAGAATCATTCTGAATTCCTGCTCCTTGAGATCATCCTTGAGGGCCTCACTACTTGCCTGGATTGTAGACGGCTGCGGCTCATTTCTGTCATCTTCGGCAGCTGCAAGGCGGTGATCTTTTTCTATAATAATACTTTCAGCGGTAACCTGCTTGCCTGTTGCCATAATTAAGGCCCGTTGCATGACATTTTCAAGCTCACGAACATTGCCGGGCCAGGCATGCTCCAGTAAAAGCTTGCTGGCACTGGAGTGAAGTTCGGGAACCTGACTGACTCCCATCCGCTGCGCATGCTTGCCCAGCAGAGCCTTGGCCAGAGGCAAGATATCAGCCTTGCGCTCCCGCAGTGGCGGCCACACCAGAGGAAAAACATTCAGGCGGTAGTAAAGATCCTCCCGAAACACTCCCTGGCTAATGCTTTGTTTCAAGTCTCGGTTGCTGGTCGCCAGCACTCGCACATTCAATTTCAGAGTCTTGCGCGAACCCAGCCGCTCCACTTCCTGTTCTTGAAGCACTCGAAGCAGCTTGGCCTGTAGCTCCATTGGCATCTCCGAAACCTCATCCAGCAGCAGAGTGCCGCCATCGGCCTGTTCAAATTTGCCGGGGGTACTGGCATTGGCCCCCGTGAAAGCGCCCTTCTCATAACCAAACAAGGTGGCTTCCAGCAGACTTTCGGGAATGGCCGCACAATTGATGGCAACAAAAGGCTTGCTGGCTCGTCCTGATTCCAGGTGAATGTAGCGCGCCAGCACTTCCTTGCCAGTTCCTGACTCACCACCAATCATAACCGAGGCATCACTCTTGGCAACACGACTGGCCAACTTGAGTAGTTCCAGGCTGGCAGAGTCTTCCACGACGGGCCCCTGGTCAGCACCTTCACTCAAGGGGCTGGAGTTTAACAGGGGGCGTATCAGGGTCACCAGCAGTTCAGGCTCAAAAGGCTTGACCAGATAATCCACAGCCCCCTGGCGCATGGCTTCCACAGCCTGACTCACCGAGCCGTAGGCAGTCATCAACACCATGGGTAGACCGGGATACTTCTGGGTGACTTCTGCCAGCAGTTCATAGCCATCCATAACCGGCATACTGACATCGGAAATCACCAACCCCACCGGTTTTTTTTCCAACAACTTCAAAGCATCTCGACCATTGACTGCCGAAACATAACTCCAGCCTTCAAGCTCAAGCGTATCTTCCAACGCCTCTCTCAAATCCGCATCATCTTCAACCAGCAATATTTGTTGCTGCATCGGTTCTCTCCACTACAACTCAGGCTTCCGAACCGGAAGCGCCATCAGCATCCATTGGCAAGGCTATCCATGCGCGTGTGCCTTCGCCAGTACGCGACTGCAACCAGAAGCGTCCTTTGTGAGCTTCAACAACTGCCTGCACGATTGCCAGCCCCAAACCGGTGCCCTGAGACTTGGTGGTGTAAAAAGGTTCCTGTGCCTTGACCACCTTGTCCCGACCAATCCCCGGGCCCTCATCCGCCACACAGAGAAGCAGATGCATACCTGGCTGCCCCGGCAGATCTGCAACGGTTTCCAGATGCAAAGCCACAGGTGGGGGCGGGTCACTGGCTTCGGCAGCATTATTAACCAGATTGAGCACAGCGCCTACCAGAGAATCCAGACTCACCACCAGTTCGCAAGGCTGCAGGTTAACCTGCCAATTGAAATTCAGTTGATACTTATCCACGACCGGCTGTACGGCTTCATACAAAGCTTTCGCCAAATCCTCTACAGCCAGGCGCCTGGCCATGCGGGTTTCGCCCTTGGCAAAAATAAGCATATCACGTATCTGCTGATCCATATGCTGCAGACGACTTTTCAGTTTACCGGCAAATTTTTGCTGCTGGTGCTCTTCCAGGCCTTCCTTTTGCAAATGTCCGGCATAAAGAAGTGCAGTGGATAAAGGAGTGCGCAGCTGGTGAGCCAGGGAAGCCACCATATGCCCCATGGAAGACAGGCGTTCATGCCGGGCCAATTCCTCCTGCAAACGCCGGGTTTCCGTCAGATCCTGCAGAAGAATCAGCTGCCCTTGACCAGCCGACATGGAACTGATGGACAAACTCACTCGACGTCCATCTTTCAGTGAAACCTCATGACCATCATCACTCCGTGGAGCAAAAGCTCTTTGCACCACAGCCAGCCAGGAAACCCCGATCAAGGGATCACCCAAAAGCTCTACTGCTGCCTCGTTGGCCTGACTGACCTTTCCCTGGGGGTCCAGCATAATCAAACCAGCCGGTATGGCTGCGAGAACATCCTGCAATGCCTGAGCAGAAGTGTTTTCTGGAACTGCTGTGTCTTCAGAGAATGCCATGACGTCCAATCCTTAAGTATTCAGGCGCATTTTCGCCCACCCCAACCTCTTTCTTCCTAGGTGTCCAGAATAAACCCACCTCTACTTTCATCCAGAGAATAACCCAAACGCCTCACCAGCATCTGATCAGCATGAGTAAGGTTTTCATTGGGCACACAAACACTCAGGCCCTGCTCTCTGGCTTTTGCTGCAACCAGCGCCATCAGACGGCTGCCTACTCCGCGCCTGCGGGTGACTTCTCGGACACAGAGATGGCGAAGCTGCCATTCATCCGCCAGAGAATGAACCAGCACGGCACCGATCAAATGATCATTAAAGAGAGCAGCAGCAAACCAGCTGGATGCTTCCTGCAAGGCTGTTTCAATAAAAAGAGAGGCTTCCAGCTCCTCACCCTGCAAGGTGCGTCGCAATGGCTCCGCTTCTGAATAGATCTTTTCCAGGTCAGTCCGCCATGCAGACTGCTCAGCCAAGGCGTTGGCATCGGCTTGTATCAATTGCACAGGCATGGCGCACCCTCTTTTCAGTTCATGTTAAGTTTAAGACTTGCAACTCTAGACAGCATAAAAAGCTCTGGACTGCCTTTCCAGTTCGCAACTGTTATAATCAGGTAATCGCAAGCTCAGAAAAGGTGCACACCCTCAATGACGGCACGAACAGCAAGTGTAACCCGCAATACCCTGGAAACTAAAATCCAGGTTGAGATTAACCTGGATGGTACAGGCCAGTTTACCAGTGAGTCCGGCATCGGTTTTCTGGATCATATGCTGGATCAGGTGGCTCGCCACGGCTTGATTGACATGGACATCCAGATGACCGGTGACCGACACATCGATGACCACCACAGTGTTGAAGATCTCGGAATCACCCTGGGCCAGGCTTTTGCCCAGGCAGTCGGCGACAAAAAAGGCATGGTTCGCTATGGTCATGCCTACGTCCCACTGGACGAAGCCCTGTCCCGGGTTGTGATTGATTTTTCCGGCCGCCCCGGCCTGTTTATGGACGTGGAGTTTACCCGCGCCAGCCTCGGCGGTTTGGACACCCAACTGTTTTGGGAGTTTTTCCAGGGCTTCGTCAACCATGCCCAGGTCACCCTGCACATTGATAACCTCAAAGGCTTCAATGCCCATCACCAGGCTGAAACCATTTTCAAGGCTTTTGGTCGTGCCCTGCGCATGGCCCTGTCTCCGGACGAACGTATGGCCGGACAAATGCCTTCAACCAAAGGCGTTTTATGATGGACAAGGGACCCGCCAAACCCGAAGTTGTCATCATTGATTATGGCATGGGTAATCTGCATTCAGCTCACAAAGCTCTGGAAAAAATGGCTGCCGGCAAAAAAAGTGTCGGCATTTCCTCTGATCCGGACATCATTCGCCAGGCCGAGCGTGTTGTTCTTCCCGGTGTCGGGGCCATCCGCGACTGCATGGCAGAAATGCACAAGACCGGGCTGGTGCCCATTATCCGCGAGTGCCTGCAAAACAAACCTTTTCTGGGCATCTGCGTTGGCTTTCAGGCCCTGATGGAATCCAGCGAGGAAAATGGTGGGGTGGAATGCCTGGGCCACTTCAAAGGTCAGGTTAAGTTCTTTGGTGAACATCTGGAGACCCCACAAGGCCAACGCCTCAAGGTTCCTCACATGGGCTGGAGCCAGGTCAACCCCGCTCAGCCTGAGCACCCTTTATGGCAAGGTCTGCCTTCCGGTGAGCGCTTTTACTTTGTGCACAGCTACTATGTTCAAGGTGAAAACCAAGAACAAGTGCTGGCTAGCTGCGACTATGGCCCGGTGAAAATGCACGCTGCCCTGGCTCAAGACAATGTCGCGGCGGTACAATTCCACCCTGAAAAAAGCGCCCAGGCGGGACTCAAGCTTTTGGAAAACTTTTTATTCTGGAAACCCTGACATGCTGATTATTCCCGCGATCGATTTAAAAGACGGCCAGTGCGTACGCCTGAAACAAGGCCGTATGGAAGATTCCACCAACTATGGTGATGACCCGGTGGAAATGGCAGCACGCTGGGTAGCCGAAGGCTGCCGCCGCCTGCACTTGGTGGATCTGAACGGTGCTTTTGATGGCCAGCCCGTCAATGGTGAAGCCGTGACCGCCATTGCCCGAGCCAACCCTGGTCTACCCATTCAAATTGGTGGTGGCATTCGCACCCCGCAAACCATTGAACACTACCTGGAAGCCGGCGTGCAGTGGGTCATTATCGGCACCAAAGCCGTAAAAGAACCGGAATTTGTTACCGAAATGTGCAAGCTTTTCCCCGGTCATATCATTGTCGGCCTGGATGCCAAAAATGGCTTGGTTGCCACCGATGGCTGGGCCGAAGTCTCCAACATCAAGGCCACCGACCTGGCCAAGCGTTTTGCCGATGATGGTGTGTCCAGCATTGTTTACACCGACATCAGCCGCGATGGCATGATGCAGGGCGTCAACCTGGAAGCCACCGTGGAACTGGCTCAGGAAGGTGGCCTGCCGGTGATTGCCTCCGGCGGCGTGACCGACCTGGGCGATGTTGAACGTCTTATGAAAGTTGCCGACCAGGGCATCCTGGGTGCCATCACTGGGCGCGCCATCTACGAAGGCAGCCTGAATCTGGCTGAGGCTCAAAAACTGGCGGATCAATAAATATGGGACTGGCTAAACGTATTATTCCTTGCCTTGATGTCGATAAGGGCCGTGTCGTTAAGGGTGTTAATTTTGTCGGCATCCGCGATGCGGGCAATCCCGTTGAGGTTGCCAAGCGCTATAACGACCAGGGCGCGGATGAGATTACTTTTCTGGACATCACCGCCAGCCATGAAGACCGCGGCACCACTGTCGAGATGGTGGAAGAGATTGCCGGTCAGGTGTTTATTCCCCTGACCGTCGGTGGCGGTATTCGTAATTGCGAAAATATTCGCACCATGCTAAATGCCGGAGCCGATAAGGTTTCCATTAACACCGCTGCAGTCACCAACCCCGAATTTGTACGTGAAGCCGCCGAACGTTTCGGCAGCCAGTGCATCGTTGTTGCCATAGATGCCAAAAAGGTTTCCGCAGAAGGCGAGCCCGACCGCTGGGAGATTTTCACCCATGGTGGCCGTAAGGCGACAGGACTGGATGCCGTGGAATGGGCGAAAAAAATGGTGGATCTGGGGGCAGGTGAGCTGTTACTGACCAGCATGGACAGAGACGGCACCAAGAATGGCTTTGATCTGGGAGTGACCCGAGCAATCTCCGAGGCTGTTGCCGTTCCGGTGATTGCTTCGGGCGGTGTCGGCAATCTCCAGCATCTGGTGGATGGCGTTAAACAAGGCCAGGCCGATGCGGTTCTGGCTGCCAGTATCTTTCATTTTGGAACCTATTCCATCCCTGAAGCCAAGCAGTTCATGGCTGATCAGGGAATTGAAATGCGACTCTGATGTTAGCTGAGCCAAACAAAGGCCAGCTTTTGCTGGCCCTGATTCTTTTGTGGTTGATGGGACTTTACCTACGCCTGCCCATCCTCGTCATCCCACCCCTTTCTCCCTTTATCAATGCAGACCTCAACCTCTCGCAAACCCTGCTGGGAAGCCTGACCACCCTGCCTATCCTCATGTTGTCTCTGGGAGCACTCTTGGGCTCCTTGGCGATCCTGCGTCTAGGTGCCCGCAATGGTCTGGTTTTGGCTCTGATTTTAGTGGCCGTCACCTCGGCTGCCCGTGGATTCACTGACAACCTTGCATGGCTACTGGCATTCACCAGCCTGATGGGATTGGGTATTGCCATCATGCAGCCAGCCCTGCCAGCTTTACTGCCACGCTGGCTGGATGACAGGAAGCTGGCCCTGGGTACGGCGGTTTACATGAACGGTATGCTGATGGGTGAATTTCTGGGTGCAGGTATTACCCTGCCTCTTTTGATGCCGTTGATGGAAAACTCCTGGCAACAAACCCTGATTGCCTGGTCACTACCGGCCCTTGTCATTGCTGTCATAGCTTTTCTGCCCAGGCAAAGAGAGGACACCTCCAGTTCTACACAGGTGGATGAAAAAAGCTGGATGCCGGACTGGAAAAACCCTTTTCTCTGGCGCATTGGCCTGATGCTCGCAGCCAGTGCATCCCTGTTTTTTGGAACCAATGCTTACCTGGGCAGCCTGCTGGAAGAACGCGCTGAACTCAACAAGCTGGAAGCTGCATTTTTCTGGTTCAACGTGGCCCAGGTTGCTGCTTCTCTGCTCATGCTGGTCATGATCAATCACTGGGTCGCCAGGCGCCAACCACTGATAGCTTCCACTCTATTAAGTCTTGCCGGCATGCTGGGACTTCTGATGACCAGTGGCTGGCTAAGCATTGCCTTTGCTTTTTTCTTGAGCTTCTGGGCAGGTGTATTATTGATCCTCCTGGTGGCTTTACCACCGCAGCTTCTACCCGGCAGACAGGCTGGCCGCCTGGCTGCAGGAGCCTTTACTCTGGCTTATGGTTTATCCTTTCTGATCCCCTTGCTGGGTGGACGCCTCGCCGACTGGACAGGCCAACCCAGCCACGCCCTCTGGCTGCTGTTCAGCCTCTCGCTTCCCGCCCTCTGGCTGGCCTGGCGGTTTCCCTTGAAACATTAAGCAAGAATCTTCGCTTTAGGCGGCTACTACTTTTCAGGACGCGTAAATACATCCCTGTAAGCTCTGGCCACAACCTCCTGTTGTGGACAGCCTGAAAAGCAGCAGCCTGCCCCGCTTGATTCATACATTGAAAGTGCCTGCCGACCAACTCGGCAAGCAGTGTGGCTATTCTAGAGGGTGCCCCGCAAGTGCAACTTATACTCATCCGGGTCCAGCAAAACTTCTCTTAGGGTGCGGCCTGGCTTGTATTTCAGGTCATAGGTAAGGATACGTTCGACCTGCTCGCGGGTTTCGGCTGAGATATTCACTCCCAGGATCACGGAAACAATTGAACGCGGTGGGAAGGGATAAAAATAGACTGGTTGGCCATTGCTTAAGGACTTGCTGTCCTTTGCCTCATTCAAGGGGCGAATCAACCGGATTTCTTCTTCAGGAGCATATTCAGCAGCGCGATGAAAAAGGGCCGGAAAAGGCTTCATTGGATGATCCGCTGTAGGCCGTTGCTGACCATAAACAACAGAGCGCAAAACCTGTTTTTGAGTGTTGAACTTGGGATAATCGCTATTGAATTCCAGTACTACACCCCGGTGTTGATCGGCATGGCGCTCCCAAAGCAACGGATTGTCTGCCCGTGCAAAAAAGCGACACATCCCGAGTTCTTCATAAGCCTGGGGATTGGGCAAAACAGGTGGCTTTCCCTGCTTGCGCTTTTTCATCTGGGCTTCTATTTTTGGGCGTTTTTTGACCGCTTCATTCTGAAAGGCTTCCCAGGTCATCAAACCTTTGAGCTGCTCGGGTAAAGCTTTGAACTGCCTTTCCAGCTCTTTTTGAAACTCACCCTCGGAAATACGCACGCTCTGGCGTGAAATCATTTTTGCATTCAGCTGCCAGGGGTCAAGCTGATCCTTGACTGCCATAAAATGCAGGCGCGCATGCCTCAGAACATCCAGTTGTCGGGGAGCAAGATACAAATAGAGTTTCATGATTTGATTTCGGATTCTGCAACCAGGGCAGGCAAGTAAACGTTCAGAAATTCTTTGGGCAACCTTCGGGGGCGGTGGTTTTGCAGGGACACACAGGCAAAACGGGTCCGGCCCTTCAGCAGGGTTCTGGCATCACTCAGCCTCAGCAACTGGAAGCGTCGAGTCAGGGTCAGGCGTTGATCACTGTCCACGATCCAGGTTGCCATTTCCAGTTGATCGCCTTCATAAGCCGGAGCCAGGTAGTCCAACTCATGGCGCACCACCACCATGGCACGATCCAGCCTCCGGTAATCATCCAAAGTCAAACCCAGGGACTGTGAATGCTGCCAGCTCACCTGCTCAATAAAACGCAGATATTCGGCATTATTGACATGACCGTAATGATCAATTGCATCGGCACCGATGGTGAGCGGAAGAATATGGGGGTTCGGCAAATCCCAGTTCATAGACTTACTGTTGAGCCAGAAAATCGGTATAAGCCTGAGCCGTCATCAACTCCTGCCATTCCTTTGCAAAAGCATCAGACTCGACCTGCAAACGAAACACCCAGGTATCCAGGGGAGCCTCATTCAGTAATTCAGGATCATCTTCAAGCTGCTCATTACAAGCCAGCAGAGTGCCACTGACTGGAGCCTGGATCTCAGAAGCCGTTTTTACCGATTCAATGCTGCTGATCACCTCACCAGCCTTGATCACCTTCCCGGTTTCAGGAAGCTCCACAAAAACAATATCACCCAGTGCTTCCTGAGCATGTTCACTGATTCCCACCAATACCTGCTGGTCGTCCAGTTGCTGAACCCATTGGTGGGTGGTACAAAAACGCTGTTCGTTTGTCATAACTGTATCCAGAATCTATAAAGCCGATTTGAGTCGATAATGGCTTTTGTCTTTATAATTTGTAACCTTGCGCTGGAATAAAGCAGCAACCCCTTCAAGACTTGCATCACCCTGCAGGGCTGAAGCAGGCAGCCACAGCATCCCCGGGTAAAGCAAAAAGCCCCTTTCTGTGCGCAGCACCCGCCGAATATCCGACCAGTCATAGTGCTGGGGTGACCTGGAATCAACCTGAACATTGACGCCATCTTCATTAACCTCAAAGGTTAAATCCAGGCCTTCCTGACCGGAACGTTTAAAGGCACGCCTGAACATCCAGATCAGTAAATGTCGGCGCAGGACAAACCACAAGGCACCCAGTAAAACAAAAACCAGATCAATGACTTGAAAGCCCTGATCCAGCCATTTAATAGCCAGAATACCCGTTACGGCTAGCAGCACCAAGCCAAAAAAAATGTGTCGCCGGTCTTTTTGTGAACCCAGTTGATAGTCATAAAGTGCCGAGTACAAAAACTGGGTTTCATTCCAGCGGTAAACAAATTTCATTCATTTCACCCCGCCACAGCTCAAAAGCCGGGAAAAGGAACTTTGTTAACAGCGACCCACGCCGTGTAAATCAGAAAAGCAGCGGCAATCACCAGGCCAGTGATTTTCTGACGACGCAATGCAAAGGCTGCAAATCCCATATAACCCACCAACCCAAGCAGTTTGGCTGTTACCCATCCACTGTTATAAAAAGGCCACTGGGATATAAAATAGCAAAGTCCCAGAGCCGAGATGAGCACCACCAGATCAATGACATGGTGACTGATCCTCATCCAGGTCTTATTGACCCACTGCAAACCAGCCAAAACGCCGCCGCTGCGCACAACAAAAAAGACCACCGTTAAAACGACAGCCAGCAGGTGCAGGTGTTTGAATGCCATATAGCTCATGATTTGAACCTTTCGTTTATAAAAACAGAGATGAAGCTTACCAGAAAACCGCTGCTTTCGGCATCAGCGTTGACACTGTGGACAAAAAACACTGGAGCGTTGACCTATTCTGGTTTCCTGCAAAACGGTTGAACATTTACGACAAGGCTGTCCGGCTCGACCATAGGCATCCAGTTGCTGGGCAAAATAGCCTGGCTTACCGTCACCCCCCACAAAGTCTCTGAGAGTGGTGCCGCCCTGCTCAATGGCTGCAGCCAGAATCAGCTTGATCAACTTCACCAGCTCGGTGTAACGAGCCAGAGATATGCGACCCGCTGCACGCCGGGGATCAATTCCAGCCCGAAACAGCGCTTCGGTGGCGTAGATATTACCCACCCCCACCACCTGGGCGGAATCCATGATAAAGGCCTTGACCGGGAGCTTGCGCTGGCGTGAGCGTTGATAAAGCCGCTGGGCAGTAAAATCATCACTTAAAGGCTCAGGGCCCAGTTTTTCCAGACGCGGATGCAGTAAGGGATCACCCGTATAAAACAGAAGAAAACCAAAACGGCGTGGATCATGATAACGCAGGCACAGAGGAGGGCGGGTATCTGAGGGCAGTGGTGAGGGTGTCAACTGCAGATGATCATGCTTTTTCCAGGGTTCCTGGGGAGAAACCAGACGCAAACTGCCCGACATCCCCAGATGCCAGATCAGCCCTTGACTGCGCTCAGGATGCTGCAAATCCATCAGAGGCATCAACAGGTACTTGGCACGTCTTTGCAGGGTGCCAATTCGCAAGCCGTGCACCTGCCGCGGCAAGTTCTGGGGTATCGGCCAGCGCAGACGGGGTTCCCGCACATCCAACAACTCCACGCTGCGACCTTCCAGCCAGGGGGCCACTCCCCTGCACGTGGTTTCAACTTCGGGTAATTCAGGCATACAAAAGCCCCTGTCCGTCAACTGAGTTCAAAAATCCAGTATAACCGAGCAGGGGCTAATCCAGATATTTCCCTAGTAGCCAGGTAGACTAGCAAACTGCTGCTGCAACTGCTCACCTTGAGAGTTCAAGTTAGCCGTCACCGATTCTATGGCATTAAATTGGCTATAGAGGCGCTCTTCATAGGCATCCAAACGACCCATGGTGGCCTCTATCCGTCCTTCAGTACGCTCCGACTGAGCCTCCAAACCGCTTTGACGGGCTGAAATAATGCCAGGATGGAATTGTCCATCCACTGTTTCACCCGTACTTATCCTTTTTGCTGCTTCCTCAAACCTAGCAGCGTAGCCTGTTTCAGGATCACCTATGATACGGGCTACTGTCTCAAAGTCATCAGAAATCATCCGTGACAATCGAGTTGTTGTCTCACCTTCTCTTGGCGGATCAGCCCGCAGGGTACCATTACCGGGAGCATCAGCACTGCCTTCTCCTGTTTCCACTTTGGTTCCTATACCCAGGTGGCTAAGGTAGCTTTGGTAGTCATCCGGATTGTCACTGGCCGGGGTATCAATAACCCGTCGCAATTCATTTTGAATGGACTGAACTATAGTATCCCCTTGCAGAGGGCCAGGCTGGGTTTCACCAGTAGCAGGGTTGGTTTGGGGCTTGCTGGCCTGGTCAAGAAAAATCACCAGCTCATTATAGCTATTCATAAAGCTATTCACTTTGTCTTCAATGGCAGCTTTGTCCACACCAACACTCAAGGAACCCGACTTAGTTCCTGCGGTTTCATTAAGAGCCCCCGCAGTCACATCAATAGTGACACCCGTAACCACCTCTTCAAAGGTATTGGTGGAGCTGGTGGCTGTTATATCATCAATTTTGATTCGCGCATCCAAGCTGGTAGAGTCATCAGTCTCATCCAGGTCGTCTGAACTCAGGTTTGGATCTTTAGTAGCCAAAGCAGCGTCATCAAAATTAGCCGTAAAGCGCCCCACATCGCCTGAAGAAGCGGAATTGATAACCAAGCGGGCCTGGTCATTTCCTTCATTTACTAGGTTTGCAGACAAGTGACTCTGGAGATCTTCATGATCGTTGATGTCCTGCCTTATTTGATCCAAAGTCTTGCCATCGACATCCAGACTAATATCGCTACCGTCGCTATCAGTTAACGTGTTGCCGTCTACATCATCAAATGATAGGTTGCCGGTAAAGGTATCTGTAAGACCCTTTGATTCAGAAACCCAACGATAATTTTCTGCCTCAGATACAACCTCAACTGTATAGTCACCGTTCTGGGCACCCGTTTCGTGACTTGCCGTTGCAGTAAACAGGCTTTCATCACTGGTCTTTGCAGCTATCTGGGTAAACTGACCGGGATCAGAAAGCTTGCTCATTGCCGATTCAAACTTGCTTACACGGCTACTAAGCTGCCCGTAAGCACTAATTTTTTGCTGGACTTCCTGCTGTTCTGCTTGCATCTTTTTTAAAGGAACAGAACGTGCTTCCACACTGGCCTTGACAATATCCTCTACTGGAAGTCCAGAACCGACCCCATTAAATGAAATACCTGACATAACACCACCTACCAATTTTTGAGCGTAACTTTAAATCACTTAATCTCGTTCTCGCCTTCTCCTCTCTGAACTTTAGCAAGTCTCACAAGCTGTAACAAAGGTCGCCATCTTGCGACCCAACCGGCATTTTTTTGCCGCTTTTCTCGGGCACAACAAAAAACCCGGACTGTTTCCAGTCCGGGTTTTTCAGGCAACACACCGAAGCAAATTACTTAATTTTTGCTTCTTTGTAAGGCACAACCTTACGAACCACTGGATCATACTTGTTGCGTTCCAGTTTCTCAGGGGTGTTACGCTTGCTTTTCATAGTGGTATAGAAGTGGCCAGTGCCAGCACTCGATACCAGTTTGATTTTCTCACGCATAATTCCAGTTCCTTAGGGCTTAAACTTTTTCGCCACGTTTTTGGATATCAACCAGAACCTGGTCGATGCCCAGCTTATCAATCAAACGCAGACCCTTGGTGGAAACGCGCAGTTTGACAAAACGCTTCTGGGATTCAACCCAAAAACGGTGAACGTGAAGGTTGGGCATAAAACGACGACGCGTTTTACGTTGTGAGTGGGAAACATTGTTCCCAGTTAGCGGCTTCTTGCCGGTAACTTGGCAAACCATGGACATTGTGTGCCTCCAGTCGATCTTAGGGCGCAAGGTGATGGAAAAATGAAAGGGCGCTTTATACCAAAAAGGCCGCTTGCAGACAAGCAATACCTTGGGTTTTAACAAAAAAACGAGTTTCAGGAAAAAGCGCGCACATTATAGCAGACCTCGGGCTGCAAAAGACACAGGTTCTCCATCACCAATCAATAAATGATCCAGAACCCGGACTTCCACCAACGCCAGAGCCTCTTTCAGCCGCCGGGTAATCTGCTCATCCGAGCCACTGGGTTCGGCTATCCCGGACGGGTGGTTATGGGCCAGGATTACGGCAGCAGCATTATGCGCAAGCACCAGTTTAACGACTTCTCTGGGATAGACTGAAGCACCATCCAGGGTGCCACGGAACAGGGTTTCAAAATGCAGCACCCGGTGTTGGTTATCCAACAGCAAAAGCGCAAAGACCTCATGAGGCAGATCACGCAGCTGCATTTTCAGATAACGCCCAGCTGCTTCCGGGCTGGTGAGCCCCTCTCCTCTTTTCAGTTCAGCTTCAAGGTGACGCTGCGCCATTTCCAGTACCGCTTGCAACTGGGCAAACTTGGCAGACCCCAGACCCAGATGACGGCAAAATTCGTGCTGGCCTGCGGTTAATAGTGGGCGCAGGCCCCCAAACTCACTCAACAAGTGCCGGGCCAAATCCACGGCACTTTTTCCCGTCACACCGGTGCGCAAAAAAATGGCCAACAATTCTGCATCGGACAGGCTGGCCGCTCCTTTTTCCAGGAGTTTTTCACGAGGTCTTTCATCAGCAGGCCAGTGATTAATACCCATGGTTAACCTCCTTGTCCATTTCTCAGCAAACGCCAAATCATGGTAAGGTTAGCCTCCTTTTTCAGCTGGGTTAATTGATCCATGACAGGTCTGATCAACAAAAAAGTGCTTCTGGGTGTGAGTGGTGGCATAGCCGCCTACAAGACAGCTTATCTGGCCCGTCTGCTGGTCAAGTCAGGCGCAGAAGTCAGGGTGGTAATGACTGATGGAGCCAAGGCTTTTATCCAGCCACTAACCTTTCAAGCCCTGACCGGGCACCCGGTGCATGATGCGTTGCTGGATGAAGAAGCTGAAGCCGGCATGGGTCACATCGAACTGGCCCGCTGGGCTGATCTGGTTTTCATTGCCCCGGCCAGTGCCGATCTGATGGCCCGCCTAGCTACCGGAATGGCCAATGATCTCTTGACCACGCTCTGCCTGGCTACTGCAGCTCCTGTGCACCTTGCCCCGGCCATGAATCAGGGCATGTGGCAGCATCCGGCTACCCAACGCAACGCGACTCTGTTGCAGGAACTGGGCTACCATCTTCTGGCTCCCGCTGAAGGTGAACAGGCCTGCGGTGACCTGGGCCCAGGGCGTATGCCGGAGCCTGAAGAGCTATTCAGCCATATAGAAAACCTCTTGCAGCCCCGGAACAACCTGCCAGCCCAAGGCCTGAAAATAACCATCACGGCTGGCCCCACTAAGGAACCCTTGGACCCGGTGCGCTACCTGTCCAACCACAGCTCCGGCAAGATGGGCTATGCCCTGGCTGCTGCCGCTGCTGAACTGGGGGCCGAAGTAAAACTGATCAGCGGCCCGGTCAGTCTGTCTACACCTCCTGGAGTCCAGCGCCAGACAATCACCACAACCCGCGAATTAATGGAAGCCTGCCAAAATGCCCAGACAGATACCGATATCTTTATTGCCTGCGCTGCTGTGGTCGACTATCGGGTGGAAGAAGTTGCCGGGCATAAAATCAAAAAACAGCAAGGTCAAAAAGAGCTGACTTTAAAGCTGGTGGAAAACCCGGATGTACTGGCTACGATCGCCAACAGCCAGCCCCGTCCCTTTTGCGTGGGTTTTGCAGCCGAAACCCAAAATGTAGAAGACTACGCCCGCCAGAAGCTGGAGAAGAAAAACCTGGATGCCATCGTGGCCAATGATGTCAGCGACACCAATATAGGCTTTGGCAGTGATGACAACCGTGTCACTCTACTCTATCGCCAAACCCAGACCATCCAGCGTCTGGAATTGCCCCAGGCCAGCAAACAACAACTCAGCCAGCAGTTATTGCTGGAAATCTGCAAACTCTACCAAGCCAATCAGGACAAAAAATAAGCCATGAACCAGCATCCCAAGCTTGCGGTAAAAATTCTTGACCCGCGCATCGGTAATGACCTGCCACTGCCCAGCTATGCGACCGAAGGGTCTGCCGGTATGGATCTGCGCGCCCTGTTGGATGAACCTCTGGAATTGAACCCTGGTGATACCCAACTGGTGCGCACCGGCCTGGCGATTCACCTGGCTGACCCGGGACTGGCTGGCATGATTCTGCCCCGTTCCGGCCTGGGTCATAAACACGGCATCGTACTGGGCAACCTGGTGGGCCTGATTGACTCCGACTACCAGGGCGAACTGATGATTTCCGTCTGGAACCGGGGACAAAAAACCTTCACCCTGGAACCGGGCGAACGCCTGGCCCAGTACGTCATTGTTCCGGTGATTCAGGCCCAGCTTGAAGTGGTTGACGACTTTACTGACAGCCAAAGGGGTGCCGGTGGGTTTGGCAGCTCCGGTCGCCACTGATAATAATCAACGAGGATTCCCGCATGACCGAAGTACCTGCTTCCATTTTTCGCGCTTATGACATTCGTGGCATCGTTGGTAAAACCCTGAATGCACAAATCGTCAAACAAATTGGCCTGGCTCTGGGCTCAGAAGCCGCTGCCCGAGGTGAAACAGCCATCGTGGTTGCCCGTGATGGGCGCATTTCCGGCCCGGACATGGTGGCTGCCCTCAAAGAAGGCATTCTGGCGACCGGACGAGATGTCATCGACATAGGCATGGTGCCCACACCCACCCTCTACTTTGCCACCCATTTCCTAAAAGGCACCCAATCCGGCATTGTTGTCACTGGCAGCCACAATCCTCCTGACTACAACGGTTTCAAATGTGTACTGGCTGGTGAAACTCTTTCAGGAGATGCCATCAGTGACCTCTATCGCCGCATCACTGAAACGGATTTCAAATACGGTGAAGGCTTTGAAAAAAGCAGGGATGTCAGTGAAGACTACCTTAAAGCCATTCTGGAATCCGTGCAGCTGAGTCGTCCCTTGAAAGTGGTCGTAGACACCGGCAACGGGGTGGCGGGTGAACTGGCACCCCGGCTGATGCAGGAGTTGGGCTGTGAGGTCACGCCCCTGTTCACCGACATTGATGGCACCTTCCCCAATCATCACCCTGATCCCGGAAAGCCCGAAAACCTCCAAGACCTGATTGCCACAGTTAAAGAACAAAAGGCCGACCTGGGCCTGGGATTTGATGGCGATGGTGATCGGGTGGGCGTCATCACCCCGTCAGGCCGCCTGATCTACCCGGATCATCTGATGATGGCCTTTGCGGAAGACCTGCTGCAGCGCAACCCCGGTGCCAAAATCATCTATGACGTCAAATGCACCGGCAAGCTGGGCGAAATCATCCAGAAAGCCGGTGGCAAGCCGGAAATGTACCGCACGGGTCATTCCCTCATCAAAGCCAGAATGAAAGCCAGCGGCGCCCTCTTGGCTGGCGAAATGAGTGGCCATATCTTCTTTCAGGAGCGCTGGTACGGTTTTGATGACGGCCTCTATGCAGCGGCCCGGCTGCTGGAAATTCTGGCCAAACAGGAAGTTGACGCCGATGCCTTTTTCGACCGCTTCCCGCAAAATATCTCCACGCCCGAAATCAACATCACCGTTACCGATGAAAACAAATTTGCTCTGGTCGAACGCCTGGCCAATGAAGGAGAATTTGGTGACGGGCAAAAAACCACCCTGGACGGAATCCGGGTCGACTATGCCGATGGCTGGGGTTTGTGCCGTGCCTCCAATACCACACCCGTTTTGGTCCTTCGTTTTGAGGGACAAACCCAGGAAGCACTGAACCTTATTGCCGAGCGCTTTCGGGCGGCATTACATCAGATCGACCCCACGCTGACTTTTGACTACTAATTGAGCCCAGAATCATGACCCAAACTTCATCCGTAAACAGCCCACAAACCACCGTCAAAGTTTTGTCGGAAGCTCTGCCGTATATCCAGAAATTTTCCGGCAAAACCCTGGTCATCAAGTACGGCGGCAATGCCATGACTGAAGATGATTTGATAGACTCTTTCTGTCGGGATGTCGTCCTGCTCAAAGAGGTCGGCATCAACCCAGTGGTGGTGCATGGCGGTGGCCCCCAGATTGGTGAACTCCTGCAGCGGTTGAATATTGAATCACGTTTCGTCAACGGCATGAGGGTCACCGACAGTGAAACCATGGATGTTGTACAAATGGTACTGGGCGGCCTGGTCAACAAGGAAATCGTCAACCAGATCAATCTGGCTGGTGGCAAAGCCATCGGTCTGACCGGTAAAGACGGCCAGTTGATCAAGGCCAAAAAGCTTCAGGTCGAACACCAGACTCCCGAAATGACCGCCCCGGAAATCATTGATATCGGGCATGTTGGGGAAGTAGAGTCTGTGGATACCTCTCTGATAGAGATGCTGACCAGTCGTGATTTCATTCCGGTCATTGCCCCCATTGGTGTCGATAACAAGGGTGCTTCCTACAACATCAATGCTGACCTGGTGGCGGGCAAAATTGCCGATGCCCTGAAAGCAGAAAAACTCATTCTGTTGACCAATGTTGCCGGTTTACAGAACAAGGAAGGCAAGGTGCTGACCGGATTATCCACCCAGGAAGTGGACGCGCTGATTGCCGATGGCACCATCTATGGTGGCATGCTGCCGAAAATCCGTTGCGCCCTGGACGCCGTTAAAGATGGCGTTCAAGCCGCTCACATCATTGATGGTCGCGTTCCTCATGCCACCCTGCTGGAAATCTTCACCAATGCCGGCGTGGGCACCTTGATCACCAATCAAACATCCAGTTAACAGGTAGGTCAACATGGACAACCCGTCTTCAACTGCAACTCGTAAAAAGAAGTCACAACGCAAGGATGAAATCCTTCAAGCGCTGGCTTTAATGCTGGAAAACCAGGAAAGCAAGATCACCACGGCCTCCCTGGCCAAAAAGGTGGGCGTTTCCGAAGCCGCCCTGTATCGGCATTTTCCCGGCAAAGCCAAGATGTTTGAAGGCCTGATCGAGTTCATTGAAGACAGCCTGTTTACCCGGATCAACCTGATCATCAAGGAACAAACCTCCACCCTGGTGCGCTGTGAGCACTTGCTGACCCTGCTGCTCGGTTTTGCCGAGCACAACCCCGGCCTCTGCCGCTTACTGACCGGAGATGCCCTGGTGGGTGAGGATGATGAGCTGCGTGCTCGCATCACCCG
>Ga0136591_1000009_pt1 | contig 111704 bp, 106 predicted proteins | sample AntRauMFilla3767_FD_104929 | JGI IMG/M metagenome (GOLD analysis project Ga0136591, IMG submission 104929) | Saline lake microbial communities from Rauer Islands, Antarctica - Metagenome Filla 3 #767 | ecosystem: Environmental > Aquatic > Non-marine Saline and Alkaline > Saline | place...
GTTATTACCTCCGAGAAGGGCTCCAATTCCATTCAGGCGGGTATGGAAGTCAGCTCCAGCACCGCAGAAGACTTGAATGCCCTGCTGGAAGCAGCCAGCCAGACCAGCAGTGCTGCCGAGCAGATATCCTTGTCGACCAAACAACAGAAAACCGCGAGCAGTCAGGTGGTGGTGGCGTTGCGGGATATTGCCTCAGCCAGCTCCCACAATGCTCAGTCAGTGCGTTCCATTACCGATATCAGTGAAGATATGCTGGCGATGTCTCGCAGCCTGATGGATCTGGTACAGGAATTCCGAACCAACGGAGTTGAACGGTAATGAATAAATCCAGGGTCTATCGGGTCTTGATCACCGATGACAGCGCCATGGCCCGAACCCTGCTCCGGGAGTTGCTGGAACAGGATGGCATTGAGGTCATTGCGGAAGCCCGAAATGGCAGGGAAGCGGTAGAACTGGTTCGTCAGCACCGCCCTGACCTGGTCACCATGGATCTGCAGATGCCGATTATGGATGGTATTCAGGCCATTGAGGCAATCATGCATGAGAAGGCTGTGCCCATCCTGGTGGTGAGCAGTGAGTCGGATGCCGAAAAAGCTTGTCAGGCTCTGGATCTGGGGGCTCTGGAAGTGATTTCCAAGCCTGATTACACGCCCCCGCAGGCAGCCGAGTTTGTTCGCAAAGTACGCATGCTGGCAGGGGTTCCGGTGATTACCCGGCTTAGACGCAGAGCCGTCAAATCGGCAACCCCTTCACAGCCTGCAGCCTTTCACTGGCCGGAGTCGGGCCACTTCAAGGCCCGTAATTATCGACAGGCCTTTGCCCTGGCTTCTTCGACCGGTGGCCCTCAGGCTCTGGCGCGCTTGTTGCCGCGTCTGGATGCTTCTTTTCCCGCCCCCATTCTGCTGGCCCAGCACATGTGCGATGGTTTTGTGGAGGGTATGGCTCATTGGCTTTCCACGCTTTGCCGGATCAAGGTCAAGGTGGCAGAAGATGGTGAGCTGCTTAAGCCCGGTTGTGTTTACGTTTCTCCCTCGGAAACTCACCTGATCGTCACTGCCAGTCATCGTATTGCTTTGCAGGCCAGGGTGGACGGGGAAATTTACCGCCCCAGCTGTGACCATCTACTGGCTTCTCTGGCCGAGGTTTACGGTCGGGATGCCATCGGTGTGATCTTGACCGGGATGGGGCGGGACGGAGCCACCGGAATGCTCCGAATCCGCGAGAAAGGCGGTATTGGTCTGGCTCAGGATGAAGCCAGCTCGGTGATTTACGGCATGAATCAGGAAGCGGTGAAGCTGGGTGGGGTGCATCGTGAACTGCCTTTGGATCAGCTCGCCGGGGAAATGCAGCGTATTCTGGAATTAACCCCTGCCGGTTATCTGCAAAACCTGGATCGGAGTCAGGTATGAGTGACGACCTTCGCCCTTTCAAAGAGCTGATCAGGAATCACTGTGGCCTGCTTCTGGAAGGCATTGCTGAAGACCGTCTGCGCAAAGCGCTTCAGACGGCGGCCCAGGTTGAAGGAAAAAAGATTCGGGATTTGCTCCCCTTGCTGCAAAAAAACCAGGATCTGACCAAAGATCTGGTCAGCCAGCTGACGGTCAATGAAACCTACTTCTTTCGTGAAAATGCACAGATTCAGCTTTTAACCAAGCATCTTATACCGCGTTTATTCAGCCTGAATGGCAAAAACCAGCCCCTAAGGATTTTAAGTGCCGGCTGTTCATCCGGTGAAGAGCCTTACAGCCTGGTCATGGCTTTGGAAGAAGTCTGGGGTAAGTCAGCCCGTGAGCTTTTTCAAGTTGAAGGCGGTGACCTGGATCGGCAGATACTGCACAAGGCCCGCAAAGGAATTTATTCCCCTTTTTCCTTTCGGGGTGTCTCCGAGGATTTACGGCTTCGCTACTTTGAGCCTGCAGGCCCACATTTCCAACTGATTCCTGAGTTGCGCAACCGGGTGGACTTTCATGAGCTGAATTTGCTCGATTCGGATTTTCCAGCCAAGTTGAATGATTATGATGTTTTGTTCTTCCGCAATGTTTCCATTTATTTTGATATGGAAACCCGCCTGAGAATCCAGAAAAAACTGGCTGAAATTCTTAAGCCTGATGGTTATCTTATTGTGGGCAGCTCAGAAACGCTGGCCAATGATCTCGGAGTTTTTACCCTGGCTGAAGAGCAGGGTCTTTACTACTTTGTGAAAGGCAGTGCTTTATTACCCGCATCCCATCGGGCGGCTCAACCACATAAAGTGATAAAACCAGCCATCGCAAAACCCGTTAAAAGCCCTGCCAGCCCTCCTGTGTACTCCAGGGAAAAGCCAACGCCCGAGAAAACCACAGAGACATCCCCGGCCAGTGTGAACTCCATCCTGCAACTTCTGCAGAATCAGGAAATCAGTCTGGCCAGTCAACAGTTGGACCGGCTTTTAAAAACCGGGAAGAACCTGCGCGAAGCCCGGCTACTTAAAGCCTGGATACTGGGTAATCGCAAGGAGTTCAGCCCAGCTTCAAGCCTGCTTCAGCAACAGCTGGATGAAGAACCCTGGTGGCTGGATGCCCTGGTTCTCCTGGGCTTGCTGAACAAGTGGCAATCGCAACCCAAGGAGGCTGAGATGGCCTTTAAAAAAGCCGTCTACATGCAACCCGATTGCTGGCCTGCACACTATTATCTGGCGGAAATTTATCGTGCCACCGAACAGTATGATCTGGCGATAAGGGCCTATCAATCAGCCCAGCGACGCTTACAGGGACAGGCCGATGCCCCCAGCGGGCTTGAACTGTTGCCCTTGAATTTACCCAGGCCGGATCTGCTGTTTTTGATAGAGCACCAGTTGACCCGCCTCAAACAAAAGCTGGTCGCCAGCGGACCGGGAAGGGAGTAAAGCATGGCGCTGGATATCACCCGATTTGTATTGCGTTTTATTGATGAAGCCAGGGAACACCTGCAGCAGCTCAATGAAGGCGTTGCCCTTTTGGAGCAGGGCCAGGCCGATACCGAACAGATTAATGGCCTGTTCCGTTCCGCACATACCCTCAAGGGTTCCTCACGGATGCTCAAGCTGGTACCCATTACTGAGACGGCCCATGCTCTGGAAGACCTGCTGAGTGCCCTGCGCGAGGGTAAGCTGACTTTTGACGGAGCCCAGCATTCGGGGTTGCTTTACCAGGCTCTGGATCACCTGACCAGCCTGGTTGACCAACTTGCCGAGCACCAGGATCCGGCTGGCCTGCCCGGTCGGGATGCTGCTCTTTGTCAGGCTCTGACGCAGGCAGCAGAGGGGCAACAGGCCCCTGCTGATTCAAATTCGAAGAGCCTGGATTCACAGCCGGAACCCGACATAACTCCTGCACCGGCTAAGGAAGCCAGTCTCAAAACCAGTGACAGCGTGCGCATCAAACTGACCCGCCTGGACGAACTGATTAAGCTCATGGGGGAGATCGTATCCAGTCATGCCCATATGCGGGAGCTGGTCAAGGATTCCCGGCAACTCAAACAGGAAGCCAGCCTGGCCAGTTCCCGGTGGCTCAATGATCTGGATTCATTCAACCGTGAACTGCGAGATGGTGTGCAGATTCAGGAATCCCTCATGCAGGAACTGCACGACAAAGCCTTGCAACTGCGCATGCTTCCGCTCACCACCATCTTTGATTCTGCAGGTCGTCTGGTTCGGGAAATGGCACGCTCTCTGGGGAAGCAGGTTGAGTGCCGCGTTATAGGCGCAGAAATTGAACTGGATCGCCAGATGATCGATCAACTGGCCGACCCGGTGATCCACCTGCTGCGCAATGCTCTGGATCATGGCCTGGAATCTCCCGAGGAGCGGAAGACACTGGGGAAACCTGTACAGGGACAAATTACCCTGAGTGCCTGGCAGGATGGCAGCTGGGTGGTTATAGAAGTACGTGATGACGGTCGCGGCATTTCCCTGCAAGCCATCCGGGATAAGGTTCTGCAAAAGGAACTGATGACACCGGAACAACTGGATGCCTTGAGCGACCAGGAGATCATGGACCTGATCTTCCTGCCCGGTTTTTCCACCAGCGCCATGATTACTGAAATTTCCGGTCGTGGAGTGGGTATGGATGTGGTCAAAAGCTCGGTGGTTGACAGTCTGCAGGGCACACTCAAAGTCCACAGCCAGCCGGGGAAGGGCAGCCGTTTCAGTTTGCGCTTGCCCCTGTCACTTGCCCTCATGCGGGTTCTGTTGGTGGAGGTGGAAGGCCAGAAGCTGGGCTTTACTGCCCAGTACATCAGTGAACTGGTGAGGGTGAAAAGTGATGCCATGATGAGGGTGGCGGAGCGTAATGCCATTATTCTGCGTAATGAATTTGTTCCCGTCATGTCACTGAGTGAGTTGATCCATTTGCCTGAAAAATCGGCAAAAATAAAAAAATCAGCGGATGAACTCTTACTGCTGGTGACGCAGGTTCAGCATGAAAAGCTGGCCCTGGTGGTGGATGAGTTGATTGACGAGCGCGACCTGGTCATTAAACAGTTGCCTGAGCACCTGCGTCGCCAGCCCCTGATTTCGGGCATGGTGACCACCGGTCACAATGAATTGGTCAGTCTTTTGCATGTGCCTCACCTTCTGGAGCGTTCACGCAAAACAAAAACCACCACTGGAGCCAGGGTTCAGCAGGCCAACAAGGTGCTCGTGGTCGATGACTCCCTGAATACCCGTGAAATTGAAAAGGATGTGCTGGAAGCCTACGGTTATCAGGTCACTTTGGCTGAACATGGTCAGGATGGCCTGGAGAAAGCACTACTGGAAGACTTTGATGCTGTGCTGACGGATGTGGAAATGCCGGTCATGGACGGCTTCACCCTGACAGCCCGCCTACGTGAACAGGAACGCTATAAGAGTCGTCCGATCATTATTATCACTTCACGCGAGAAGGAAAGTGATCGTCGCCGAGGCCTGGAAGTCGGTGCAGATGCCTACATTGTCAAAGGCAGTTTTGATCAAAGCAGCCTCGTGGAAACGTTAAAACTTTTACTGGGCTGACAAAGCCTCTTAACAAGAACAATCAGGAGTAAATTATGCAGGTTTTAGTTGTGGATGATGATCCGCTTGCCGGGGAAATGATTGCTGCAGTCGTAGAAGAGATGGGGCACCAGCCATTATTGGCCGAAAATGCACCCGAAGGCATGGAAAAGCTCAACGCTCATCCTGAAATCGGCTTGATCATCAGTGACATGAATATTCCTCTGGTGAACGGTATCGAGTTTTTTCGGGAAATTCGCGAGCAAGGCAACACCCTGCCTTTTATTCTTCTGACCGGTGATGACCCGGAAGCGGCACGCCAACAGGAAAGTGGCCTGAGTGCCTGCATCATGAAGGATTTCAGCCTGGATGAAAGTCTGCCCGGTATTGTTCGTGATGTTCTTGACGGTCAGTGATCAGTGTTAATTTTACGGAGTCCTTAATGAATTCAACTCAACCCACCCTGCAGGAGAAGATTGCCAGGCTAAGAGCCAGCTTTATTGCTCAGTTGCCCAAGCGCCTGGAAGAAGCTCAGCAACAACTGAGCTTGCTCAAGGCTGATCCCTGCATGAACAGGGTGGCTGCTGTTGAGCTTCACCGTACCTTTCACAGTCTGAAAGGTACAGGTTACTCTTTTGGTTTTAATGAACTGGCCAGTATCGCCGGGGATGCCGAGGATTACACTCAGCAGCTACTGGATCTGCCGGATGAGAGCACGCCACCGGGCTGGCCGGATCAAATGATCGGTTTGCTGCAGGAATTGGCTTCCCAGGCACAAATCCTGGTGTATACCGACCTGCGCAATGACCACCCTCTGCAAACACCTTTCTTTGAAATGAACGAGGGACAGCTGGGCGAAGCCACCAAACAAAGCAAGCAAAGACTGGTGTATATCTGTGATGATGAACTGGAGCAGGTCACGCATTTAAGCTACCAGTTGCGGTGTTTTGGCTACCAGGTTGAGCACTTTACCGAAACAGAAGCTTTTGATCAGGCCGTGGTCCGAAAACGGCCCGATGCGGTGATCATGGATGTCCGTTTTCCTCAGGGGGGGACAGCAGGCACTGATGCCCTGGCTGAAATCCAGAAGGTCACAGGGCAACAGCTCCCGGCGATTGTACTTTCCGGGCGTGATGACTTCGAAGCACGTTTGAGTGCGGTTCGGGCTGGTTGCCAGTCCTACTTCACCAAGCCTGCCAAGCCGCTGGAGCTGGCTGCTGCTCTGGATGAAGTGATGAGCGATGAGCCTTTTGAACCCTATCGCATTCTGATCGTTGATGATGAGCCGGAGGTGGCCCAATACCACAGCCTGATACTGGAAGAGGCCGGCATGCTGGTGCACCAGCTTTCCCGGCCTTGCAATGTGCTGTCCACGCTTCAGGAATTCCGGCCTGACCTGGTGCTGCTGGATGTTTACATGCCCGAATGCACTGGCCTGGAGCTTTCAGCCCTGATTCGCCAATTGCCGGAATACCTCAGTTTGCCGATTGTGTATCTGTCCAGTGAAACCGACCGTCAAAAGCAGTTCTCGGCCATGCAAGTGGGAGTCGAAGGCTTTATCACCAAACCGGTCATTCCCGAAGAACTGGTGGCTGCGGTAGCCTTGCGTGCCGAGCGTATGCGCTCCCTGCGTTCGTTGATGGTCAGGGACAGCCTCACAGGATTGTATAATCACACCACCACCACGGAATTGATCGAAGCCGCTTTATCCCAGGCCAAGCGTAAACAGGAAAGCCTGTGCATGGTCATGCTGGATCTGGACCGCTTTAAAGTCGTCAATGATACCTATGGGCATGTGGCCGGTGATCAAGTTCTGCTGGCCTTGTCCCGAATTCTGCGTCACCGGTTGCGTACCAACGATATTGTCGGTCGTTACGGTGGCGAGGAGTTTGGCATTCTGCTCAAGGATGTCACCGCGGAGGTGGCCATTCAGCTGATTGATCAGTTGCGTGAAGATTTTTCCCGCATTCGCTTTAGTTCCGCGGATAAAGAATTCAACTGCACCTTCAGTGCTGGAATAAGCAGTTTTCCCACCTATACCCGGGCCGAAGAGTTGCGAATTGCTGCGGACAAGGCCCTTTATCAAGCCAAGGATAAGGGGCGTAATCAAATCATGCTGGATGACGAACTATGAGTCAGACAAGTGTTGATGAGCTGCTGGCACTCAAACGTGAAGCAGCCAATGAAATAGTGGATGTTGACGAGCCCACGGTCAAGCTGGTGATTTTTGCTCTCGGAGGCAAATTCTTTGCTTTTCGTGGTCAGTTTATCAAGGAAGTGCTGCCGGGTGATGAGCGTTTGTTTTATGTGCCGGGCATGCCAGCCTCAGTGCAGGGGGTGATCAATGTCCGGGGTGATATCGAATCCGTGATTTTATTGCACAACCTGTTGGATTTACCCAGTCCCGAAGAAATGGTGTCTGGTTCCATTCTACTGGGGCAGGCCAGTGATATGCACAGTGGCATTCGGGTGGATGAGCTTCTGGATGTTGTGGATTTGCCGCTCAGCCAGTTGCAGAATCCACCGGAAAGTCTGCCGGAATCCTTGCAGCCCTATGTGGCTGCATTGGTGGATTTTTCCGGAAAACCGGTTGCTTTGCTGGATATTGAAAAGGTGTTTGCTGATTATCAGGAAGGCCTGGGATGATCGGGGGAAGCCGTCTGGAGCAGCTTAACCTGCCATTGGTGCTCGTGCATCAAGGCCAGCAAACTCTGGCTCTGGAATCACGCTGGGTTCTAGGCTGCCATGCTTTTCGCAGCAGTCAGACCGCAATCAGGATCGTGGAAGCCGCCCATCTTTGGTCGCAGCCATCAACTGCAGCCCAGTCCCGACAGCAGTTGATGGCCCTGAAAACCTCCACGGGTGCCTGGTATCTGCGTTTCTGTGGGGAAGTCGAATTTATAGAGCTGCCTGCTAGACAGCTCTATGCCCTGCCTGATTTGATGCAGGCTCGTAAAACCTGGCCTGCCGTAAAAGCCCTGGTGGAATACCAGGGAGAACTGTTGGTATTGCTGGATGCTTTACTGCTGGAGCAGCAGGCCTTAGCTGTCGGTTAACTGGCGGATACCTCTCGCCAGCTGGTTTAATTCCTCCAGTAAATCCGGCCGGGTCAGAGCCAGACTTTGCCATGCATCACTGGTTTCAAGCTCGAGTAGTTGTTGTTCAAGGTTTTGTGGATCAGGATTTTCCTGTCTCTGTGCCCGATACAAGCGGTGAAGTAACTGCAATTTCAAACGCTGGGCATGATTGACTGGCGGCATGTATAGCTCCAGATACAGCTCATCCAGTGTGGCCTCCACAAGTTCTTCCAGCGCCTTGGGCTCTTCAGCAAAGGCGCGGGGGTGGTAAGCACCCAGGGTCAGATAATTATAAAGGCTTTGCAGAACAGGCTGGCTGCCCAGAGGGCCGCCAGCTTTCTGATAGTTTGCCAGTTCCTGCAATACTCTGCGCATCTCTTCTGCACTGGCCACCGGATTGAGGGTTTCCAGCTGCTCGGCTTTTTGCAGACGGGTCTGAATAATCAGGCTGAATCGGCTGAGTTCATCCAATGAGAAGCGACGATCCTCACTGTGCATTTTTTGCAGCAAAGCAAGACGTTTTTCCAGCCAGCTCAGGCGCTCCGGTGTTGTTGCTGCCAACCGTGCCAGAAAACCGTAGCTTTGTACTTCCAGGCGCCGGGGCTGAAAACTGGCCAGGCGATCATTGTTGGCTGCCACCGGGCTGGCCTGGGGCAGGGCCTGTAGAACCTCTGTAAACGCCTTTTGGGCTTTTTCGGGTTGATTCAGCTGGAAGTAGGCATAAGCCAAAGAAAAGCGTGCTTTAACAGCATTGTTGCCGGTTAACTGATTACTCTTCAGCAGAGCCGTATACAGTTCGGCTGCACGCGGGTAACCCTGGGCTTGCAGAGCATAAAAAGCAGCTCTTTCCAGCAAAGCAGGGGTTTCCTGGTGTTCCAGTTGCTGACCTAGAGCCAGGGCTTCCTCTGCTTCCCGGTAAGCTGCCGGGTAACGGTTGCTGTAATAGAGTGCGCGGGCATAGCGCCAGTGCATCCAGAGCTGTTGCTCCTTGCTCAGCCAGGGTAGCTGCAAGCGCTGGCCGAAAAATTCTGCAGCCAGGCCATGATTGGCCAGTTGAAAATGCAGCTGGCCCAGATTTTCCAGTACGGCTGCTTCCACTCTCGGGTTGCGGTAAGCCAGATCCAGACCCAGCATGTAGTGGTAGTGTGCCTGTTGGGCCAGATCCTGATTACGCTTGTAGCCTTCCTGGGTGGCCAACAGTTGACGGTGGTAGAGGTAACCCAGAAGCAGGTCACGTACCCCTGAATCCAGACCGCTGATTTCCAGTTGCTGTAACTTTTCAGCCGAGGCCTGCAGGGTTTTCAGCTCAGGGTTCTGCTGTATCAGCAAAGGCTTCAAAGCTTCGGCGTAGAGTTGATTGTTGCCCAGGAGATTTTCAGCCAGCAGTTGTTCATAAAGGCGCTGCATCCGTTCCTTCAATGCCGGTTCGGCTGGCTCTGCAAGCCCCAGCTTCAGCAGGTTGTAAAGAGCTTCCAGGTCACTGGTCTGACGCAAGACACTGTAAAAAGTATTCAGGGCAGTATTGCCTTCACCCTGGGACCAGGCCCCATAACCCCGGTTGAGGTTGATGGTGGCATATTGTTCAGCTGCCGCCGCAAAACCGACATGGCGAATACTGGTCGTTGTCAGCCAATGGCGTGACATCAGCTCCATGAAATCATATTGCTCAGCCAGCCCCATGCGTTGAATGGCACGGATGTGCAAAGCCCGGTGCATCTGGGGTTGGTCACTGTAATCACGCAGTCGCCCACTGATCGTCTGGTAAAGGCTTCTTTCCTCGCTGCGTTCGGTGGCTACCGCCAACTGCAGAAGGCTGATTTCGTTATCCAGAAGCGCCAGAACACGTTGATCCGTGATGTTTTTCTGTGCGGCCTGTAGTTGCTGGATATGGGCTGGCTGTTCAAGTGTTTGCCGGGTCAGCTGTTGCAGGTAGTGGAAGGCATAAAAAACCCGTGCATCCGAGGCTATGACCGGGTTGCTCATCGCCACCAGCAAGGCCTGCAACTGCTGTGCAGGTGTTTCTGCCAGCTCCAGGTTGAGTTGAGTCTGTAAGTAATGAACGAGTGGCAAAGACAATTCAGGGTCGCTGCTCAGGGCATTTCGGGCCTCTTGCCTATTCAGCCCCAGCCAGCTGATCCAGGCCCGGAAAACTGCAGCCTCCTCGGCCTGGGGACTGGGTTGCAAGGTTTTTCGGGCTTGCACCAGTTGGCGTTGATAAGCCGATGTCAGTTGTCCGGCAGGCTGTAATTGTTTTTCGGCTTTAAGTTGCAGTAAAAGTTGCAAATTACTATAAAAATGCGAAGAAACGCTGTCTTTTTGGACCCGGTCTTGTAATTGCCGGGTAAAGTAAGAGGCGGCTGTCAACTCACCCATTTCCAGGTGGTTGGCGAGCAGTTTTTCCAGCATGGCCCGGGATGTGGAGCCCTGGCGATAACGCAGGTTATTGAGCAGCAACAGGCGTTCAGCATAATGACTGGCCACGCTGTGCGCCTCGTGCAGATCCTCTTCCTCCCAGTGGGGTGGCAACTGGCCGCTCAAGGGCAGGCGGTAGGTGTCCAGTGATCCCTCATAAGCGCAGGTCATATAAAGATGCTGGCCACCCAGAGCCGGAAAATTACAATTGTGGGTGACTGATGTCAGTTGCTCTGGAAGTAAAGACGGGTCACTTTCAAGCAGCCTGTCCAGGCGAATTCGAAAGATAACACTGTGATCCTCACCATCAATTTGTTGGTCACCGCTGGTATCACTCAGAAAATGACTGAAGTAGAGATAACCATCTTCGGGGTTGTAGAGGGCATAGCTGCTCAGTCCGGGTAAGTCCAGGGGCAGGGGGCCGCTTTCCTGCCGGCTTTCCAGGTTGTAAACATACAGACCCTGCTTTTCCCCGCGGCGCTGAAAAACCAGGTAACGACCATCCGGGCTGACGGCCGGGGCCGAAAGTCTGCCCTGCAGCAAAACCTGCTGCTTGCCTGATGGCAGCGAATGCAAGACCAACTCCTGGTTCTGGCCAGTTGTGGCACGGCGCAGGTAACCCAGGGTGGTGTCATTCACCCAGAAAGGCAGCCAGGCCCGCTGCCCATCGGGTGTCAGGCAATCAAGCTGAGGGTCTTCCCCCTGCAGGGGCAGGACACAGACCGACCCCAGAGCATTACTGCGGTAACTGGTCAGAGCCAGGCGGCGTCCATCCGGTGACAGCGCGGGGTCCTTGGCATCATGATCCGGTGGCAAGAGTTCACGAGTACGCCCGGTTTCCAGGTTTTGCTGAACCACCTGGGAGACCAGGCTTTGATGACGGGTGTAAAGCAGGCGTTGGTTGTTGATGTCCGGTTGGGCTTGGTAGTTGTCTGCAGGCCCTACGGTGACTTTTTCCGGCAACAACAGTTGATTGTTGCGCCAGTCAGGCGGATTGGCGTTGACTGGCAGGGCAAACAGGCTAACCAGAGCAGTAAAGGCAATTTTTTTCATGCAAATGCCCCCTTAAGGCTGGTCATCCGTAGTGGCATATTCATCATTCAGCAGTTGCAGGTTGGCATCTTTTTCCAGGCGCTGGTCGAGCCCTGTAAAAGGTTGGGGGCCGGTGTTGAGGTCTGCCCGCAAACGCTGTTCCAGCTCGGGCCAGTCACCTGCGGCATCAGCTTCCATTACAGTATGACGATCCACCAGATACACATCCGGCACCAGGGAATTCAAAAAATTGGCACAGCCGGACAGGGCTAGACTGGCTAGAAGAAGGACAAGGGCAGCAAGAGGTTTCATGGCGTAGACTCCAGAGGTAATAAGTCGGGCAGCATCAAGGCTTCTTCAGCAAAGCGCTCAATCAATGGGGATAAGGGCAGGTTGCGTACCCGGATGGGGTCTTTGAACAGGGACAGGCTGAGTGTCAGATCCATAAGACCATTTTGCATCTCCACCCGCACCCAGCGGGGGTGGGCAGCTCGCAAACCTGAACGGGCGGTGGCCAGCTGTGGATCCCGATGATCCGGATCGATGATGTCCAGAATTTGCAGTAACTGGGTGCGATTGATGTCGGTCAGATCCACCCGGCCTTCCACCAGACGCTGGGAGAAATCAAATTCCAGTGCGGTGCGGGCATTAACCGGGGAATAGCGGGTTTCAGCCAGGGTTTCCGGCAGCAGCTTGCGCAGGTCAATCCGGCTGACACGGCTGAGCAGACCCAGGCGCCAACCTTCCGGATTAACATCCAGATAGAATTGTCCGGCCACTTCGCCGCCCAGGGCCGCCAGGCTGAAGTCCTGCAGGCGAATTAGATTTTGCTGAATGGGCAGAGTGGCTTCCAAGGGTCCGAGCTGCAGGTCATTGATTTGCAGTTGTCGGATGCGGAAATCCTGGCGGCCATCCAGCCAGGGTTCCACGCGGTTGAAGTCAACACGCTGGAAGGCATCCGGGGTTAGCAAGTAGCGGAAACTGAGACGCCCTTTCTCCAGCAATTGCAGGTCTTCCTGGATACGGATCTGGCCCTGCATGCCCTGAATCCCCATTTCCGGCAGTTGCAGGGTTAAATCCGCAAATTCAGCTTTGGCCTGCAGGGAGAGTTGGCTGGAATCAGCCAGGCTGATCGACCAGGGCAGGCGCAACTGACCGCTGCCCTGCATGGGGCCAGTGAAAGGGGTCAATAAGTCATCCCTCAGGCGAATCAGGGTTGTTCCATCCAGCAGCAGGCTTTGGCCCGAGAAACCGGCTTGTCCATTCAATTCCTGGCTCAACCAGGCATCACCCAGGGTCAGCTTCAAGCTTTCCAGCTTGAGCTCCTCTGCATTGAGGTCAGCCTGGGCACGGCTATTCAGGGTTAAGGGGAATACCAGCTCCGTCAGCTCCAGGGGTTGCTCTTCCTCGGGAAGCTGAGCCTGCAGAAGTCCGGCGTCCAGGGTCAAAGAAAGGTCAGAAGCCAGCTGTTCGTCCAGCAGATCCACAACGAGACCCAGTTGCAGAGCCAGTTGCTCAAGGCGGGCCTGATCCGGCAAGTTGATTTCTTCCTGTGCAAATTGCAGGTCAATATGGGCCTGGGTGGGTTCCAGGCCGGAGTTGGCTCTGGCTTGCAGGTTCAGTAACAGGCCTTTGAGTGTCATGTCTTCAGGCAGGTGCACTTCTGGCAGTTGAACCTGACTGTTCAGGGTGGCTTCACGGCTGGACCAGTTTAGTTTCTGCTGTATGTGCAGTGGTTCAGGTAGAGTAAGCTCAGCCTGGGCTGGAGGATTCAGTTGTTCAATGCGGGTGGACAGATCACCCTGGAATTGCACTTGGGCAAGGTCCAGCTGTTCAGGGTCCATATCCATCGGGCTGGTCCAGGGATGTTCCAGGCCCAGATCAAAATCCTGTTGCAATCGGATAGGGCCGAAAGCCTTGAGTTCCGCTAGCTCGGCTATAAACACCTGCCACTCCGGCAGGGCCTGGAGTTCCACCCGGCCCTGAAGATGACTGGCCTGGGGGCGGTTGGCCAGGGCCAGCGTCCAATCCAGAAAATCCTGCTGGTTCAGGCGCAGATTGCCCTGAGTACTCAGATTCATCAGGGCCTCATCACCCGCCAGTTGCAGGTTAAGGTTAAGCGGCAGTGGGCGCAGCAATGGAGGATGCATGAGGCCTTGGGAATGCAATGCCAGAGCCACTTGATGTTGGCCCGCATCCAGTTGGCTGTATTGATCCAGAGCCAGGCTCAGAGGGCCGGTCAGTTGTAGACCTTCAACCGGAGCCTGCTGCTGGGTGAGGCTGAAGTCCAGGTGGCTGGAAACTTTGCCCCAGGGCAGTTGGCTCCAATCGGCCTGCAGGAGATTATCCTGACCATGCTGCCAGTCGCTTTCTCCTTCCAGGTTCAGGGTCAGCTCACCGACCAGTTGCAGTTCAGCTGCTTCGTCCAGATAGTTTTGCAGTGCCAGGGGGAGGGTCAGTTGCATGCTTGGACTGATCTGGAGTTCATCAGGTTGGTTGTCCAGATGCAGGCTCAGGTCCAGCAGCGATAAACCTTCAAACAGAAACTGGCTGCTCAACCGGGCTGAGGATAGATCCTGACGAACCTGGAGTTGCAGGCTGGGAGCCAGGTTCACCGGTTTGAGGAGTGGGGCTGTTGCCAGTTGACGAATATTCAGCTGCATGCCCAGCAGAAAGTCGCCATCTGCTGCGGTTTCATTCAAGTCTTCACCGTAGCTGCCTGCCTGAAAGGTGGCTTCCAGGGCATCCAGTGACAGGGGCTGATTCGCGGCCAGCAACTGCAAGTCTTTCAGTCCCTGGCCGCTGGCAACCTCCATCTGTAACTGGTTCAGCTCGGGCTTGAGCAGTTCCAACTGACCCAGAGCCTCCAGACGCAGGCCGTGATGAAAAGCTGTTTCCAGGCTCAGGTCTTCGGCTTTCAGTTGTAACTGCCCTTCGGGTAATTGGCTGGAAACCACCAGATGCAGATCCAGCGGCCAGTCTTCATCGAGCAGGAGGCTGAAGTGCCCTCCTTTGGCGATCTGCAGTTGGTAATCAGGCCAGTGGGCAGAGAGTTGCAGATCCCCGGAATCCAGATCAACCTGAAGGTCGGCCAGTTGCAGATTCATTTCCAGGGGAGTTAGTTCCAGACGCCAGGGGCTGGAGCGTTGCAATTCCCAGCCCAGATGGGTCGTCAGCTGAGGAGTCAGGTGCAAATCCAGTGATTCACTGCCCTGTTGCCTGGCCGTTAGAGGTGCCAGGGATTGCAGCTGGGTATTCAGGTGTCCGCCGAGGCGGTTTTCAGTCCATTGCAGTGAGGTGTCCAGATCCAGTTGTCCGGCCCAGTGGGCCTGCATGGCCAAAGCCGGGATCTGCACCTCAAGGTCAGAGCGAATGTTTTTTAGCTGCAGTTGTTTCAGATGGATGTCCAGCGGCGGGTTGTTCAGTATTTCTGTAATTGCGGCCAGGGTTTCGCGAGGGTCTGCTGTTTCGGGCGGGTCAGCAGGTTCCGGGGTTTCAGGCAGCTTCACCAGCAGGCAGCCAGCAAGGCTCAGGTCTTCAACTGCTACTTTGTCCACCACCAGGCTGTTGGATAGCAGCGCCCAAGGGTTAAAGCGCACTTCCAGGTGTTGCAAGCTGAGGTTGAGGTCTTCGCAGAATTCTGTCTGGGGTTGGGTATTGGTGATGTTGATTTTCCGCACCAGAAGCCGGCCCAGCAGATCTACACGCAATTCTTCCAGCTCGACTTGAAAACCGCTTTGTTCGGCGATGATCGGTTGAATTCGGGGCCAGATGTGGGATTGTAAGAGGGGGGAGCGCAGCAAACCGTAACTGGCTGCCAGCAATACAAAGGGGGTCAGTAATAAAACCACCAGCAGCCAGAGTAGCCAACGCTTTTTTTTGCGCACGGGCTTGGGAGCACCCTCAGTCATGTGTTGTCCTTTCAATCAAAAATAGCCAGAGGCTTTCTTAGCACCCTGACCCTTCATTAACGTAAACCCACTTGCTTCTAATTGACTCTGACCTGATACGCTGAGCAAACCTATCTGCTCTCACAATATTCGATGTGCCGATGTTTCAGTAGGCTTCGGCAATTTGTTCTAAATGACTCTGAGCCTGACTCACTGAGCAAGGTTGCCTGCTTTCACTGCATTCGACATCCTGATACCTCAAGCAGTGCGCTGCGTTATCCCTACTCCGCTTAATGCAGACAACCTTGCCGCGAGTTATGTAACTTTTGAAGCAGTTAGTTAAGGCTTGGCACCGTTTTCAATCCAACTCGTGAGATCTTCTTTGAGATCTGCTGAAATATTTACGTTTTGAGTAGAGTGATAGGCTGCTGTACCAGAGCACCTCGAGCTTGATGCAATCAGGGCATCAAGCAAATATGAGTGATTTGGAGCTGAAGGAACTATGTAGTAATCAGCTCCTGTAGCACATTCTTTTGTTGGCCTATCGGAAATACCATCCACCCAGCCTGAATAATTACTAAGATTTTTGTTGACAAGCTCGCTTTGAAATAAGCTTTTTGTACTTAAATCAGGACCTTCGCTCAATGAATTGGAACCTTGTGGGCTATGACAAGTCCCGCACCCTTGAATGGCAGAATAACTCCAAACTCTATCCAGAGTACCGGGATCACCAGTCGATCCTTTTTCTTCATCCCCACACCCTGCCAGAAGTACGAGCAGTATTAGGGGTAGGAGCCAGGTGAGCAGGGAAAAATAACGTCTAGAGCGGGGCAGTTTGTGCATGGCGTTCAGTCCTTTTGCAAGTTTGTGCAAAGTATATCAACAAAGCCTGGAATTTGTATGCCTGCCCAGGGGTCAACTATGCTGGAAATATCTTTATTGATGACATCAGCCCTTGGAGGCATTCATGCTGACTTTTGTTTTGGCTTTTTTGGCGGTTGTGGCCTTTTCTCTGCTGATGCTCTATATCGGGCGGCAAAGTTTTCGCCAGAAGCCGGAAAAGCTTTTGCACCTGGTGCGTCAGGCTCGGGCTGGTCAGCTTGATGAAAAAGCTTGGACTTATGGGCTTTCCCAGCCTTATTACCATGCCCCCGAGGTGGATGAAATCCGCGAGCAACTTTTGGATCTGGAAAGCAAACACTGGGCTGGTAAGCGACAGATGGATCGGCACAAGCAGGATTTTTTGTTGAATGAAGAGGGCTTGAGGGAGCTTGAGCGTATTCAGTTTCGCCTGGAAAAGATTATTGAAAAACGTGCAGCTAATGAAAAGGAGGAACGTTAGTGACAGAGAAACAGGTTTCCCATCTTCCCCAAACCATGGCCGCGATGCAGTTGATGGGCCACGGTGGTGTCGAGCAACTGGTTTATAACACAGATGTTCCTGTTCCCCGGCCAGGCAGGGGGCAGGTGTTGGTGCAGGTGACGGCAACGGCGAAGAACAATACGGACCGTAAGGCTCGTGAAGGGCTTTATCCCACGAAAGACAAGGGGGAGGTGACTTCTTTTCAGATGGGCGGCTCGCCAACCCTGACTTTCCCGCGTATTCAGGGGGCCGATATTGCCGGTCGCGTTGTAGCCGTGGGAGAGGGTGTTTCTGAGGAGCGTATTGGCCAGCGTGGTTTGCTGGATTTCAATATTTATGCGGATGAGCGCAGGGATATCAATCTGACGCCGGATTATTACGGTCATGGTGCGGACGGTGGCTTTGCCGAGTATGTTGCTCTGCCTTCCGATCAGTTTCATGAGGTGCAGAACCCTGAGCTGGCCGATGCCGAATTGGCTGCTATGGGGATGTGTTCTTATCAAACGGCCTATCACATGATGACTTCTGCAGGTATCAAGGCCGGTGAAAGAGTGCTGGTGACCGGGGCCAGTGGTGGCGTGGGCACGGCTTTGATTCAGCTATGCCGGATTGTTGGAGCCATTCCCTATGCACTGAGTAAGAAAGACAAGGCTCAGCCTTTGCTGGATTTGGGTGCTGAAGCCGTACTGGATCGTTCCGAGATGGCGGATTTTACCGGGAAGGTCAAGGAGGTTACCCAAGGCAAACCGATTGATGCGGTAATGGATTTGGTGGGCGGTGAAATGACGGATGCGTTTATCGACACCATGATTTTTGATATGAACCAGCGCACCACTTATCCGCGTTTGAGCATAGCCGGAGCCAGTGGCGGCAATCTGACAGAAATCATGTGGACACGGATCTATCTGTATCAGGTGCAGATTTTCGGGGTTTCCCACGGTACTCGTGAAGAGGCGGAGCAGCTGGTGGAATGGATTCGTTCAGGGCAGCTCAAGCCGGTTCTGCATGCGGCTTTTAAACTTTCCAAGTTACACGAAGCTGAAGAGTATTTCGTGAATCGCAACAGCAACTATCTGGGCAAGATTGTTATTGTGCCCGATAGCCAATGGGAAGAGCAGGGCCAACCTTTCGCTCTGACGTGAAATTCTTATCCAGGAGATTGTATGCCGCAGGAATTGACTCTGAAGTTGCTGGACACGCACGCTGGCGGTGATGTCAGCCGTATTGTGACGGGGGGTATTGACCCCTTGCCGGGCCAGACGGTTCGCCAGCAGATGGAATATCTACGTGATGATATGGATGGTTTACGCCGCCTGTTGCTGGAGGAGCCTTATGGTATCCCGGAAATGTCTGTGGATTTGATCGTTCCTGCCACAGACCCCAAAGCTGAATGGGGTTATATCATCATGGAGGTCATGGGCTATCCCATTTATTCGGGGTCCAACACCATCTGTACAGCAACGGCTTTATTGGAAGGTGGTTTCATACCCAAAAAAGAAGGCATCCAGAAATTCAACCTGGAAGCTCCGGCTGGCCTGGTGCAAATTGAAGCCCGAATTCATGACGGGGCAGTGGAAGCGATCACCTGTGAAGGTTTGCCCAGCTACATTCATACCTACAAAGCCAAAGTGGATGTGCCCAACCTGGGTGAAGTCACCTACAGCGTGGCTTATAGCGGGGGGTTTTATGCCCTGGTGGAAGCCGAGGAGCTGGGGTTTGTGCTGGAGGCTTCGGAAGAAAGGCGTCTGGCAAAAACAGCCTATGCCATTGTGGAAGCCATTCAGGCGGAAAGAGGTTTCTCCCACTATACCCTGGGCGATGTTGGCCCACTGCCATTTCTGCACTTTATGGGGCCGGTTGAACAGGTGAGCCGGCATTCCTACCGTTCACGCTCAGCAACCTATGTGCATCCTGGGGTGATCTGCCGCAGTACCACCGGGACCGGAACCTCTGCGCGTTTGACCCTGATGCAGTATGAAGGCAAAATCCAGCCGGGTGACAAACTGGAAACCGTTTCACTTCGCAACACGGGTTTTATCGGCACCTACACCAGCCTGGGAGAAGAAAACGGACAGGCTGTGGTGAAAAACAAAATCACCGGCAAAGGCTACCTGCTGGCCCGATCGGATATCATTATCAATTGCAATGACGCCCTGACCTCCTGCGATGGTCTGTTACCCATTCTCACCAGCAGCCACCCATTTGAAAAATGACTCTTTAGTTTGGGGGCCAGAAAACTATTACTTCAAGTGATATACTCTAAGCATGTCAATTGGAATCAGGTGTTTTTATGGCTTATGCAGTTAGAGAGTATCAAGTTGCTGAGACTGTTGTACCTTCCAGCTTTTGGGAGCAGGTTGGCATTCCCTCCCGTGGCTCCCAGTTACACCAGGCCTTGCTAAAGGGTATTCCCTACAGTGTTTTCAAAAAGCTGGCTTTAATAGCAGGTTTGGAACACAAGGAGCTTGCCCGGTATGTTGTGATTCCCCAGGCAACCCTGCACCGGCGGGCCAAGCAGGGCCGATTCAAGGTGGATGAGAGCGACAGGCTTTACCGTTTTGCGGAAATTTTCAAGGCTGCAACCGATTTGTTTGAAGGGGATAAAAACCGTGCCCACCAGTGGCTACTCAATCCTGTTCGGGGCCTGGGTGGTCGAAGACCTGTTGAGATGCTAACAACTTCTGCTGAAGTTGAGGCCGTACTGGATTTGATTGGTCGCCTGGAGCATGGTGTTTTTGCATGAGTAGTGTGCTTGCCTACCGTCTGATCAAGAAAAAGTGGTTGGATCTTGCTTTTGATGGAGAAGGCGCGCGTCTTTATGGCGGTCGCTGGAATAGTAAAGGGCAACCCTGTGTCTATCTGGCTGCTTCTGAATCCCTGGCAATGCTGGAAGTTATGGTTCACCTGGAAGATTATAGCCTCCTGCGGCATTACTCACTGCTGGAGATCCCTTTGCCCGAAGCTTCTATCCTGCATTTGCCTGCTAAAAATTTGCCAGCTGACTGGAGAGATGAGCCAGCACCCCCTTCAACAGCGGGGCTTGGAGATGGCTGGCTGCAAAGTGTGCAGAGTTTGGCTTTGGCTGTGCCTAGTGTGATTGTGCCACGCGAATTAAACTATTTGCTTAATCCGTCTCATCCAGACTTTATCCGGGTCGCTCAAAAGGCGAAAGAGGTTGATTTCTTGCCAGATGAGCGGCTTTAGTCCCCCCCCACATTTTTTTACCGCGGCGAAAATCTTCTTTCGATCCCCGCCAGGGCCAGGATGCGGGTGGAGATTTCTTCTATGGAGTAATGGGTGGAGTCAATGTGCCCGATGTTATGGCGGCGGTAGAGGTTCTCCACTTCTTCAACTTCCCGGGTGCATTGTTTCAGAGAAGAGTATTTGCTGTCAGGGCGGCGTTCATTACGTATGGAGGCCAGGCGTTCGGGTTCAATGGTGAGGCCGAATATTTTGTGGCGGTAGGGGCGCAGAGCCTTGGGCAGTTCGCTGTCCAGCAGGTCATCTTCGGTGATCGGGTAGTTGGCGGCACGTACTCCAAACTGCAATGCCATGTAGATGCAGGTGGGTGTTTTACCGCAACGGGAAACGCCCACCAGAATCAGGTCTGCCTTGTCGTAATGATGGGTGCGTGCACCGTCATCGTTGTCCAGTGCATAGTGCACTGAGTCAATTCTTGCCTTGTAGGTGTCTTCCTTTTCCTTGGTCAGGGCATGGGTTTTGCCGACTGTGTAGCTGGAATGGGCACCCAGCTCCTCTTCCAGTGGGGCCAGAAAAGTGGAGAAGACATCAATGTTCATGGCATTGCTGTGACTGATAATATCGCGAATCGACTGGTCGACAATGGTGTCGATCAGTAGAGGACGAGCACCCTCTTCTTTAGCCGTCTTGTTAATCAGGTCTACCAGCTGGTGGGCTTTTTCAGCCGTGTTGATATAAGGCTGAGTGATCAGCTCGAATTGGATGCCTTCAAATTGTGCAAGCAGGCTGCGCCCTAGAGCTTCGGCGGTAATCCCGGTGCCATCGGAAATGAAAAAGGCGGTACGCTTCATGCTGTCCCCTAAAATCGTGTATTATCTGTAGCAAATGAATTGCGTAGAGCTTATAGCTGGAAACAGGCATTTTGCCTGCTTTGTCCGGTTAAAGCCATCCGCTGAAATCAGTTTAACGGGAGGCCTGTCTTGAGCAAGACTGCAGAGGGTGCAAACAACGAGCATATTCTTTGGTTTGATCATCTGGGTATGGGTGACGTTGAAAGGGTTGGTGGCAAGAACGCCTCCCTGGGCGAGATGATCAGTAATCTGGCTTCAGCCGGAGTTCAGGTGCCGGGTGGTTTCGCAACCACAGCCGAGGCCTACCGGGAGTTTCTCAAGCATGATGGTCTGGCTGACCGCATCAATCAGGCATTGAACGAGCTGGATGTGGATGATGTTCGTGCTCTGGCTACCACTGGCGCACAAATTCGTCAGTGGATTATTGATACACCCTTCCCTGAACCTCTTGAAAAAGCCCTTGCCGAGGCTTATCAGCTTCTGGAAAAACAACATCCCAACCTGAAAGTGGCGGTGCGCTCTTCCGCAACGGCTGAAGACCTTCCTGATGCCTCCTTTGCTGGCCAGCAGGAAACCTTTTTGAATATTGAAGGTTTCGCTCAGGTCAAGCAGGCGGTGCATGAGGTTTTTGCCTCCTTGTTCAATGACCGGGCGATCTCTTACCGTGTTCATCAGGGGTTTGATCATTCTCTGGTCGCCCTTTCTGCGGGTATTCAAAAGATGGTGCGCTCGGAAACCGGTGCCGCCGGTGTGATGTTCACTCTGGACACCGAGTCCGGCTTTCGTGATGCGGTGTTTGTCACCAGTGCCTATGGCCTGGGTGAAACGGTTGTGCAGGGTTCGGTGAACCCGGATGAGTTTTATGTGCACAAGCCCACACTGGAAGCGGGTCGTCCTGCCATTCTGCGCCGCAATCTGGGCAGCAAGCTGATCAAAATGATTTATGGTGATGAAGCCTCTACCGGTAAATCGGTGAAAACCGTGGAAGTGGATCTGGAGGATCGGCAGCGTTTTTCTCTTCAGGATGAAGAAATCATGAATCTGGCTCGTCAGGCGATGATTATTGAAAAGCATTACCAGCGCCCCATGGATATCGAGTGGGCCAAAGATGGTGATGACGGCCAGCTGTATATTGTTCAGGCCCGCCCGGAAACCGTGAAAAGTCGAGACGGCAACAATGTGATGGAGCGCTTCCTGTTGAAAGAGCAGGGCGAAGTCCTGATTGAAGGCCGGGCAATCGGCCAGCGAATCGGTGCCGGTAAGGTACGGATCGTTGAAGGGCCGCACCAGATGGACAAGGTGGAAGCCGGTGATATCCTTGTGACTGACATGACCGACCCTGACTGGGAACCGGTCATGAAAAAAGCTTCAGCCATCGTCACCAATCGCGGTGGGCGTACCTGTCATGCTGCGATTATTGCCCGCGAGCTGGGTATTCCCGCGGTCGTGGGCTGTGGTGATGCCACCGAAGAGTTGCAGGATGGTGCAGAAGTCACTGTTTCCTGTGCAGAAGGTGATACCGGCTTTATTTATGCCGGCATTCTGGATTATGAGTTGTTGACCAACAGTGTTGATGCCATGCCGGATCTGCCTTTCAAGATCATGATGAATGTGGGTAATCCGGATCGGGCTTTTGGTTTTGCAGCTCTGCCCAATGAAGGGGTGGGTTTGGCACGCCTGGAGTTCATCATCAACCGTATGATTGGTGTGCACCCCAAAGCCTTGCTGGAATTTGACAGCCTGCCAGCCGATTTACAGAAAAGCATCCGCAGCCGCACCGTAGGTTACAGTGATCCCGTTGAATTCTATGTGGAAAAACTGGTGGAAGGGATTGCCAGCCTGGCGGCTGCCTTCTGGCCCAAGCGTGTCATCGTGCGGCTTTCTGACTTCAAATCCAATGAGTATGAGAACCTGATTGGCGGTAAGCAGTATGAACCTGCCGAAGAAAACCCCATGCTGGGTTTCCGCGGGGCTTCGCGTTATATCTCCGAGAAGTTCCAGGATTGCTTTGAACTGGAATGTCGTGCCCTCAAGAAAGTACGTGATGTCATGGGTCTGAATAATGTTGAGATCATGGTGCCCTTTGTTCGTACTCCGGGTGAAGCCAAGGGAGTGTCCGAACTCCTGGCTGCCAATGGTCTGGTTCGTGGCGAGAATGGTCTCAAATTGATCATGATGTGTGAACTGCCAGCCAATGCTTTGCTGGCTGAGGAGTTCCTGGAGTATTTTGATGGTTTCTCTATCGGTTCCAATGACCTGACTCAGCTGACTCTGGGTCTGGATCGTGATTCCGGCATCGTGGCCCACCTCTTTGATGAGCGTAATCCGGCGGTTAAAAAGCTTTTGTCCATGGCGATTGTGGCCTGCAAGAAGCAAGGTAAATATGTGGGTATTTGTGGTCAGGGGCCTTCAGATCACCCTGACCTGGCGCGCTGGCTGATGGAGCAGGGCATCGACTCTGTTTCCCTCAACCCGGATGCGGTACTGGATACCTGGTTTAGCCTGGCCAATGAAACACCAGAAGTTTGAGTATTGGATTATCAGGGGTGCAAGGTGTTGCTTTTCAGGCTGTCTGCAACAGGATGTTGCAGCCAGAGTTTACAGGGATGTATTCACACGTCCTGAAAAAGCAATCCTTGTGTCCCAAACTGTTTAAGAGTTGATAATAACTTTATTAAGGAGCAACCATGCAATATGTAACCCCCGATCTCTGTGATGCCTACCCTGATTTGATCGACGTTGTGGAACCCATGTTCAGTAATCTGGGTGGCCGTGACTCTTTTGGTGGCGAAATTGTCACTATCAAATGTTTTGAAGATAACTCCCTGGTTAAAGAAGAAGTCGACAAGCCGGGCAAAGGCAAGGTTATGGTGGTGGATGCCGGTGGTTCCTTCCGTTGTGCCATGCTGGGTGACATGCTCGCCGAAAAAGCGGTTAAAAACGGCTGGGAAGGCGTGATCATGTACGGCTGTATCCGGGATGTGGACATCATCAATGAGCTGGACATCGGTGTTCAAGCGTTGGGCACCCACCCCAAAAAGTCTGAGAAAAAAGGCGTCGGGGAGTATCAAGTGCCGGTTTCTTTTGGTGGTGTAACCTTTGTGACCGGTGATTATGTCTATGCGGATAATAATGGGATTATTGTATCCCCCGAACCCCTGGAAATGCCTAATTAACTGGATCATTAAATGATCAATAGAAAATCACCGCTGTTGCTGGCTATTGCTGCAGTTCTTGTAGGCTGTGCCGGTTTGTCTGAAGAGAGCTCAACCCTTGATCCTGTTGAGCTGCAACAGCCGGAAATGGCCAGCGGATTGCAAAAGCGTGAAGGAACGGTGCATGAAAGCTTTGCCGTTGCTGCAGCCAACCCTCTGGCGGCTGAGGCTGGCAAGCAGATTCTGCAACAGGGTGGCAGTGCCGTGGATGCCGCTATTGCTGTGCAGCTGGTTCTGGGGCTTGTTGAGCCTCAGTCCAGCGGTATAGGTGGAGGTGGTTTTCTGTTGAGCTGGGACGGTCAACATCTGGTTGCCTGGGACGGTCGTGAAACCGCGCCCCAGGGCGCTACAGCCGAGTTGTTTCTGAATGAGCAAGGGCAGCCACTGCCTTTTAATGATGCCGTGGCCACAGGTTCGGCTGTCGGTGTTCCAGGTCTTCTGGCCATGCTGGAAGCTGCGCATAAGGAGCAGGGTGAGTTGCCTTGGGCTGTCCTTTTTGAGCCAGCGATCCAGCTTGCAGAGGAAGGCTTTGAAGTCAGCCCCAGGCTGCACCAGATGCTGGCTGCTGACCCCTTGCTGCCGGAAAACCCGGCCAGCCGAAGTTTTTATTATATGAATGATGGTCAACCTCTGGCTATCGGCACGAAGTTGACCAACCCGGCATTAGCACAAATTTACCGGGGACTGGCAGAGCAGGGCAGCCAGTTCTTTTATCAGGGTGCTGTTGCTGACAATCTGCTGGAAGCGGTTCAAAACACCAAGGTCAAACCCAGTAGTATGACCCGGGACGACCTGAGCAATTACCAGCCTGTCGCCAGGGAAGCCTTGTGTGCCAGTTGGCTGAAGCATCTGGTCTGTGGTTTTCCCCCACCTTCCTCGGGGCAGTTGGCAGTGATGCAGATTCTGGGGATCCTGGAAATTCTCAATAAGGACGATACGGCCAGCCGGGACAGTTTTTATTCTCCTTCAGGCTTGCACTGGTACATTGAAGCCTCGCGTTTGGCTTTTGCTGACCGGGCCAGGTATGTTGCCGATCCTGACTTTGTAGAGCCACCTGGCAATAACTGGCTGAGCCTTTTGCAACCCGAGTATTTGCGGGGCAGAGCGGATAAAATCACCCCGGTGACCCTGGGGCGTGTGAGCGCCGGTCGTCCGGGCAGCCTGGAAACCAGTTTGGCATCTCAACCCCATCAGCCTGAGCGGGGAACCAGTCATATCAGTATTATTGACAGTCAGGGTCGGGGTATTGCCATGACCAGTTCTGTTGAGCAGGCTTTTGGTAGCCGCATTCTGGTGGATGGTGGGACCGGTCTGCCGGGTGGGTATCTACTCAATAATCAGCTCACGGATTTTTCTTTTCTACCCCAAGATGATGAAGGTCGTCTGATTGCCAATCGGGTCGAACCGGGTAAAAGGCCTCGTTCCAGCATGAGCCCAACCCTGGTGTTCAACCCCGAGTCAGAAGAGTTGATTGCCAGCTTGGGATCTCCAGGTGGTGCTGCGATTATCCACTATACGGCGAAAACTTTGCTGGGGATGTTGCAATGGCAGCTATCGCCACAGGAGGCTGTTGAGCTGCCCAACCTGGCCAACTTTAACTCCACAACACTGCTGGAAAAAGACCGTTTTGAGTCCTATTTGGTACTGAGCCTGGAAGCCAGGGGGCAGGAAGTTGTCGAAAAAGACCTGACCAGTGGCATCCAGGCCTTATTGGTGACCCCTCAAGGTATTCTGGGGGGCGCAGATCCACGGCGTGAAGGCAGGGTTTTCGGTGAATGATTGCAAAAACACGGCTCCTCTCTTGAAGCATCTGGTGCTGGCTTCGGCTTCCCCCCGGCGTCGTGAGCTTCTCCACCAGTTGCAGCCATCCCTGCAACTGACGATTCAACCAGCCAACCTTGATGAAAGCCGGATTCATCAAGAAGATGGAGAGGAGCTGGTGCAGCGCCTGGCACTGGCCAAAGCCCACCGGGTGGTCAGTGAGCTTGCACCGGAAAAAGCTGATTTTCCAGTGTTGGCAGCGGATACTGAAGTCATTCTGGATGGGCGGCCTTTGGGTAAGCCGGAAAACGTTGAGGCTGCAGTCCATTTGCTGAAAAACCTGTCAGGTCACTCCCACGAAGTGAAAACCGGTATGGCCCTGGTTGAGGGCGATACCTGGCTGACAGCTGTGGTGACCACCCGGGTGGTATTCCGCAATCTGGATGAAGAAGAAATTCGTGCCTATGTAGCCACAGGTGAGCCGGATGACAAGGCCGGTGGTTATGCCATCCAGGGGCGAGGAGCGGCTCTGGTGGAGCGCATAGAGGGCAGTTACACCAATGTTGTGGGCCTGCCCCTGGAAAGACTTGCCCAGATGATTCGGCAACTGGGTTATCGGGTTTTTTAACTCAGTTTTTTTGCAAAAGATAATCCCTGCCCAACTGGTTCACCTGGGTACAGCCCAGCAAGGCCAGAGTGCGATCCGCTTCCGTATTCAGAATGTCCAGAGCCTTTTCTGCTCCCGGCTGGCCTGCGGCGGCGAGACCATAAAGGCTGGCCCGACCACTGGTGACCAGATCGGCTCCCAAACACACTGCCTTGATGATATCGCTGCCCCGATGTAGGCCACCATCCACAGCCAGCAGGTAATCCTGACCCACGGCCTGACGGATTTCTGGCAGTACATCCAAAGGGCTGGGCGCAGAATCAAGCTGACGTCCACCATGATTGGAAATAATCAGGCCATCCACCCCCAGTGCCTTGGCTTGTACAGCATCTTCACTTGCCAGCACACCCTTGAGAATCAGCTTTCCCGGCCAGATTTCTCGCAGCCAGCGAATATCCTCCCAGTTGAGCGAAGGGTCCATTTCCTGGGTTAAAAAACTGGCGGCATTTTTGGCGCTGGCCTTTTCCGGAGGTAGAAAATCACCCAGATTGCAGAACTTGGGCATTCCACCGGGAACCAGTATATCCCAGACCCAGGCAGGCCGCGTTGCCAGATGCAGCAGGTTGCGCAGGTTCAGTTTCATGGGTGCACGGTAATTGCGTTTGTCCCAGGCCCGGTTGCCGATGATGGAAGTATCCGTGGTTACCACCAGGGCTTCACATTGTGCCTTGCTGGCTCTTGCAATAATGCCCTTGAGATTTTCCCGGTTTTTGAATAGGTAGAGGTGCATCCAGTGGCGAACGCCGGTTTCGGCAATTCGTTCCAGGGAAACCGTGGAGACCATGCTTTGAATAAAAGGCACTCCAGCCTTTTTAGCAGCAAGAGCCAGCTTCAAGTCACCCTCATCACTTAAAAGGCCATTGAAACCAGTGGGCGCAATCATCAAGGGCATCTTGATGGCCTGCCCGAAAACTTCGGTTGCAAGGCTGCGTTGGGTGATATCCACCAGGGTGCGTGGGCGGAAGGTGACTTCCTGATAGGCCTGGCGATTTCGTCGGAGAGTGATTTCATCATCTGAACCCCCTTCGAGATACTCCATGCAAAAATTGGGCAGACGCTGGGCCGCTCTTGCCCGCAGGTCATCAAGCGTATGGATCTGACTCAGGTCGGAGCCGGTATAGAGGTGTCTTAACAAGGGATTTTCCTTCTGCAAGCCAGGGCGGGACATAATAAAATATGCGACAATCTTAACCTTTAAACCCGCAATGCAAAACCCGGAGCAATACGATGCCCTATGTCAATATTAAGGTGACTCGCGAAGGTGTCACGCAAGAACAGAAAAAACAACTGATAGAAGGTGCTACCCAGTTGTTGGTGGATGTTCTGGGCAAAAACCCATCAACCACTGTTGTGGTCATTGATGAAGTGGAAATGGAAAACTGGGGTGTAGGCGGCATTCCTGTTGATGAAAGACGTCAACAGGGGCTTTGATGACCAGAACCCTGGCTGCCCCTCTGGAAAGCGAGCTAATCATAAAGAAATCACGCTTTCTGGGGCGAATCGAGGCGATAACCAGTCAGCAGGAAGGCTTGCTCAAGGTGGAAGCCCTGCGTAAAGCACATCCGGAAGCCCGCCATGTCTGCTACTGTCTTCTGGTTGCAGGGCAGGTGCGCCAATCCGATGATGGTGAGCCTTCGGGCACTGCTGCCATGCCCATGCTTAGAGTGCTGCAACACAAACAGCTGGATAATGTTCTGGCCACGGTGGTGCGTTACTTTGGTGGAGTCAAGCTGGGGGCAGGTGGTTTGGTCAGAGCTTACAGTCAGGCCATCAGTGAGCCTTTGAATCAGGCTGAGCTGATTGAAGTGAAGCAGCTCAGTGAGCTGAGATTGAAGCTGGATTACGAATATCAATCTTTATTGCGCCATCAGGCTGAGCAAGCGGAAGTTGAGCTGGAACTGGACTATCAGCAACAAGTCCATGCCTTGTTGCGAGGGGAGCCTGAAAAGCTGGAAATACTGTATCTTGACCTCCGGGAAGCGACCAGTGGCCAAGTGGAACGCCTTGGCTAGTTTTGATAACACCAGGAGCGCAATGACCTTGAACCTCGGAACTTCGGATCATTTTTTTGCCCAGTTGCCACAGCTTGCTGACTTTGCTGAGGTTTTGGATTCAAGTAACTACCAGGAGTTACCGGAAGATTGGTGGCTGGTGGTTACCGATGTCGAGGGCTCAACTCAAGCCATTGCAGAAGGACGCTACCAGGAAATCAACTCGCTGGGTGGCTGTACAGTTGCAGCAGTGCTGAATGCTGTTAAACCACTTGTTATACCCTATGTATTTGGCGGTGATGGAGCCAGCTTCTGTATACCACCAGGGTGTGTGTCTGCTGTCAGGAATGCGTTACTGGGCTGCAAGGAAATGGCCAGTACACAGTTTCACATGAATTTGCGAACCGGTCTTTTGCCTTATCGACGGGTAAGGGAAGAAGCTCAGGTTCTGGTGTGCCGCTTTAAAAAATCAGAAAAACTGCAACAGGCTATCTTTGCTGGGGGCGGTATGCTTGAAGCAGATCGTCTGATCAAGCTTAATGCCGATTACCATGCTCGGGAAAGCGAAGGGCATGCCGAGGCTGACTTTTCCGGTTTCGAATGCCGCTGGCAACGTGTACCCAGCCCTTTGGAGGTTACTGTGAGCTTGCTGGTAGAAGTGACTTCCAAAGAGCTGGAAGAGCAACTGACAGGTTATCAGGCCCTTTTGCAGAAAATGCATGTTCTCCTGGGCAGTGATGAGCACCAACAGCCACTGAGTATTGAAGGTATACGCTTGTCCTTTGACCGGGAAAAACTGGCATCAGAGGCGCGGGTGCTCAACTATATGCAGCCTGCTTCTGGGTTTTCTTTGCAAGTATGGAAGTTGCGTTTGATCAATCTGATAGGACTGCTTCTGATGAAGCTGGGGATACGCCTGGGTAAAGCAGACTGGGGGCGTTATAAATCCGATACTATCCTTAGTTCTGATTTTCGCAAGTTTGATGGTATGTTTCGCAGTGTTTTTGCCGCTCGGCAAAAAGACCTGGATGATTTAACGGCCTGGCTGGAAGATCAACGGCAAGCAGGTGTATTGAACTATGGCCTGCATGTCAGTGATGCTGCCCAGCTCACCTGCCTGGTGAGTCAGGCAGGTGTCCACCACATTCATTTTGTAGACGGCTGTGATGGTGGTTACGCACTGGCAGCCCGAGAGCTGAAGCAGCAACAGCTTGCTGACAAAGATTAACCCTTCAGCATACTGTATAATTCATCTTTCAATGCCAGACGCTGTTTTTTGAGTTCTTCCATGCTTTCATCGGTAACCGGTGATTCCTGTTTTTCCAGAGCCTCAACTCGGGTTGTTACCTGATCGTACTCATCAAACAGCTTGCGAAAATGTGCATCACTCACTTTGAGATCGTGAATGCGCTCTTTGTACTCAGGGAATTCGTGTGCCAAATCATGATGTTCCAGACCCATAACTTTCTCCGCTATTTGATTCAATCGAGTCAGCACCATAAGGCTGAAACTGCGACAGGTCAAGTAAAGTCAGATAGTCTGGTTGCAGGTATTGGGTTGACTGCTCTTAAAAGCTGAAACCACAAAAAAAGGGCTTAGCCTTTTGAGCTAAGCCCTTGATTTTTTTGGTCGGAGCGACTGGATTCGAACCAGCGACCCCTTGCACCCCATGCAAGTGCGCTACCAAGCTGCGCCACGCTCCGTCAATCTTTAACTGCTTCTTTTGGAAGCTATCTTGAGGCTAAGTGGGGTTTGCCCTCAAGACGCTGCGCATTATAGGCGCCTTTTTTAATTTTGAAAACCCCTTAATGAACAAAAGTTTAGGTTTTTTTAGCCTTTGTAGGCTTCAACTCTGCTTTTGAGCTTTTGGCCCGCTTTGAAGGTTACGACCCGGCGGGCAGAAATGGGAATTTCCTCACCCGTTTTGGGGTTACGTCCAGGTCGTTCGCGTTTGTCGCGCAGGTCAAAATTTCCAAAGCCGGATATTTTGACCTGTTCATTTTCTCTCAGGCAGTCCCTTATTTCACTAAAGAAAAGCTCGACCATCTCTTTGGCATCGCGTTTGCTCAAGCCCAGTTCATCAATCAGCTTTTCAGCCATTTCAGCTTTGGTTAAGGCTCCCACGTTGTTCGGCTCCTTTCTGGTTAAGTCGCTTTTATTATTAAGCTCAGCATACCAGTCAAAGGAGCCTTATATTAGCTCCTTAATTCCGCAGCAAAACCTTGCGAAAAGGCCGTAACTATCTGGTCAACCTGAGCATTTATTTCTTCATCCGTAAGAGTGCGCGAAGGATGTTGCCAGGTCAAGCCCAAAGCCAGGCTCTTTTTCCCTTCAGGAACACCTTTTCCCTGATAGACATCAAAAAGGGTCACTTTTTGCAACCATTCGCCGCCCTGGTTCTCTGCTTCCTGCAGAAGTTGACCAACAGGAAGGCCCTCATCAACCAGTAGTGCCAGATCACGACGCATTTCCGGGAAGCGCGAAAGTGATTTGAAGCGGGGAAGTTTACCTTCCTGCAGGCTTTCCAGACGAATTTCAAAAACCAGTGCCTGGCCGCGTACATCCAGTTGTTTGCTCAGCTGGGGGTGCAGGGTGCCCAGCCAGCCAGCGGATAGCCAGTGACCATCGGCTTGTTGGCAAAGAACTTCGGCGCTTTGGCCCGGATGCAAAGCAGGGTGCTCAGCGGGTTTGAACTGCCAGCTTTCAGAGTCGCCACCTAGTTCCAACAGGGCTTCCAGGTCACCTTTAAGGTCAAAGAAATCGACGCTTTCATCCTGGTTGCTCCAGCCTTCCGGCAGTCGAGCACCACTGATCAGACCTGCCAACATGGGTTCCTGGCGCAGGCCTTCGGATGTCTGAATAAACCTCAGGCCACTTTCAAAGAGGCGTACCCGTGGGTGTTGACGTTTCTGGTTATGAACCAGTGCCTTGGTCAGACCTGGCAACAAACTGGTGCGCATGACGGACAGTTCATTTGAAATCGGATTGGCCAGAGGCAAGGGCGTGTTATCCGGATCAAAAGCATGAGACCACTTGGGGTCAATAAAGCTGTAGGTCACAGCTTCCTGATAGCCACGTGCGACCAGTGTAGAGCGCAGCTGCCTGAGAGTAATCAGGGCTTCCGGCTGGCTTTGTAACAACAGGGAGGCAGTAGGGGCCTTAACGGGCAGTTTGTCATAGCCGTAGACGCGGGCAACTTCTTCGATCAGGTCCACTTCCAGGCTGATATCAAAACGATAACTGGGCACTTGAATCTGCCAGGCATCCCCCAGGTCTTCAACTCCGAGTCCGAGGCGGGTCAGAATATCAGTCACTTCTTCATCAGGAAGGCGTACGGCCAGAAGTTGTTCCAGGCGGTTTTTACGTAGGGTGACATCAGGACGCTGGGGCAGTTGATCCGGCTGTACGGCTTCCACGACTGGGCCGGGTTCTCCACCAGTTATATCCAGAAGCAGCTCGGTGGCCCGCTCCATGGCTCTTTCCTGAACCTGAAAATCGACACCACGTTCAAAACGATGGGAGGCATCAGTGTGCATGCCATAGTTGCGGGCTTTGCCAGCCAGCGCCAGAGGATCAAAATAGGCCACTTCCAGCAAAATATCCTGGGTGTTTTCAGTGCAGCCTGAGTGTTCGCCACCCATAATACCCGCCAGGGCCAAGGCTTTGCTGTGATCGGCGATAACCAGGGTGTCTGGTGTCAGTTCCAGCTCCGAGCCATCGAGAAGAACCAGTTTTTCCCGGTCTTCCGCCAGGCGTACGCGTATTCCACCCTGGATTTGCGCCTTGTCAAAAGCGTGCAGAGGTTGACCCAGTTCCAGCATCACATAGTTGGTAACATCAACCACGGGGTCAAGGCTGCGAATGCCGCTACGGCGCAGTTTTTCTTTCATCCAGACGGGAGTCGGAGCCTGAATGTTAACACCTTTGATGATCCGGCCCAGATATTTAGGGCAGGCATGCGGAGCTTCCAAGGTGATTTGCGGCTGGTCGTCATGGGTTGGGGTAACGCGCTTGAAAATCGGCTGGTTGACTCGGGCACGATTAAGAACACCCACTTCCCGTGCCATGCCAGCAATAGACAGGCAGTCACTGCGGTTGGGGGTCAGATCCACATCAAAAATGGCGTCATTGAGGTTCAGGTAGAAACGCAGATCCTGGCCATTGGTGGCATCTTCGGCCAGCTCCATAATGCCTTCGTGGTTATCCGACAGGCCCAGCTCTTTTTCCGAGCTGAGCATGCCCTGTGATTCCACCTGGCGCAGCTTGGCTTTTTTGATTTTGAAGTCGCCGGGCAGAACAGAGCCAACTTTGGCGAAAGCGGTTTTCAGGCCGGCACGGGCATTGGGTGCACCACAAACGACCTGGTATTCCTGCTCGCCATCTGTGACCCGGCAAACCTGGAGTTTGTCAGCATTGGGGTGGGGTTCTGCGGCCAGGATTTCACCCACCACAACACCACTGAATTGACCGGCGGCAGGCTCGCAACCATCCACTTCCAGTCCGGCAAGGGAGAGCTGCATTTCCAGGGCTTCGGTATCCAGCGCGGGGTTTACCCATTCGCGCAACCAGAGTTCACTGAATTTCATTGATTTAAATCCTGTCAATTGGTGTGCTTGATGATCAGCTCAGTTGGCCAAGAAACTTCATATCGTTGTCAAAAAATAACCTGAGGTCATCGACGCCATAGCGCAGCATGGCCAGACGCTCAACACCCATACCAAAGGCAAAGCCTGTGTATTTTTCGGGATCGATACCGGACATTTCAAACACTCTGGGGTGAACCATGCCGCAGCCCAGAACTTCCAACCAGCGGCCATCACCACGATCCACATCCACTTCAATGGAAGGCTCAGTAAAGGGAAAGTAGGAGGGACGAAAGCGTACCCGCAGATCCTGCTCGAAAAAGGCACGCAAGAACTGCTGCAATATGCCTTTCAGGTCAGCAAAACTGATGTTTTCGTCCACCAGCAAGCCTTCGACCTGATGAAACATGGGAGAGTGGGTCATGTCGGAGTCACAGCGATAAACACGGCCCGGGCAGATGATGCGGATCGGTGGCTGCTGTTCTTCCATGGTACGCACTTGTACAGGTGAAGTATGAGTGCGCAACAGGGTATGGGCATCAAAATAAAAGGTATCGTGCATGGCACGCGCTGGGTGATGCGCCGGAATATTCAGGGCTTCAAAATTATGGTAATCATCTTCGACTTCAGGGCCTTCAGCCACTGAGAAGCCAATAGTGGAGAAGAAGTCTTCAATACGCGCAATGGTACGAGTGACAGGATGCAGGCCTCCCGATGGCTGGCCGCGGCCTGGCAAGGTGACATCAACAGCTTCGGCAGCCAGCTTGGCGTTCAAGGCCTGGGTGTCGAGTAGCTCTTTGCGCTGATTAATGGCTTCCTGAACCTGCTGTTTGGCCTGGTTGATCTTTTCACCAGCCTGGGGACGTTCTTCAGCTGGTAATTGGCCCAAGCTTTTCAGCAGGCTGGTCAGCTCGCCTTTTTTCCCCAGATACTGGACACGAAGTTGATCCAGAGCTTGGGCATCCTGGGCCTGGGTAAGCTGTTCCAGTGCCTGTTTGACCCTGGCCTCCAGTGTTGCATCATTTTCCATCTGCACGACTCCAGAAAAAATTGGGGCAAATAAAAAAGGGGAAGAGCTGTGCCCTTCCCCCGTTATTTAGCCTCCTAGCCAGAAGCTAGAGGCTGTCAGCAATCGCTGGAGAAGTATCAGGCCAGGGCGGCTTTGGATTTCTCAACGATGGCTGCAAAAGTAGCCTGGTCGTGAACAGCGATATCGGCAAGAACCTTACGGTCAATTGCGATATCGGCTTTTTTCAGGCCGGAAATGAAGCGGCTGTAGGACATGCCGTTAATGCGGGCTGCTGCATTGATACGAGCAATCCACAAAGCACGGAACTGACGCTTGCGAACACGGCGGTCACGGTAGGCATACTGGCCTGCCTTGATGACTGCCTGTTTGGCAACACGAAATACACGACTACGGGCTCCATAGTAACCCTTAGCCAGCTTTAAAATCTTTTTGTGACGACGACGCGCCTGTACACCACGCTTTACGCGAGCCATGAAACTTACTCCTGACTTGAAAAATTAATTGAAAAGAACCTTATACGCTGGGCAGCATGCGCTTGATCATCGGCACATCAGAAGCAGCAATTTGCTTCATGCCACGCAATTGACGCTTACGCTTGGGGCTTTTCTTGGTCAGGATGTGGCTGCGAAAAGACTGCTTGTGCTTGAAACCTTTGGCAGTCGGCTTGAAACGCTTGCGCGCACCACTGTTGGATTTGATCTTAGGCATTACTTAATACTCCACAAGTGCATCTAAAGATGCGTTGCAAGGGATTGGGCATGATCCAGGCCCGGAAATTGACCTGTCAACCAGCAATCAAACAAGCCGGTTTTTGTACCGGCTTGAAAATCACTGGAAACAGGGGATCATTTCTTCTTGGGTGCCATCATCATGACCATCTGCCTGCCTTCAAGGCGAGGGCGGGATTCGATCACGACAGTATCACCCAGTTCTTCTTCAACCCGTTGGAAAAGGCGTAAGCCAATATCCTGGTGCGCCATTTCGCGACCACGGAATCGAAGTGTCATTTTAACCTTGTCACCATCATCAAGGAAACGTTTCAGATTACGAAACTTGATCTGAAAGTCGCCTTCTTCGGTGCCAGGGCGAAATTTAACCTCTTTGATCTGGATCTGTTTCTGCTTTTTCTTCTGGGCATTCTTGGCTTTTTTCTGTTCGAAAACATACTTGCCATAGTCCATGATTTTGCAGACGATGGGGTCTGCCTCAGAAATCTTGACCAGATCCAGTTCGGCCTCAGCGGCTTTATCCAGGGCTTCCTGGAGAGGAACAACACCGACTTGCTCGCCATCTTGTGCGATTAAACGAACTTCTTCGGCCTGGATATTCTCATTTATCGGGGGCAGGTTCTTTTTTGGATCCCGCCCTCTCATTGGATTAGCTCGCTTGATTGCTATATCTCCATCTTGTTTGCAATTGATCACAGGGTTTTGGCTTGTTGCCGATTGCCCCTGCTGCCTTTCTTCAGTAGGTTACTGTCACGAGTGTAGCACTTTCAACGTTCCAGCAGTTTGGCCTGAAGTTGAGCCAGATCATAAGTACCCAAGTCTTCACCATGTCGAGTTCTCAGGGCTACAGTGCCCGATTCGACTTCCTTATCACCCACAACCAGCAAATAAGGAATTTTGGCTAGGGTATGTTCACGGATTTTAAAGCCTATTTTCTCATTTCTCAAGTCGGTTTCGACTCTAATGCCACTGGAATAGAGTTTTTTTGCCAGTTCCTGAACATACGGTGCCTGTTTGTCGGTAATATTAAGCACCACAGCCTGGATAGGAGCCAGCCAGGGTGGCAGGTCTCCAGCATAATGCTCGATCAGGATACCGATAAAGCGCTCGAAAGAGCCAAGAATAGCACGGTGCAACATGACTGGTGTCTTACGACTGCCATCTTCCGCAACATAGTTGGACCCCAGACGACCCGGAAGCACAAAGTCCAGTTGCAGGGTGCCACACTGCCAAACACGCCCCAGGCAGTCACGTAGAGAAAATTCGATTTTCGGACCGTAAAAAGCACCTTCACCGGGTTGCAAATCCCAGTCTTTGCCGATCTTGTTCAGGGCGTGTTCCAGAGCATGCTCGGCCTTGTCCCAGAGGGCATCTTCACCTATACGGCTTTCCGGACGAGTCGACAGTTTCAGCTCAACATCTTCAAAACCAAAAGCTTTATAGACATCCAGAGTCAGCTGAATGAAACGTGCCGACTCTTCTTCCATTTGCTCTTCGGTACAGAAGATATGCGCATCATCCTGGGTAAAACCCCGAACGCGCATTAGGCCGTGCAAAGAGCCGGAAGGCTCATTGCGGTGACAGGAACCAAACTCTGCCATACGCAGCGGCAGGTCGCGGTAGCTCTTCAGGCCCTGGTTGAAAATCTGCAGGTGGCAGGGGCAGTTCATGGGCTTGATGGCATAATCGCGGTGCTCTGACACCGTGGTGAACATGTTGCTGTGGTAATGTTCCCAATGACCTGATTTTTCCCAGAGCATTCTATCCACGATTTGTGGTGTCCGCACTTCCTGGTAGCCGTTGTCGCGCAGCACGCTGCGCATATAGGTTTCCAGAGTCTGGTAGAGCGTCCAGCCATTGGCATGCCAGAAGACCATGCCGGGAGCTTCGTCCTGGATGTGGAAAAGATCCATGCGTTTGGCCAGCTTGCGGTGGTCACGCTTCTCGGCTTCTTCCAGGCGGTGCAAGTAAGCTTTGAGTTCTTTTTTGTCGCCCCAGCAGGTGCCATAAATGCGCTGCAGCATCTTGTTGCTGGAGTCGCCGCGCCAGTAAGCACCAGAGACGCGCATCAGTTTGAACGCTTTGAGTTTGCCTGTACTGGGGACGTGGGGGCCGCGACAGAGGTCGATAAAATCGCCCTGACGATAGAGGGAAAGCTCTTCATTGGCGGGGATATCGCGAATGATTTCAGCTTTGTAGATTTCTCCCATACCCTCAAAGAAAGGGATGGCTTCTTCACGAGTCATCACCTGGCGCTCTACAGGGATATCCTGTTTTGCCAGTTTTTCCATCTGTTTTTCAATGGCTTGCAAATCTTCAGGGGTAAAGGCCCCTTCCACATCAAAATCGTAGTAAAAGCCATCTTCAATGGTCGGGCCAATGGTGACCTGAGCTTCGGGAAAAAGATCTTTAACTGCCATGGCCATCAAGTGGGCGCAGGAATGACGCAGAATTTCCAGACCTTCCTGGTCACGAGAGGTGATAATGGCCAGTTCACTGTCATTGTCGAGGGTGTGACTGGTGTCCACCAGGGTGCCGTTGACCTTGCCGGCCAAAGCCGCCTTGGCCAGGCCAGCACCGATGGACTCGGCGACCTGATGAACAGTGACAGGGTGGTCGAAAGCACGCTGGCTTCCATCGGGGAGAGTAATGACAGGCATAGTCTTTTCCTGAGCAGTGGTGTCCCTTACGAGAGGACACTTGGTTCATGTATTTGTCTGCTTTTCTGGTTGCGGCGGCCACCGGACGAAGGTGACACTTTCCCGTTTCAGGCCAGCGACAAGAGTATAAAAGCGCAAAATAATGACAGGCAGAAATCAGCGTGTCCAGTTAAATGCGCTGTTTTCAGGCGTCTTCCTGGTACAAAACACCTGACTTGGGCAGCGGATGACCATCGAGTTGGGGCTGATCTCCCTGCAACTGCAAGCGGCCCAGTAAAAACCAACGGACGACGATGGGGTAGAGCAGGTGTTCTTTGCTCTGTACCCGTCGCGCCAAAGTGGTTTCATCATCATCCACCTCAACCGGCACCTTGGCCTGGATTACCAGGGGGCCGCCATCCAGTTCTTCCGTGACAAAATGAATACTGACGCCATGTTCATTGTCACCCGCTTCCAGAGCGCGGCGGTGAGTGTGCAGCCCTTTGTATTTGGGAAGCAGGGAAGGATGAATATTCAGTAGCTTGCCGTGAAAGCGCAGTACAAAGGCTGGAGATAGAATCCGCATGAAACCAGCTAGAACCAACAGGTCAGGCTGGTAATCATCAATCAGGCGAATCAGCGCCTGGTCGTATTCTTCACGGCTTGCAAAGCCTGCAGCGGGCAGAACCTCTGTGGCAATATCGGCCTGCCGTGCTCTTTCCAGGCCATAGGCATCAGCCTGATCGCTGATAACCGCGGCAATTTCCCCGCCCAGGCCTTCTTGGGTCTGACAGGTATCAATCAGGGCCTGCAGATTGCTGCCATTACCTGAAATCAAAACTACGACTCGACGAGTTTCCGCCGGTTCCCCGCCATGCATCATTCTTTAAGCCCCTTGATTTCGACTGCTTCATCATCAGAGCTGCGGTTACTGATGATTCCAAGCTCGAATACGGTTTCGCCTTGTGCTTCCAGCGCTTTGCAGATGCTGTCCACCTGATCGGAGGCAACGGCGAGAACCATGCCTATGCCGCAATTGAGTGTCCGGTACATTTCTTTTTCCGGAACCTGACCAACATCCTGCATCCAGTCAAACACGGCAGGGCGCTGATAAGTGGTTAAATCCAGCTCGGCCTTGCAGCTATCCGGAAGCACTCGAGGGATATTTTCATACAAGCCGCCGCCGGTTATATGCGACAGAGCATGAATGGCTGCCCCTTCCTTGATGAGCTTCAGAAGAGGCTTGACGTAAATACGCGTTGGCTCCATCAACGCTTGCCCGAGTTGCTTGCCATCGCTCAGCTGCATATCAAGGGAATCACCGCTGACTTCCAGCAGTTTGCGAATCAGGGAGTAACCATTGGAGTGAGGGCCAGAGGAAGCCAGGCCAAGAAGAACATCACCGGCCGCGACTTTACTGCCATCCAGTACTTCCGATTTTTCTACGACACCGACGCAAAAACCAGCCAGATCATAGTCATCGCCTTCATACATGCCCGGCATTTCAGCGGTTTCACCGCCCACCAGTGCGCAACCAGCTTGTTCACAGCCAGTGCCAATGCCTGTAACGACATCGGAAGCAACCTCAATATTCAGTTTTCCTGTGGCATAATAATCCAGGAAAAACAGAGGCTCAGCACCGCAAACAATCAAATCATTGACGCACATGGCGACTAAATCAATCCCTATGGTGTCATGCTGTCCCAGCTCCATAGCCAGGCGCAGCTTGGTGCCCACACCATCCGTGCCCGAGACCAGGAGGGGCTCACGGTAACCGGCAGGAATTTGGCAAAGCGCACCAAAACCACCCAGGCCACCCATGACTTCCGGGCGGCTGGTGCGCTTGGCAACGCCTTTGATGCGCTCGACTAACGCGTTTCCGGCATCAATATCGACACCGGCATCTTTATAAGTAATCGGGGTTTTGCTACGGCTCATGGAGTGTCCTGCATTAGAAAATCGGTCAGTAAAAATGGGCAAGGCCATAAAAGTTGCGTATTCTAACACCCTGAAGCTTCAGGCTCCACGAACTCAGCTGGCCTGAGTTAAAATTGTTTGAATCAATGACTGTTTGCACTGATAACGGATGAGCAAGGTGAAATTAATCAAGGTCGCTCTATACACAAGTTTCTGGCTTATTTTTTTAATCGCAGGTACCCAGCCTCTTTATGCAGATCGGGTTGACAATCTTTACAGCCTTCAGGCCTTAGTGGCTGACACTCATGACTCTACACGGGCAGAAGCTGCCAATGAAATGCTTAAGCGTCTGCTGGTCAGGGTTTCCGGCACAGAGGCCGTGCTCGAGAAAATGCCGCCGGATGATTTTTTTGAGCTGAAAAAGGCACTGGATACGGCGGAATCCCCTGAAGAGAAAGATGAAGTGCAAAAAGCCTATCAGAAGCTGGCCACGGCTGAGGAGCTTGAGCGTTGGGAAGAGCTTGCCAATGCCCAGCGCTGGGTCAGCCAATACAGTTATCAGTCCTCCAATGAGTTGATTGAAAACAAGGAGGGTGATCAAGTCCGGGCCCAGCGTCTCGAACTGGATTTTGATCCTGATGGCATCAATCGTTTACTGCAACGGATGCAAGCCCCGGTCTGGGATGCCAGTCGTCCCAAAACCCTTTTTCTAATTGCCTTGCAGGGCCGACAGGGCCGCTATCTGGTCACACCCACAAGCAATCAGCCTTTGAGTAAATTGCTGGATGAGTTGGCTATGCAGCGTGGAGTACCTTTGATACTCCCTGACGAAGAAAATAAACCTTTGCCACCGGGTTTATTATCCGATATCTGGGGAGGTTTCAGCCGCGAAATTCTTGAAGCCAGCCAAACCTATCAGCCGGATGCCGTTGCGGTTGGACGCATTTACCCCTCATCAGGCACCTGGGCCGTTAACTGGCAGCTGTTCACCGGCCTGGACTCAGTTCGCGACAACACCTCGGCAGCGACTCTGGGTGAAGCGCTTGAATCTGGCGTTGACTTTGTTGCCGAATCCCTTTCGGAGCGCTATGCCAGCTCACCGGACCAGGGAGCGGGTAGTTATCGTCTGGCTGTTTCCGAAATCCGAGAGATTGCCGATTTTGCAGAAATGATGAGCTATTTGAATGAATTGTCCCTGACAGATGATGTGGAGCTTGTGAAAACCCAGAAAGATCAGCTCTTGTTGCAGGTTGACCTGCGTGGAGGTGTCGATCAGCTGCGTGCCAACCTGAAACTGGATGGTCGGCTTGAAGAGGCTTCTTTCTACAGCCTTCAACAGGCCAGAAAACAGGAGAATTTTACCACCCAGTCAGAAACACTGGATTCACAGGCTGATATTAGCGAAGATCCTGCTTTTTTCAGGCAGGTTGATGCCTGGTTCAAGTGGCAAGCCAACTAGGATTGATCAGCATGGTCGCACCCGTACAGCTTTCTCTTGGAGTTCATTTGCAGGATGCCGCTCAGTTCAGCAATTTTCATCTGGGCAAAAACCCTGCAATAGCAACGCATTTACCCGAAATGCTTGAGCAGCACAGTTTTCGTTATGTTTTTCTGTGGGGAAAACAGGACAGTGGCAAAAGTCACCTGCTGCAGGCATGCTACCACCGGGCTCAACACCAGGGGATGGAAGCAGCCTATCTTTCATTGCAGGAGATGGCCGGTGGAAGTCCGACCGCTTTGGCCGAACTGGATCAGCCTCTGGTTTGCCTGGATGATCTGGACGCTGTTGCCGGAATCCCTGCCTGGGAAGAAGCCTTGTTCCATACTTTCAACCGCTTGAGAGATCAGGGTAAGATGCTGTTAATAACAGCTGCATCTTCACCGGCCCATTTGCCGGTACAGCTACCGGATCTGGCTTCGCGATTGGCATGGGGCCTGACTTACCAACTGCAAACACTTGAAGATGACGATAAGCTGGCTGCCTTGAAAATGCGTGCACAAAAGCGCGGCCTGCAAATGCCCGATGAAGTCGCACGCTACCTTCTACACCGCAGCCCCAGGCGCTTGAGCGGACTGTTTGCGACTCTGGATGTGTTGGATGATGCCAGCCTCAAGGAGCAACGCAAGCTGACAATTCCTTTTGTACGCCAGGCTTTAAAATGGTAGTTTGTGAGGGGAGTTGAAAGCGGAGGGTCTTGCTTCCAGCGCCGAGTTAGACTATAAATCTAAAAGCTTATTGGCTTATTTTTGCCATTAAAACTCTAGCAGCAGAAGGAAAGCACTTTGGCTAAGATTTCTGAAAAAGAAATTGCTCATATCCTGCAACAATCGCTGGATTTGGTTTTGGTTATTGACCCCAGTGATCGAAGTCTGCTGTTTGTCAATGAGCATGGTGCTGCCTGGTTAGGCCTGGGCGTTGATGAACTTCTGGCAAAAGGTCCGTTTACCTTCCTGCCAGAGCTGACCGATGCTGAGCTGGAAGGTATCCTTGAAAACCTTCAATACCTGGATCAAGGTGAGGGCATGACCCTGGTAACACCCGTCAGGCGCAGTCTGGGCACTGACCATGACTTTGAATTCCGTATGCAGCTGCTGGATTATGAGGGCCGCTCTTATGTGGTCGCCAATGGTCGGGACATCGCCGAAAGAGTTGCTGTAACCGACAAGGTGCATAATCTGCTTGCTGATGCACAGATCGAATCCCGCCAGGACAAAACCACCCATCTTTATCAACGCGATGCCTTTCTGCAGGTTTTTCGCGAGCTACTGGATCAAGTGGGGCCCAATGGTCTGCGTCTGACTCTGGTAGCCATTGATATGAAAAACCTGCATGAAATCAATGAGCAATTTGGGCAAAGCATTGGCGATCGCGTTCTCAAGAACATGGGGAGTCTGCTTCAACACTGCGCAGGAAGAGATGATATCTGTGCCCGCTTCAGTGGGCGTAAGCTTTGCATTCTTTTGCCCAATAAAGGCCAGCAGGACGGCTTGCAGCTGGCTGACAAAATCAGCAAAGCTCTAAGCAAAGTCAAGTATTCTGAGTTTCCGACCTTGCGAATCCACTCCAGTGTGGCTGTTGCTGAACTGCCAGAACCGGGTGAGCCGGAATTGTTGCTGGACAAAGTCATCAGCCGCATGCGTGAACTGAAAAACAAAGAAGTTGCTCATGAAATTCACCGTTTTGGTCTAGTGAGTCTGCAACTGCCATAAAATTTAACCTGCTGCGACAAAATGCCCATAAGAACACGACCTAAGTAGCAGGTTTTGCAGTTGGAATCCCGCCTGTAAGCTATAAAATGAGAGCTTCACTTCTTCTGGAGTTCTCATGTTCCACAGTCAGGTTATTCAACCGACCAGTACCCCCACCTTTGCAACAGCCCTTCAGGAAGAATTTCTTCTCGTTGACCTGGACACTCTGGATGTCATCGTCGAACAGCCACCCGAGCTTATTCAGCGTTTACGTCATGAACTGGGTGAAAAAGTGCGGCCGGAATTTCTTGGTGCACAGATACGCACTGCGACCAGCTTCCATGAAAGTCTTACCGAAATGCGCCGCGAAGCCTGGCAGCTTCGCAAACAGCTGGCCGCGTTGGCAGCTGATTTTGGCCTCGCACCCATGGCAGCAGGCACCCATCCATTTGCAGATTGGCATCGCCAGCGGCAAACCCAGGATGGGCAGCAGCATGGGATGGTATTGGAGCTGCGGGATTTATCCCGGCGCTTGCTGACTTGTGGTATGCAGGTCAAGGTGATCATTGAGGATCCTGATTTGCGTATTGACCTGATGAACCAGGTTTCCTACTTTGTTCCCCACATTTTAGCGCTATCAACCAGCTCACCTTTTTGGTTGAGTGCCAAAACCGGCTTGAAAAGTTACCGTATCAGTGCCTTTTCCGAGTTGCCACGTACGGGCCTTCCAGATCTTTTCGACTCCTGGGCTGATTTTGAAGCTCATACCAATGTACTGGTTAAATCAGGGCTGATTGAGGACATCTCCCGGCTTTGGTGGGATCTACGTCCTTCCAGCCGCCATGAAGCTCTGGAGATGCGGGTGGCTGATTCTTGTACCCGGATTGATGACTCAGTAGCTATTGCTGCTCTTTATCGTTGCTTGCTACGCTATTTATACCGCCTGCGTTTGCGTAACCAGCGCTGGCGCAGCTATGCACGCATGCTGATCAATGAAAACCGTTGGCGTGCCCAGTGTTATGGCACCGATGCCGGACTGGTGGATCTGGGAACAGGGGAGATTCGTCCTTATAAACATCTGCTGCTGGAAATGCTGGAGATGCTGCAGGAGGATGCCCAGGCCCTGGGATGCCAAGAGGAATTGGAAACCTGCGCCAAGATTCTGAACCGCGGAACCAGCGCACATTTGCAAATTGGGGCTCATGCCTCGGCACTGCGTTCTGGGCGCAGTGAAGAAGAGGCATGGCTGGAAGTGGTTCGTTTGTTGCTTAATTTGACCCAGGCAGACTAATCCAGTGTCGCCCCACGCAGCTGCATCCCTCTCCAGCGTCCGTAAAGCATGGCGGCAGTGAATAATGTCAGTGCCAGCAATGCCTGCAAAAAACCCAGCCCGGCTTTGCCTGGAATGAAAGCAGTGGTCACGCCTTGCATAAAATACACCAGACTGACAAAACACAGCCAGGCATGGGGGCGAGGCTGCTTGAGCCAGATGAAAGGAAAAAATACCAGTAGAGGCAACCAAAGTACTCCTAGAATCACAGCAAAACGGGCTTCTTCGGGGGGCGGAAAGGCAATCAGACCGGCCAGTAGAACCAGCAGCAGACCAAAATAGCTGCCCAGAGTCAGTATCCGGCTGATGAGTAGTTTCTGTTGCAGTTCACGCTTGGGTAGGGGTTTCGCAGGTTTCACGTTTTTGCCTTGAAATTGAGAAATGGGTTTAATGACTGAGTTTTCTGGCCAGTCGAGCAATACGCTCACCCTGAGCCCGGCAAAGTTTGATTTCCGTCTGGCTGAGCTCACTGTTGCTGTCTGTTCCGGCTACATGAGTTGCTCCATAAGGTGTGCCACCATCCTGAGTGGCCACCAGTTCAGGGTTGGAGTAGGGCAGTCCTGCCCAGATCATGCCTTGATGCAGCAAGGGTAGGGCCATACTCAAAAGAGTGGTTTCCTGACCGCCATGCAGGCTGGAAGTCGAAGTGAAAGTACCTGCCGGTTTGTCGATCAAGGCACCGGACAACCAAAGCCCACTGGTGGAATCAATAAAATATTTCATGGGTGCGGCCATATTGCCAAAGCGGGTCGGGCTACCCAGCAAAAGGCCTGAGCAGTGTCGCAAATCATCTTCCGTGGCGTAAACGGCACCTGTTGCCGGTACGGCTGCCGCGGTTGCTTCACAAACAGTTGATACAGCCGGTACGGTTCTGAGGCGAGCTTCTACACCGGATACCTGCTCAACACCCCGAGCCATCTCGCGGGCCATATTGGCCAGGCTGCCATTCCGTGAATAATAAAGCACCAGGATATAAGGCAAAGACATTGAAAAATTCCTTGTTGAAAGCTAGATAATGCTCAGAACCTGCTCGGGTGGACGACCTATAACCGCTTTGTTGTCCTTGATAAAAACAGGACGTTCCATCAGTTTGGGGTGGGCTGCTATGGCTGCAATCAGCTGTTCTTCAGAAAGGCTTGCATCATCCAGGTTCAGTTCCTTGTAGATGGGTTCACCTTTTCTGATGAGCTGACGGGCGCTGAATTGCAGTTGGTTCAGTAATTCAGCCAATTCCCCTTCATTTAGAGGGTCTTCCAGGTATTTGCGCTGCTCAAATTCCACTTGCTTTTCTTCCAGCAGCTGTAAAGCCTGGCGGGATTTGGAGCAGCGTGGGTTATGCAGAAGGGTGGGAGCCATTAAATTGTTGCCTTTCTCGGGTCAGTGATAAACTGCAACCATTCTAACCGCCTGCTTGACCTGAAGGAACCTTGCTCATGCAAAGAATTGCCCAGCTGCTTGCCAGCTTGCAGCGTTTAGCATCATTTAAAATGCTTCTTGCTGTATTTCAGCGTTTTATCAATGACGACTGTCCCAGAAATGCTGCAGCGCTAACCTATACCTCCCTGTTTGCTGTGGTGCCCTTGCTGACAGTCACCTATTCCATGTTGGCGGCTCTGCCGGTTTTTCGGGGTGTAGAGAATGACTTGCAAAGCATGCTGTTTGACCACTTTGTCCCGGCAACCGGGCAGGTAGTACAGGATTATCTGGGTGATTTTGCCCAGCAAGCCAGGCAGTTGACACTGGTGGGCGTGGTTTTTCTGATTATCACTGCCGGCCTGATGATCATTAATATTGAAAAAGCCTTTAATGCCATCTGGCGGGTAGAAAAACCCCGGCGAGGCCTTCAGGCCTTTCTGATTTACTGGACAGTCTTGACTCTGGGCCCTTTATTGCTGGGTGCAGGGCTGGTACTCAGCTCCTACCTGACTTCCCTGCCCTTGTTAGAAAAGGTTGCCGATCCTATTGGTGGAGGTGTAGTGGTCTGGAATTACCTTCCCTTTGTTTTCAGTGCGCTGGCTTTTACTCTGCTCTACTGGGCGGTGCCGCATTGCAGTGTACGTTTCAAAGATGCACTTTATGGGGGAATGGGCATGGCCTTGCTTTTTGAAATGGCCAAGGCCGGTTTTACCTGGTTCGTCACCAGCTTTCCCAGTTATGAGCTGGTTTACGGGGCTTTTGCTGCCTTTCCCCTGTTTCTTTTATGGATGTATGTTTCCTGGATGTTGATTTTGCTGGCTGCAGAGTGGGTGGCTTTGCGGGGGCTGCCTGAAGAAGAGGTGACAGTGGAGAGGCTGGAGCCGGGTCTGCAACTGCTGGTGGTGCTTCGGGTCCTCTGGGAAGCTTTTGGCAAAGGGGAAGGCATTGATGAAAACCAGTTGCGTAGCCTGGCGGGCAGCCAGAATGCTGATCTCTGGCAGGAAAGGCTGCAATGGTTGCAAGATCAACATTGGATTGTTTTTGATGCCGAGCGCGAAGTCTGGCTTCCCGGTCGGGATTTTTCCAGGATCAGCTTTGCAGACTGGCTGGAGCAACTGCCCTGGCGTTTGCCTCCTGTCAGCACCTGGCCAGACAGTCTTCTGGATTTGCAGGCTTTGCAAGTTGCGTATTCAAGGCTGGAAAAACATGAGCAAGAACTTTTTGCCCAGCCAGTCAGTTATTTTTTTGATAAAAACCAAGAGGCTTTCAATGAAAAGAGCGATTAGTGTTATTTTGATTCTGATGGGTGTCATCCTGCTTTACTGGGGCTATGATCTCCAGCAGCAGTTGGATATGCGTATTGTTCGTGAAATCACCGGTGAGCGTCCGGATGCCGTCTGGCAATATTATATCACCGGCACCCTGTCACTGTTGTTGGGTGGCTACGGTCTCTGGAAATTTCGCGGCTAAGGCTTGACACCGGGCAAAGAGGCTATATAATTCAAGCCTCTTCAGCTCGTGGGGCTATAGCTCAGCTGGGAGAGCGCTTGCATGGCATGCAAGAGGTCAGCGGTTCGATCCCGCTTAGCTCCACCAATTCATTCCTGGCATTATCAATTTTTTCTCTCTTCCGAAGAAGATTTCCAGCACCTCCCTGTGCTTTTTGTTCACGGCTATTCGCTAAAAGAAATTTCCGGGCCTGATCCGCTGTCCTGATTTTCCATTTTCTCCAGAATATGGGCAGCAATTGCTTTGAAGACTTCAGCCACCTTGCCTTCCGGATCAGCTTCAACGCTGGGATGCCCTTGATCAACTTGTTCACGAATGGACAGAGCCAAAGGCAGTTGTCCCAGCAATTCTGTCTGATATTCCTGAGCAATACGCTCGCCGCCTCCCTCTCCAAAAATAGGCTCGCTGTGCCCACATTGTGAGCAGGTGTGCAAACTCATGTTCTCCACCACACCCAGCACAGGAACTTTGACCTGGCGAAACATTTCTATGCCGCGTTTGGCATCCAGAAGGGCGATATCCTGAGGTGTAGTCACTATGACCGCACCACTGACCTCTACTTTTTGTGCCATGGTTAACTGGATGTCACCAGTACCTGGCGGCATGTCGATAAACAGATAATCCAGGTTATCCCAGCGGGTCTGATTGAGCAGTTGCTGAAAAGCTCCTGAAGCCATAGGCCCACGCCAGATCATCGGCGTTTTTTGATCCACCAGGAAAGCCATGGACATCAGTTGAATACCCTTGGCATGGATGGGATCAAACGTTTTACCATCGTCCGATTTGGGTTTTTGATCGGCGGGAACAGCAAACATCTGTGCCTGGCTGGGGCCATAGATATCGGCATCCAGTACGCCAACCCGTTTGCCCTGGGCTGCCATGGCCAAAGCCAAGTTGGCGGTTACGGTGCTTTTGCCGACACCACCTTTACCTGAGGCTACTGCGATAATATGCTTAACGCCATCAGTCACTTAGATTCTCCTGATTAGTATTGAGTACCTAGCCATCTTAGCCCTGATTACTGCATCTGGCAAAACAGAGCTGAGAAACAACCACTTTTGGAAACAAGGATTCTTGGGATGCTGGTCGAGAAAAAGACATTTGCAATAAAGGACTTCAAAACCTTCAATGGCAATACTTTGCCGCAGGTAGAAATTGGCTGGGAATCCTGGGGCCAATTAAATGCCCAAAAAGACAATGCAATATTGGTCACTCATTATTTTTCCGGTTCCAGCCATGCTGCCGGACGTTATCAGGAAACGGATCCTTTGCCGGGCTACTGGGATGCACTGATAGGGCCAGGCAAGCCTCTGGATACGGATCGTTACTTTATTTTCAGTTGTGACACCCTGGTCAACCAAGAACCATTCAATCCTTACGTGGTCACCACTGGGCCTGCTTCCATTAACCCGGAAACCGGCAAACCTTGGGGGTTGAGTTTCCCTGTGGTCACCATTGCAGACTTTGTAGCCACCCAAAAAGCGTTGATGGAATCCCTGGATATTGAATGCTTGCATGCCGTGATAGGCCCTTCCATGGGCTCTTTACAGGCCTTGCACTGGGCTATTGCCCACCCTGAAGCAGTAGAGCGCATGGTCTCTGTGATCGGCATGGGGGAGGCAGATGCCTGGACCTGCCTGGGCCTTCAGCAGTGGGCAGAACCTATCCTGGCGGACCCCAACTGGCAGCAGGGGAATTACTATGCATCAGAACCACCTCTACAAGGGGTTTTACAAACTCTGATGCAGATCAATCAGCAGGCACTCAGTCCTGAGCTGATCAACCGCACTTTTTTTCAACACCATCCTATGGAAGCAGCTCCCCTGAAGTCTATCCAGGAGGATTATCGAATGGTGAAACGTTTTCGGGAAGAGTGCCTGGAAAGAGCCAGGCTGGCCGATGCCAATCATTTACTGTATTTGATCAGGGCCAATCAGCTGTTTCTGGCAGGGCAGGGCAACAGCCTTAAAGACGGTTTGGCCAAAATTCAGGCCAAGTGCCTGTTTCTTCCTGCTACACATGACCAGCTTTTGCCGCCTTATCTGGCCAGACAGACCCACGAAAGTCTTTTGGCATTGGGGAAAAATAGTATTTATCAGGAGATCAACGGCTCCTGGGGTCACCTGGATGGCATTTATACCATCGCCAGTCAGGGTGAATTGATCAGAGATTTTCTGGAGGAACAATAGGTTGCTATCAAGGTTGGTGCAGAACCCAGCTTACGACTCCCCAGAAAAGGTCCGCCGCATCCAACTGACTGATATCAACCGGGGAGTGACCCGGTTCGGTGGTTTCAGCCACCAACCAGGCTGAAGTTTGATTCTTATGCAGTCTGCGAACGACCAGCTCACCAAACAAAAGGGCCACTACGACCTGCCCATGACAAGGCCTGAGAGAGGAATCAACCACCAGCAAGTCGCCTTCGTGAATTCCCGCGCCCCGCATGGCATGGCCGCTCACCCGGCAGAAATAGGTGGCTGAAGGATGACGCACCAGATGGCGATCCAGAGACAGTGTCTGGCCGGAAAAATCAGCGGCGGGACTCGGAAAGCCGGTCGCTGAACGCGGAGTGGCTGCCTGGATCGGGGATTCTGCAGCCAGGGACGCAAACATTTCTTCAACATCCATAATCCACCTGCCAATAACTGAGTATTTATCCAGCCCCCAGTTTAGCTGGATAAATATCAGGCATCCAGTGTTGGATGATGTTTTTACAAAAACATTCAGAGAGCGCCCCGTCAGCTAAAAGCCATACCATTTCCGCCCCGAAAGGAGAAAAATCGTATTATGCTGGCTGGATTATCTGCTAAGTCTTTGATTTACTTGGTGCCCGGAGCCGGACTTGAACCGGCACAGCCATAAGGCCGAGGGATTTTAAATCCCTTGTGTCTACCAATTCCACCACCCGGGCGGGGGATTACAATTCAGGAAGGATCATTTTTCGAAGGAAAAATGGAGGCTGGGGTCGGAATCGAACCGGCGTCCACGGATTTGCAATCCGCTGCATAACCACTCTGCCACCCAGCCTTCATAGTTGCTTGGAGCGGGAAACGAGATTCGAACTCGCGACCCCAACCTTGGCAAGGTTGTGCTCTACCACTGAGCTATTCCCGCGCAACTGGGGGCACATTATAGGGAGTTATTATTTTCTGTCAATCCCTTTTGTTCTTTCTGTGCCTGTTTTTTTACTTTAGATGCAATAACTTAGCTGGGGTTGTTATCCTTGGGCAGCAAATGCGGAACTGCTGCTTTCAGGTAGAGATACATGGACCAGAGTGTCAGCAGTGCAGCCAGGTAGAGCAGCCCCAGACCCAGCCAGGCAAAGAGATGTCCGGGTGGTCCCAGCAACAGCAGGAAGATGGAGATCATCTGGAAGGTGGTTTTCAATTTGCCAAGCCAACTCACCGCAACACTGGCACTTTTTCCCACTTCTGCCATCCATTCCCGCAGTGCAGAAATCACTATTTCACGTCCGATAATGACCAGGGCTGGAAAAGTCATCATCCAGCTGGCATGAGATTCAATCAATACCCCCAGAGCAACAGCCACCATCAGCTTGTCGGCAACGGGGTCGAGAAAGGCTCCGAAAGGCGTCATCTGATCCCAGCGTCGGGCCAGATAGCCATCCAGCCAGTCGGTGAGGGCAGCAGCACCAAACAAGAAGGCACATATCAGGTATTTGCTTTCCCAGGGCAGGTAATAGATAGCCACCAGCAAAGGGATGACCAGAATTCGCAAAAGGGTTAGAAAAGTGGGGAAGTTCATGAGTTCAGTCTTTCTTTATGGGGTTGTTAATTGGGATGCAGGGTAGCATGAATTTCTTCAGCCAGGGCACGATTAATGCCTTCTACCTGACATAACGCTTCTATGCCCGCTTCAGCAACGGCCTTACGTCCACCAAAATGTCTTAGCAAGGCTTGGCGGCGTTTGGCACCCACTCCTTTGATGTCCTCCAGAAAGGAAGTGTTGCGTGTTTTGCTTCTTCTTTGCCGATGTCCGGTGATGGCAAAACGGTGGGATTCATCACGAATATGCTGAATTAAATGCAGTGCCGGCCGATGACCGGGCAAGTCCAGGGCTTGGTCGGCCGTTTCAATGAACAGGGTTTCCAAGCCAGCCTTGCGGGTCGTGCCTTTGGCTACACCCACCAGCACCAAACCAGTGATGCCAAGCTCTTCCAACAGTGTTCGGGCAGCATTCAGCTGGCCTTTGCCGCCATCAACAATCAATACATCGGGTAAAGCCACTTCACCTTTTTTGATTCGCTGATAGCGCCTTTTCAAGGCCTGACTCATCGCTGCATAGTCATCACCTGCAGCCACACCTTCTATATTGAAACGCCGATAATCCTGTTTACGAGGGCCTTCTTGATCGAAAACCACGCAGGAGGCCACTGTAGCTTCCCCCTGACTGTGACTGATATCAAAGCACTCCAGACGGGTTATGGCCTTTTTCATTTGCAAGACAGTTTGCAGGTCTTCCAGGCGTTTATGGTGCTGATCGGCTTTATTGCGATGCTGGCTCAGCTGTTGATCGGCATTGGTTTGAGCCAGCTCCAGCCAGCGTGCGCGCTGAGTGCGTACCTTGTGAGCCAAGCGCGGCTTGAAACCAAACTTGTCACCCAGAGCTTCCTGCAGGATTTCCGGCTCTTCCATTTCATGACTGAGGATAATTTCGGGTGCGGGCGGCAAAGAGGTACGAGTCAGAAAATACTGGGCGATAAAAGCGGTTAAAGTCGACTCATCACTGGCGTCCAGCGGGTTTTCAAAGTTGAAGTGGCGTGTTCCGATCAGGCGTCCCTGGCGCACCTGCAGCAAGCTGATACTGGAACGACCTTCAGAGGCCACCAGGGCAAAAACATCAACGTCACCGACACCGGTATCCACGTCCTGCTGTACCTGCAGCTGACGCAGGTGCTGAATCTGATCCCGATAATGCGCAGCTTGTTCAAAATCCAGCTCCGCTGCAGCAGCTTCCATTTTTTCGGCCAACAGGTCAGTGACTTCCTGGCTTTTTCCCTGCAGTAACAAACGGGCATGCTGAAGGTCATCGGCATAGGCCTGGGCTGAGATCTCTCCTGTACAGGGTGCCGAGCAGCGTTTGATCTGATATTGCAAACAGGGGCGACTGCGATTGCTGAAAGTCGTGTCATCACATTGACGAAGCTGGAAAACCTTGTACAAAAGCTGCAGAATTTCCCGAACGCTGCTGGCACTGGGGTAGGGGCCAAACCATTCGCCCGGGCCACGCTGGTGGCGTGCACGCTTGATGGTCAACGCAGGCCAGGGGTGGTCTGAGAAATGCAGAAAAGGGTAGGACTTATCATCCCTGAGCAGGATATTAAAAGGTGGTTTCAAAGCCTTGATCAGGTTTTGTTCCAGCAACAATGCTTCAGTTTCGGTGCGGGTGACCGTCACTTCAATGTTGGCGATTCGGCTGACCAGGGCCTGGGTCTTGATGGGTAGTTGGCTGGTACGAAAGTAGCTGCTCAAACGATTTTTGAGGTTTCTTGCCTTGCCCACATAAAGTATTTTGCCGTCCTCGGCATACATTTGATAAATGCCCGGAGATCGGGTTACTTCAGAAAGGAAAGTCTTGCTATCAAAGCTAGTCATGATCGGGGCGGGCTAGTCGGTTACATCAAGAAGCTTATATCTTAAAGCCAGGTGGGTCAGTTCAACATCATTGCGCACTTCCAGCTTTTCAAAAATACGGTAGCGGTAGGTATTGATGGTTCGAGGGCTGACAAAAAGACTATCGGCAATTTCCTGAACTTTCTGACAGTTGACAATCATTAGGGCCACCTGCATTTCCCGCTCGGAAAGCTGGGCAAAAGGATTGTTGTTATGGTTGTTCTGAGGGTCGCGGGCGATCAGTCCACTGGCCACTGTCGGGTCAACATAATGCTGGCCAGAGGCTACCAGACGAATAGCGCGCACCACCTCTTCAAAACTGGAGCCCTTGGTCAGATAACCTTTGGCACCTGCCTGTAAAAGACGCTGCACAAAGGTATCATCACCACTGGCTGTCAGACCTATAACCAGACTTTCCGGATAGGCACGGCTGATTTTCCGGGTTGCTTCAACGCCACCGATACCAGGCATCTTAACATCCATAAGAACAACTTCAGGCTGGAGTTCACGGGTCAGCCGAATGGCCTCTTCACCATCAATGGCCTGCCCAACCACTTCAATCCCTTCGGCTTCGGCCAGCATCTTTTCTATTCCTGTTCTTACCAGAATATGATCATCAACTATCAGCACTCTTATCACTGGGTCACCTCAAAAGCAGCCTGCCTGCAGACAAAGAAGGATAACAAATTTATTAGTATTATTGTGTGCTCCTGAGGGTTTTTCGTACCGGGGCCACAAAGGTCAGCATAAACTGGCTCCCCTGACCCGGCGTGGATTTGAGTTCAAGTTGCCCCTGCAGCTGTTCGGCCAGTTCTTTGCTGATGGCCAGCCCCAATCCCAGGCTGGTTACCGGGTGACGGGGATCAGGTTGCAAGCGCTGGAAAGGCTGGAAAATCTTATCTTGGTCTTGAGGCGCAATACCTGACCCCGTATCGCTGACGCAAAGGGTTATCCTGACTTGCTTCCCAGCTAGAACTTCACTGCTTACTTTAAGTTCAATACCACCCTTTTCTGTAAATTTAACGGCATTTTCAAGCAGGTTGCTGACCAGTTGCAGCAGCAGAGTGAGCTGGGTTTGCACTTCCAGAGAATCCAATTGCGGATCTCCCTGAAAATCCAGAGACAGGCCTTTCTTTTCGGCCGCCCAAGTAAAGCTACGCAATAGTAGCTCAAGAGGCTGGTTGAGGTGAATCCATTGTAAATCCTCAGCGGAGACGGATTCACCACCCTGGCGAGCCCTGGCAATCAGATGGTTCAGCAGATTCAGTAGCTGTTGGGCTGAAGCATCGGCAACCTGGGCCTGCTGGCGTTGTTCAGCATTCAACTGACTCTCCTGAAGCAGTGATAGCATACCGATAATACCATTCAGGGGGGTGCGGATTTCATGCCCGATCAGGCTCAGGAAGCGGGTGTCCACAATATTTTTATCGGCTGTATCGACGGGGTTCAAAAAACTAAGGCGGGGAGCAAGCCACCAGGCTGCCAGTGAAAAAGGCAACAATAATACGACCAGGCCCAGCAGCTGTTTCAGTAAAAGATAAATGCCACTGCTGTAATTCTCTTCGACCAAAAGACATAACTGGTGCTGGGGCAGCCAGTGTCCAACGCCACGAACTTTCTGATTGTTGTGATCCAGATAAACTTGCGGTAAAGAGCGGTTCCGCAAACAGCTGTTTACCCCTTCACTGTGCGTCGCCCGAGGGTATACCAGTTTGCTACCCGGTGATGATTCAGGTGGAGTGATAAAAAAGTTGTAACGGTTAACCAGATAACTTCGTGGGGAGGATTCCGTGTCGGCTGAAGCCATCAGTTGGCGTAATTTTTCCAGGTCTGCTCGTGCAGCTATCACTCCAACCTTGTGTTGATTGCCACTTTCAGAGCTATGTAGTGGAAGAGGCCGAGCCAGAGTCATGGCAGCAGACTGCAGGGTGACCGAGTGATAAACATTCTGAATGTAAGGCGCATGGATTCCCTGAATAAAATAACGCCTGGAAGCCTTGTTCTTTCCTATCTGCTCTGGATCACTGGAATAAATCACGTCACCCGAGCTATCCAACATGAACACTTCCAGAAAATCTCCAAAAGGGCTGAGATAACTTTCCAGGGTTTCGTTGAGAAAATGATGATTCAGGTCAGGATCAGAGTGCACCTGTTCTGCCAGCAGGGAAGCAGTCAAGGAAGCCCTGATGCTGGGTAAATGGGCGAGACGTAACAGATCAACATCGATACTGTCCATCCAGCCAAGCAGCTCCTGCTTTTTGTGATCAGCGAGATCTTGCAGCCTTTGTTGTTCCTGATGTTCACGCTGTATAAAATGAAACAAAAACAGTGGCAGGCTGATTAAAAACGCTGCTACCCAGATGGCCACCAGAAGTTGGCGCTGGCTGCTGGCCTGAGAAGTTGTTCCGAACATCAGTTGTCAATATCCAGAAAGCGGTTGGTAAAAACCTGACGTGTATCGACAGGTTGTTCAATAAGCCCCTGGCGCTGCAAAGCTTCATAAAGCCGTTGCCAGTGATTGGCTTCCATCCAACCCAAAGGCCCCAGGCCGGAATGAATCAAGGGTGCCGACTGCTTCATCAAATAATCCTGGTGTTCAGGGTTGGCGTACAGTGGGTGCATAGAGTCCTGAAGAAGCTCCAGGGAGCGCTCCGGCTGCTCAATCATGAAGCGCCAGCCTTTTAAACTGGCACGTACAAAAGAACCAACGGCCTCCTGGTTTTCAGCAATAAAGTCTTCTGTTGTGATCAGGATATCACCATAACTGTCAACGCCATGATTTTGTGGTAGCAGCAAGTTGTAATCTATATCTCTTGCATCCAGTAAAAAGGGCTCATCGGTTATATAAATGGGTATGACATCCAGTTTACCCGCCAGAAAAGCATCCAGCTCATAGCTCATGGGCACTCTTTCAATAGCATCCAATGGCAGGTCATTTTTGGCCAGCAGGGCATCCATCAAGGTGCTGGTGCCATCCGGCAGCACACCTACCTTCAAATCCCGAAGGTCCCGAGGGTGGTGGACATCCAGTCTGGCATGGCTGGCGAAAGCAATAGGGCTGATTCGGTAAATGGCAGCCAGAGCTAATAAAGGATCGCCTTGCCCACGAGCAATCAAAACCTGATCAGGGCTATCAATGCCCAGGTCGGCCTTGCCTGAAACCAACTGCTCATGGACTGATACATCTGTCTGATAGGGCAGAAATTCCACTTCCAGCCCTTCTTCAGCATATAGACCCAGTTCCTGGGCCAGAAAGAAGCCAGCAAACTGAGGATTGGGCACCCAAACCAAAGCCATACGCAGTTTTTGGCTTGTCGAACCCGGTTGCTGGACAGGGCTTATGAGAAAGAGCCAGATGGCGACTAAAGCCAGGGGAAGAAGAATATAAATCAGTGGCTTACGCACAGGCATTGAACAGCTCGAATAACAAATGGGTGACCCTGGAGGGCTGAGTGGTTAGAATGGGCGTTTTTCAACCCTGCATAGTGTAACCCTTTCATGTCTTTAAGCTCTAGTTCAACTTCCGTAGCCCCTCGCGTTGGTTTTGTCAGTCTGGGATGTCCCAAAGCACTGGTGGACTCTGAACGTATTCTGACCCAGCTGCGCGGCGAAGGTTATGACTTGGTTTCCAGCTATGAAGATGCCGACCTGGTCGTCGTCAATACTTGTGGCTTTATTGATGCTGCCAAGGCCGAATCCCTTGAGGCAATTGGAGAGGCTCTGGATGAAAACGGCAAGGTGATCGTCACCGGTTGCATGGGTGTTGATGAAAGCACTATTCGGGAGCTTCATCCCCAGGTGCTGGCCGTGACCGGCCCGCAACAGTATGAACAAGTGGTTCAGGCTGTGCATGAACACCTGCCACCACGTCTGGATCATGACCCCTATATTGACCTCTTGCCACCCCAGGGGATCAAGCTGACCCCCAAGCATTATTCTTATCTGAAAATTTCTGAAGGCTGCAATCATCGCTGCAGTTTTTGCATCATTCCTTCACTGCGGGGTGATCTGGTTTCACGCCCGATAGGGGAGGTTTTGGGTGAAGCTGAGCGGCTGGTCAATGCCGGCGTTCAGGAACTGCTCGTTGTGTCTCAGGATACCAGCGCTTATGGTCTGGATTTGAAATACCGCACGGGTTTCCATCAGGGTCGACCAGTCAAGACGCGGATGAAAGAACTGTGTGAAGAATTGGGCCAACTGGGTGCCTGGGTACGTCTGCACTATGTTTATCCCTACCCGCATGTCAATGACATTATACCCTTGATGGCGGAAGGCAAGATTCTGCCTTACCTGGATATTCCTTTCCAGCATGCGCACCCCGAGGTTCTGAAAGCCATGAAACGTCCCGCAGCAAGCGAGAAGACTCTGGAGCGAATCCAGGGCTGGCGGAAGATCTGTCCGGACATCACCCTGCGCTCAACCTTTATTGTCGGTTTCCCCGGAGAAACAGAAGAACACTTTGAATATCTTCTGGATTTTCTGGATGAAGCACAGTTGGACCGCGTAGGCTGCTTCACCTATTCACCTGTTGAAGGCGCTACAGCCAATCAGCTGCCGGGTGCTCTTCCCGAGGAAGTCAAAGAAGAACGCCTGGCTCGCTTTATGGAAAAGCAGGCGCAAATCAGTGCCGCCAAACAGCAGCAAAAAATCGGCAAAAAACTGGAAGTCTTGGTTGATGAAGTGGGAGATGACGGAGCGGCTGCCAGAACCCAAGCTGACGCCCCGGAAATAGACGGTCAGCTTTTCCTGCTGGGAGAAACGAACCTGCAACCCGGCCAGCGGGTTCAGGTGGAAGTGACGGAGGCCGATGAGCACGACCTCTGGGGCAGGCTGGTTTAAGTGGGCTGGTAAAGCTTGAGGATCTTGTCGATGCAGTAATCAATATGTTTCTGCATCTCCTCACGGCTGGGGCTTTCACCCGTCATAATGAACTTGGGACGAAAGTAGGCATTCAAGGCACCCTGAATAAACAGGGCTGCCTGTTCGGCATCATCAATGACCAGGTTGCCTGCCTCCTGCTGACGAACCAGGAAGTCAACCAGCAGCTGGCGATCTTTTTCCATTCCAGCCTGGAAAAACATCCTACCCAGATTGGGAAAGTGCAAGGCTTCGGCAACCATCATACGGAATAGAGCGGTGTCCTCAATAGACAGCAAATCGGAAATCAGCCCCTGAGCATAGGCCTGGAGCACAGCTTCAACCCGGTCACTGCTGATGTCTGTAGAGCGCATCTGCTCATTTTCACAGTTGCACAAGAGGTTGACCACTTCTTCAAAAAGGGCATCCTTGTTACCGAAATAGTTGTAAAGGGTTTGTTTGGCAACCCCGGCTTCAGCAGCAATGGTTTCCATGCTGGCATTCTGATAGCCCTTTTGCAGAAAGGCATCGGATGCAGCTTGAATGATTTGCTCACGCTTATCACTGCAAGCATTGGGATTTGGAACTTGAATTTTCACTGACAGCAGACCTCAAACTTATGGAAACCCTGTGTATTCAGGCCTTGAGTGTAACAAAAAATGTATCCTTTCAGGGAGCAGGGTTACTGATATTTCAAATTTTAATGGGGAGGCAAGGTGCCTGAGAGTTTAATGATGGCTTCTTCCTGGCTCGACTGGCTAGCTTTGGGCTGGTTTTTTGCTTGCTGGGCCTGGTATTACGGATACTCCCGGCGCCGTCAGCGCAGTAAACGCTGCCTGGCGGGTGTCATGCACGGCTATCGCTATGACTGGATGAGGCGCTTGCTAAGCCGTGAAGCACGCATTGCCGATGCCACCATCATGACGCACCTGGAACGTAATGGTGCATTTTTTGCGTCCAGCACTCTACTGATCCTTGCTGCTCTGTTTGGTTTGATGGGTACAACAGAAAGAGCTTTGCTGGTTCTTGCTGACCTGCCATTTGCCGCCAGCTCACCCAGCCGCCTGGGGTTGGAACTCAAGCTTCTACTGCTGATAGGTCTGTTTATTTACGCTTTTTTTACCTTCACCTGGTCAATGCGCCAATATAATTTTTGCGCGATTCTGATTGGCAGTGCCCCGGCAGCCGATGAAAAAGACTCAACCCCGGGTTTACGAAAAATGTTCGCAATCCAGGCTGCCAATGTGATTGATCTGGCTGCCAATCAATTCAACTATGGACTCAGGGCTTATTATTTTGGCCTAGCTTTGTTGGCGTGGTTTTTACACCCTGCTGTCTTTATTCTGGCAACAACAGGAGTGGTGGGCGTGCTCTTTCGTCGTGAATTTCACTCCAAAACCCTGAAGGCTCTGGCAGCCGGAAGAGATCTCGATATAACCTTCAAGGGCATCCTGCAACATGAGGACACAACTTCTGAGCCACAGAAAACTCACAACAAATAACAGGTTTCTGACTGGCGACACTTCAATTCTGATCCTGACTCAGCTAGAGTCCCTGCCTGTTTAACTCGGGAATCAAGCAATGAAGCAAAGCAAGGGCAGGATTCACTATTTAGGTTTACTGCCACTTTTCGGTTTACTCTCAGCCTGCCAGGTTTTTCAGCAGCAGGAAACGGTCAACCAAGACCGGTTGGAAGCTGCACTGGCCAGGCAGCAGCAGGAACTTAGCCAGGTTATCCGATCCCAGCCGGAAGCAACCAGCCAGCTCTTCACAAGCCAGCTTGATGAAGTTGTTGAGCTTCTGGTCGATGAACTGGCAAAGACCCGGCATGACCTTACTGAGCTTCAGGAAGAGAACCTTCGCCTTCATCGTCAGCATACTTTTCAGCTTGAAGAGCTGGGTCATCAGATAACAGGGACCCAACCCTCCTCTGAACCCGGTTTCAATGCTTCCGCCACACCCGAGGTAGTAAACAGTGACGGATTGCTGGTTTTTGGGCGACATGAATGGGTTGCTTTTCCAGACCAGGGGCTACTCATGTCGGCACGTGTTGACTCCGGCGCCAACACCTCCTCCATGCATGCCATCAATATTCGTGAGTTTGAAAGAGATGGCGATACCTGGATTCGTTTTACAACCCAGTACCAGGCAGAGGGTGAAGTTGAAGCCGAAAACATCGAGCTGGAAGCACCGCTGGTGCGTAGAGTCACCATCATTCAGGCATCCGGCTCAGAAAGCCGCCCCGTCGTAAAGTTACGTATGCAACTTGGCTCACTGGTCAGTGACACTGAATTTACCCTGACTGATCGAGGCGACATGAGCCATCCGACCCTGTTGGGACGTCGTTTTATGATGGATATTGCCTTGATTGATGTTTCAGAAAAATACCTCCAGCCCAAACCCGATCTTGAACAGCTCCCTGCCAGGGATGAACCCGGCTTATGAAAGTTCCCCGCTCAACCCTGTTGTGGACTGCTCTACTACTGATCAGCCTGGGCCTGGCCCATTCAACCTGGCGCCACTGGGTTCATCAGGTTCCCTTGCTGCCTGGAAGTCAGGCGCAATACTGGGATATTGAGGCCAGAGTGGAGCTTCAGGCTTCAGGAAACCCCGTGCAGGTCAGGCTGGCAATACCTGAAAGTCAGCCAGGTTTTTTGATGCAATCGGAACATACCGCTTCACCGGGATATGGCGTTAATTTCATTGAAAATGGTTTACGGCATGTGGAGTGGAGTATTCGCGGAGCAGAAGGATTACAGTGGCTTTATTATCGCACCCAGTTCCGGGTAGATGACCAGCAACTGCTGGCTGCAGTCGATCAGCCGCCTGCCATTCAGGAGCAGCTTTGGGAAGACCCTATTGAAACGGCAGCGGCCCAGTTACTGCGTCGATCCTGGCAGGAATCGGCAGAAGGCTTCAGTTTGGCCCAGGCTTTAACTCGACGTTTGAGTGACACCAGCAATGAAAATGCTGGCCTTTTACTCAGTGAACTGGCTCCGGAAGAAGCACTGGTCAGATTACTGAACGAGGCTCAGGTTCCTGCCCGGGTTTTACGTGGTCTAAGGCTGGAAGACGGTCGACGCAACCAGCGTTTGCAACCCCTTGTCCAGGTTTTTCAGGACCACGAATGGCGCCTTTATGATCCCGTGAATGCTTTGGAGGAGCCCGGACAGAGATACCTGCTTTGGCAGCAAGCTTCAGGCCCTGTTCTGGAAGTCATGGGAGCAAAGGATTCCCAGGTCAACTTTTCCATGCTATCCACCCGAGAACCGGCCAGCGGAGGCGTTCATGCTCTGGCAGCTGGAGACGCACTGCTTAACCTTTCGATCCATAGCCTTCCCATTACCGAGCAGGCAGTCTTCAGAACCCTGATGCTGCTACCTGTTGGTGCACTGGTGGTCGTTTTATTACGTGTTTTCATCGGGTTGAAAACCTCCGGAACCTTTATGCCGGTACTGATTGCACTGGCTTTTCTGGAAATGTCTCTTTTACCGGGTGTCATCACTTTTCTGATGATTGTTGCTGCAGGCTTGGTAATCAGGCAACTGCTGGCTTACCTGAATCTGCTTTTAGTGGCCCGCGTGGGAGCGGTTATTGTTTGTGTAATTGGCCTGATTGCCTTGATGTCAGTGGTATCTTTTCATGCCGGAATCAGTACAGGAATGCAGGTCACACTTTTCCCGATGATTATCCTGGCCTGGACAATTGAACGCATGTCAATTCTCTGGGAAGAAGAAGGGGCCCGAGAGGTTTTTGTTCAGGGCGCCGGCAGCTTACTGACAGCCATTGTCGCTTTCCTAGCCATGGATCAAAGCTTGATGCGTTACTGGCTGTTCAATTTCCCCGGCCTACAGCTGGTCGTCATGGCCTTGATTCTGATCGCAGGCAGTTATACCGGTTATCGCTTCGTTGAGCTCTGGCGATTCCAGCCTCTGGTTAAAGAAAAGGGAGACCGGAAAGATGCTGGCTAAGCTATCCCGGTATTTTGCCACACCCAGCCAACTTCGACAGGCTGGCGTTCTGGGCATGAATCAGCGCAACCTGCGTTGTATCGGCAGTTATAATCCTAGAAAACTGTTCCCGTTGGTCGACGACAAGCTGCAAACCAAGCTGCTGGCTGAAGATTACCAATTGGCAATTCCCCAGCTTTTGGCTGTCATCCGCAGTCAAATGGATGTGAAGCGTTTTGAGCGCTTTTTGCCTTCAGGACAGGGTTTTGCTATCAAACCAGCCAAGGGGAGCGGTGGCAAGGGTATTTTGATCATCCTGGAATCCCGCGGAAACTATTATCGCAAAGCTTCAGGGCAATGGGTTTCCAGACAAAAAGTTGAAAGGCATTTATCCAATTTGATTTCCGGACTCTACAGCCTGGGTGGTAATCCGGATGTTGCCATCATCGAAACCTTGATTGAAAATTCTCCTGAATTCAAGGACTTCACTTACCAAGGAGTGCCGGATATTCGTGTCATAGTTTATCGAGGCTACCCGGTTATGGCCATGATGCGGCTTTCCACCCAAGCTTCTGACGGCAAGGCTAATCTGCATCAGGGAGCCATTGGTGTGGGAATAGACCTAGCCAGCGGTCACGCAGTACAGGCTGTACAGCATGACCGGCCTGTAAAAGAACATCCGGATACAGGCAAGAACCTGAATGAATTGAAAATCTCTGACTGGCGCTCAATGCTGTTACTGGCCAGTCGCTGTTATGATATGACTGGCCTGGGTTACCTGGGAGCCGATCTGGTTCGAGATGCCCGGCAGGGAGCCCTCTTGCTGGAGCTGAACGCCCGCCCTGGTTTGGCCATACAATTGGCCAATACCGCAGGCCTTAGCCCGCGTTTGAAAATTCTTGACCAGTGGATTCATCGTATCAAGGGACCAGAACAGCCCAGTGAAGACCGAGTGGCTGTCGCTCAAAAGCTGTTTGCCGAGCATGATGCCGCTGAGATCAGTATTTGTGTCGATCAACCCCACCACGTAGAATAACGGTTAACTTTTCCCAGCATGATACCTTTACCTAGAGACCCTTCATGAGCCAGGAAGCCGATAAGCTGATGTCTGAAGCTGACGCCCTGTGTCTGCGTAAAGGCCTACGCCTGACTCCAACGCGTCGCCGCGTGCTGGAACTTATTGTTCAAAGTCCAGGTGGTGCCAAAGCCTATGACTTACTGGATGCTCTGACTGCTGAAAACCCCTCCGCCAGACCACCGACCATCTATCGAGCCATAGATTTTCTGCTCAGTAACGGGTTGGTTCACCGTATTGAATCCCTGAATGCCTACGTCAGTTGTACCTGCCCTGAACATGTCCAGGCCTACCAGCTTCTGATCTGCAAAAGTTGCGGCGATGTTCAGGAACTGCATGAGGAAAACCTGGACTCCCAGCTTGAAACAGCTGCCCGGGGTCAAGGGTTTCAGGTTTTAAGAAAAACCATTGAGGTTCACGGCATCTGCCATATTTGTCAGTAAGAAGCTGTTTTTTTAATTTTTTGGAGTGACCCCAACATGTATGACCTTTTGATCACCCAGGCCACCTTGGTTAATGAGGGCCGTATTCACCAGGCCGATGTAGCCATCAGTGGTCAGCGCATCGCCAAAATTGGTCAGGACTTGTCCGCAGAACCGGCCAAACAAGTCATCAATGCTCAGGGCCTCCATCTGTTGCCGGGCATGATTGATGACCAGGTGCACTTTCGTGAGCCCGGTTTAACACACAAAGGCGATATTGCAACGGAATCAGCTGCAGCGGTTGCCGGCGGCATCACCACCTATATGGAAATGCCCAACGTCAATCCACTGACTATCAATGCTCAGGCCCTGGAAGATAAATATACCCGGGCAGCAGGGCGCTCCAGAGCCAACTTTGCTTTTTATCTGGGAGCCAGCAATGACAATCTGGAGGAGATTAAAAACCTTGATCCCCAGGCAGCCTGCGGCATCAAGGTTTTCATGGGGGCTTCCACTGGGAACATGCTGGTTGATGATCCAGAAATTCTGGAAGGCATCTTTGCTTCGGCACCCATTCTGGTGGCCACCCACTGCGAAGACACACCCATGATCCAGGCCAACGAAGAAGCGGCGCGCGAGAAATACGGCGAAGAAGTACCTTTTAGTGAACACCCGACAATTCGTTCGGAGGCGGCGTGCTGGAAGTCTTCTTCTTATGCGGTTGCACTGGCCAAGAAGCACGGTACCCGCCTGCATGTTCTGCACATCACTACAGCCAAGGAGCTGGAACTCTTCGAGCCTGGTGAGATGCAGGGTAAGCAGATTACTGCAGAGGCCTGTGTTCACCACCTGTGGTTCAGCGAAGAGGACTACCCACGTCTGGGAGCCCAGATCAAGTGCAACCCTGCCATCAAGCGCAAGACAGACCGAGACACTATCCTGCAGGCCGTCAAGGAAGGGCGGATTGATATTATCGCCACGGATCATGCCCCCCACACCTGGGAAGAAAAGCAGGGAACCTACTTTAAGGCACCGGCGGGTTTGCCTTTGGTGCAGCACGCTTTACCCAGCCTGCTGGATCACTGCCATGACGGACGCCTGTCGCTGGAAACTGTTGTCCAAAAAGCCTGTCACAATCCGGCTGAGCGCTACCAAGTCAAAGACCGGGGGTATATCCGTGAAGGCTACTTTGCCGACTTGGTATTGGTTGATCTGAAGGGCCATTCTCTGGTTGATAAAGACTCGATTCTTTATAAGTGCGGCTGGTCACCTTTTGAAGGCCATACCTTCAACAGCAAAATCACTGCTACTCTGGTTAATGGCCAGCTGGCTTATGAAAATGGCCAGTTAAGCGACGGTGTCTTTGGGCAGCGGCTCACTTTTAATCGCTGATTGCCAGCACGGGCTGCTATAACCTGAATCCAGACACGCCGTGAATACTTCCATGTAGGCTCGGCTGCCGCTTTCCCTGCGGCAGACGGTCTGGACTTCAGCAATAGCAGCCTGTTATGCAGATTATCCAACGACTGGGGGCAAGGCACTGCTTGGTCAGGCTGTCTACAACAGGAAGTTGTAGCCGACCCACATGGAAGTGGGAAGTGCAGAGATTCATCAGGAATGAATTCTGCCAGAGCTTACAGGGAGGTATTCACGCGTCCTGACAAGTAGTGCCTTGCACCCTAAACCCTAACACTGAGAAAAAGTCATGGCTTCAAGCAACCCCTTCTGGAAAGAGTTGGAAACGGCCAAAACTGGCACCCAAAAAAATCTGGCGGAAGCTCTCGATCAGCTGGCTTTCAATGATCAGGGCCTGATCACGGCCATAGCCCAGCAAGCTGATACTGGCGAGGTATTGATGCTGGCCTGGATGAACCGGGAATCCCTGGAAATCACGCTGAAAGAAGGTCGAGCCTGCTATTGGTCCCGCTCCCGTCAGCAACTCTGGCGTAAGGGTGAAAGTTCCGGCCAGGTGCAGTGGCTGAAAGCAGTGCGTGTGGATTGTGATGGCGATGCTCTGCTTTTACTGGTGGATCAACAGGGACCAGCTTGTCATACCGGGCGGCGAAGTTGCTTTTACTTTGATTTGAACGGCGAGCGCTTGGAAGTGGTGGCAGAGCCAGTGATTGACCCGGATTCTCTCTATAAATAATGCTGAAAGAGCAAAGCCCATGACGCGCAAGGAAATCCTAATCAACTGGTTACTCTTGCTGCCTCGGCTTCTTGGCTGGCTATTGAAAAGTCTATTGATTGGCCTGGTACGCTTTTATCAGTATGTGATCAGCCCCATGAAGCCACCCAGTTGTCGTTTTTATCCAACCTGCTCCAGCTACGCCGTGGAAGCTCTGCAAGAGCATGGCCCGATCAAGGGGCTGTGGCTGGCGCTCAAGAGGGTAGGGAAGTGCCACCCGTTTCATCCGGGTGGCATTGACTTGGTGCCGGAAAAAAATCCCCGGAAGTCTTCTTGCAACTAAAGCTTGATGATTTACCGTGGTTCAGGAAGCTCTTCCAGTTTTTTCAGCAGGATATCAGCGCTACGTACGGCACTGTCGGCCATAACATCAGCGCTGGCATCATGAATAAAATTCTTCTCAGCCGTGCTGGCCAAGCCCTGCATAATCATAGCGGCAATCATCTCACGCTTGCTCAGACTGCCACCACCTGCCAAAGATTCATAGCTCATTTCATCTGCTCCTATTGGGCCTTAGCCAGGTTGAAAATTCTTTCCAGCATGGCATGAAGACCATTGCTGCGCGTGGGGCTCAAGTGCTTATCCAGGCCCAACTCATTTAAAAAATCCGGAGGGGTGTCCAACATCTCCTGTGGCGTTCGATCGTTATAAATACGCAACAAAAGTGCGATCAGGCCGGAAACGATCGCCGCATCACTGATGGCATTCAGGTGAATCCTCCCGTCACTAACTTCAGGGCGTATCCAGACCTGGGACTGACAGCCTTCGATCTTGTATTCAGCCGTTTTCCATTCCTCAGGAAAATCCGGCAGGGCTTTGCCCAGGTCAATAATATACTGGTAGCGATCCATCCAGTTATCAAACATTTCGAACTCTTCCAACAACTCCTGCTGGGCTTCTTGTGCTGACACGGAAATAACTCCTGATATGATTTAGTCTTCAGCGCGCCTGACTTCAAGGCGTTCACTACTGGCAATGCGGATATGCTGGCCATTGCGTGTGGTAAAGGCATTTTCCTGCAGGTCTTTCTTGTAAACCCGATATTCCTCTCGGGAACCCGTCACAGGGTTAACCACAGTTACTTCCAGAACTGTGCGTTTATCACGCCAATCATAAATGGCAAAAGCTCCGCTGGCTAACAGAGCCGTTACAACCAAAGCCACTACGAATCCTTTCACGGGAGTCGCTGGCTGTTTAGGCAGAAGAGGTCTTTGGCGTGCAGAAGTGCTTTTTTTTGCTGGACGCTCACCGGTTTCCGCCTTTTGCTGATGCCGCCAATATAAATACACGCCGGCTATAACCAGTCCGGTTAATAAAAGTTGTCCCAGCATCCTGATTCTCACTTTGATCAAAGATGGCTAGTTTAGCAGATTAACCTAGTCTTGCGTGTCTGCCCAGGGAGCCTGCCAGTCCTGCTTGCGATTCTGCTCCTGCCAGGCTTCTTCTTCCTCATGCATATAGATTCGCGTGGTTGCCAAACTGGCATGACGGGCATTACGCGCCAGAAAACGCAGTTCCACACCGGCATCGGCCTGATGAGTAATGGAAGTATGCCGAAACCAGTGGGTACTGGTTTTGGCCAGACGTTCAGCAATTTCCGGGTTGCTGGTGGCAAAAGCCCGACTGGCTTCATCAGTCAGATCTTTCATGGTGCGATAAATCATATTGGCACTGATGCCTTTACTGCCCTTGAGATCCCGCACAACCGGGCTGTCATCATCCCCGGGGGGCAGGGGAGGTAACTCCAGGAATTCACGATAGCGTTTGAGGGCTGCTACCAGAGCTTCGCTGACGGGAATTTCTGCGTATTTCTGTCCCTTCCCCTGCACGGCCCACCACCAGTTCCCCCGGCGTTGAAAAAAATCATTCATACGGGCCTGGGCCACTTCATGCACGCGTGGAGCCAGTAGATACAAAAAAGCCAACAGCAGCCGCCAACGTTCCAGTTGCTTCTGGCGTTTGGGATTATCCACCGGTTGATGCTGTAAATAATCAACCAGTGCTTCCCAGGTTTCGTGATCCAGGTGCCTCTCTCTTACCTGGCGGGCATCCTGACGAATCTCTTTCTGACGAATCAGGGCCAGAGGGTTTCCCGCCAGATAACCAGCAGCATGCAGATATTGAAAAAGCCCGCGCAGGATTCGCAGCGCATGTTGCTGGCTGTTCTGGCTTAAGCCGCCTTGAAAGGGTCGCCAATCCGGGCTGTGCCGGGCTGCCCGTCCATGCCCGCACCAACGGGCAGCAGGCTGAGGATCTTTCAGAAACTGCTGATAATCCGCTAAATCCTGACGGTTCAGACTGGAAAAAGCCTTGCCTTTCTCCAGCCAGCACCAGAGCAGCAGCCGTTCAGCTTCTTTTCTATAAGTACGAAAGGTCTGTGGCTGATTCTGGTATTCCACCAGCCAGGACTGAACTGCCTCAAGATCAGTACGTGCATCGATCTGACAGATCTGTGTGGCCGGAGGTCGATTCTCACCAAAACGACCATTCAGCTCATCCGGCAGTTCTGGTAGACGCTCAAGGGGAGCCAAGGGCAAAGCTGGCTGTTCATTGGCTTGAGTTAAATCTGGGTAACGGGGCATTTGAGGGGTCATCCTGAAAGCCTGGGTTTAAAGCATTTTATCTGTAATTCCTAGCTCTTGCCAGCATTCATGATAATTACGGTTATCATGAATATTATAGCCTTTTCATATTAATCTTTACGTTTTACGTAATACGTAATATTATCCATAAAACTACTCGAATAAATTGCGGCAACCCCCTACCCTCAAAATCGGAGTCAAACGCCATGGCCAGAAAAGGAGTCGAATACAAAGAGGTTGTTACCGTCATCCAAAATCTACAGCGTCAGGGTGACAATCCAACGGTACAGAGGATTCGTGAGCGACTGGGTACAGGCAGCTTCACTACTCTTAGTGAGCATCTGCGCACCTGGCGGGAAAATCAGCGTGACGCCAACACTGCTCTACAACAGGAGGCTCAGCATCTGCCCGAAGAGCTGATTGCAATGACTCAAAAACTTTGGGAATCAGCTTGTTTTCAAGCCGATGAAAAACTCAGTCAATATCAGCAGGAAGCAGATGAAGAAATTCGCAAAGCCTTGAAGGAAAAACATCAGGCTCTGGAGGCAGCCCAGCTCGCGGAAGAAAAAAACCAGCTGCTGGACCAGAAAAACAATCTGCTTTTACAGGAAGGCAAACAACAGGCCGCTCAAATCAGTCGCCTGGAAGAGCAGCTCAACCAGCGCGGCAAAGACCTGGAAACTGTAGCCCAGCAAACCCAGCAATTGGAAAAAGAGCTGGCAGCCAGCAAACAGTTATTGAGTCAACGCCAGGAAGAGCATCAGGAACAACTCAAAACCCTGGAAGAGCATCATCAGGCGAGCCTGCAACAAGAACAGGATCGCAATGAAGCCAATCAGCTGCGTTGGTTGCAGGAAGTGGATCTGGCCCGCCAGCAAACGAAATCACTTCAGGAGGATTACAACCGGGATCGGCAACAATGGCAGGCGCAGGAAAAGAAATTGAATAGCGAGCAACAGAGTCTGGAAAACACCAACCAGCAGCTGGTTCAGCGTCTGGAGAAAGAAACACTGGAGCACCACCAGCTTGAGCAACAATTGGAGAGGCTGCAGCAGGAAGCAAATCACCTGCGACAGGAAAAAGACACGACGAAAGAGGAGCTTCAGCATCTGCACAATGAGCAGCGTGGCTACTGGCAAAAACTGGAGGAGAAAAACAATCGGGTTCAGGGCCTGGAAGCCGAACTTCGGCAATTAAAGGAGAGGCACACCTCCCCTTTGATTCTCACCTAGTCACGAATCACCATAACTGACACCTCTGCCCTTTCCACGACCCGCGCCGCTGTGGAACCCAGAAAAAAGCGTTCTACAGCTTTAGGGCTGTGACTCGGGATCACAATCAAATCGGCATGAACCCGTTTGGCTTCCTTGAGAATCTGCTTATAGGGTTTGCCTTCAACAGCCCGGAGCTTGACCTCCAGGTTGTCGGGAATAAAAGGCTCAACCAGCTTGCGCAATTGACTGTAAACAGCCTCCAGTGCCTTATTCATGTCTTGCTGAGGGAAGTAACTGGCTACTATGGGAGAGCCAAAACCGGGCATGACGGTCAAAATATGCAGCTGGGACTGATTGGCAACAGCCAAGTCTACAGCGGCACGAATGGCTTTTCCTGTATCCTCACCTTCGCTGATATCCAGCGGTAGTAAAATCTGCTTGAACATTTTAAATACCCCCGGAGGAAGTAGCCGGATCATCAGGATGAATTCCTCCCTGACGACGAATACGACGTTTTTGTAACCAACCGATCCATCCCAATAATACAAGAGGTGGAATCAACATCCATTCCTTGGCCGGGCGCTCCCGCTCTACTTCAACACCGGTAATTTCCCAGCCAAAATCAATTCCCAGTGCCTGGGCAGGGGAATCCCAGGTAACCAGATCCACGACCACTTGCTGATCCACAATATTCAACATCAGGCCCGCGTTTTCCAGGCGGGTATTCCCATCCGCCTGCGGCCCCATAGGCAAAGCAACCACCTTGCTGACTTGATCGCCATCCAGGTTCTCACCATCCACCCAGATACGCAATTTTTGGTCGGCTGGAACCTTTTCCGCTGCCTGAACAATTTCCACCGCCGGAAGTCTGTCTATCGGAGGGTAAATCATGTCCCACCAAAAACCGGGGCGAAAAAGGGTAAAAGCAATGAGCAGCATGGCCAGAGTTTCCCATAGACGGTTGCGCGTCAGCCACCAGTGCTGTGTGGCTGCGGCAAACACCAGTATGGCCAGCGTTGCTCCCAAAACCACGGTGATAAAGTGAAATACATTATTGATATCCATCATCAGCAAATTGGTATTGAAAATAAACATGAAAGGCAAAATCGCTGTACGGATATCATAAGCAAAGCCCTGAACACCTGTTTTAATCGGGTCTGCTTTGGCAACAGCGGCAGCAGCATAAGCGGCAAGACCGACCGGTGGAGTGTCATCCGCAAGGATCCCAAAATAAAACACGAACAAATGCACCGCAATCAAGGGAACCAACAGCCCATTTTGGGCTCCCAGCTCAACAATAACAGGAGCCATCAAAGTGGAAACAACAATATAATTGGCTGTGGTCGGCAAGCCCATACCTAGCACGAGGCTGATAACAGCAGTAAAAACCAGAATCAGGATTAGACTGCCGCCGGAAATCAGTTCGACAAAGTCAGTCATCACCAGACCAATACCCGTCAGGGTCACGGTACCCACAACAATGCCGGCTGCTGCCGTGGCCACACCAATTCCAATCATATTCTGAGCACCCTTGATTAAACCCTGAATCAGGTCATCAAAGCCTTTTTGGATGGCGCTGGGATAACTGTCAGCAACCTTCTGTCCTCTTCGGCTGCGAAACCAGGTCTGCAAGGGGCGTTGCGTCACAACGATAAAAATCATGAAGAGGGTGGCCCAGAAGGCTGCCATACCCGGTGAGAAGCGCTCTACAGCCAGACACCAAACCAGTACCACAACAGGCAGTAAAAAATACAGGCCGGATTTAACGGTTGGTCCCACTTCAGGGAGCTCCATAATGGGGCTTTCAGGGTCATCCAGCTTCAGTTCGGGAAAACAACAGGCATAAGCCACCAAAGCAATATAAGCAACCAGGGTCAAAAGCAACACCACGGGCAAGGCCCAGTCGCCTAAAAGAACTTTTAGCCAGCCAATACCGTAATAAACCATCAGGGTCAAAATACAGAGGCCCAGAAAAACACCGGTAAAACGGGTCAGTGAATGCAGCAGTGTTGGTTTGTAACGTCGCGGAATACCCTGCATATTGGCCTTACAGGCCTCCAGGTGAACAATGTAGATCAGGGCGATATAAGAAATCAGAGCTGGCAGGATGGCATGTTTGATGACATCCAGATAAGGAATCCCAACATATTCCACCATCAGAAAAGCGGCAGCCCCCATGATGGGTGGAGTAAGCTGGCCATTGGTGGACGAAGCCACCTCCACTGCCCCAGCCTTGGTGGCGGGAAACCCCACCCTCTTCATTAAGGGGATGGTGAAAGTACCGGTGGTGACGACATTGGCAATGGAAGACCCGGAAATAATACCCGACATACCTGAAGCGACTACGGCAGCCTTGGCAGGGCCTCCACGCATATGCCCAAGCAGTGAGAAGGCCACCTTGATAAAATAATTGCCTGCCCCTGCCCTTTCTAGCAAGGCACCAAAAAGAACAAACAGGAAAACAAAACTGACTGAAACCCCAATAGCAACCCCAAACACCCCTTCACTGGTCAGCCATTGGTGCGAAAGTAGACGCTCCAGGCTGGCACCGCCATGTGAGATTACATCAGGAAAATAAGGGCCAAAATAGGTATAAGTCAGAAAAACCCCCGCCACGATCATCAGTGGAGGCCCCAGGGCTCTACGTGTGGCTTCCAACAACAGCAGCATTCCCATGCCGGCAAATATCAAATCGGTCGTGATGGGGATACCCGGGCGGGTCGCCAGAGCCTCATAAGCAAAAACCAGATAAAGTGCTGATGCAGCACCGCCAAAAGCAAAAAGCCAGTCGTGCCAGGGAATCCGGTTTTGTGGTGAGTTTTTAAAGGCAGGGTAAGCTAAAAATGCCAGAAAAATTGCAAAAGCCAAGTGCAATGGCCGTGCAAAAGAAGAACTGATGAGGGAAAAAGGTGAGGCATACCAGAGTTGAAACAGCGACCAGCAAAGGGCAACCAACAATATCAGTTTACCGGACCAGCCGGGTGGATTGCGGGAACCACTTTCTGCGGCCACCAAACGGGCGGCATCTTCAGTGGAAGAATTGTCAATACTGATGGACTTTTCGTTCTTGGTGGCTGCCATGCGATCTGTCCTCTACCCAATAAAAATGCCAGCTATACGTGTTGGATAGCCGGCATCTTTTAAAATGACTTCAAGTAAAAGTCAGTCAATCAACCCAGCTTCACGATAGTAGCGCGCAGCACCTGGGTGCAGGGGTGCAGAAAGACCCGCTGAAACCATATCCTCTTTTTTCAGACCGCTGAATGCAGGGTGCAGCCGAGTGAAGGTATCGAAGTTGTCAAAAACGGCCTTGACCAGCTGATAGACCTGCTCATCAGGTGTTTTCGAGGTGGTTACCAGAGTTGCAGCAACACCAAAAGTTTCTACATCATCAGGGTTGCCTGCATACTCGCCGCCAGGGATGGTTGCACGACGATAATAGGGGTACTTCTCCAGCATCCGGTCCACATAGTCACCACGAACATTGACCAAACGACTGTCACAGCTGCTGGTTGCTTCCTTGATGGCACCGCTGGGGTGACCAACCACATAAATCATGGCGTCAATTCGGTTGTCGCACAAAGCCGAAGACATTTCTGCAGCACGAAGGTCAGCGGCCTGGGAATAAATACCCATGTCCTGACCCCGCAATTCCTGCATTTGTTCGACTGTTGCACGCTGACCGGAGCCAGGATTACCAATGTTAACCCGTTTGCCTTCCAGGTCATCAAACTCTGTCGCCTTGGCATCAGCACGAGCCACTACGGTAAAAGCTTCGGGGTGAACCGAAAAAACAGCTCGCAGATCCTGATAGGCACCGGCTTCCTCAAACTGGGCCTCACCCCTGTAGGCATTATATTGCACATCGGATTGGGCGATGCCAAAATCCAGTTCACCGGCACGAATGGTGTTGACGTTATATGCAGATCCGCCGGTACTTTCTACCGAACAGCGGATACCGTGCTCACTGCGATTGCGGTTGACCAAGCGACAAATGGCACCACCGGTCGGGTAATACACCCCTGTCACACCGCCTGTGCCTATGGTGATAAAGCTTTCGTTGGCAACAGCGGAGGTGCTAAACGCACCCAGTCCCATTCCTGCAGTGACAGCCGCTGCTGCCAGTGTGATTTTCAACCTTGACATGCTTTTTCTCCCAAGCCGTTATTCTTCTGGTAGCCAGTCGACTACATTTGTAAATCTAGGCAGCTGTAGAGCTGCTGTCAAAGTTTGATGGCAATTTATTTGTAGTAGGCGTTTTCTTTGTCCGTGTGGTCGGTGACATCACGAATACCTTTAAGCTCGGGCAAGCGCTCCAGAAGTGTTTTCTCCACGCCATCTTTCAAGGTTAAATCCACTGCAGAACAACCCTGACAGCCACCACCAAACTGAAGTACAGCCACATTATCTTCAGTCAATTCAATCAGCTTGATTTCACCACCATGCGCAGCAAGGCCAGGGTTGATATCACTATAGAGAATGTAGTTGATCTGATCCCCCAGGGGACTGTCTTTACTGACCTTGGGCATTTTGGCATTGGGTGCCTTGATGGTCAGTTGACCGCCCATGCGATCAGGGTTGAAGTCCACCACGGCTTCGTCGAGAAAGGGCAGGCTGTTTTTTTCCAGAAACACCTTGATTTTATCCAGCTGCACCAGCTCATCATTGGCATCTTCTTCGCCAGGGCGACAATAAGCCAGACAGGTTTCCGCATAGGGCGTACCCGGTTGAGTGATAAACACTCGGACACCCATGTCAGGCACATCCTGCTTGCTGAGCAATTCAGCCAGATAGTTCTCTGCTGATTCGGTAATTTCCAGAGGTTTGCTTGGGGCTTCAACTTCGCTCATATACTTTTCATCCGCCTATTCAATCAAGTTCAATACCTGCATCTTAGTCAATGCAGGGCTGAAGAACAATACCCTAGTCTTTTGATAGGTCTTTTTGTCTAACCTCCAGCTCCTCTTTTTGCTAGAATGGCGCAAATTTTTCTGTCGGAGCTTGAAGCCTTGATGAACACCCCTGCCCTCACCCGTCTGGACAGTCTCCACAAAGCCCTGCAAGAACGCCTGGTCATCCTGGATGGCGGCATGGGCACCCTGATCCAGAACCAGCAGCTCAGCGAAGAAGAGTACCGGGGCGAGCGTTTTGCCGACTGGCATCAGGACGTCAAGGGCAACAATGACCTGCTCGTTCTAACCCAGCCGCAGCTGATTCGTGAATTGCATGGACAATACCTGGCAGCCGGTGCCGATATCATTGAAACCAACACCTTCAACTCCACCCGTTTGTCACAGGCTGATTATGACATGCAGGAGTTGACGGCAGAATTGAATGAAGCCGGTGCCCGGGTGGCTCGTGAAGCTGCGGATGCCTATTCGACACCAGACAAACCGCGCTATGTTGCTGGGGTGGTGGGTCCCACCAGCCGTACTGCTTCGATTTCCCCGGACGTGAATGACCCCGGCTACCGCAATATTACTTTTGATGGCCTGGTCGAAAACTATATTGAAGCCACCGAAGCCCTGATTCGCGGTGGTGCTGACCTGATTCTGCTGGAAACCATCTTTGATACCCTGAACGCCAAGGCAGCGGTTTTTGCTGTTCAGGAGGTTTTCTATCGTCAGGGTTATGAGCTGCCGATCATGATTTCCGGTACCATTACCGATGCCTCGGGGCGCACCCTGTCCGGCCAGACCACGGAAGCCTTCTGGAACAGCCTGCGTCATGCCAAACCCCTATCCATCGGCCTGAACTGTGCCCTGGGGGCCGAAGATCTGCGTCCCTATATCGAAGAGCTATCGCGCATTGCCGATACCCATGTTTCTGCCCACCCCAATGCCGGGTTGCCCAATGAGTTTGGCGAATACGACCAAAGCCCGGAAGAAATGGCGGCCATTCTGCGTGAGTTTGCCCAGTCCGGTTTGATGAATATCATCGGTGGCTGTTGTGGCTCCACCCCTGAGCATATTCGTGCCGTTGCTGAAGCAGTTGCTGATTGTGCGCCGCGTAAAATTCCCGAAATTCCCGAAATTCCCAAAGCCTGTCGTCTTTCCGGCCTGGAGCCGTTCAATATTCGCCCGGACTCCCTGTTTGTGAATGTTGGCGAAAGAACCAATGTCACCGGCTCTGCGCGTTTCAAGCGGCTCATTCTGGAAGAGGACTACACCACGGCTCTGGAAGTGGCTTTAGAGCAGGTGGAAAATGGTGCCCAGGTTATCGATATCAATATGGACGAAGGCATGCTGGATTCAGAAGGAGCCATGGTGCGCTTTCTGAACCTGATTGCCGGGGAGCCGGATATTTCCCGTGTACCCATCATGCTGGATTCATCCAAGTGGCCCATTTTGGAAGCCGGTCTTAAATGCGTTCAGGGCAAATCCATCGTCAACTCCATTTCCATGAAGGAGGGCGAAGCGGCATTCCGTGAGCAGGCCCGCCTCTGTATGCGCTATGGTGCGGCCATTATTGTTATGGCCTTTGATGAGGAAGGCCAGGCCGATACGTTTGAGCGCAAAGTTGAAATCTGTGAACGCGCTTATCGCCTGCTCGTGGATGAAATTGGCTTTCCTGCAGAAGATATTATTTTTGATCCCAACATCTTTGCTATTGCCACAGGCATTGAAGAACACAACAACTATGGCATGGATTTTATCCAGGCGACTGAATGGATTCATAACAACCTCCCTCACGCCATGATTTCCGGCGGGGTGTCCAACGTTTCCTTCTCCTTCCGCGGCAACAACCCGGTTCGTGAAGCCATCCACTCGGTCTTTCTCTACCATGCCATTAAAGCTGGCATGAGCATGGGGATCGTCAATGCCGGGCAGTTGGCCGTCTATGATGACCTGCCGACTGAATTGCGTGAAGCTGTAGAAGATGTCGTCCTCAACCGCCGCGATGATGGCACTGAGCAGCTATTGGATCTGGCCGAAAAATATCGGGGTGACGGCAAAACTGCTGAAAAGAAAGAAGACCTGGAATGGCGCAGCCTGCCCGTCAACAAAAGAATCGCGCACTCGCTGGTCAAAGGCATTACCGCCTTTATTGATGAAGATATCGAAGAAGCCCGCCAAGCTGCCAAGCGCCCTATTCATGTGATTGAAGGCCCACTGATGGATGGTATGAATATCGTCGGTGATCTCTTTGGGGAAGGCAAGATGTTCCTGCCCCAGGTCGTCAAGTCAGCCCGCGTTATGAAACAGGCGGTTGCCATCCTGATTCCCTACATTGAAGAGGAAAAAGCGGGCGAAGTGCAAACCAAGGGCAAAATCCTCATGGCTACGGTTAAAGGGGATGTTCATGATATTGGTAAAAACATCGTGGGGGTCGTGCTTCAGTGTAACAACTATGAGGTGATTGATCTGGGTGTCATGGTGCCAGCCGATAAAATCCTTAAGGTCGCCCGTGAAGAAAAAGTGGACATTATCGGCCTTTCCGGCTTAATCACTCCGTCACTGGATGAAATGGTCCAGGTGGCCAGGGAAATGCAGCGTCAGGGCTTTGAGATTCCCTTGATGATCGGGGGTGCGACTACCTCCAAGGCGCATACTGCGGTGAAAATTGACCCGCAATATGATGAAGCTGTGGTTTATGTCAGTGATGCATCCCGCGCTGTCGGCGTTGCCAGTAATCTGCTATCCCAAGACTTGAAGCCTGCATTTATGGCTAAGACCAGGGAAGATTATGATGCCGTGCGTGAACGCCAGAGTAAACGCAAAACCAAGGCCGCCACCTATGATTATGCCCAGGCTGTTGCGCACAAACTGGCTATTGATTTTCAGGCTGAGCCGCCCATCAAACCTAAAATGCCGGGCATTCAAGCCTTTGATGATTATCCACTGGAAGAGTTGATCGAGCGCATCGACTGGACGCCTTTTTTCATCAGCTGGAATCTGGTGGGCAAGTATCCCGCTATTTTTGAAGACAAGGTGGTTGGTGAAGAAGCCAAAAAACTCTTTGCTGATGCCCAGGAAATGCTGCAGGAGCTGGTAGCCGGCAAAAAACTCAAGGCCCGCGGTGTAATTGGCCTCTGGCCAGCCAACTCAGTTGATGATGATGCCATTGAAGTCTATGCCGATGAAAACCGCAGCAAGGTCATCAAACGCCTGACCCATCTGCGACAACAAACCCCGGACAAAAATGGCCACTGCAAATCTCTGGCTGATTTTGTTGCCCCCAAGAAATCAGGTACTCCTGATTGGATCGGCGGTTTTGCTGTCACTGCGGGGATCGGCGCAGAAGAACTGGCTAAAGAGTATGAAGCTCAAAATGACGACTACCGGGCCATTATGGTTAAAGCCCTGGCTGATCGTATGGCCGAAGCTTTTGCCGAGCGCCTGCATGAGCGGGTTCGCAAGGAGTTCTGGGGTTATGCCGCAGATGAACAACTGGACAACACCCAGCTGATCAAGGAGGCTTACCAGGGCATCCGCCCTGCTCCAGGCTACCCTTCCTGTCCGGATCATACTGAAAAAGAAGCTTTGTTTGATCTCTTGCAGGCTCCTGAAAACACCAGCCTGGAGTTGACCGAAAGCTACGCCATGTACCCGACTGCAGCAGTGTCCGGCTGGTATTTTTCCCATCCGCAAAGTAAGTACTTCAACCTGGGCAAGATTACCCGTGACCAGGTCGAAGCTGCCGCGGCAAGCAAGGAAATGCCAGTCAAGGAGCTGGAACGCTGGCTGATGCCGGTCCTGGGCTATGATCCGGATCGCTAGGCTGCCTCTATGCTAAAAGTTGGCCGCACCCGCAAGATATTGACTCTGGCACTGCCTATTATGGGTGGAATGTTAAGCCAGAGTCTTTTGAATCTTGTGGATGCTGCACTGGTTGGAAGTCTCGGGGAAACGGTTCTGGCCGGTGTGGGTGTAGGGGGCTATGCCATCTTCATGCTCACCGCCCTGATTATGGGCCTATCTTCCGGTGTCCAGTCCCAGGTGGCCCGCCGACATGGTGCCCGCCTTTACTCAACCCGTGCTCTACCGCTTAATGCGGCCATTCTTCTGGCCCTGCTGGTCACCCTACCCTTGAGTTGGCTGGCCTGGCACTTTTCTTTACAAATTGTGGGTTTGATCAATCAGGAGACAGCGGTTCAACAGACTGCTTCCGAATATTTCAGTTGGCGCAGCCTGGCTTTACTGCCTGTTGCCTTGACTCTATGTTTTCGGGGCTATTGGCATGGCATCCATCAGCCGGGCATTTATCTGAGAATTATTCTTTTCACTCATTCCCTGAATATCCTTCTCAGCATCTGGTTGATTCATGGTGGCCTGGGTGTTCCTGCACTGGGTGCTGTTGGTGCGGCTCTGGGAACCAGTATTTCAGTGACCCTGGGAGCCCTGGTCTGGGGCTGGTTGACCTGGAAACGAGCCTGCCCCAGCGGATTTATTTTTCAATCAGCTTCGCCCAGCCTGCTCTGGCACACTCTACGTCTGGCAGCCCCCAATTCTCTGCAGCAATTTCTTTTTGCTGTCAGCTATGCGGTTCTTTTCTGGTTTCTGGGGCAAATCAATACCTCCAGCGTTGCTGTAGGCCATGTTTTGGTGCATCTCTCCCTACTGCTGATCCTCCCTGGAGTTGGGCTGGGTATGGCAGCCATGACGCTGGTTGGCTCCAGTCTTGGTGAAGAGGATGATGTAGAAGCACATCGTTGGGGCTGGGAGGTAGTACGCCTGGCTTCCGTGCTGCTGGCTTTCCTGGGCTTACCAATGCTGATTTTTCCAGAAGCCATTCTGGGTATTTTTCTCTACGAAGCACATTTGATTGAACTGGGACGCATTCCATTAATGCTGACTGGCATCATGATTACTCTTGATGCTGCAGCCATCGTGTTCAACCAAGCCTTGCAGGGTGCAGGTGCTCAACGCCTGGTGATGCAGATCAGTCTATCCATGCAGTGGCTGGTTTTTTTACCGGCAGCCTGGCTGGTAGGAGTTCACTGGGAGGCAGGGCTGCTGGGCATCTGGTATGCCCAGCTTGGGTTTCGTATTTTGAATTCCAGCGTCTTTGCCTGGGTTTGGCAGCAGAGACGCTGGCAGAAACTGAAAGTCTGAATTGAACTATTGCGCTTGGTGATGCTGCGTTTTAGCGGTAGGTGGGAACTTGTTGAATACCCTGGAAAACTTCGCGCTCTTCAGTAATATCCCTTTCCATCAGCAGAATTTCCACACGACGATTCTTTTTCCTACCTTCCGGAGTGGCATTGGTGGTTATCGGACGAGCATCACCATTTCCCACCACATAGAGATATTCTTCATTCATATCGCTCATCCAGGTCAGCTCATGGGCTACAGACGTTGCCCGGGCAGCAGAGAGCTCCCAGTTGGAGCGATAGCGATCCGTATTAATCGGAACATTGTCGGTATGACCACCCACAACCACATACATTTCATACTCGGAAATGAGGTCACCCACACGCTGAATAATGGGCACCATCTGAGGTTCCAGCCAATCACTGGCCGAACCAAAAGCGGCATCATCAGGAAAACGGATAATGATATGATCTTCATCCTGCTCCACGATCATCAAACCCTTCTCAATTTCATCAGTGAAATTAGTTTCCAGACGATTACCTATGGCATCCAGCTGGTCTTCAGACCCTGTTTCTTCAGTGGTGGGAGGTTCCGGTTTGATGGGAGCAATGATGTTCTCTGTACGCGGTGGGTTGTCGACTGGAATCAGGTTGAGAGGGTTCATCATCTGAAAGCCGAATGAATCCTGCAGAGCCATGGAAATCGCCCGATAACGCTCCTGCTCCATGGTCGAAAATGACAGAATCAAAACAAAGAACACCAGCAAGAGCGTCATCATATCCGCAAAGGTCACCATCCACTTGGGAACCGGGGCGTCCTCGACCTTCTTCTTTTTTGGCTTACCGTTGCCCTCATTCATCATGGCTGGCTTCTTCCCATATTCTACTCAACTTCTTCATTCATATTAACCGCCCCACGCTGGTATTCAGGCAGGTAGGTTTCCAGCAGTTCATCCAGAACCTGAGGATTCATGCCATTATAGATACCCATCACTGAATCGATAATCAGCGACATATTATTGCTCAATTCTTCGCCCTTGAGTGCCAGCTTATCGGCAATAGGCAGGAAAATCAGCTGAGCCAACAAAGAGCCGTAAAAAGTGGTCAGCAGAGCAATGGCCATGCCCGGCCCCAGTGCAGTAGGATCATCCAGGTTATTCAACATCGCCACCAAGCCTACCAAGGTACCCAACATGCCAAAGGCTGGAGCCAAATCGCCAAAAGAGCGGAATACTTTCTCACCAATGGACTTGCGATCAATGGTCAGCAGCATTTCCTTTTGCAGTACTTCCTGAATGAACTCCGGTGCACTGCCATCCACACACATCTGCACCCCTTTCTGGAAAAAAGGGTTATCGATCGGTTCATCTTCCAGGCCGAGAAGGCCATTACGGCGGGCAATACGGGAAAGGCGGTTGGCCAGGGCAATGATTTCACGTGGGTTATCATTGCGTTCAAAAAAGGCGGTGATAAAGCCTTCCTTGATCCCCACCAAGTAACTCTGAACACGAAACTTGATCAAGGCTGCTGAGAAGGTTCCACCCATGACCAGGAGAATACCCGGCAGGTTAAAGAAAAGGCCCAAGTCTGCACTTGTTATGATGGCCAGTACAATCAGGGTCATACCCAAAACCAAGCCAAGCAATGTAGCAAGATCCATATTGCGATCCTTATAAATACAGCATTAATCTGAAGGTTGATGTACCGATTGGACAGGCACAGACCCCAGTATGATAGCAGCCTTGAGGCTTTTGCACAGCCTTGAAGCCCAAGCTTTTGTTGTGCAACTTACCTAGAGCACAGCAAAAAAGCAACAAACGCCATGTTTTTGTAATCTGAGTTAACTAGCATCGGCCAGAGTTACAATTTTTTAAGCTGCATTTTGCCGATCTCAGGTTTTTAAGGTAAAGTTCAGACTGTATAAGCAAAAACTGATGAAAAGGAGAAACAAAATGCTTAAGAAGTTAGCGATGGTTGCCGCCGCAGGAATTCTGGTCGCCAGCCCTGTTCTGGCCCACAGCAACCCCTTCAAGGCTGAAGATGCAGTGGAATACCGCCAGGCCCTTTACCAGGTTATCAGCGCCCAGGCTGGCGTCATGGGAGCCATGGTAAAAGGTGATATCGATTTTGATGGAGAAGAAATCAATAAGCGCGCCAAAACACTAGGCCAGGTAGCAAGCCTTTTGTCAGAAACCTACTTTCCTGCCACTCGTGGTGTGGAGGCCAGCAATATGAAAGATGTGGCCTGGGAAGAAATGGAAAGCTTTCAGGAAAAAGGCAAAAAATTCGGCCAAGCCCTAGAGGAACTGATTCAGGCTTCTGCTTCTGCGGATTTTGATCGTAATCAGGCCAAGTCCACTGTAGGCGCCCTGGGGAAAAGCTGCAAAAGCTGCCACGATGATTACCGTAACAAATAAATTTCTTAAAATAATCCATGATTTTCAAAGAGGCCATCACGGCCTCTTTTTTTGGCTGAAGGGTGGTTTATAACGCGTAAAAAACCACCCCAACAGGCAAGATCGCCAAAATAACGGCAAAAACAAATTTTGCCCAGGGAAAGACAAGAGGTTCAGCCTGAAAGTCACAAGCCTGGCTGTTCAAGTGCTTTTTACCCGTCAACATGGCTTTGGCCAGCTTTTCACCCTTTAACCTGTGAATAAATATGGCCAGCAGGTGCAGGGCAATCAAGCCCAGAAGTATTTTGAAAACTCGCGGATGCCAGTGAGTCATCCAATCTGAAACAACTCCAGGTACCCTGTCATAAAGAGGGCCGGGAAAAATAAAATCATCAATAAAGAGTCCGGTCATCAACTGCAGGCCCAAAGCCAGCAACAAAACCAGAACCATCAAGCCTCCCAAAGGGTTATGACTGAGATACAATGGCTTTTTCCCGGTAAAAAAATGTTTTGTGTAAGCCTGCAGGGTACGCGGCCCGTATACAAAGTGTCCAAAACGGGCATAAGGAGTACCAATCACGCCCCAGATCAGGCGATGAAGAAGCAGAAACATCAAAAGTTGTGCAAAAAGCATATGTATTTCTGTATCCAGACGGGTATACCAGAGCGCAAAAATAACCAGCGGCAAGGACCAATGAAATACTCTTATCGACCAGTCCCAGACTTTGATATTCTGAACATCCTGTTGATTTTTCATAAATAAGCTTCCCCTAATTCAATTAAAGTTGCTCACTTTACACCAAGAGGAATATAAGATGAACCGCGACCTGGCCGCCATGCGCCGTAACTATGCCAAAGACCCACTCAGTGAAAAGAAAGCGGGCGACTGTCCTTTTCAACTGTTCAATCAATGGCTGGCTGACGCCATGGAAAGTGAAACCCTGGACCCCAATGCCATGACCCTGGCTACGGTCGACGACCAAGGGCAACCCAAGGCACGCACCCTGTTACTGAAAGGTTTTTCCAAGGAAAAGGGCTGGGTTTTTTACACGAACTACGAGAGCGACAAAGGCAAAGAGTTGGCTGAAAACCCGCAATGTAGTTTGCTGTTCTGGTGGGAAAATCTGGAACGCCAAGTGAGAATTGAAGGCCGGGTGCAAAAGCTGCCGGAAAAGGATTCTGATGCTTATTATGCCAGCCGGCCACGTGACAGCCAGATTGGTGCCTGGGTTTCCGAGCAAAGCCAGATCATCACCAGCCGTGATCTTCTGGAAGAGCGGCTGGCTGTCCTGGAAGAACAGTATGCGGGCATAGACACTCTGCCTCGCCCTCCTCACTGGGGCGGCTATCAGCTATTGCCAACTTCTGTCGAGTTCTGGCAGGGCCAGCCCAGCCGCTTGCATGACCGTCTGCGTTTCCGTCTGGAAAACGATCTCTGGATCAAAGAAAGGCTTGCTCCCTGACACTGGAAGAACCCCTAAAAAACAGGGTTCTGGAGCCTGTGGCGTTGCCAGTCACTGGTGGGCTCATTCAAAGGAAGAACAGCGTCAATGACCTGTTCTTCCAGATTATAGCTGCACTTGAACCCCAGATGCTTCATCAACCCACGCATGGGGTGATTTTCCACCATGATTTTTCCAACCATTTCCAGGGTTCCCACACTTTTGCTGTAACTGATCAGTTTGTTCATTAATAGAGAACCCAGTCCCAAACCCTGCAAGTCATCACGGATAATCACTGAAAATTCAGTGCGCACATTATCGGGGTCTGTCCAGACACGGGATACACCCAGAATTTCCTTGCTGCCATCTTCCAGCGTCTGCTCGGCAATAAAGGCCATCTGCCGATCATAGTTGATCTGGGTCAGAAGGGATAAATCACGCTTGCTCAAGTCTGCTTTGTTGTGGAAATAACGAAAGCGAATGCTTTCCTCTGAGAGACGACTGTGAAAGCGCAGGAGAGCCACTGCATCCTCTCCCCGAATAGGGCGCACCTCCACTTCCCGGCCATCCTTGAGGTCAACCACTTTTCTGAGGTCTTCAGGATAAGGCATGATGGCATGGTAAGCAGGTTCGGCAAGATCACACTGAACATCAATGGCCAGCAACTCTTCGCGGTTCAGCAACAGTGGATTAATCTCCAGGCCCTTGATCAGGGGTAACTCAGAACAGAGTTGCGAGAGTTTGACCAGCAACTGACAGATCCGATCCAGATCTTCATCGGCATGGTTGCTGTGCTCCTGAATCAGGCGACCCGCATGACTGCGAGCAACCAGGTCTTTTGCCAGCGTCATGTTTAAAGGCGGCAAAGCCAGTTGGCGATCAAAAAGAATATTGACTTTATAACCACCGATACCAAAAAGAATGATGGGACCAAAAACAGGATCCCGGGTCACCCCCAGGTTCAACTGCATGGAATGCTTGCCACGCTGCATCGATTGCAGGACAAAAGAATAAAAAGGACTGTCGGGAAACTTCTCCTGACGTTTGGCCTGAAGCTTTCTGGCACCGGCTTCCACATCTTCAGGTGTTTCCAGATCCTGCAAAAGACCTGCCGACAGCTTGTGAGGGTGCTTGCGGTACACAAAAGGAAATGAATTATTGGCATGATTGATTTTCAAGGCTTTGCTGCCAGGCAGGAGTTCAGCCATTTCAGCGGCTTGCTCGGGGGTTTGCGGATAGAAAGTCTTAGCCAGCTCAATGCCGTAAGCCTGCAAAAGTTCTCGGGTTTCCCAGTGACTGAGATGATCCCTGCCCTGCTCAGCCACTTGCCCCACCAGTTCTTTAGCCCTTTGCCGTGCATCACGGGCTGTTTCAAAAGCCAGGCTGGGCGGTGTTTCCTGCAGGAGGCGCTGGTTGCGCTGGTAATTCACCAGATGCATGAAAGCCTGTACCGCTTTTTCCGGAGACAAATAGGTGGGAATACCTGCCAGATTAAACTCATGACGGGCCGGGAAAGCATGATCCAGCCCCATCCAACTGGTCAGCAGGTTGCGCTTGTAAGTCTTGCGATTGGCAATCACAGCCATGGCTGTGGTTTCACTGGGTGCAAGACGCGTTGGTGCATGGACCACCAATACTGCATCAACATTGGGATCAGCAGAGACCAGTTGGATGGCTTCAACAAAATGCTGAGGGGTTGCCCCACCGCCAATATCCAAAGGATTGATGCGATGCTCGTCACTAGGCAGCCATTCACGGAGCTTTTCGCGAGTGGCTTCGGAAAGTGGAGCCAATTGCCCGCCCTGGTGGATCAAGCGATCCACCGCCAGCATACTCGGACCCAGACCATTACTAATGATGGCCAGACGATCGCCTCGGACCGGGCGCATCCGGGTCAGGGTTTCCAACGCATCAAACAATTCTTCACTATTATCGACTCTCACCATGCCGGCCCGCGAAAAAGCGGCATTGTAAACAGGATCACGATTGGGTAGCCCAGGCGTCAGAAGCAGGGGATCACCTTGAGCTTCCGGGGTTCTCCCCGACTTGATTGCCAAAACCAGTTTATTGCGTGAAGCTTCACGCACTGCAGTCATGAAGTGGCGGGAATCGGGGATATGCTCCAGGTGCAGCAGAATGGCTTGGGCACTGGAGAAACGATTGATAAAATCAATTACATCAGCCAGGCGCACGTCCACACTGTCGCCCAAAGTAATCAGGTGGGAAAAACCAATTCCCCGGCCATTGGCCCAGTCAATGATGGCGTTACCCAGCATTCCCGACTGCCCGATATAGGCAACCTTGCCAGCCTTGATATTCTGGGGAGCATAACTGGCATTGAGTTTGCGGCCCGGCACCAGTATACCCATGCACTCAGGCCCCATGACCCGGATTCCGGAAGCCTGCGCAGCTTCCAAAAGCTTTTGTTTATAGTTGGTTTGTCGATGTCCCTGATTGGAAGTTAATATCAGGGCAGCTTTAACCCCAAAATGACCCAGCTCTTCAACCACACCCGGTGCTGCTGCCGCTGGCGTACAGACAACGGCCAGGTCAGGCACTTCAGGAAGCTTCTGTATCGAGTGATAAACATCGCAACCATGAACCTGAGCGTATTTTTTGGGATTAACCACCCAGACCTTGCCGGGAAACTCGGCATCTTTCAGGTTGGCCACCACCTGACCACCCAGGCTGAAGTTTTTTTCCGAAGCACCTATGACAGCCAGGCTCTCAGGCTCAAAAAAATACTTCAAAAAGCGTGTGCTCATTCCCTACTCCTCACAAAAATCCAACCAACAGGCAGTGGCTTGCAATTATTTCGACGTTTGCCCAGTATCCATGAAACAGCAACAAGTTTAAACTGGGTCAAAAAAAGGACGGGCCTTATATGATCACTTCGTTTATTACCCATCAGGACTGTGCCCTTCATGACATGGGGCCCTGGCATCCTGAAAATCCACTACGAATCAATGCCATAGTAGATCAGTTGATGCTGAGTGGCCTGATGAATCAATTGATTCAGTATAAAGCACGGCCGGTCACGGATGAACAGCTGCATCGTGCCCATCCCAAAGCACACGTACGCTCCCTGGAGTTGAGCCTGCCGGAAAAAGGCTTCACTGCCCTTGAAGAAGAAACCCTGCTGGCCCCCCGATCCCTGGAAGCCGCTTCTCTGGCAGCCGGGGCTGTTATTCGTGGTGTCGATCAGATTTTTAAGAACCAGGCAGACAATGTCTTTTGTGCCGTTCGACCACCCGGTCACCATGCTGAAAAAGTCGAGAGTATGGGTTTTTGTTTTTACAACAATGCAGCCATTGGGGCTTTACATGCTTTAGAGCAATATGGCCTGGATCGGGTGGCTATTGTGGATTTTGATGTTCATCACGGTAACGGTACAGTAGACATGTTCCGTAACGATCCGCGTGTTCTGGTCTGCTCCAGTTTCCAGCATCCCTTCTATCCTTGGCGCTATGCCGACTACCAGGGCGATAACATCATCAATACGCCCCTGGAAGCCCACACAGGCAGCTCCGGCTTTCGCAAAGCCATTGAAAGCAACTGGATTCCGGCCATACAAAAATTCAAGCCGCAGCTGATCATTATTTCAGCAGGTTTTGATGCCCACAGGGAAGATCCCATGGGTGAGCTGAACCTGGAAGATGATGATTACTACTGGGTTACCAGCCTGCTGATGGATCTGGCCAGAACCTATACTCAGGGCCATCTCGTCTCGGTTCTGGAAGGCGGTTATGATCTTAGTGCACTGGCCCGTTCTGTGCATCGTCATATCGAAGCCCTACAGGGCATTTAATCATGGCTTCTTACTTTTGCAACGCTCTGTCCTGAGGTATAGTGGCTGTTCAATTCAGTCAAAATCAGGCAAGTGAATCCAAGCAGGAGTAAAGCGGTGATCCCGGCACCACTCAAGGACAAGCTCAACAATTGCAAGACTTTGCCATCACTTCCTGCAGTGGTTGTCAAAGTCATTGAGCTTGCTCGTCAACCCAATTCGGGTAGTCGCGAACTGGCAGAGCTCTTGTCCCAGGATCCCTCTCTGAGTGCCAAGATCCTGGCTGCAGCCAACTCGGCCTTTTACGGTGGCCAGGAGCTCAAGGGATTGCAACAAGCAATCAACCGCATCGGTATGGAAGGTGCTCTGTCCTTGTCGCTCAGCTTTGGCCTGGCAATGAACAAGAATATTGCCAGCAATGGCATGGATCTGGATTATTTCTGGAAACGCTCTTTAATCAGTGGTCTGGCCGTACGCGAACTGCATAAAATCACAGAACTTAAATTTGATGTTGAGAGCGTATACCTGGCTGCCGTGCTGCAGGATATCGGTATGCTTGCTCTGAATGAGCTGGATCCGGACATCTACGGTGTCATTTTTCACAGTGCACGTTCCCATCGCCAACTGACCTCTTTTGAAGAACGTGAATACGCCAGCAATCATGCGGTAATAGGCGCCTGGCTGGGTAAAAGTTGGGGATTACCCGACAAGTACACGGACCTTCTCTTTGCCAGCCATCAGTTACCCAAGGAAATTCCTGCCGAAAATATCAATCTTAGGGTTCTGGCACTTTCCGGGCTTTTGGCGGATCCCTGGCTTTCCAGCAATAAAGAAATGTCCATGACTCTGGCTTTTCAGGCCGGTCAAGACTATTTGAACCTGGATGAACACCGCTTTTCCCATCTACTGCTGCGCCTTCAGGATCAGTTGCCCAATATTGCCAAGCTTTTTGATATCAAGGCCCCCAACAATATTGATACCTTTAACCTCCTTCAGGACGCCAAACACCTGCTGGTGGAACGTAATCTGCGCATGATGCAGAAAATGGCTCAGCAACAGAATGAAATCGAACAGTTGAAAAGAAGCTCTGCACGCCTTCAGGAACAGTTGAAGCGCGATCCTCTGACAGGTATTTACAATCGTCAGTACACTGAGCAAGAGCTGCACAGCTACTTCCAAACAATTGCGCATTCTGCTTCCACCCTGGCCGTTGTGTTTATTGACCTGGATTATTTTAAAACGTTGAATGACCAGCATGGACACTCGGTAGGCGACGCCGCCCTTAAGGCTTTTGCTTCAGCTTTGGAGCAGGAACTGGGCAGTGACTGTATAGCAGGCCGCTATGGTGGCGAGGAGTTTGTTGCCTTGATGCCTGGTCATACTCAGGAGTCCGCTCTGGAGTTTGCCCGCAGACTTCAGGAATACCTGGCCTCTACCCCCTTGCTCAGTCACAACAAGGAAGATATTTATATTTCTGCTTCAATGGGGATTGCCGTTCACGCACCTTATACTAAAAACAGTGAACAGCTGTTCAGTGATCCCGATGCGCTCTTGGATGCTGCTGACAAAGCCATGTACAGTGCCAAACGCACGGGCCGCAACCAAATCCTGCTGTTTAGCAGTGAGGGCAGGCACACCAGCCTGGAAGACTAAAAAGCTTGTTGAAGCTGCAAAAAAAAGCCACCGCAAGGGTGGCTTTTGTGTTACCGGACAAAGCACTCAGGCTTCATCAGCAGGAGCGTAGGAGCCATCTTCACGATGCACTTCTGTACCGGTAATCGCCGGATAGAAGACACAAGCAAGAGTCATGGTTTTACTGGCACGCAACAAGTGCTGGTCATGCTTGTCCAGAACATAAACATCACCAGGCTTGATCGGCCAGATTTTGCCATCAGCCACTGTTTCCACTTCGCCTTCACCTTCAATACAGTAAACTGTTTCCAGGTGGTGCTTGTAATGAATCGGAGTCTCAGTACCCTCATAAATACGGGTAATGTGAAACGAGTGGTTCATCTTGTCGTCAGCCAGCACCAGGCGCGTGCTATCCCAGTTGCCATTCTCGGCTTTGACAAAACGCTCGGTTTTACGAGCTTCGTCCAGATTGCGTACGATCATCAGATGGCTCCTTAAGCTTGATTGGCCAGTTCTTCTTTCAGGACCTTCTCCAGAATATCCAGACCCTTGTTGAGTTCATCATCAGTAATCAGCAAGGAGCACAGACATTTTACAACCTGGCCTGAATGGCCACAGGTTTCAATAATCAGGCCATTGGCGAAACAGCCAGCCACGATGCGGTCGGCCAAATCGCCATCAACCACATCCAGACCCCGCATCAAACCACGGCCACGCTCTTCTGAGTCCTTGATGCCAGCATCCTGGCAAAGACGAGCCATTTGCTTGAAACGATGCTCGACGACTTTACCCTTACGCTGAACATCCTTGGCCAGATCATCATTAGTCCAGTATTCACGCATAGCAGCGGTTGAGGTAATGAAAGCCATATTGTTACCACGGAAGGTACCGTTGTACTCACCCGGCTTCCACTGGTCCAGATCACGACGCATAAAGACAGCCGCAAAAGGCAAACCATAACCAGAAAGTGACTTGGAGGTGGTCACGATATCGGGTTTCAAACCTGCTTCTTCAAAGCTGAAGTAGCTGCCGGTACGACCACAGCCAGACTGGATATCATCCACAATCAGCAAAATATCATGTTTTTTACAGATGGCTTCAATGCCTTTCAACCATTTGGTGGAAGCAACATTGATCCCGCCTTCACCCTGAACCGTTTCCAGGAGAATGGCAGCAGGATAATCAACACCGCTGGAACTGTCGGTCAGGGTTTTTTCCAGAAACTCCAGGCTGGAAGAGTCACCGGCCATATAGCCGCAGTAAGGCATGAAGGAAACGCCTTGAGTCGGCACTGCTGCAGCGTGACGGAATTTGCTGTTAGCTGTGGTTGCCAGAGCACCCAGAGTCACACCATGAAAGGCATTGGTGAAAGAAACAACATTGGTGCGTCCGGTCACATTACGCACAATACGCAAAGCTGCTTCAATGGCATTAGTACCTGTGGGACCACAGAACTGAACTTTATAGTCCAGACCACGTGGTTTGAAAATCACTTCTTCCAGGGTTTCCAGGAAATCGCGCTTGGCTGTTGTCCACATATCCAGCCCGTGGGTAATACCATCGTCCGTGATGTAATCAACCAGTGCTTTTTTCAGCTTGGGGTTGTTGTGACCATAGTTTAGCGTACCGGCACCAGCCAGAAAATCGATGTATTCGCGATCCTGCTCGTCATACAGTTTAGCGCCACGGGCGCGATTGAAAACTGTTGGAAAAGAGCGGCTATAAGTCCGCACTTCCGATTCCATACGTTCCAGTGATTCTGAATTCACTTGGTTATTACTCATGATAGGTCACCTGTCGGTTTGAAGATAAAAAGAAAGAATTAGCCGGCAGTAAAAGGGCCGATTTGAACCAGCATTTCCGGTTCATGATCACCACCCAACTGTTCGGCAGTAAACATCACCTGATTATTCAGCTCAGCTTTACGATCACGCGCAAAGGCGCGGAAAAGGCCCCAGGAAGCCTGGTTATCGGGAGTAATGGTTGTTTCCAGATAGCGAACCTCTTTACAGGCATCACTGGCCAGAACAGCATCCATCAGCTTGCGGGCCATACCCTGACCGCGCAACTCATCCCCTACTGCAACCTGCCAGAGAAAAAAAGTATCGGGTGATCCGGGTTTGATATAGCCGGATAAAAAGCCGTTAACTTTGCCATCCAGCTCAGCAACCACACAAGTCTCAGCAAAGTGCGTGGATTGCAGCAGGTAGAGGTAAGCAGAGTTTAGATCCAAAGGGGGGCAGCTCTTGATAAGCTGGTAAATCGGGAAGCCATCATCAACGACGGGTTTACGAATAATGGGAGTTTTAGTATCCATTGAGTTATGGGTCTCTGTCCAAGATGGCGCTTATCTTACCAGAAAAGCACCAAAAATCAAATTTACGATTATGGAAAACTGCCAGAATCATAATTTTAAATTATGGTAAAGACAGTTTTCCGCTCTCTCCGATCAAGTACGTGTAACGCTGCGCAGAGTCACCAGCTCTTCAGCTGAAGTCGGGTGAATACCAAGGGTGGCATCAAAATCAGCTTTGGTTAAACCGGCTTTTACGGCAATACCTATGCCCTGCACCAGTTCTCCGGCATCCGGGCCAACCACGTGACAACCCACAACCTTATCGCTGGCAGCATCCACAACCAGCTTCATCAAGCAGCGTGAAGGGTTGCCTGCCAGGGTGTTGCGCATGGGTTTGAAACTGGTCGTGTAAACACGAATTTCTTTATAGGCGTTTCTGGCTTCTTCCTCAGTCAGCCCTACAGTGCCAATATTCGGGTGACAGAAAACGGCAGTTGCAATATTAGAATAGTCCATAACCCGGCTTTCTTCGCCACTATAGAGGTTATGCACCAGAACCATGGCTTCGGCCAGAGCGACAGGCGTCAGTTGCGGGCCACCCGTAACATCACCCAGAGCATAAATGCTGGGTATCCGAGTACGGAAGTGCTCATCGACACTGATTTCACCCAGGCTATTGGATTCAAGGCCTACATTTTCCAACCCCAGATTATCGACATTACCGCGACGACCAGTAGCACAAAGCACGGCATCCACTTCCAGACTGGTACCATCACTCAGGGTTACCAGCAGGGCTCCCTGATGCTTGTCAATTTTCAGAATCTCCTGCCCCAGCTGGAAGTTAACGCCATGCTGCTGCATTTCTTCCTGCACAAAGCCACGGACTTCTTCATCAAAGCCACGCAGAATTTTATCACCCCGGTAAACCTGGGTTGTTTCAGCACCCAGACCATTAAAGATCGATGCAAATTCAGTGGCAATATACCCGCCGCCATAAACCAGAAAACGTGCAGGAAACTCGGGGAGGTTGAACACTTCATTGGAAGACAGGCACAACTCCGAGCCAGGGAAGTCAGGAATATAGGGCCAGGAACCGGTGGCAATCAACAAGCGCTCTGCAGAATAGACCTGTTCGCCGACCTGGACTTCATGTGCTGAAACAATAACACCCCGACCTTCAATACGCTGTACACCACTGCCTTCTAGCAAACGGTTATAGACACCATTGAGACGCAAAATCTCTTTGCGCTGGTTATCCCTCAGGGTAGGCCAGTGAAATTCGGGCTGGGCGACCGTCCATCCATAACCGGCGGCATCCTTGAAATCTTCGGCAAAGTGCGAGGCATAGGAATAAAGCTTTTTGGGTACACAGCCCACATTAACGCAGGTGCCCCCCCAGTAACGGTCTTCAATAATAGCAACCTTGATGCCCTGCCCGGCAGCTGTGCGCGCAGCACGAACACCACCTGAACCAGCACCGATCACCAGCAGGTCAAAATCATAATTGGGCATTTAATTTAGTCTCTTGGTTCTTGGTTAATGACGATCCGAATTCTCAACAGTCTATTATCGGTAACGGAAGGTATTGTGACAACGTCGACAGTTTTTGGCTGTTTGATCTATTTGCTGACCTGCAGCAGACATCTGCCCCTGCTCCAACAGGTCATTGATTTCTTCTAGATTATCAATCAATTCATTCATCAGATAATTATAACGCTCTTTTTGCTCCCAGATTTCCGGGCGTGCCCGGCTTTGCCTGAAAACCTCTCTGGGCGAAACTTCTTCAAAAAGCCCCGGGAGGCGATAAGCGTAGTGGATCAGATCCTCGGAATAAGCCATGACCTCTTCAGGATCCTCACTGCGCAGATTAACAACCTTGAAGCGCAATGCCTTGAAAATACGCTCCATCTCGTCAAAAGTTTTAATCCGAAGATCGACATCCCCAGACAAAGAGCCAGCCTGAACAGGCAAAAAGGAAAGAGCCAGAATCAGAATCAGAAAAAAGGCTGATTTTGCAGGTAAGCTATTGTATTGCATATTAATTAATCCGTCTGAGCTTGATACCCCAAACCAGGGTAGGGTTCAAACGCGGTAAGTTCTTGGGGTTGAAAGCACCCATTACTGAATACTGGTAATCACTGGTATCTCTTTCCTGCATGCGCATAAAAAGCTGACCGTGATTATCCATGAAGCTGGTCACCAGTGGCGCCTTGTTGTCAGAGGTACGCTTGATAACAATGGCCACATCCCCATTACGCAGGCGCACACAGGCACCGGGTGGATAAAGCCCCAACTCATTCAGAAACACCATACTGAGTTTGGGATCAAACTGCTTGCCACGCTCAAGAAAGATTGACCGGAGGCTTTGCTGGGCACTCAGCCCCGGGCGGTGTGGTCGACCGGTAACCAGAGCTGAATAAACATCTCCCAGGGCAATGATTCTTGCTTCAGGTCGAATCCGGGTGCCTTTCAAGCCCTTGGGATAGCCTTTGCCATCGGCTTTTTCATGATGTTGAAAAACAATCTGTAACCAGAGATTATCCATAACCCCAGCCTTGTTGAGCAACTTAACACCTTCCAGGGGGTGCTGTTCAACCTGCTCCCGCTGACGCCTGCTTAAGGGCTCTTTTTGGGCATGCAACCGCATCTGGTAGCCGTACATGCCAACATTTTGAGTCAAAGAGGCGGCCAGCATGGATAACTGGATTTTCTGGGGTACTTTCAGAGTTCGGGCAATCAAGGCCGCCATCACGGTAACATGCAACGGATGCTGAACCACATAAGGGTGCTCACTGTTCAGGTGCACAGCTCCCAGTACGGCATCAGCGTTAAACTCGACCAGCCCCTGAATCTGGGTTGCCAGGGAATAACAGCGCTTTTCAACCTGTCCCGGCTTGGTGTCCTGTTCTTCAATTTTCTGCAGCAGGGCTTTGAGCTCAAACCCCAACTCATCCAGCTCGGCAAAAGGATTGGTGCCTTCAGTAAAAGCCACTGGCTGGGGTTCATCCGGAGGCGGTCCGGCTTCTTCATCCATATCTGAAGCTTTGCGTTCGCGGTGACGAAATCCTTTGCTCAGCAGGTTGTTCAACTTATGCTGGGTATCAACGGGCGCCCCTTCTTTCATCAATAACTGACCAGCCTCTGAATAGACCGTCCAGGGCAGGGGTTTACCCAACTCCAGTTCATCTTCTTCCAGTGGGTAAAGTTCCTGATTGTCTTCAATAAGCATTGGGGTTCCTCATTGCTCCTTCTGCTGTTCCTGAGCCTGCTGCCATGCCTCAAGGCTGGGATAACCGGCTTCCAGTGCCCGCTCCTCCAGAATGACAGAGTAACGGCCAATAAACGCAAACAGGGCAATAACCAGAAAGCAAAGCGTCAATCCCACATGCAAAAGAGGAACGGGGGGTAGGTACAAACGCTGAATCAACAGCTTACGACTGGGTGGCCACCAAAGAAAACCCACCAAAGCCAGAAAAATACCGCTCAGAAAATACCAGCTTGTCAGCCAAAAACCGATCAAAATCAAGGAACAACCGAACAACCAACTCAAAGTGGTGGATAATTTTCCATCCATTGTTTTTTACCTTTATTTGGAAAGCAGCAAAATGCTACGCTTATCACCTTTGAAGTCAACTTAGAGTGACCGTTTTGAAACCCAACCTTTCCTCCCAAGAACTGCAAACACGCCTGAAATTTGCCGAAAAGCTGGCTCTGGAAGCAGGCCGGATGATGCTGAAAGCACGCATCAGTGGCCGCTTTAAAAGCGATTATAAGGCACATCAGGAACTGGTCACCTCAAGCGATGAAGAAATTGATCGCTGGGTCTGTTCGCGTTTGCAGGAAGCTTTCCCAGAAGACCAGGTACTGAGTGAGGAAGGAGCCAGCAACACCCGGCAAGCACAGGAAACCAAGGCTCTTTGGATTCTTGATCCCATTGACGGCACTGTCAACTTTGCTCACGGGCAACCCCATGTGGCGATTTCTTTGGGCTTTTATTGCCTGGGTATTCCGCAAGTAGGGGTTGTTCACAGTCCCTTTCTGCAGGAAACCTTTGTAGCACAACGAGGCCAGGGCGCTCTCAAGAACAACCAGCCGATCCGGGTCAGTGGCCTTCAAGATTTGCGTCCTGCCTTGATTGCCAGTGGCTTCCCCTATGATAAAACTCAGTTGCAAACCCCCATCCGGCGTCTGGAAGCACTCCTGCCCCACTGTCAGGATTTGCGACGTTGTGGTTCTGCAGCTTTGGATATTTGCCATGTCGCCGATGGATCCCTGGATGGTTATTATGAAAGCCTCAGTTTGTGGGATTTTGCCGCGGCGGTACTGATTGCCGAAGAGTCCGGAGCCCAGCTCAGCCATCTGTACCCCAGTGAAGACAAAACCTTTTATTTGGACACACGCGACTGGGTCATTACCACACCAGCGATTCATCAGCCTTTACTTGAGCTGCTCTGGCAAGCCGACCATCAAACCGGCTCACCAAAGGGGGTCGGGTATTGAGTTGTCGCTGACAAGAACCGGAAACGCTGCGGATAGTCAGTAAAGATACCCGTGACACCCCAGCCAAAGAATTTTTCTGCCTGCTTTTTTGTGTTAACGGTATAAACATAGAGTTCGCGGCCCAACCCCTTAATTTCAGCAACCTGGCTGTGTTTCAAGTACAAGGAACTGAGGTGAATGGAACGTGCTCCCAGTACTCGAGCCTGTGAGTGCCAGTTTTCCGGCAGCTCTTCCCATAGACATGCACGTGGCACATCAGGCAACAAACGCTGAGCTTCAGCAAGAACCTGGTGACTGAAGCTGGAAATAACCAGAGGCAAGCCGGGGAAAGCCTTCAACTCCTGTACAGCCAACTGCAGGGTAATCAGGTCTTTTTGCACACAGGTAGGTTTGATTTCCAGATTAAGGCCCAATCCTAATTCCTGTATCAACCGCAACCCGGAAGCCAAAGTGGCCAAAGGCTGGCTGGTGCGGTCTTTAGCACCACGAGGCGCCAGCACCCGAAGATGCTCCAGAGCATTGAAATCAAACTGTTCAACCTGGCCACGACCATTGCTTAACTTGTTCAACCAGACATCATGAAACAAAATAGGCACTTGGTCGCGTGTCAGCATGACATCCAGTTCAACCCAGCGCACTCCCAGTTCTGCTGCCAGTTCAATGGATTTCAGGGTGTTTTCCGGGGCAAGACCTTTTGCACCTCGGTGCCCGATGATTGCTGACATCAACATGCGATAACCTTATATAGCAAAATTGAACCTGCCTGGAGGCAAGTAATGGGTCGTCCCCTAGTGGCTGAAATCAACCTCAAAGCCCTGCGCCACAATTATCAACTGGCTCAGCAACAATCCGCAAGCGACCAAGCCATTGCAGTAATCAAAGCTGATGGCTATGGCCACGGCGCTGTGCAGGTTGCCCGAGCTCTTGCCGATCTGGTTCCCGGCTTTGCCGTAGCCTCCCTTGAAGAAGCAGAGCAACTGACAGCGGCAGGAATCACCCAACCCATTTTATTACTGGAAGGCTTTTTCAGTGCAGATGAATTGCCTCTACTGATCCGCCGTGGATATGATCTCGTTGTACACAGCCAGTGGCAACTGGATATTCTAAATCTTTATTTTGCAGGCAACCCTGCTTCTGAAGGTCAACCCCAGCTACAAGTCTGGTTGAAAGTCGACAGCGGCATGCACCGCCTTGGTTTTGATCCAGAGCAGGTTAGCGGTGTCTTTCACCACCTCATTCAGCAAAGCTGGATAAAGGATGTGATTCTGACCAGCCATTTTGCCTGTGCCGACAACCTTGACAGCCCCTTTACCTTTCAACAGCTTGAAATCATGCAGCAACTGCAAAAACAGCTGAAATGCACTGTCAGCCTGGCCAACTCACCGGCAACTCTGGGCTGGCCTTCTGCCTGTGAAGGCTGGTTGCGCCCCGGAATCCTACTTTATGGTGCCTCACCCCTGCCAAAAGGCCACCTGCTGGGTGACCAACTGCAAGCAGTGATGACTCTAAAGAGCCAATTGATCAGTGTACGCACCATTAAGGCAGGCGAACAGGTGGGTTATGGCGGGCGCTTTATTGCTCACAAAACAACGCCCATCGGAGTCGTTGCTTGTGGTTATGGTGATGGTTATCCACGCCAGGCCATTGATGGCACCCCTATAATAGTTAACGGTATAAAATGTGCTCTGGCGGGCCGAGTATCCATGGATATGCTCACTGTTGATCTGACACCTGTACCTGATGCTCAACCGGGTGATTCTGTAGAACTCTGGGGCCCCAACCTGAAAGTCAACGAGGTTGCCGATTATTGCGACACCATCAGCTACACTCTGTTGACCGGGTTACTGCCCAGAGTCAAGCGCCACTACTTTTCTTTTTAAGGAAAAATCAGTATGTCGGAAGTACTGCCGAGCCTGGGTTTTATCGGACTGGGATTGATGGGCCAGCCCCTTTGCAAACGCCTGTTGGATGCAGGTTTTCAGCTGAATATCTGGAATCGAACTCCGTCCAAAGCCAAAAAACTGGCCATTTATGGAGCACGGCAATTAAGCAGTCCTGCAGAAGTCGTGAAAACCAGCGAAATTATTTGCCTTTGCGTAACAGACACAACAAGTGTTCAACAGTTACTGGATCAGCGGGAAGGGTTATTGGAAGCCTTGCAGCCCGGCCAACTGATTGTGGACTTTTCCAGTATTGCTCCCCAGGCCACGCGCCAGTTCTCCGAGCAGGTCAGAAAGCGGGGTGCAGACTGGGTCGACGCCCCCGTCTCAGGCGGCGTTCAGGGGGCCGAACTGGGGCAATTGGCCATCATGTGCGGGGGTAGCCCATCCAGCCTGGATCGCCTGCAAGCAGTTTTTGCTCCTCTGGCACGCCAGGTCACGCGGGTGGGAGAAGTTGGCAGCGGTCAGGTTGCCAAAATCGGCAACCAAATGCTGGTAAGCTGCAATGCCCTGGTCATTGCGGAAATGCTGGCTCTTGCTGAAGCCTCGGGTATTGAAACGCAACAACTGCCGGCTGCCTTTGCCGGTGGTTTTGCTGATTCACTCCCCCTGCAAATCCTGGCTCCGCGCATGACTGCAAAAGATTATGCCAACCCCAAATGGACGACCAAAACCCTATTGAAAGACCTGCAGCTGGCCGCTGACCTGGCCAGGCAGGAAGAGCAGGCCACCCCTATGAGCAACCTGGCTGCCCAACTCATGCGAATGCAAGCAACCCAAGGCCGTCTCGAAGAAGACCCAGCCACCCTGGTCGAGCTCTATAGAAACGGCTCACAACCGGGAAAAACAGAATGAAACTTGCAGCCAATATCAGCTTGATGTTTCAGGAGCTGCCACTGCTGGAACGCATCGCCCAGGCCAAAAAACTTGGCTTCCAGGGTATTGAAGTCCAGTTTCCTTACTCAGAAACTCCCGAAGACTGGTCTCAAGCCTTACAGGAGGCAAAAATGCCGCTTGTACTGCTTAACCTGCCTGCGGGAGACTTTATGCAGGGTGGTTTGGGGCTGGCTTGTCATCCGAATCGACAAGTGGAATTTACAGCGTCTCTGGAAACCAGCCTGCCTTATATAAAAACCCTTCAACCCCGTATCGTGAATGTTCTAGCCGGGCGCCAGGTGCCTGGATTTAGCCGTACAGCCTGCCTGGATCAGCTCATTCACAACCTGAAAAAAGTCTGCACCCAGCTACAAGTTACCTGCGAACCAATCAACAACCTGGATCAGCCTGGTTATCTGATCCCAAGAACTCATCACTGGCAACAAATAGCCAATAGTGTCGCTGCAGGCAACTTTGCGCTGCAGCTTGATTTATACCATGCCGCTCGCATGCAGGAAGACTTGGTAAAGTTGATCTATAAATATTCGAAGCCACTGGCGCATATTCAGTTTGCAGATTGTCCGGGACGCAACCACCCGGGAAGTGGTGACATCAAATGGCAGGCCATCCAGGCCGCTTTACTTGAAACAGGCTATAACGGATGGTTGGCCGCTGAGTTTGCAGCTCGGGCGACGGATGATTTCAGTTGGATATCGGCATTCCAGGAATAACCGTAAAAAAATCGAGCCTTTGTATGCAATCTATTACAAGCCACGTCATCAACTGCGACTGGAAGGTGCTTTTCAAGGTCTCTAATATGAACACTGAGCATTCGGGTAGGGAGGCCTGACTCAACAGGCTAGAATCTCAACCTGGTTGAGAAGACTGACAAATAAAGATCTTGATTGATTCTCAAGATCCAGGTCTGCGCCCCGCTTCGGCGGGGCGTTTCGCTTTCAGGCAGCTCTTTTCTTTTTGCAGGCGGATAGTACTGAGCAATCACGGGCGTAGATTTTTTAGATTGGAAATCTTCTTTTAAGTAGTGGAAGATAGGCTCATCTGAAACTGAAAACTTACCGAGGTAAATAATGCATATCGTGATTTTTGGTCGCCCAGGCTGCCCTTTTTGTGTTCGTGCCAAAGACCTGGCTGAAAAACTGCAAGCCTCTCAGGGTGCCAGCTATCGTTACATTGATATCCATGAAGAAGGCATCACCAAAGCCGATATGGAAAAAACCATTGGCAAGCCAGTTGAAACGGTTCCCCAGATTTTTATCGATAAACAGCATATTGGCGGCTACACCGAGATGGAAGCCTATGCCAAAAGTGAAAGTCTGATATAAGCCAGAACTACAAACCACCATTACAAAAGCCCTCAGTTCATCACTGGCTGGGGGCTTTTTTCTGTTAAACTGGGGTCTCATTCATACTGGAAACCACCCATGCTCAGTTATCGCCACAGCTTCCATGCTGGCAACTTTGCAGATCTGATCAAACACATCACTTTAGTCTATCTGCTTGACTACCTGAATAAAAAAGACAAACCCTATTGCTACCTGGATACTCATTCCGGTGCTGGGCTTTATGATCTGGCATCCTCCCATGCGGCCAAAACCAACGAATTCTCTGAAGGCATAGCCCGTTTCGCTCAGGCATCAGTTGAGCATCCACAGTTGCAACGTTACTGGCAACTCATCAAAAAAATAAACTCGGGAACACAACTCCGGCTTTATCCTGGATCACCTCAATTGGCGAGCTTGCTCCTGCGACCAACGGATCGCCTACTGCTCAATGAACTGCACTCAACAGACCACAAGCACCTCGTTGACCTGCTCAGCCAGGACAAACGCTGCCTGATAAAGCAGGAAGATGCCTTTGCAGTCCTCAAAGCCTCATTACCCCCCAAAGAAAAGCGTGGATTGATTTTTATTGATCCTTCTTATGAAAAAAAGGATGACTATCAAAAGCTGATACAGGCTCTGATTTCAGCCCACAAGCGCTTTGCTACCGGCGTTTATGCCATCTGGTATCCTGTCATCAACCGTCAGGATACGGAAGCCTGGATTCAAAAACTGGTTGCTGCAGGCATTCCCAAACTCACAAGAATCGAGCACTGCCCGTATCCAGATACCAGCGGACAAGGTATGACCGGCAGCGGTATGCTCATTATCAACCCTCCTTACACTCTGGCTGAAGACTTCAAAAAGCTTCTAAAAGAGCTGGAATTCGTTCTTCGTCAGGGAACACCTGGCAAGGTCCGAGTTGAGTCCTTAACTTGACCTGAGGGCAATTAGACTTTTTGTGCATCGCACAAAAAACAGCTTCCCTTTAAGATAATTTCTGGTTAAGGTGAGTCGAGCAGCAAAAGATTCATCTGCTTTGCGCGTTTTGCGCCCCCTTAAGCAACCCGAGGAAAAACACTATGTCCAGACCTTCTTACGTTGCCACTGCTGGTGGCTTCTGCATGGCTGGCAGTAGTCGCCCTTCTGCACCTGTCGATGCCGCCGTAAAAGCTGCTGTTGCCTCTACAGTCACCCCGAACAAGCCGGCACAAGTGGTTTCAGGTAACAAGCCCGCAACTTCCACAAGTCTCAAATAACTTACCTTGCCACCACCTGCGGCAATTCCTGCCAGCAGGTGGTATAAGCCGGTGAGCGCTTCTCCTGCTTAGCTTTCCAGCCCACTTCTTTACGGCCCACGCCCAAAGTCAGACTACCCCGCCCTTGCTGTTGATTGACTTGATCCATCACCTGCATCAAACGCTCATTACGTAATCGATTCGAGCGCCGGGTATCGCATTCCAGTACGGAAAGCTGTTGCTGGGATTGATCAACCAGCTCCATCAACAAAACCCCTGCTTTATGGTAGGCATAGCCTTCACGCCAGAGCCGGCGCAGAAGCTTGCGAGCAACACCCAGCATTTCACTGGTATTAGCTGTAGGTTGATCAAATTCAAAAACCAGAGCATCACTGTGCTGCGGAAGGTCAGAGCGAAAAGGGTTGGTTCGTAAAAATACACTCAAGCTTTTTGCCAGGCTCTTCTGATCCCGCAGCTTTTCAGCAGCCCGTTGAACATGGTGCCTGAGTGCATCTAGAATCTCCTGTTGGTCACTGGAAGCCTTGCCCAGACTGCGAGACACCCGGAGCTGCTTTTTAGGCTGCTCAGACTGCTGATGATCCCGACACCTCTGGCCTCGCAACTCCATTTGCACTCTGGCCAGAGTGATTGAAAAACGCTTTTTAATCAGTTCCTGAGGCGCTTCACGCAATTGCCACGCCGTCACTATTCCAAAGCCTTCCAGGCGATCCACCAAGCGCCTTCCAACTCCCCAGACCTGCCCAACCGGAGTTTCTTCCAACAACTTGCGTGTGGCCTCTGAGCTGGCATCCAGAACTTCAACCTGGGGTCCTTTTTTCTGCTTGGCCTGACGATTAGCCAGCTTAGCCAAAGTACGAGTCGGAGCAATCCCCACACCCACCGGGATATGAACTTCCCTGGCAATCGCTTCTTCCATTTGTCTTCCCTGCTCGAACAGGCCTTCTTTAAAAAAACCGGACAGTTCAACAAAGGATTCATCAATGGAATAGGGTTCCACCTGGTCAGAAAAACGCCCCAGAACATCATTCACACGGCGATTCATATCAGCATAGAGAGTAAAATTGGAGCTGAGCAGAACAATTCGGTGGCGGCGAACCAGGTGGCGAATTTTGTGGGTCGGGCTGCCCATAGCCACACTCAGAGCCTTTAACTCATTGCTTCGGGCGATAATGCAGCCATCATTATTTGACATCACCCCCACAGGACGGCCCAGCAAGCGGGGTGAAAAAGCTCTTTCACAGCTGACATAAAAATTACTGCCATCCACCAGAGCCACCCACTGGCTGGACTTCAACTCACTTAAGGGTAAAGAACTCATAAAAACCTCGAAACATGATTTTTATACAGTATATGTTTTTATCCAGTATTTTTGTCAAGTATAAATCAGCTTTTTTTGTGCCTGAAAGCTTTCTGAGCTAAGCTGCCGCCTTTATTTTCAATGCCTGACAGGATAATTCGTGCCAAAACCCAGCCTGCAATTGCTCAATCAACAGTCCGGCCCATTTTTTCTAGCTTTGGGCGGAGCTGGTGAGATAGGTGCCAACCTTTATATCTATGGCTGCCAAGGTTATTGGATTGCCATAGATTGTGGTCAAGGGTTTCGCTCAACTCCTGGTGGTGAAACACAATCTGTTGTTCCAAATATTCAAGCACTAGAAGATAACGGTATAAAAATTCAGGCGATTTTGATCACCCATTCTCATGAAGATCATATCGGAGCCTTGCCCTGGCTCTGGAAACGCTTGAATTGCCCTGTTTATGCCAGCCCCTTTGCTGCAGGACTGATTGAAAAACGGGTCGACCTGGGCAACAGCAAACTCAAGCTGCATCACATTCGCCCACTTAAAACCTATTCTTTTGGCCCCTTTCAAGCTGAGTGGATTCCCGTCACCCACTCCATACCGGAAGCTCATGGTATCTATTTGCAGGCAGGTGGACGCAAGCTTTACCACACCGGCGATTGGAAGTTGGACCCCAACCCCGTTGTTGGCCACCTGACTGCCATCAAGCGCCTGCAGGAAATAGGTAACCAGGGGCTGGATTTGGTTGTCGGAGACTCCACCAATGCCCCGAATTCAGGCCACAGCGAATCAGAGCTGCAGGTTCAAGAAGGCTTGCATCGACTGATCAAACCACTGTCGAATCGTGTCCTGGTAACCTGTTTTGCCAGCAATGTCGCCAGACTGAGTAGCCTGGGAACGATTGCAAAGATGACCGGGCGACATATCACTCTTCTAGGGCGCAGCATGGAGCGCATTCATGGCCTGGCCAGGAGCCTGGATTATTTGCCTGATTTTCCCAGCCTGATACCCGCCCAGGATATTGGCTACCTACCTCGCCATGAGCAGATGATCGTCTGCACCGGCAGCCAGGGTGAACCCAATGCCGCCTTGGCAAGGCTGGCTCAGGGCTCACACCGCCAGTTAGAGCTGGAGGAAGGAGACCAGGTTGTGTTTTCTTCCAAGACCATACCCGGTAATGAAGAAGCTGTTGAACGCCTGCATGCACAGCTCAAGTACAGGGGTATTGAGTTATTGACCTCGGATCATGGACTGATTCATGCCTCTGGTCATCCTGCTCAGGATGAAATCAAGCTGCTTTACAGCTGGTTAAAGCCCAAGCATCTTCTGGCCATGCACGGAGAATACCGGCATCAAGCTGAACACTGTGAACTGGCCAAGGCGCTGGACATAAGCGCAAGAGTCCCTTTTGAGGGAGAAATCTATGACCTTTCCGCCCTACCCAGACTGGCCGCCACAGTCACCAGTGGCCGTTGGTTAATCAATAAAAACCAGCTTGTCACCCAGAATAATTAAGCTAACCTCTTGAGTTTTTAGTGGTTTCAGAAAAAAACTTGTAAAAAGTGATTGACAGTAAACAGCGAACTGATAAGATACGCGCCGTGTTGGAGGGTTGGCTGAGCGGTCGAAAGCATCGGTCTTGAAAACCGACGAGGGTGAGAGCCCTCCCAGGGTTCGAATCCCTGGCCCTCCACCAAGAATTCAGCAATCAAGCGCCCTGCGGGGCGCTTTTTTGTTGCCCCACCCAAAATCCCACCAAACTAAAAGTCTTTTTACTTCTGGGTGAGCTTCTTCGGCACCCTCGCTGACTTCAAAAAAACCACTTGATGGCGGTTTTAGGAAGTTTTAATGGGGGTCAATAGTATTCGTAGTCAATATCAAGTTCAGAGCCAGGAACATAGCTTTCTTCTGCTGATCCACTACCTCCCGATGAAACGCTTTCATAGTAAACTCCAGTACCACCACTGATGTTGATATTGGGGCCAAGGGCTTGTCCTCGGATGTAGGATCCGCCGGTAATATCTATATTACTATGTGCTGCGTAAACAGCGCCAAGAATGTGTCCACCACCGGATAGTTTAACGGCTGTGGCATTAGGGCTGTTGTGGGAGTAGTTGGAGAGAAGTGTGAAAATAGCATCGCCATTTTCGTTAAGCACTTCATCATTCATGAAGTCAAACCCACCGGTAATCGTTGTTTTTCCTTCAACGATCAGAGTTAAGCTGGAATCATCCGCAATTTCTAAGCTGGTTCCACCCGCGAAGCGAACATCGCCTGCCACATAGATAACAACATCGCCACCTTCTATTTTTAGTGTAGGGTCACCCTGGCCACCTGATTGCAGACGAAGCTCATCCACGGCATAAAGTGCAGAGCCATTCTTCCCTAAAAGCTCCACTTCCTTAAGCTTGCCTAAATCTCCTGTACCGCCCTGGGTATTCAATACTCCTGCCGGAGTAATGGTGACTTGGCCAGCACCATACTGGCCAATTCGCTTGTTACCCAGCTCGGATCTCAAGTCTTGGATTGCACTCGCTTCAACATCTAGATCGTCAATAATGCCCTGCAGATTCAGCGGATCTGATTGTATAGCCTGATAGTCATTATTTGACTCAGGTGAAGGCATCCAGGAGGGTATTTCCAGGGTATCGGCTTCAACAATGCCGTCAATGGAAGCACCGCCACTCAGTGAAACATGATCAGCAGTCGTGTTGCCTTCGACCTTACCCCCACCGGTAACATTTATCTTTCCCCAGGAGCCTGCAGCATTTTCACCGAAAGCTTCTTCTATAGGGTCGTCGCCTCCATTCCCACCTCCACCATCTGGATCTTTCATAAACGCTAGTGTGATTTTCAAACCAAGCCTGGCCACTATATGGCTTTGATCCTCACTGCCCTGCCAGGCTTCAATAGCAGCTACAGCACCCCGGCCTTCGTTTGTAATATTCCCATCATCATCGAATTCTCTAGCTTCTACGTCGTCACAGCCCTGATCTTCGTCTACGCCATTAAACCGCCACCAGACTTCCGGGTCGTCCATAAAGGCCTGAGAGTTGTCGTAGGCTTTATCTACAACAAGGTAAGCAAAAAAATCATTACAGGCCTGGTTTACATCGGCACCCTGGACGTTATTTTCTTCACTTCCAGCTTCATTTTGAAGGGTAAGAGCACCAGCTTCTGCAGCTGCCTGGAGACTGGCATGCATCACCTGACTCTGAGCCACACGGGTTTCGGTTCCGCTTCTTTCGGAGGAAGTAACGACAACGATGCCAATGAAGAGATCAGCAGCAATGCCAGTACCAGAACAAAGCCTTGTTGACTCTGGGTCGGTTTGATTCGTGCGCCAGTCCGCTTGTACATACTTGAAAACCCTCCATGTGTAGACTGGTCAGTCTTGTTACATTTGCTTACTCTACTCCAATATCAGTAACTTGCAAGCCCCGTTAATCAAAAAAACCGCATAGCTACGGGTTTTGCAATCAGTGTTTCTTATAGTTGCAGGCAAAATTTACAAAGCGAACCCTGGCAGGTTGTGGTTACAACGCTATTGGATGCTGTAGAGGGCGTTGCGGGTGCTTTCCAGATGATGCTTGAGTGGCTAGAACTTCCAGTTGGCAGGCTTGCATATCGTGATCTTGTTCGCTGATTTCTTTCACCAGCGCCAGCGTGGGTGATTTTGCATCCATGCCGTAGGCCAGTCCGGTGTGACCTGGAAGCTGTCCTGGGGCATCAGGCTTTGCCGGTGGCTTGCTCAGGGGATGGCGGTGGAAAGCTGGTATCTACGGCCACTCAACAAATCGGTCATGTGGTTGAATTCGTTGATGTAGGCTTCTTTAATCTGAGCGGCCCTCTTGCCGGTGAAGCCCATAACCAGAAACATGAAATTATCTTTGGTTATTTCCCACATGGAGCGTTTTTCGCCTTTTCCATCGACATAATCAACGAAACTTCTCAAAAAAAGCAAACTGACTCCAAGGCAGGGTAACCTTCATTTTCAGCCTTTTGGATCAACAAATCGCAAAGATAATCATCAAAGCTATCTGCGACTAAATTATTACAACCGTTTTCAAGCGTTCCGACTGTTTGTAGGACGATCTGAAACGATTGCAGCCATATTGATGAATTCATTTTCAGGTGCACCCAGAACCTCAACAATCATTGACTCAGCACTCCCAAACTTGGCTGTTTGTTTTTTGTCTTGAGGCCAAATGATTCGAAGTGTTGGGCGATTGCCTAGAATTACTGGCATTTTGGATCAGACACGGGTAGTTACTTGTCTCTATTCACTACCCAGGTCAGATAGAAAACGCTGCAGGCGACCTTCTTCGGAGAGGTCACCATACAGTATCGCAACGTCACCATTTTGACTCACTTTCATTAAAGCCGGTGTGGCAAAAACAGAATGTTTAATGCTCTCTTCGGGCTGCTTCAGCAGATCAACTTCATGGGGATGAATATCAACCAGTTCGATTTGTTCCAGCATACGGGTCAGGTTGTCACGCGCCCGCTGGGAACGCGGGGCGGTACCGGTCACGAACAAAATCAGCACCGGCATTGAGTACTCACCAGACTGGGTTGGGTCACTCATGATGGCTCTCCTTCACCGCCGCCGTTATGCGCAGACGGTTTTTTTCGATCTGGATCTCGCCGCTCTCTGATTTGCGTTCGGTAGACCTGGACCAGTGCTTCTGATTCCGAGGATTCCTCTTCTTCCAACCGCAGCTCATCCGCGAGGCGTTGACGCTCCAGCTCTGCCTGCGCCATGCGTCTTTCCAGGTCTAATCGACGTTGCTTACGCTCCAGTTTCTGACGTCGCTGAATTAAAGCTTCTTCATTTTCTAGAGCGACACGAGCCGTTCCCATAAGCACTTCAGTGCCTAACTCATAGACATCAGCCAGATCAATGCCCTTATTCGAAAGCAGCAATTCACGCTGCTGGTTGGAGTGAGCCGAACCCCTTGATTTAACAATAGAAAGCGACCGGTTTCGTTCACCAGCCCGAACGTTGTAGTCAAGCACAATCCAGCTGTCGGCCAGGGTTGAAACCTGCCCCCGGGTCGCTTCACCTTGTGGGTCAAGCAATCCGCTAAGAGAAGTCAGTATCGTGGTGATGCCTCGTCGCCGAACCAGATCCACCAGGTGTTCAGTTGCCATGCTGGCTTCATCAGAGGTTTTAAGCAGTGCAGAAATCGGGTCAATCACCAGGCAATGAGGCTCAAACTCATCCAATAACCGGCGCAGGGTCAAAAAGTGTTCTGCAACGGGTGCGGTATACGCAGACATGCTCTTAAAGCGCACGAGTCCGGATTCGATTGGGCTGCGCAAATCAATGCCAACCGAAGCAAGATTGCGCACATAGGGGCCTGAAAGCTCATCGAAACTCACGTAGAGGGTGCGCTCACCACGCTGAGCAGCGGCTTCGGCAAAATGGCCCGCCAAAGTACTTTTTGCCGTTCCGGGCCGCCCCGAGATCAGTAAGCTAGACCCTCGATAAACGCCTCCATCAAGTAATTTATCCAACTTCACAACACCGCTACTGATGCGCTCATTACTCGCAGCAGCGTCACTGTCAGGCAGCACCTCATGATAGGGCAGCTCAATCCCGTCATCACCCATAATCATCGGCATCTCGTCCGTCACATGCCTGGAACCCCGGAATTTTGCAATTCGAAGAGAGCGTTTTAGCTGCTGGTTGCACACCTGAGCGGACAAAATAAGGGTCGCCGATAACAGAAACTCAATACCTTCCAGATGGGCAGGTGCAATACTATTGCCGTTAGCCTTTCCGGTCAGCAGCAACGTCCAGCCTTTTTCCTCACAGTGGTTATTTATGCGACGGACCTGTTCAATTGCGGTTCGCTGGTTGGGTTGGTACTGCAAAAGCTGGTCGATACCATCAAGTACAATCCAGGTTGCACCACACTGTGCCATAGATGCCCCGATCACACTGAGCAGGCCCTCAACATCAAACTCACCTGCCACCTCAGCATCCAGGCGGGGGCGGGCGTCGATGAGTTGCCAGCGGTCTGAATCGAGCAGATGCTCGGCCCACTGAAATGAGGAGGCATCACGTTTCACCTGAGCTGGCGACTCCTCGAAGGTCACGAACACAGCCCCCTCGCCACGTTCAATAGCTTTGGCTAAAATCTGCAGACTCAACACGGTTTTGCCTGCCGCAGCTTGACCTAACAAGAGCGTGGCTTGTCCAGAAGGCAGGCCACCGCCGGTGACCCTGTCCAGACCGCCAATGCCCGTTGCTTGCTTTTGTACTTGCGTTTTTCTACTTGTCATGTTGAATACCTTCAAACAACGAACATTGGCTAAAGATTGTCGCTGCCGCCCAGTGGCAACTTGCTACGCTGGCCCAGCAGCCAACGAAAATCCTCGGCCTCCAGCGGCATACTGTAAAAATAGCCCTGGCCATATTGGCAACCGAGGCCAAGCAAAGCATCGGCCACTTCGGCCGATTCAATACCCTCGGCAATGACGCGTGCTTTCAGCGCTTTCGCGAGCATCATCACGGTCTCGACGATATTATGGCTAAAAGCGTCTTCCAGCAGATGAAACACAAAACCTTGATCAATCTTGACTTCATTAAAGGGGTACCGCTGAAGGTATAACAGCGATGAATATCCAGTACCGAAATCATCCAAAGACAACCACACGCCCAGATCACGCAGTGCGCACATCTGCTCCAGAAGGACTTCGGACTCCCGTTCAAAAACACTTTCGGTCACTTCCAGCGCCAACTCTTCAGGCGATACTCCGCACTCTTTGAGAACATCCTGTACCTGGCTTGCAAAGTCGCCCATCTGAAACTGGACGACCGATACGTTCACTGCAACACGCACCGGGTCGAGGCCTGCATCGCGCCACTCCCGCAAATGCTCGCAAGCGCGGCGCAGAACCCAGTCCCCGATGGGCGCAATCAGCTGACTTTGTTCGGCGATGGGTATGAAAACACCAGGCGAGATCAGCCCTCGTGTCGGATGATTCCAGCGGATCAGTGCCTCGCAGGCGATCAGCATGCCAGTCGTCAGATCGACTTTGGGCTGAAAGTGCAGTTCGAATTGATCTTCGGTGATTGCCTGGCGCAGCTCACGGGCCAGCTCAATACGCTGGTGGTCTTCCTCTCTAAGGCGGTCATTGTAGGCCACCCAGGGCTGGAGGGCTCCAGAACCATGCCGAAAAAGAGCCCGTTCTGATTCGCGAAGCAAATCCTCAACCGAACGAGGGTGCTCACCCAGAAGTGTGTACCCAAGGCGAATTCCGATTTCGATAACAACGCCATCCAGCTTGAACGGTGCCGAAAAAGACTCGACCAACCGATTCAAATACGTATCCAAAGCTTCTTCAGGGCTCGGCAGCAAAACCAGCGTGAATTCGTCGCCTCCTAGGCGACCCGTCAAATTTTTATTTCCAGCCTGCTGCTGCAGCCGCCGGGCAAATTCAACGAGCAGCAGGTCGCCAAATTCATAACCATACGCATCATTTATATTACGTAACCCAGCAATATTGACCATGACCACCGCTGCTGACTGGGGCCAACCCTGCTTGTCAATATATTCTTGCAACTGCGAGCCAAAACCAAGGCGTGAGTGAAGCCCTGTCAACCGATCCTCAAAAGCCATTCGGCTGAGTTGTTGCTCAGCTTCCTTAAGTGCAGTGATATCCTGTTTGACTGCGACATAGTTGCTAATACACCCCCACTCGTCCCTAAGGGGCGAAATAACCTCTGACTCCCAATACGCACTGCCGTCCTTACGGCGATTTTTGAGCTCTCCTGTCCAGACTTTACCCGAACGAATGGTTTCCCAAAGATTTTGATAAGTTCCATCTGGGGTATCTCCTCCTTGAATAAGTGCCGGTGTATCACCAAAGATTTCTTTGAGTTGATAGCCTGAGACTTGTTCAAAAGCCCGATTAACATATTCAATGCGGCCTTCAAGATCGGTAATGGCAACAGCGGCAGGACTTTGAGCCACGATATGAGACAACTTGCGAAGCTCTTCCTCCTTTTCACGTTGTAGTGTAATTTCCTGAAAAGCACCCTGCACCTGAACGATGCGGCCATGATCATCAAATACAGGTTCGCCAATTTCCCGCACCCAACGATGTTGCCCACGGGAATCAATGATCTGCAGTTCTTCATCGTAGGATAAGCCCTTTTCAGCACACGCCTTGAACACAGAACGAAAGCGCTCACGGCATTCGGGCGCATAGAACGCAATAGCCTCATCGATTGAGGGCTTGTAGCCGTGTGGCATGCCGTGCATTTCGGCCACCACGTTAGACCACTCGACTTCCTGGCTCTCAAGATGCACTACCCAGCCGCCGAAACAGGCGGCCGATGCCGCCATATTCAGTAGACCCGATTGCCGCAAGAGTTCAGCCTCGACTTCCCGAATATCGGTTACGTCGGTCATTACCGCAGCGATATAGCGCTTGGCGTCACCCGGCATCTCCATCGGGTAATAGCGAACCAATAACTTACGACACCCTAGTTTTCGGTATTCGCGTTCAGATTCATAACGCTGAGGCCCGACTGCAATGCAGCGATCGACTCGGGGTTTAACCGTTTTCAGGAAGTAATCTGCGCCCAACAATTCAGGAACGGTGAGACCCTGAATCTCATCAAGCTTCAGCTCGTATCTCTCACGATAAGCTTTGTTGGCCCAGATATAGCGATAGTGAGTATCTATGATGGCACAAAGGTCGTGCGTGACCTCCAGGAGCGCGTCCAACATATTCATAAGGCGGGTCAATCCCGTAAGTATTTAATTGAAGGGATGCAACTTCATTACCCATCACTCTTTCGCTTCAGTAAATTTAATTGTAGCCTAGTAGTGTTTGTCAACATGATTATTTTGTTTAAGCCATCACCCTCATCACGGCCATGTAGGCCTTTACCTTGATGGACGGCAATAATTTCTGCACCAGCTGTGAAAAGCAGAGGTTACGTCTGGAGGCCTAGAGTACATCTGGTTATTTCCAACCTTGAACCCACTTTTCTTCATTTTTCAGTTCAGTCCAGTCAATTGAATACTCATTATTAGACAGAACTGCCTCCAGCGTACAGGAAGCCACTGAGCCGTCTTCTTCAAACTCAATCTCTGACACCAAAAAATGCTTTTCTCGATTCATTGGCTTTACGGCTGTCCACTTGCTATTACCCAATTTAGCGGGATTGATTTGATTCATACAAACTCCGTCAGTTTTTTACTCTGTGATGCTGCCAAAGCTTTATGCCGAAGGACTGGAGACGCTTTGATACAGACAGCCATGAGATTACTTGATAACCTGGTTTTCACATGGGCTTTCACTTTTGATGCCTCTACCCCCTACCTGCACATCACCCAGGACAAACTATGCCCTTCACCAATAGACCGGCTTTTATACTTCTCGCATCCATTTTGATTTTGCTTGGTGGTTGTCTGGCCTCTGAAGATTCTGACAAGGCTGGTTCTTCCTCGCCCACGGATACAACCTCCGATTCAACGAATGATCAAGACACTTCTAGCACCCCATCTATACAAACCACGGAAGGGGCTTCAAACCCTTTGACGGAACAGGAAATCAAAGACTTTATTCAGGCAGCTAACCAGTACCGCAGCCAGGAAGCCGACTGTGGTGAAGAAGGTGTGTTTCCCGCACAAGCGGCTTTAAGCTGGGATCAGAAGTTGGCAGAAGCTGCTCAAGTTCATTCCGATGATCAGTACAAAATCAGTACCATGACCCACACAGGCTCAGATGACTCTGATCCCGGTGAGCGTATTACGACACAAGGGTATATCTGGGGCACCTATGGTGAAAACGTTGCTCAAGGGTACTCCAGCGTGGAAGCGGTTGCCAAAGGCTGGATGGATAGCCCTGGTCACTGCAAGAATATGATGAACGGTAATTTTACTGAGCTGGGGATTGCCGCAACGGGCGAGAACAGCCAACGCTACTGGACTTTGAATCTCGCCAAACCCAAGGGTTAATAGTTGCTCAGAAATTATCCGGTTCTTTCACTGTGGCCGAAACTCCATGGCCGCAGAGTTCAAACAGTAACGCTCACCAGTCGGCTCGGGGCCATCTTCAAAAACATGGCCTAGGTGGCCATCGCAGCGGGCACAGCGTATTTCCGTGCGAACCATCCCTGCGGAACTGTCCGAAAGATAGCGAAGATGCTGTTTGTTGACTGGCTGATA
>Ga0136591_1000011_pt1 | contig 101504 bp, 95 predicted proteins | sample AntRauMFilla3767_FD_104929 | JGI IMG/M metagenome (GOLD analysis project Ga0136591, IMG submission 104929) | Saline lake microbial communities from Rauer Islands, Antarctica - Metagenome Filla 3 #767 | ecosystem: Environmental > Aquatic > Non-marine Saline and Alkaline > Saline | place...
GAACCAGAACCAGAACCAGAACCAGAACCAGAACCAGAACCAGAACCAGAACCAGAACCAGAACCAGAACCAGAACCAGAACCAGAACCACGCAATGGTAGCCTGATTGCTCGCAGTCGAGAAATAGCACGGCTGGAAGCTGACCTGGCCAGCCAACAACAAGCCTGGAATCAGAGGCCCAGCGTTCGCCGGATCAGTTCAACCAGCGAAATGAGCAGTGAAGAAGCCTTTTATCTTCAGCAGTGGGAAAAACGGGTTGAAAGGATTGGCAATCTTAACTACCCGAAAGCAGCCAGAGAGCAAGAGCTGAGTGGTCGTCTTCGGCTGCTTGTGGCCATCAATGCTGACGGTAGTATTCGAGAGGCCCAGTTATTGACCAGCTCCGGCCATCAGCTTCTGGATACAGCCGCTCTGGATATCCTTAACCTGGCTGCTCCTTTTGCGCCTCTGCCAGCAAGTGTTCAGGAGCAAGCAGATGTTCTGGAAATTGTTCGTACCTGGCGTTTTGGCAGCAGCTGGCGGGCCAATTAGGCTTTCATTCCGCGTATAATTTGGCCAGAATCGGGTCAACCTGACAAAGAGAGAAATCTGTGACCAGTTTGCGAGACAATTTTCTACTAGCCATGCCCCAGTTGAACGATCCACATTTCAGTGGCTCGCTGACCTACCTGTGTGAACAGGGCAGTAAGGGTGCTTTGGGTCTGATCGTCAATAAACCCATGGATCTGATTTTTTCCGAATTGATGGAACAGATGCAGCTGCCCGGTGAATTCTGTAAGCAGGCCCATCAACCCATCTACCGTGGCGGGCCTGTCCATACTGATCGTGGCTTTGTGTTGCATACCGGCAAAGCTGACTGGAAAGCATCCATGCCCATCAGCGAGCAACTGACTCTGACAACCTCCGTGGATATTCTGGAAGCTTTGGCCGCCGATGAAGGGCCGGAAGATTTTTTGATTGCCCTGGGATGCGCGGCCTGGGAAGAAAATCAGCTGGAAAACGAGCTTAAAGAAAACTCCTGGTTAACCTGCCCGGCTTGGCAACAGGCGCTTTTTGAATTGCCTGCTGATCAGCGCCTGGATGCAGCGGCATCCAGTCTGGGAATCCAGCTGGATCTGATCAGTGGTCAGGTGGGACATGCCTGATAAATCGCGACCCAGGGTACTGCTGGCCTTTGATTTTGGCAGCAAACGCCATGGCGTTGCTCTGGGTAATGAATTGACGGCGACGGCCAACCCCCTGGATGTTATCCCTGCCAAAGACGGAATTCCTGCGTGGCAGCTTCTGGATGCACTGGTTGCTGATTGGCAACCGGATGCTTTTCTGGTGGGTCTTCCCCTGGAAGAAGATGGCTCTCCCACTCCTTTAAGCCAAAGAGCCAGCAAGTTTGCCCGGCGTCTTTTTGGCCGCTATGGCAAAAGCTGTTATGGAATGGACGAAAGAGGCACCACCAAAGCGGCCAAGCGTCTGGTGAAATTGGATGGTCACAAGGGTAACTATCGTCTTGACCCGGTGGATAGCCTGGCCGCAGCCTTTATACTGCAGGCCTGGCTGGATTTGAATCGACAGCCGCAAGAAGCAGGTGAGGCGGTGCGCTTTCTGGAGCCTATTGCGGGGCCTCAGGTCAGGAGTAATCAGTAGCCTTTTTGGGAGTAATATACTGGATGACAAGAACTCAAGATGAACTGCCACAACTCAATCCTCTGTTGGATCGCCTGGCCGCTTCTTTGCTGGCCAGAGTGAAGGAACACAAGATACCCGACCCTCTGTTGGTGGGAATTCATACCGGTGGCTATTGGGTGGCTGAAGTCCTGCGCAAAAAAATGCAGGTCAATTGGCCGCTTGGCGGTCTGGATATTTCCTTTTACCGGGATGATTTTACCAAAAAGGGTTTGAACCCCAGGGTCAAACCCTCCAGCCTGCCTTTTGCCACTGAAGATCAGCATTTGATTTTGGTGGATGATGTTCTTATGTCCGGGCGCACCATCCGTGCTGCCATGAATGAGCTCTTTGATTACGGCAGACCTGCTTCCATTACTCTGGTTACTCTGCTGGACTTGCCGGGCAGGGAGCTTCCCATTCAGTCCGATCTCGTGGGTCAAAAATTACAGCTGGCACCGGGACAAAGGATCAAGCTTTCGGGCCCTGATCCACTGGAGCTTAATCTGATCAGTGTAAAGGAGGAAGGCTCAGTATGAGTTATCCCGCCAACCCGCGCGATGTGCAGTTGACCGCTGATGGCCAGCTCAAGCATTTTTTAAGTATCAGCGGCTTGCCCAAAACCCTTCTGACTGAAATTCTGGATACAGCAGAATCCTTTGCCAATATGGGTGAGCAGTCAGTCAAGAAGGTGCCTCTGCTCCGAGGCAAAACCCTGGTTAACCTCTTCTTTGAAAACTCCACGCGCACCCGGGCCACTTTTGAACTGGCTGCCAAACGCCTGTCTGCAGATGTACTCAATCTGGATATCAAAACCTCCTCCACCGCCAAGGGTGAAACCCTGATGGACACCCTGCAGAATATGGAGGCCATGCATGCGGATCTTTTCGTGGTGCGTCATGCCGACTCCGGGGCAGCGCATTTTATTGCCAGCCAGGTAACTCCTAGAGTTGCCATCATCAACGCCGGAGATGGACGTCATGCCCATCCCACCCAGGCTATGCTGGACATGTTTACCATTCGTCGTCACAAGGGAGCCTTTGAAGGACTCAAGGTGGCGATAGTCGGGGATATTCTGCATTCACGCGTGGCCCGTTCCCAGATCAGGGCCTTAAATACGCTGGGTGTTGAGGAGGTACGCCTGGTTGCTCCCAACACCCTGTTACCGGTGGGTATAGAAGACCTGGGAGTCAAAATCCATACCTCCATGCAGGAAGGCATCAAGGGCGTTGATGTGGTGATCATGCTGCGTCTGCAAAAAGAACGCATGACCGGTGCTCTCCTGCCTTCAGAGTCAGAATATTATCGTCTTTACGGCCTGACCACCGAAAAGCTGGCTTATGCCCACCCTGAGGCGATCGTGATGCACCCCGGCCCCATTAACCGGGGTGTGGAAATTGAATCAGCCGTAGCAGATGGTTCACGTTCGGTTATTCTGCAACAGGTTGGCTATGGTATTGCCATCCGTATGGCAGTCATGAGCATGGCGGTCAGTGGGCAAACGCAGGAAAGGGCACAGATTTCATGAGACTTTCAATTCTAGGCGGCCGGGTTATTGATCCGGCTCAGAATCTCGATCAACAGCTGGATGTTCATCTACAGGATGGCAAGATTCTGGCGCTGGGTGACGCCCCACAAGACTTTGTGGCGGAACAAACTCTGAGTGCCGAGGGGTTGATCGTAAGCCCGGGCTTTATTGACCTTTCCTGCCACCTGCGTGAACCCGGCCCCAGCTACAAGGGTAATATTGCCAGTGAAACCCAGGCTGCCTTGGCAGGTGGTTTCACCAGTGTTTGTGCCCGTCCGGATACACAGCCACCCCTTGATAATCCCGCAGTCGTAAGGGTGGTCAGGGAAAAAGCCGAAGCAGTTGGTCAAGTGAGGGTTCTGCCGGTGGGTGCCTTGACCCAAAACCTGGAAGGCCAGTTACTGACCAACCTGTCCGGTTTACAGGCTTCCGGCTGCGTGGCTTTCAGTAACCTGCGATCGGCCATACAGGACAACCTGGTGCTGCGTCGCTGCATGGAATATGCAGCCACCTTTGATCTCCTGCTGATTTTTTACCCTGAAGATGCCAGTCTGGCTGCTGGCGGCTGCGCCCATGAAGGTGCCATGGCATCCCAGTTGGGGTTGCAGGGAATACCGGAAACTGCCGAGACCCTGGCCGTTGCCCAAAATCTGTTGCTGATAGAACAAACCGGAATCCGCGCCCATTTCAGCCATCTTTCGTCAGCACGGGCCCTGAAGCTGGTGACCGAAGCCAGGCAGCGAGGATTGCCCGTCAGCGCTGATGTGGCTGCCAGTCATTTGCTCTATACGGATCGCCAGCTGGAAGACTTTGACAGTAATTACCACCTGCAACCTCCGTTGCGAAGTGAAGCGGATCGCCAGGCCTTGATCCGGGGCCTGTCCCAGGGTGAACTCCAGGCAGTATCCAGTGGTCACTTGCCTCATGAGCAAGCCGCCAAGATGGCTCCTTTTGCTGCATCCGAGCCAGGCATCAGCAGCCTGGAAACTCTTTTGCCGCAACTGTTGTCTCTGGTGGAAGAAAACCTGCTGGATTATACCGCCATGCTGGCCAGCCTGACTTCCGGTCCGGCGGCCATTTTGGGTGAAAAACTGGGTAATCTGGAACCGGGGATGCCTGCCGACCTGACCCTGTTTGACCCGGAAAAAACCTGGGTACTCAATGAACAAAACGGCTATTCTGCTGGTCATAATACGCCTTGCTGGAACCGGGAATTGAAGGGGCGTGTCATGGCAACCCTGGTGGGAGGTGAGTTGCGTTACTCAGTCCCTGAAGATCCGGAAACTACCAAAACGGTGGAGACTGTTAAAGCATGAGTCAGAAAATAGATCCCTTCATGCCCAGACTTCTGGGTCAGGACTGGCAAAGACCCTTGGGTAAGATTGTTTGTGTCGGCCGCAACTATGCTGAGCATGCGGCTGAGCTGAATAACCCAGTGCCTGCCCAGCCTTTACTGTTCATGAAACCGGCAACGGCAGCCGTACAATTGGGTAAAGCACTTCAGCTACCGCTTGATCGCGGCCCGGTGCATTATGAAACCGAGCTGGCGCTGTTGATTGGCAAGCCCATCAGTAAAGCAGCACCGGATGAGGTTTTATCTGCTGTTGCCGGAGTTGGCCTGGCTCTGGATCTGACACTGCGTGAGCTGCAGTCACAGTTGAAACAAAAAGGACACCCCTGGGAACTGTCCAAAGCCTGGGATGGTGCTTGCCCCCTGTCGGATTTTGTACCGGCCAAGCAGGTTGAAAACTGGCAAGAGCTGGAGTTGTCACTGGCTATCAACGGGGAAGAAAGACAGAGAGGCAAAGCCAGCCAAATGCTGACCCCCATTCCGGAGTTGCTCAGTTATATCAGTCAGTATTTTACGCTTTTACCGGGTGACCTGGTAATCACCGGTACTCCCAGTGGGGTGGGTGAGCTGGCCAGTGGTGACCGACTGGAGCTGCAGTTAACCGGTTTGTTAACCAGCAAAACAGTGATTCTTTGACTGTAATATGACTTGACAGGAAACTTGCTAGCCTTATAGTGTTATTAATATCGGATTAAATTTTTTGGCTATTTTCCCTGTGAGGGTTTAGTCTGAAAATGGATCTATTAAAGGAGCAAGGGGACATGCTAGAAGCGAGTTTGGTCAAAGAACTGAGTCGTTATCGAACATTGCCGGACAAGTTACGCTTTCTGGGCGTTCGTATTCGCCAGAAAAACACCCATGTTGAGCGCTTTTCTGTTGCTCTCTACCAGCCGTCTACCGACAAGGTAAGAACCTTCTTTACAACCAGCCCGACCCAGGAAGCCATTAGTCACTATGATTTCCCTCTGGTTGAAGCCTGGTCGCTACGCCAGATTGCTCTGCAACGGCATCCCAGAGTGATCAATGATCTCACCCAGTTGTTGCCTCCTATACAAACCGGCAAGGTTAACCCTCATACAGAAAAGCTGGTTGAGCAAGGCTGGAGATCCAGTTTCACTTCACCGCTTTTGTGTGGCAATGAGCTGATGGGCTTTGTGTTTTTCAATTCCCATACAGCCTATACTTTTCGGGGGGATCTGCTTAATGAACTGGAACTCTACAGCCAGTTGATCGCCCAACTGATCTACCAGGATCATGCTGCAATACGCACTCTGACCGCTGCCGTTCGTTCAACCATGGCTCTGTGTGCCGGTCGTGACCCGGAAACGGGCGGCCATCTGGAACGCATGGCCCAGTATGCACAATTGATTGCCGCCAATCTGGAACCAAAATGGACTTTCAGTGACCGTCAGATACAACACATGCTTTTGTTTGCACCTTTACATGATCTGGGAAAGCTGGCGGTACCGGATCGAATTCTTCTGAAAAAGGGTAAGCTGACTCATGAAGAGTTTCAGGAAATGCAGGGGCATACAACCCGGGGCATTGAACTGTTGGAGAATGTTGTGCGTACCCACGGTCTGGAAGATTTGCCGGATGTGAGGATGCTAAAAAATATTGTGCTGTATCATCACGAAAAAATGGATGGTTCCGGTTATCCGCAAGGCTTGAGTGGAGAAATGATCCCCATTGAGGCCCGTATTATTGCCGTGGCTGACGTTTTTGATGCTCTCACCAGTGAGCGTCCCTACAAAAAAGCCTGGCCTGTTCCTGTTGCACTGGAAGAGTTGCAACGCATGGCAGGCCAGCACCTGGATGCTGACTGCGTGGAAGCCTTACTCAGTCAACAACAGGTTGAGTATATTCTTGAACAGCTGCAGTCTGATGTTGTGGAAGCCTGAGTGACTATTCGAGATAGGTGTAACCACTCAGGCCTTCTTCAAACAGCTGCAGGAAGCGCACTTTTTCTTCAGGCTCGAGCTGACTGAGGTTTAATTGCTCCCGCAGAGCCTGAAGCAATTCGCCCGGGTTGAAATTGACATAACCCAGTACTCGGTCAACCGTATCGCCTTTGATGATATTTTCCAGCTGTGGTTTACCTTCATCATCCAGAACCACATCCACCGAATCGGTGTCACCAAAAAGGTTGTGCAGATCACCCAGAATTTCCTGGTAGGCACCGGTCAGGAAAAAACCCAGCAGCTTTTCTTCATCTTCAGACCATTCAGGTAAAGGCAAAGTGGTTTCCAGCCCTTGTCCATCGACATACTGATCAATGCGACCATCCGAGTCACAGGTAATATCCTGAATCACCCCGCGACGAGTCGGCGGCTTATCCAGGCCGGTTAGCGGCAGAACAGGGAAAACCTGCTTGATACCCCAGACATCCGGCAAAGACTGAAAGAGTGAAAAGTTGACGAATAGCTTGTCGGCCAGCTTTTCGTTGAGCTCATCATGAATTTCCCGATGGGCCCTATTGCTAAAGCTCAAGAGCTGCTGGATACGAGCCAAAGTGCAGGTGTAAAGGCGCTCGGCCAGTGCCCGACCACGAAGGTCAAGAAGACCATGAACATAGAGATCCTGAGCTTCGGACAAAGCCTGAACCACATCATGCCAGGTTTCCACCAGGGAGCGTTCATCCAGTTGGTCACCGACCTGTTCAAAGGCTCGCCAAAGTTCGTGAAGCACGGGTGCCTCTTCCTCGCCGGGAGGCTGGGGAGGAGTCAGGTCGGGCTGTTCCAGATCAATGACATTGGTGATCAGAACAGCATGGTGGGCCGTTAACGCCCGCCCAGACTCAGTGATCAGATGTGGGTGGGGAAGCTGGTTTGCTTCACAGACCTGATGCAGAGCATGCACTACATTATTGGCATACTCTTCCATGGAATAATTGATTGAGCATACACTGCGTGAACGCGTTCCTTCATAGTCCACGCCCAGACCGCCACCAACATCCACAACCTTGATCGGAGCATCCAGGGCCAGCAGTTCCTGATAAAAGCGACCGCATTCTTTTAAACCCCGTTGAATATCCCGGATATTGGCAATCTGTGAGCCCAGGTGAAAGTGCAGTAACTGCAGGCAATCCAGTGAGCCAGCAGCTCGCAGCTGCTCGACCATGGCCAGGATTTGACTGGCAGCCAGGCCAAACTTGGATTTTTCACCACCAGAGTCCTGCCAGTGGCCTTTGCCCAGGGATGACAAGCGGGCACGAACGCCCAAGCGAGGTTTGACCCCCAGCTCGCGGGCTTCCTTGAGTACCAGGGCCACTTCCGAGGGCTTTTCAACCACAATATAAACCCGATGCCCCAGACGTTCGCCCATCAAAGCCAAACGAATGTACTCGCTGTCTTTATAGCCATTACAAACCAGCGTGGAAGGGTGCCTGGCTGACAAAGCCAATACGGCCAGGAGCTCGGGTTTGCTGCCTGCTTCCAGGCCGACCCTGGCTTCTGCTCGTGCCTGACTTTCCAGTAATTCTTCCACCACCCGGCGCTGCTGATTGACCTTGATGGGGTAAACCGCAGTGTAGCCCCCCTGATAGCCATGGTTTTCCATGGCACGATCAAAAGCGGCGCAGAGACGGTTGACCCGATCCTGCAAAATATCAGGAAAACGAACCAATACCGGCAGGGCCAGGCCCGCAGAGCGCATCTCTTCAACCAGGTGGGTCAGATCCAACTGTTGCTGGCGTGTCGAAGAGGGCTGCACCTGTACACGCCCTTGGGCATTGACAGCGAAGTAGCCGCTGCCCCAATGCCGGATGTTGTAAACTCGGTTGGCGTCTTGCCCCTGGGGCAGGTTCATGAATACCTTCCTTATACAGCGTCTTTGCCGGTTTCACCGGTACGAATACGGATGACTTCATCCAAGGGCGAAACAAAAATCTTGCCGTCCCCAATTTTGCCAGTGTTGGCCACTTTGACGATAGCATCAATGACTTGTTCCAGCTGGGCATCGTCAACAGCAATTTCCAATTTGACCTTGGGCAGAAAATCAACCACATACTCTGCACCCCGGTAGAGTTCAGTGTGACCTTTTTGGCGACCAAAGCCTTTGACTTCGGTAACCGTGATGCCCTGAACACCCATCTCAGACAAGGCCTCACGGACATCGTCCAGTTTGAACGGCTTGATGATTGCAGTAACCAGTTTCATTGTTTTCTCCTCGCTTGAGCGGTTATTTACTTAAGGATAAAGGTTTAACGAAAAAAAGGGCACCCCAAAGGGTGCCCAAACTTCCATGCTCACCTGTTACAGTCAATCAAATCCTGCTTATTTAGCGCCCTTGGTAAACTCTGGATAGGCTTCCAGGCCACATTCAGCCAGATCCACGCCAGCATATTCTTCTTCTTCAGTAACTCGAACGCCCATGATGGCCTTGATGATGAACCAGACAATCAGGCTGGCAATGAAGACCCAGGCAAAGATACCCAGAATGCCGATGATTTGTGCAGCAAAACTGGCATCACCATTGGTAAGAGGAACAGCCAGAACACCCCAGATACCGACAACACCGTGAACCGAGATAGCACCGACTGGATCATCCAGGCGCAGCTTGTCAAGGAAGACGATAGACAGGACGACAATCACGCCACCGATAGCGCCGATCAGGGCAGCACCCTGGCCTGTGGGTGACAGTGGATCAGCAGTGATGGCGACCAGACCAGCCAGGGCACCATTCAGAGCCATTGTCAGGTCAGCTTTCTTGAACCAAACCTTGGAGAAGATCAGGGCTGCAATGACACCACCTGCGGCAGCAGCATTGGTGTTCACAAAAACCTGAGCAACGTTGTTGGCAGAGGAGATGTCTGACATTTTTAGCTCGGAGCCACCGTTAAAGCCAAACCAGCCCATCCAGAGGATGAAAGTACCCAGAGTCGCCAGTGGCATGTTGGCACCCGGAATGGCGTGAACTTCACCATTGGGACCGTATTTACCCTTACGAGCACCCAGAACCAGAACACCAGCCAGGGCAGCAGCAGCACCTGCAAGGTGAACGATACCTGAACCGGCATAATCAGAATAACCGACTTCAGACAACCAGCCACCGCCCCAGGTCCAGAAACCGGAAACAGGGTAGATGACAGCAGTCAGCACTACAGCAAAGGCCAGGAAAGACCAGAGCTTCATACGCTCAGCAACCGCACCGGAAACGATCGACATGGCTGTAGCCACGAAGACGACCTGGAAGAAGTAGTCTGAACGCATGGAGTAATAGGGTGCATCATCACCACCGGCCAGAACTGCATCCGTGGCATTCTCAGCACCAATCAGAAAGCCTAGGCTGGGGAAAATACCACCAGCAGGGCTGGAGTACATGATGTAGTAGCCTACAAACAGGTACATGGTACAAGCGATCGCAAACAGGGCGATGTTCTTGGTCAGAATTTCTGCAGTGTTCTTGGAACGCACCAGGCCAGCTTCCAGCATGGAAAAGCCTGCCGCCATCCACATGACCAGCACACCACAGATCAGAAAGTAGAAAGTATCAATTGCATACGTGATATGAAGAATGTCTTCCATCATAATTTCCTCGGTTGGTCAGCCAGTTACACTGCGTCGTTGCCACGTTCGCCAGTACGGATACGAATGGCTTCATCCACGGGGGAGACAAAAATCTTGCCATCGCCAATTTTGCCGGTGTTGGCTGCACTGATGATTGCTTCCACAACGCTTTCTACGCGTTCATCATCAATAGCCACTTCGATTTTTACCTTGGGTAGAAAATCGACGACATATTCTGCACCGCGGTACAGCTCTGTGTGACCTTTTTGGCGACCAAAGCCTTTGACTTCAGTCACGGTTATTCCCTGAATGCCTATCTCAGATAGGGCTTCCCGAACATCATCCAGTTTGAAGGGTTTGATAATGGCTGTTACCAGTTTCATGCCTGTATCCTCTCAGCCGGGTTCTCGATGGTGCTAGCAAGGTGCAGCACCGATTAAGCTTCATCCGATATAAAGCAGTGGTTGTGCCATAAAATAAATTTTCCAATATAAACAGTAGGATAGGTTTTTATGCTGGAGTGTCAGGGTCATGGTTTAGGCAAGACACCGATGATAAAGGCACCATTATGGAGCGCGCCTCTGCGCTTGTCTGGTGCACAAAACCCGGCTGCCAAAATACAGCGATATGCTAAGCTAGTGGCAAAGGAGAAATCACATGGTTAATTCAGAAGCAGTACAGCGTTTGACTCAGGAACTCAGTAGCCGTTTAAGCTCAGTCAGGCAGACGGCAACCAGTTCATCGGCCTTAAAGAGCCTGGTTCAGGAGGCTGTTGCCAAGCTGGATCTGGTGACTCGTGAAGACTATGATCGGCTTTTGCAGATTCACCAGCGTACACGCCAGAAAGTTGACGAGCTGTCGCAACGCCTGGATGAACTGGAAGCCGAACAAAAAGACAGCTGAAGAAGAGTTTCCAACGGACAGGGAGGTTGTGATGAGCCTGGCACTGGTAAAAACCCGAGCAACCTTGGGCCTGGAAGCCCCGGAAGTGCGAGTTGAAGTGCATCTGGCCAATGGTTTGCCCGCTTTCAACCTGGTGGGTTTGCCGGAAGCAGCAGTGAAAGAAAGTCGCGACCGTGTCCGTAGTGCCCTGTTAACAGCAGGTTTTGAGTTTCCCAGCCGTCGTATTACTGTCAATCTGTCACCTGCCGATCTGCCGAAAGAAGGTGGGCGGTTTGATTTGCCCATTGCCCTGGGCATATTGGCTGCTTCGGGCCAAATTACCCAGTCCAGCCTGGATGCCCATGAGTTTATCGGTGAGCTGGCGCTAAATGGTGAGCTGCGTCCGGTCAAAGGAGTTTTACCCACGGCTTTGGCTGTTGCCCGGAAAAAGGGCAGCCTGCTTCTGGCTGCTGAAAATGCTGCGGAAGCTGCCCTGGTCAGCCAGCTGCACGTCAAAGCGGCCAGCCATTTACTGGAAATCTCGGCTTTTTTATTGGGGCAACAGGAGCTGCCTCTGGCCTTACCGGAGCTTCCTGAAACTGTCAGTGAGAGCAGCTTTCCAGATTTAAGTGCAGTCAAGGGCCAGGCGGGTGCCAAGAGGGCTCTGGAAGTGGCCGCTGCCGGGGGGCATAATCTCCTGTTGACCGGCCCTCCGGGTTCCGGGAAAACACTGCTGGCAAGCTGCCTGCCCGGTTTGTTGCCCGAGCTGGATGAACAGGAAGCGCTTGAGGTCGCAGCCATCCAGTCAATTCGTCAGGGGTTTCAGGCCAGTCAATGGCGGCAAAGGCCTTTTCGCTCTCCGCATCACTCCAGCTCTGCTGTGGCTCTGGTGGGGGGTGGTAGCAACCCCCGACCCGGCGAAATCAGCCTGGCTCACCAGGGCGTACTGTTCATGGACGAGCTGCCGGAATTTCAGCGCCGTGTTCTGGAAGTTTTGCGGGAGCCTCTGGAATCCGGGAAGATTCATTTGGCAAGGGCTGCCCACAGGGCAACCTATCCGGCCAACTTCCTTCTGGTGGCGGCGATGAACCCGTGTCCATGCGGTCACCTGGGTGACCCTCATCAGGCTTGCAACTGTTCGCCAGGGCAAATCAGCCGCTACCAGGGGCGCCTGTCCGGCCCGTTGCTGGATCGTATAGACTTGCACCTGGAAGTGCCCGCTCTGCCACCGGAAGACCTCTGGAAACCTGCCTCGGGTGAAAGCACTGTTTCGGTGCGTGGCCGGGTGATCAAAGCAAGGCAGCAACAAAAGCAAAGAGCCGCTAAACTGAATTCGCAATTAACCGCGGCAGAGCTTGAAAATCAGGTAACACTGAAACTGGAACTGAAAGATCTGCTGAGTCAGGCCATGCGTAAAATGAATCTGTCAGCCAGGGCTGCACACAGGGTTCTTAAGGTGGCTTTAACACTTGCCGACCTTGAAGGCTCACACAGACTTGAGCGAAATCATTTACTGGAAGCTCTGGGCTACCGAAAATAAGGATTTCCAAGGACATTATGCTGTTTCCCAAACTTGATCAATTGGCGACCCCTGAGGTTATTAGCCTGCCGGATACAGCCAGTGTGCAGTCTGCACTCCAGCTGATGAGAGAACACCGGATACGTGCTCTGGTCGTGATTAGCTCCAAAGGCTACAAACTTTTGCATGCCCGGGATCTGGTCAGTTTTCATTTACAGGGTATCGATTTTTCCGTACCTCTGGCTCAAGTGCACTTGCCGCTGGCTCCCCAGCTTCTGCCGGATGCGGAAGTGGACGAAGCCATTCGCCTGATAGGTGTTCATCAGGTTGAGCAACTTTGTTTGGTTGATACTGAAGGTAAGCTACAGGGAATTGTCAGCTACACTGACCTGGTGCAAAACCTTGATCCTGAGCTCTTGGCAGAAAGCCAAAGCCTGGGTGAGCTTCTGCGTGGCGTTCAGGTTTTGCAGGTAAATAAAGAAATGCCTGCCAGAGTGGTTCTTTCCCTGATGCAGCAGCAACAAGTCAGTACTGCTCTGATCAGTGAGGAATGCATACCTTTGGGCATAGTGACACAAACAGATGTGATCCACCTTCTGGAAGCGGGTGATGATCTGATCCGGCCAGTGGAGCAAGTCATGTCCAGCCCGGTGTTCACCCTGCCAGCCAGCATCAGTATCCAACAAGCTTTGGCTTCAATTCGCGAGAAGCGCTTCAAACGCCTGGTGGTGGTTGATGACAGCAACCGGGTGGTTGGTTTGATCAGCCAGCAGGATCTGTTGAGCATTTATTACAACCAGTGGTTTGGTTTGCTCAAGCAACAGCAGGAAGAGCTCACCCAAGCCAACCAGGAGCTTTTACAACGTAATCAACTGCTATCCTTGGTTTTGGATGAAATCACTCATGCCGTACTGGTGATCCAGTCCAGCAATCGGGTGATGTTCAGCAACCAGGTTGCTGAACAGTTGTTGGGTTACAGCTCTTCGGCCCTGTTGGACACCCGCCTGGATCAGATCCTGGCCGGTAGTGCCCGGTCTTCCGAGTTGCAGGAGTTTTATGAGCGCCTGCGCCTGGGGTTGCAAGCCAGTGTCCAATGTGAACTGCTGCTGGATTCCGGTTCCAGTCAGCAGGTGAGTATTCAAGCCAAACCCCTGTTGGCAGGAGATGACCCTTTAGTATTGATTACTTTTATCCGTAAACTGGACAAGAACTCTTTGCACCCGTTGAATTAACATCAGGGAATCACGGGTTTTTTGATCTGTCTCTTGTTACATCGCCTGGCTCTGTAGCACAATCAAGGCATTACATAAAAAAATAACAGGATGCTTACCTTTGCTGAACCAGCTGAAGTCGTTTTTACAAACCCTGAGGGGCTTTGTTTTCTCTGCCATTATGCTTGTGACCCTGGTGGTTTTTCTGGGTGTCACCCTGGCGGCTTCCTTATTGTATGAAAATATTATTTCCCGCCAGGCTGAGCAGACATCCCAGGCTTTAGCCGAGCAGACTTTCAACTCCATGTTTCAGGTCATGCGCCAGGGCTGGACACGCCAGCAACTGGATACTTTCCTGGATGGAACCGCCGATGCTTTTTCAGACAGCCCCTATCAAGTGGAGATTTATCGTGGCCAGGTGGTTGAAGAACTGTTTGGCGGCATTGAGCAGCCGGCAACTGATGCGGCCATTCAAGAGGTTTTTGCAGGCAGTGGTGAGCGGGTCATTCATGACTCCGGACTGGTGCGTCGGGTTTTCCCCATGCAGGCCAGGGATGAATGCCTGAGTTGTCATGTGAATGCTGAAGTGGGTGATGTTCTGGGTGTAATCGACATTCAGCAGGATTTGAACCCCATCACGGCAGAAATGCGCCGCAACTATATTGCTCTCTTTTTAGGTTTTGGGCTGCTGGTTTTTATCCTGGCAGCGGCTATTACCGGTTATGTATCCAGACGAATCAACTACTCGACCCAGGAATTCAAGCAGCGGCTGGAGCAGGTCAACTCGGTGACCGACTTCAAGAAACTGGACATCAGCCAGGGCAACTTTGAGTTCACCGAACTCAATCAGGCCTTTACCAGTGTCAATTATCTGGTGGAGCAGCTCAAGGATGTGGCTGTTGACAAGGATATTCTGGAGTTTGAAATTCGTCTGCTGGAAAAATTCATCATCACCTCGGATATCGTGCGTGACTGGCGAGAATTCATCAAAGACCTGCTGATTGATATCAACACCATTCTCGAAGCGCACTCATTGGTGACAGTTTTCCAGGTCGAAGATGAAGGCTATGAACTGGAGATTTTCTGGCGCTACCAAGTGACCGAAGAAACACGCTCCCAGTTTGAAAAGGTGGTGCGTCAACAGCTGGAAAAAAGCTCCCACTTCCACAAGGAAGCCCCCATTCTGGGAATTATTCACCATATTGCCGACCCCAGCATTGAAGAGCATGTTTCCCAGGCTACCCTCACGCTTCAGGATATCGATCTGCAAACCAAGTCCCTGTTGTTGGAAACCCCCAAAATTGGTGGGGTTGTGGGGATTGGTGTGCAATCGGAAATTGCCCGCGACCCTATTCGCCATATGGTGATTGGCAGTATTCTGACGACCCTGCTCAACCTGGTTGGTTCAGTGAAGGCCATCTACAAATACACCAAGGACCTGGAGTATTACGCCACACGCGATCCCCTGACAGGCCTCTATAATCAGCGGTTGTTTCGTGAATTGCTGGGTTATGAAATTGGACGTTCCCAGAGACACAAGAGCAGTTTTGGCCTGGTCATGCTGGATCTGGACAATTTCAAGAACGTCAATGACCGCTATGGTCATGCCTTTGGTGACCAGTTTCTGCAGGCTTTTGCCAAGACACTCGAAGAAGCCGTCAGGCCGGGTGATATCCTGGCTCGTTATGGTGGTGATGAATTTGTTCTGGTGCTTCCGGAAGCCAGTGAAGAGCAGGCTCACAGCGTTGCCCAGCGTATTACCCAGCATCTGGAAAAGCTCTCTCTGATTACTCCGGAGGGTAATAAAGTCAGGGCGACCAGCTCAATCGGGATTGCCATCTATCCCACTCACAGCCAGAACCCCGCTGATCTTTTTGTCATGGCCGACAACATGATGTACAAGGCCAAACGCAGTGGTAAAAATGCCATTGCCGTACCGGATGAGAATGAAGTGGCTGAAGTCTTTCGGGAAGTCGGTGAGAAAAACGAGATGATCCTGAATGCACTGCAAGAAAGACGCATAGTGCCTTACTTCCAGCCCATCATCGATCTTAAAACCGGTGAAATTGCCATTCACGAACTCTTGATGCGAATCCGTGAAAATGAGCAGATTATTTCTGCCTATGAATTTATTGATGTGGCTGAAAAAATCGGTGTGGTTCACAAGATGGATTACCAACTGATTGAGAAGGCTTTTGAACAGATTGAAGAACAAGGCTATCAAGGACAGATTTTTATTAACCTGTCACCCCGCTCCCTGATCATTGGTGAATTCATAACCAAGGTGCATTCGCTGGCAAGAGCGCATAACCTGGAAACGGAACGAGTGGTTTTCGAGCTGACGGAAAGGGAGACGGTCAGTAATATGGCGCTGCTGGAGAAGTTTGTATTGGATTTGAAGATGGAAGGTTTCAACTTTGCCATCGATGACTTTGGCTCAGGCTTTTCCTCCTACCACTACATCAAACACTTCCCTATTGATGTCATCAAGATTGAAGGTGAGTTTATCCGCAATATGCTTCAGGATGATAAATACATGGCTTTTGTGAAAAGTATTGTCACCCTGGCCCAAAACCTGGGCATGAAGACGATTGCCGAATTCGTTGAAGATGAAGAAGTGTTGCAGGCTATACGTGACCTGGGAATAGACTACGCACAAGGCTACTTTGTAGGCCGCCCCAGTCAGGAACTGATCAGTAGCGACCCAAGGATGGATGCTTTCTTCAACAACACCTAGCTCTCACTAACGCAGGTTGTTGAGGATATTCAGCGAAGGTGCGGCCTGGTTCAGAGTGTAAAAATGGATGCCAGGCGCACCCCCATCCAATAGCTGCTGGCAAAGTTTGCTGATGACTTCTTCGCCAAACTGTTGAATGGATTCACTGTCATCGCCATAGGCTTCCAGCTGTTTGCGGATGTAGCGGGGAATTTCAGCACCACAAGCATCCGAAAAGCGCGCCAGCTTGGTATAGTTGGTGATGGGCATAATTCCAGGGATGACGGGAATATCGACTCCGAGTGCTCGAACCCGATCCATAAAATAAAAATAAGCATCCGCATTGAAGAAATACTGGGTAATGGCGCTGTCTGCACCGGCTTTGCATTTACGCACAAAGTTTTCCAGATCGGCTTCGAAGCTGGGTGCCTGGGGATGGGCTTCAGGATAGGCAGCCACTTCAATAATAAATTCCTGTCCGAATTCTTCACGAATAAAACTGACCAGCTCATTGGCATAACGCAGCTCACCCCCCATTCCCATACCGGATGGTAGGTCTCCACGCAGGGCAACCACGCGTTTGATGTGGTTTTCTTTATAGGTGTTCAGAAGTTTTCTGAGTTCCTCACGGCTGGCCCCAATACAGGACATGTGGGGGGCTGCATCTATGCCGCTTTCCCGTAAAGTCAGAACTGTTTGCAGAGTGCCATCCTGAGTTGAGCCGCCTGCACCATAAGTAACGGAAAAAAAGTCAGGCTGGGTTTTGGCCAACTGGTCGCGCACCCCCAGAAGTTTGTCCTGGCCTGCCTGGGTTTTGGGCGGGAAAAATTCAAAGCTGATGGGAACGCTGAGATGTGACATGGGTAAAAATCCACCGATAAACGAAAGCCAACCAGCTTACTCTGTTGGCTCTATGAATAAAATGCTTGCAGGCTGAAATTTTTGGCAGTCAATATGAATGAAATTCATCCACCCTGCTTGCGACCCAATAGGGTGGCCAGCCAGATGCCGGTAAAGATAAAGGCAATTCCCGCCCAGTGGAAAGCCTGTAAGCGCTCGCTCAGAAATACGCTGGCCAAAAGGATGCCCCATACCGGAATCAAGTGAATAAAATAACCTGCCCGGTTCGGAGTCAAAATCTCCACCCCTTTGTTCCAGAACAGGAAGGCGGCAATGGAGGCAAAAAGAGCGACATAGCCAATACTCAGGAAGCTGGTTTTATTGAACGCCAGGGTGCGTTCCAGTACCCAGTGTTCATGCAAATAAAAGGGTGTTAAAAACAGCCAGCCCAGCACGACAGTCAACCCAAAAAAAGCCATACCGGGCAAACCGGGAGGACGGCGACGCAGTAAGGCGGAATAAAGCGCCCAGCAGATTACGGCACTGAGAATCCAGAGGTTGCCGCTGCCCGCACCCAGTTGAGTCAATAAATCGAGGGGCGATCCTTTGCTGACTAAAACCCAGATGCCTATCAGGGAAACCAGCATGCCAGCAATTTGTAATGAATTGACTCTTTCTTTGTAAAGCACCCAGGAAAATCCCAGGATAAAAATCGGGCAGGCTGAAAGCAGCAGGATGGCATTGCTGGCTGGGAGGCTTTGTAGGCCCAGATAAACCAGAGTATTAAAACCCGTGACACCGAGCAAAGACATCAGGGCCAGCAGCTTCCAGTTGTCCAACAGTACAGACCTGGCTTGCCATAAAGGCCGGATGACAAAGGGCAGAATGATAATCAGCGCCACCAGCCAGCGCCACCAGGCCAGGGCAATAGGAGGAATGTCGGCATGAACTGCCCGACCGACCACAAAATTGCCCCCCCAGAAAAGGGTGGTCAGTATCAAAAGCAGATAAGCCAGCCACTCTGACTTTTTAATGGTTGATTCTGAAGACATGAGCTGAGCACCAAATCAGAGATGGCAAAGCGCCATCTTGAGTGTTTTGCTCAAGAATATCATGTATTCTTGCCCACTTATGAGGAAATTTGAGCACAGGAAAAGTGCGTCAGCTAATCTACTACCTACTGATAATTATAAGAGGGCTACCAAGTGCAGGCTATAGCGCTGATCGTCCGTATTATTAGCCGGTTCAACATTCTGATCGGGCACTTTTTCTCCTGGTTTTCCCTGGGCATAGTGCTGGTTTGCTTTACCGTTGTTGTGCTGCGCTACGTTTTTTCTTCAGGAGCCATCTGGTTGCAGGATCTTTACGTCTGGCTTAACGCCATGATGTTTATGGGGATCTCTGGCTATGCTCTTTTCAATAACTCCCATGTCCGCGTCGATATCTTTTATCGTCCAGCTTCACGTCGCCACAAGGCCAGAGTCGACATGTTTGGTAGTCTTTTCTTTGTCGCCCCCTTTGCCTGGGTGCTGGTTTATTGGAGCCTTCCTTATATTCAGCGCTCCTGGCAGTTTATGGAGGGGTCGGCCAATTTTGGCGGCATGCCGGGGCTTTATGTTGTGAAAAGCTTTATTCTGGTCTTTGCGTTTGTGGTTGCAGCGCAAGCTCTGGCAATGTTTTTGCGCGGAGTGCTGGTGTTAATGAATAAAGAGCACTTGTTGCCTGAAGAATATCGTTACCAGGAGGATCAGTAGATATGGATTATCAGCTGGTAGGTGAAATACTTTCGGTCATGATGTTTTTTGGCATCATCGGTGTTTTGATGCTGGGCTATCCGGTGGCTTTCTCACTGGCCGGGGTTTCTTTATTTTTTGCAGGGGTTGGTTATCTCCTGGGTGCTTTTGATCCTTCCAATTTCAGTAGCCTGGCCTCCCGCTATGTTGGTGTCATGCTCAATGAGGTGCTGGTGGCTGTGCCCCTATTCATTTTTATGGGGATGATGCTGGAGCGCTCAGGTATTGCCGAAAAGCTGTTGATCACTATGGGGCGCCTGTTTGGCACTTTGCGTGGTGGCCTTGGGCTTTCGGTCATAGTGGTAGGTGCTCTTCTGGCCGCTTCTACCGGTATTGTCGGGGCAACTGTGGTAACCATGGGGCTGCTGTCTCTCCCGGCCATGATGCGAGCTGGTTATGATCCGCGCCTGGCCAGTGGTGTTATCTGTGCTTCGGGTACACTGGGACAGATCATTCCGCCCTCAACGGTGTTGATTTTCATGGGGGACATGCTTTCCGGTATCAATGCCCGGGTGCAGATGGATATGGGCAACTTTGCGCCCACCCCGGTCTCTGTCGGGGACCTTTTTGCAGGTGCCTTCCTCCCGGGTCTGATGCTGGTTGGCCTTTATATGTTGTGGATGATTATTAAAGCCGTCAAAGACCCGAAAAGCTGCCCTTCACTGGTGATTACCGATGAAGATAGACGCAACCTGGGCAGGGATATCTTGACCAGCCTGGTGCCACCTTTGATGCTGATTCTTGCTGTTCTGGGTTCGATCCTGACGGGCGTTGCCACCCCGACGGAATCGGCTTCCGTCGGTGCCGTGGGGGCGATGTTCTTGGCGGCTTTACGCAAAAAGCTGACCCTGACCAGTCTGCGTCAAGCGATGTTGGCAACGGCCAATACCACAGCCATGATTTTTATCATTTTGCTGGGGGCATCTGTTTTCTCTCTGGTCTTCAGGATGCTCGGTGGTGAGGAGCTGGTTAATGATTTCCTCAACAACTTGCCAGGCGGAAAACTGGGTGCGATCCTCTTTGTCATGCTGTTGATGTTCTTTCTGGGCTTTATTCTAGATACCTTTGAGATCATCTTTATTGTCTTGCCGATCACGGCCCCGGTGCTTTTGATGATGGGAGTTGACCCTGTCTGGTTGGGTGTCATGGTTGCGGTTAACCTGCAAACCAGTTTCTTGACACCACCTTTCGGGTTCTCGTTATTTTATCTGCGAGGGGTTGCCCCCGGCGAGGTATCCACACGCATGATCTATGAAGGGGTTTTACCTTTTGTGGCTTTGCAGCTGATCGCCATAGGCTTGTTGGTTGCTTTTCCGGGTATTGTCACCTGGCTGCCTGATTTGCTTTACGGCAACTAAGCAAATTACGCTCAATAAAAAACCCCGCTCAGTTGAGCGGGGTTTTTACGTCACAGTACCAAGAACGGTTTAACTGTACTTGATGTACTTCTCACGAGCCAGGCCAAATTTCTGGTCCACCAGCTCAGTACGTGTACGCAGCAGGTTGAAGTTTTTCACATAACTCTGTGCTGTTTCACGAGTTAGTGGGTCCTTGTGCTCTCTCAGCTCATTGATGATATCCATGGCCGCATTGGCACCGGCTTCGAGAAGGTCTTCAGGGAAAGTTCGCAGGTTGACACCATGCTCTTCAACCAGCTTTTTCAGGGCGATAGGATCATTGGCATAGAAGTCGGAAGCCACCTGATCGTATTCCGCCTGACAGGCAATTTCCACGATTTCCTGAAGATGCTTGGGCAGCTCAGAGAACTTGGACTTGTTGACCACCAGTTCGGTAGCCAGGCCAGGTTCGTTGAAGCTGGGCAGGTAGTATTCCTTGCAGATCTGGTGGAAACCCAGGGCCAGGTCGTTATAAGGCCCCACAAACTCGGCTGCATCCAGGGCGCCGGATTGCAATGCCTGATAGATTTCCCCGGCAGCCATATTGACTACGTTGGCACCCATGCGACTCCAGACTTCACCGCCCAGGCCGGGAGTACGGAAGTTGATACCTTGAACATCATCCAGGCTTTTGATTTCCGAACGGAACCAGCCGCCGGCCTGAGTGCCGGTATCACCGGACAAAAAGCCTTTGACGCCGAACTGGTCATAGACTTTGTCCCAGATTTCCTGGCCACCCATGTAACGAATCCAGGCGGACAGCTCGCGTGAAGTCATGCCATAGGGCACACCGGTGAAGAAGGAGGTTGCCGGGCTTTTGTTCTGCCAGTAATAGGCAGCACCGTGACTCATTTCGGCTGAGCCTTCAATAACCGCATCAAAAGACTGCAGGGGTGGCACCAGCTCACCAGCAGAGTAAACCTTGATGGTCAGTTCACCACCGGACATGGCGGTAATACGATCGGCCAGGCGTTGTGCACCCACACCCAGACCGGGGAAGTTGCGTGGCCAGGTGGTGACCATGCGCCAAGTCCTGCGGCTTTGTGCAATGGCGGGTGCAGCAACAGTGGCGGTGGCCGCAGCACCAGCACCCAGAGCGGCTGTCTGGATAAATTTGCGGCGACCTGTATTGAGTTCTTTGTTTTTCATGTTGGGAAAGCTCCGAATCTTGGTTTTTCTTATTAAGTGATACGGTCTGCTGTTTAGCATCCCTGGCACGAATGAATTAAAATGCCACGCTTGCCAGCAGCCTGGTTAAATACTACACACAAAATCGGCTCCAATAACAGTAAAAAATCATTTTCCAATCAATTGAGGTAGATCAATGAGTGAAGAATTCCCGGATGCGCAGGATCCTGAGTTGTTGCGCCAGAAGCTGGCCCTGGAAACAGCACTGATTCCTTGGCGGGAACTGGAACGTTTTCATGCCCGGGGTGTTGTGGTTCAGGCTGCTGAAACTCTGGATCTGGTGGAGGTGGGTTATCAGCTCACACAGGACAATAAGTCGCAGGTAGAGAAATGGATGGAAGCTGGTGACCTGGGCTCGGTTACCGACACTGATGCACAGGATTGGCATGAAAGTAACCGGGAGATTTGGGCTTTGGTGATTGCGCCCTGGGTGTTGATACAAAAAGACAAACCTACATGAAGACCACTTTTGCTGCGGAAGATTATCACCCACCTCAGGAACCCTGGCTGGATCTTCTTTATCAGGATGAATGGCTGGCAGTGATCAACAAGCCTGCAGGGCTGCTATCCAACCCCGGCCGTGATCCGGGATTAAGTGATAGTGTGGCCAACCGGATCAAAAGTCTTTCCCCTTATGCTGAGCTGGTTCACCGGCTGGATATGGACACCTCCGGGGTTCTTTTGCTGGCGCTACGCAAGAAAATTGAAAGTGCTCTCAAGACTCAGTTTCAGGAACGTCAAACCCAAAAAGTATATCTGGCCAGGGTCTGGGGACAACCACCGGAGCTGGAAGGTGAAATTGACCTGCCCCTGATTTGTGACTGGCCCAACCGCCCCTTGCAGAAGGTGTGCCAGGAAAAGGGCAAGCCTTCGATTACGCGGTATCGGGTTTTGAAGCAGGAAGGCACAACCAGCCTGGTTGAGCTGCATCCAGTGACCGGTCGGTCCCACCAGCTGCGTGTACACGTAATGAGCCTGGGTTGTCCGATATTGGGCGATCGTTTCTATGCAACGGGCGAAGCCCTGGCTGCCAGCAAGCGTTTATTGCTGCATGCCCAGGCTTTGAGCTTTACGCACCCGGTGACCGGTGAAAAGATGACGATGACTGCACCCAGTGAGTTTGCTGGCGTAGTAGAGGTTCAGCAATAAAAAACCGGGAGTTTTTAGCTCCCGGTTGCGGTCACGATAAACTGGGTTTAGCCGTTCATTTTTTTGCCGCTTTGGTTTTTCTCGCTCGCCAGATTCCTTTTTCTATTTCAACCAACAGCAGAACTAATAGGCCATAAACCAGCATCATGCCCCAGTGATAAAGTTCCAGAGGTGCGCTCTGGAAAAGCAGGTTCATCAGTGGCGTATAAATAAAGGCCAGTTGGGCGAGTAGCATCGCCCCGATACCGGCCCAGATCCAGAGATTGGAAAACATGGGGGTCTGGAACAGGCTGACAGTCAACGAGCGACAGTTGAAGAGATAAACACTCTGCACCACCACAAAGAGAGTGACCGCCAGAGTGCGAGCCACTTCTTCAGTCTCGCCCTGAATCAAAGCCCACTGGAAAAGCCCGAAGGCGCCAATCAGCAGTAGAGCACTGACCGAGAAAATTCGCCCGATCATTTCCAGGTTGAGAATGGAAGAATCCGGTTCACGTGGCATGCGCTTCATAATACCGGGCTCTTTGGGCTCAAAAGCCAACATCAGCCCCAGAAAGACCGCAGTCGTCATATTCAGCCAGAGAGCTTGAACCGGCAGCACCGGCAGGGTGGCTCCGATCAGTATGGCAACCATGATCACCATGCCCTGACCCAGGTTGGTGGGCAGTATCCAGGTAATGAATTTCACCAGGTTGTCAAAGACATTGCGGCCTTCTTCAACTGCACCTTCTATGGTGGCAAAGTTATCATCGGTCAACACCATATCGGCTGCTTCCTTGGAAACCTCGGTACCGGCGATACCCATGGCGACACCAATATCGGCCTTTTTCAGGGCCGGGGCATCATTCACGCCATCCCCGGTCATGGCCACCACATGCTTTTTGGCCTGCAGGGCGGTGACCAGCTTGAGCTTTTGCTCGGGAGCAACGCGGGCAAATACCGAGACCTTTTCAACCACACGCAACAGCTCATGATCGCTCATTTCGGACAATTCCCGTCCGGTGAGTACACGGTGCTCATCAGCGTCCGGGTCAGGGTTATTGATGCCGATTTGCTGGGCTATGGCTCGGGCAGTCAGGGCATGGTCACCCGTGATCATCTTGACCGCAATACCGGCTTTCTGACAGTTTGCCACCGCACTGATCGCTTCCTGGCGGGGAGGGTCAATCATGGCCTGCAGACCGACAAAGGTGAGCTGTTCGGCATCCTCCTGGCTCAGAAAACGGTCAAAAGTTGTTTCATCGGTGGGCACTTGCTGAATGGCCAGACACAGTACGCGTAGCCCCTGAGCAGCAAATTTGTCAGCCATTTGGGTGATTTTGTCGCGATCCAGGTCGATCAGGTTGCCATCTTCATCCTGAGCATTCTTGCAGCGAATCAGGGTGCGCTCCAGTGAGCCCTTGAGAACAATGACATTATGGTCGGCACCGTACTTATGCAGAGTAGCCATATACTGGCGGTCGGATTCAAAAGGAATGGCATCCAGGCGTTCGTGCTCTTTGAGAAGAGTCTCTTTGTCCAGCCCCGCTTTCAGGGCCGAAGTAATCAGCGCACCTTCTGTGGGGTCGCCCTGAACTTTCCATAAGCCATTGTCACTCACCAGCTCGGAGTCATTATTGATCAATCCGGCCAGCAGGCAGGTTTTCAATCCCTCGGGAAACTGATTCAAAGGCTGGTCATCCGTACCCCTGATTTCCCCTTCAGGAACATACCCGCTGCCCGTCAGGCTGTATTCCTTGTCACCGGCAAAAAGCTTTTGCACCGTCATCTGGTTTTCAGTCAGGGTGCCGGTTTTATCGGAGCAGATAATGGTGGTCGAACCCAAAGTTTCCACAGCAGGTAGTTTACGTACTATGGCATTGCGAATTGCCATTCGGCGCACGCCGATAGCCAGAGTGATGGTAACCACTGCAGGCAGGCCTTCGGGTATGGCGGCAACAGCCAGAGCTACGGCAGCCATAAAGGTTTCTACCCAGTTTTGACCATGCATCAGACCCACGAAGAAGGTGATACCTGCCAAGACCATAATCACGTAAAGCAGGATTTTACTGAAAGCATGAATCTTCTGGGTCAGCGGGGTATCCAGGCTGACGGCTTCCGAAATCATGTGGGCAATTTTACCGGTTTCCGTGTCGTCGCCGGTGCCACTGACAACCCCCATGCCGGAACCATAGGTGACCAGGGTGCCGGCAAAAGTCATATTCACCCGGTCAGCCAGTACCGTGTCCTTGTCAAGCTGGGCTCTTTCTTTTTGCACCGCAACGGATTCACCGGTCAAGGCTGACTCATCGATTTGCAGGTCACGGTTTTTGAACAGGCGCATGTCAGCAGGTACCTTGTCACCTGAAGCCAGCTGGACAATATCACCGGGAACCAGCCGTGTGGCAGGTACAGTCATCTTTTTGCCGCCGCGAATGACTGTGGCACTGGCCGACATCATCTTTTTCAGGGAGTTGATTGCCTCTTCGGCCTTGGCTTCCTGGAGATAGCCGATAATGGCATTAATCATCACCACACCGAAGATCACCCCGGAATCGACATATTCCTGGAAGAAAAAAGTAACGGCAGTCGCCACCAGAAGGATATATATAAGGGGGTTATGAAACTGCAGCAAAAAACGCTTGATGGGGGAAATGGGCTTTTGTGCGGTGATGCTGTTTTCACCAAATAGCCTGATTCTCTCTTCTACTTCCTGCTCTGACAAGCCTTCATGATGATCGCTTTTCAAGGCTTCAAACACATCTTCTTCGGCGAGATGGTGCCAAAGATTCTTCGGTAAGTCTTTCACGGCTATCCTCCATTTGCGCTGCACAAAATCAATCCTACCACACTCAATGAAGGGTTGAAGTGATATTTGCAAGGCAAAAAAAACCCGCCATTCCCGGAGGTCTGGCGGGCCGGAATCAGTCTGAAAGCTTAGTAGCGGTAGGCATCCGTCTTGAAAGGGCCTTCCTGAGGTACGCCCAGGTATTTGGCCTGTTCCGGGGTCAGTTGGGTTACCACACCACCAAAACCTTGGACCATGTAGCGGGCAACTTCCTCATCCAGCTCCTTGGGCAGAACTTCCACTGTTAGTTTGTCTGCTTTCTGCTCGGCAGACAGCTTGCCAAAGCCGCCCTTGAAGAGGTGGATCTGAGCCAATACCTGGTTAGCAAAGGAGCCATCCATGATACGGCTGGGGTGGCCGGTGGCATTGCCCAGGTTGACCAAGCGGCCTTCGGAGAGAAGAATCAGGTAGTCATCACTGGCTTCATCAAACTGGCCGGGTTTACCGTCACGGAAGATTTTGTGAACCTGAGGTTTGATTTCCTGCCAGGCCCAGTTTTCACGGGTGTAGGCGGTGTCGATTTCATTGTCGAAATGGCCGATATTACAGACCACGGCACCCTTTTTAAGGGCTTTCATCATGGGTGCATCACAGACATGCACGTTACCCGTGGTGGTTACCAGCAAATCAATTTTACCCAGAATCGTCTTGTCAACGCCGTCATCTTTGCCGTTGTTTTTGCCATTGATGTAGGGGGAAACCACTTCGTAGCCATCCATGCAGGCTTGCATCGCACAGATGGGGTCGACTTCAGTGACCTTGACGATCATGCCTTCCTGACGCAAAGAAGCTGCCGAGCCCTTGCCGACATCACCATAGCCAATAACCAATGCCTGCTTACCGGACAGCAGGTGATCGGTGGCGCGTTTGATGGCATCGTTCAGGCTGTGGCGGCAGCCGTACTTGTTGTCATTCTTGGATTTGGTGACGGCATCATTGACATTAATGGCAGGTACTTTCAGGGTGCCGGCTTCCAGCATTTCCAGCAGGCGGTGAACACCTGTGGTGGTTTCTTCGGAAATGCCGTGGATATTATCCAGCAGTTCCGGGTATTCCTTGTGCAGGATTTCGGTCAGATCACCGCCATCATCCAAAACCATATTGGGTGTCCAGCCATCCTTGCCTTCGATGGTTTGCTTGATGCACCAGAGGTATTCTTCCTCGGTTTCACCCTTCCAGGCAAAAACTGGAATTCCGGCGGCAGCTATGGCGGCAGCAGCATGATCCTGGGTGGAAAAGATGTTGCAAGAGGACCAGCGGACTTCGGCACCCAGATCAATCAGGGTTTCAATCAGTACGCCCGTCTGGATGGTCATGTGAATACAGCCAGCAATCCGTGCACCTTTCAGTGGCTGCTCAGCATGGTATTTTTTGCGAATCGTCATCAGCGCAGGCATTTCGCTTTCTGCGATATGCAGTTCTTTACGGCCCCAGTCGGCCAGCTTGATATCAGCGACCTTGTAGTCGTTAAAGCTTGTCATAGACACTCCGTTTAACAGTGAATGTTGAACGGGCGCCGTTGAATCTTGTTTCCTGTTTTGAGCCTGACAGACATGAAGCTGCTGCAGCGCCCCTCAAAACAGGGAAGGGTGGCAGCGCTAAGGCTGCCCGGTTCATATTGTAACGTCTTGACCGATTTTGGGAAGCAATACAGTTATTGAACCTAACTAACTCTCTGATAGATTAAGTCCCAGACACCATGCCCCAATTTTTCCCCACGTTTTTCAAACTTGGTTAACGGGCGGGACTCGGGTCGCGGCACAAAGTCCTGGCCGGAGTCAGCGGTATTCTGGTAGCCGGGAGCGGCATTCATAACATCGCGCATGTGTTCGGCATAGGCTTCCCAGTCAGTGGCCAGATGAAAGCGCCCACCGATTTTCAGTTTGCTGCGGATGGTTTCCACAAAAGGAGGCTGCACAATCCGGCGTTTATGGTGCTTTTTCTTGGGCCAGGGGTCAGGGAAGAAAAGCTGGAAAAGGTCAATGGATTCATCCGGTAAACACTGGTTGAGCACTTCCACAGCATCATCCCGGTAAACCCGAAGATTATCCAGGTTCAGGTCACCCGCTTCACAAAGGAGCTTGCCGACACCCGGCAGGTGGACTTCAATACCAATAAAGTCATGATCCGGCATGGTTTGCAGCTGTTCGAGCAGGGAGTTGCCCATGCCAAAACCCACTTCCACAACCAGCGGTGCCTGGCGGCCAAAAACTTCAGCGGGGTTGATGCGCCCGTCTTCCAGTGAAAGGCCATAACGGGGCAGAAAATCATCCACACCCCTTTGCTGGGCTCCGGTCATTCGCCCCTGGCGCAATACAAAACTGCGTATTTTTTTGTCATGAATGGCATCATCAGCCCGGTCATGCTTGTTGTCTTGCTGTTGGCTGGTGCTCATGAATGAATCAGTCCTTCCAGAGGTGAACTCGCGCTGGCGTAGGCTTTTTTGGGCATGCGACCGGCCAGATAGGCTTCACGGCCAGCTTCTATGGCTTTTTTCATGGCACTGGCCATCAAGACGGGGTTTTTGGCATGGGCAATGGCGGTATTCATCAATACACCTTCGCAGCCCATTTCCATGGCCAGGGCAGCATCCGAAGCCGTACCCACACCCGCATCCACCAGCACCGGCACCTGGGCTTCTTCCATGATCAGACGAATATTGTGTGGGTTGAGGATACCCAGCCCTGAGCCAATCAAAGAACCCAGCGGCATAATGGCAATACAGCCCATGTGCTCCAGCTCCCTGGCGGCAATAGGATCATCATTGCAATACACCATGACTTCAAAGCCTTCGGCAATCAGCTTTTCGGTGGCAATAAAGGTTTCGCGCATATTGGGATAGAGAGTCTTCTGGTCACCCAGAACCTCCAGTTTGACCAGGTTATGGCCGTCCAGAAGCTCACGCGCCAGCATGCAGGTGCGAACGGCTTCTTTGGCGTTATAGCAGCCTGCAGTATTGGGCAGCAGGGTATAGCGTTCTGGTGAAATGACATCCAGCAGATTGGGTTCATCCGGGTTCTGGCCGATATTGGTGCGGCGTACGGCGACGGTGACGATCTCAGCACCACTGGCGGCAATGGCTTCGCCGGTTTCCTGCAGGTCTTTGTACTTGCCGGTTCCCACCAGCAGGCGCGAGGAAAATTCTCGTGTACCGATTTTGAAAGTGTCTTGTGTGGTCATGCCTGCTCCTGAAATTAACCGCCGCCAATGGCGTGAACAATTTCCACCCGGTCACCGGATTGCAGTTGCTGGGTGGTATGGCGGCTTTTGGGAATGATTTCTTCATTGACTTCAACGGCCAGGCGTTTGCCAACCAGTTGCAGTTGTTCAAGGAGTTCAGCCACGCTCTGGCCTTCTTCAAGCTGATGGGTTGCCCCGTTCAGTGTGATTTGCATGCGATCCTCCAATTTTCGACTCTATTCTACCGGATTTTTCCAGGGCTGTTATCCTCTTGTGTTTTCGATACGCGGTGGGGTGGGTTTTGGTTAAAGATCAGAAAAAGGCGGTTTTCTTTGCCTTGGGCGCGGTGGCTTGCTGGTCAACGGTTGCTACGGCCTTCAAGCTAACCCTGGCGTATTTTTCTGTGTTGCAACTCCTGCTGGTGGCGACTGGCTGTTCAGTGATTCTGTTGATGGGGCTTCTCTGGCGTCAACAAAAGCTGTCTTTACTGGGCTATTGGTTCAGGCAGAAACCGGGTTTTTTTCTATTGTCCGGCTTGATGAATCCTCTGCTCTACTATCTGTTGCTGCTTTATGCCTATGACCTTTTGCCGGGGCAGCAGGCCCAGACATTGAATTATACCTGGGCAATTACTCTCAGCCTTTTATCGGTGCCTTTTCTGGGGCAGGTCATTCGCAAACAGGATTGGGTGGCTATTATTCTGGGTTACCTGGGTGCTGCGGTGATTGCAACGCGGGGAGATCTTCTGGGATTGAATTTTGTCAGTGGCTGGGGTGTAGTGCTGGCTTTGGCTTCAACCCTGATCTGGTCTGCCTACTGGATTATCAATACCCGCAACCAGGCCGATCCTCTGGTTGCTCTGACCCTGAATTTTATTCTGGCATTGCCTTGGATTGCGGTGGCAACCTGGGTCTGGTCGGACTTTCAGTTGCTCGCCTGGCAGGGTTGGTTGGGTGCCATTTATCTGGGTTTGTTTGAAATGGGCTTTGCTTTTGTGATGTGGCTGCTGGCCATGCAGTACGCAGAAAGCACAGCCAGAATTTCCAACCTGATTTTCATTTCACCCTTTGTGTCGCTGGTTCTGCTCTATTTTCTGGTGGGGGAGCAAATCTATCCCGCCACTCTGGTTGGTTTGCTGATGATTATTCTGGCCTTGATGATTCAGCAGTATAAAGGAGCGAAAAAACCTATTTAGTGGGAGGAACCGAATAGCTGGCCACAACATGGGCCACCAGGGTTTCTGTATCCCCTTCACTGTAAAGCTCCACTTCGCCAATAATCAGGCGTTTGCCCTGCTTCAGCAGCCTGGCTCTGGCCATCAGAGCTGCTTCTGCTTTGGGTTTGTTGAGAAAATGGCAGGTAAAATCAGTGGTTACAGCCAGGGCAACCGGGCCGATTTTGGAGAGTAGGGCTACATAGATGGCCACATCAGCAAGAGCCATCATGGTGGGGCCGGAGACGGTTCCCCCAGGGCGCAGGTGGCTGGTATCCACCGGGAGGCGTAAAAGGCTGTAATCCTCAGCCACTTCAGTGACTTCACCCAAATACTGGGGAAATTCCTTCTCCAGAAAAGCAATCATATCTTCACGGCTCATTTGCAACGGACTGGTCATTTCAGGCCTCTAGTCATCATTTTTGTATTAAGAAAATTATGCAGTAATGACAATGCCTTGTAAGCATTCCTGGTGCTCCTTGTGTGACTGGCAAGTTTTATTGCTGGTTCGCTCCAGAGTTTGGGATTAAGATGCCGGCGCTTGCTCCTTCCTTATTGAGGTCACCACAGTGAAACTGATTTCCTTTGACGCCCTGCGTACTTTGGGGCTGCCGGGTGTGCGTTACATCAAGCCTGATCGCATGTATGACCACTTGGAGGAAATCAGGGATGCCGACTGGCTGTTGTTTCCCGAATACTGGCAGATCAATACCCTCTTGTATGGGTTGAAGAAGAAAATTTTCCCCAGCCCAGCCAGTTACTATCTGGGCCATAACAAGGTGGAGCAAACACGGGTCTTCAAGGCAGTTTGCCCAGAGCATCTGCCCAAAACAGCCATTCACGGCAGTTCCCGGTGGGCCTTGCAGGAGGTTCTGGATAATTTCTCTTTTCCACTGGTGGCTAAAGCTATTAAAAGCTCTCGCGGCGAAGGCGTTGCCCTGCTGCATAATGAAGCTGAGTTATTTGACTGGGCAGCCAACCAGGAAACCCTTTATATTCAGGAGAAACTGGATATTACCCGAGATCTGAGGGTGGTCTGGGTGGCCGGGGAAATCCTGGATGCCTATTGGCGTGTTGCTCCTGAGGGAGAGTTCTTGAACAACATTTCCCAGGGTGGGCGGGTCAGTCGTGAAGAGATACCCCAGGTGGCTCTGGATCTGGTCAGGCGTCTGGCAACCCAGTTGGATATCGATCATGGCGGCTTTGATTTAGCTCTGGTAGACGGTTGGCCCTATCTGTTTGAGTTCAACCGCCTGTTTGGTAGCCAGGGCATGCTGGTGGGGCAGATCAGTTTCAGTGAGGCGCTTCTGCGGCACCTGAGTCAGACAACAGGGGTTTCAGTTGTTTCTTAGGTTGCTGATCTGGCCACTCATTTCCTGAGCTACATCCACGGCATAGTTGTCAGTCATGCCGCCAATGAAATCCAGTGCTCTGCGGTAACTCTGGTAGAGGGGCCAATTTTCTTCCGGCATGTTTTCACCAATCAGTGCCAGCACCCTTTGGTGCTTGAAACTTAATGCTCCGGGTTGGTGGTGACGAGCATTACAGGCCTCACAAAAGGTTTCCAGTAGGGTGCCCAGGGTGGTATAGGCGCCAATTTCCAGCTTGGCCTTGCGCTGGTTGTGAAAGATTCGATCCCGGGCGAGAATTTTGGCCTGTTTAATTCCCTGAGCTATGGCAGGTGGGCAGACATCAATTAAGTCCTGTTGAAAACTGCCTTCCAGAAGCTCGTCCTGGTGTCGAACAAAGGCTTCAATAACGGCCTCCACCATCTTTTCCATAGCTTGCCCCCGGAGTGCTGCAATGCGACGTCGACGTGAGGCACTTGCCAGCTGTGCAAAGTCTTCCGGTTGACCGCCGCCTATGTCTTCCAATATTTCTGCCACTTCCCGGTAATCCAGAATTTCCATTTCCAGTCCATCTTCTAAATCCAGTAGGGCGTAGCAGATGTCGTCTGCCGCTTCGACCAGATAGACGAGAGGGTGGCGAACCCAGCACCAGTCAGCGGTCTGAATCAGCCCCAGGTGTTCGGCTGTTTGCTGAAGCAGGTGTTTCTCGGTTTGAAAGGCAGAAAACTTGCCTTTGCCCCCGGCATGCTCAACAGTCCAGGGGTATTTGAGCATGGCCCCCAGGGTGGCATGAGTCAGGCGCATTCCCCCGGCAAACTGGTTGTATTCAATTTGTGTGACCACCCGAAAGCCCTGGGCATTGCCTTCAAAGGTCAACAGATCCTGGCGTTCATTTCCATTCAAGCCTTGTAAAAGACCCCGGCCCTCAGCCTGCTGAAACCAGTCACGAATGGCATATTCCCCGGCATGCCCAAAGGGTGGATTGCCAATGTCATGAGCCAGACAGGCAGCCTGAACAATGACACCCAGATCAGCAGGAGTAATCCAGGCAGGAAGGCGGTCTTTCAGATGTTCACCTGCCAGCATACCCAGGCTGCGCCCTACGCAGGCAACTTCCAGTGAATGAGTCAGGCGAGTATGGATATGATCGTTATTGACCAGTGGGTGCACCTGGGTCTTGCGCCCCAGACGACGAAAAGAGCCGGAAAAAATAATCCGGTCATGATCCTTGTGAAAAGGGCTGCGCCCAGGCTCTTCACGGGAAGAGCGGCGGCTGCCCAGACGACTGGTGCTGAGCAGCTGTTGCCAGTTCATCCTGGTTGCAGAAGGCATCAATCCAACTTAGAAGTTCAAGCGAAAGCCAACATGCAGGCTGTCTTCCAGCGTATCATCAAACCCCTGTTGTGTTTCCAGGTGCAGGTATCGATAGCCCAGGAAAATATCAGTATTCTGAATGGCCCGATAAGCGACCCGGAATCCGGCTTCGTAAAGCTGATCGGTATCACCAAAGCTGGTCACCTTGGGCGCAAACCAGCCATAACCGCCCAGAGAGACATGGGGAGCACCGGGTACGATATGGTAAAAAAGGCCCCCTACAGCCAAGGCAGTTCCATTCGTATCGCCTGGAGCATCATAGGCATAAAGGCGTGCACCGACCCCGGCACGATACGTCTGATTATCCGTTTCCACACCCTGGAAGCCTGCGGTGGCAACGACAGAGGAATCCATATCCTGGTGCTCGGTATAAAGAGCACCAAAATTGACGTGCAGGTTGCTGGCACCGCTGACCGGTTTGTCAAACTCAAACTGGATGGTTTCATTGTTGAGGTTGGCTTCAATCGAGCCGGGAGCCAGGCTAAAGGCTGTGACCTGAGTGGAAAGTCCCAGTAACAACAGGGCTGTTATGCTACTTAATTTTTTAACCGGCATTTTGGAAATCCTTTGGTGAAGAAAATAAAAACAGTTTACTTAAACCCCGTAGGTGCGGCGATAATTTTCAATGCCTTGAGCATAAGACTGCAAGTCTGAGTGGGTGTTCAAGTATTCAAAAATGTTATTCAGAGTAATGATACTGGTCACGGGAATGCCCAGATCCTGCTCCACTTCCTGGATTGCAGAACGCTCACCCTGCCCCCGTTCCTGACGGTCCAGGGCAATGACTACCCCGGTTACCCGGGCTCCTGCCTCTTTTAATTGCGGCAAGACTTCACGAATGGCCGTGCCTGCAGTAATCACATCATCAATCAGCAGTACTTTTTTCCCTTGAAGGTCGGCACCCACAAGTTGACCGCCCTCGCCATGAGCTTTGACTTCCTTGCGATTGAAAGCAAAAGGCGTTGGGCGCTGATGTTCGCTGGCCAAAGTACTGGCTGTTGCAGCGGCCAAGGGTATACCCTTGTAGGCAGGGCCAAACAGCACATCAAAGTCCAGATCGGCACGCTGAATGGCTTCAGCATAACAGTGGCCCAGTTTCACCAGAGCTTCACCGGTATTGAAAAGACCGGCATTGAAAAAATAAGGACTCACTCGACCGGACTTAAGAGTGAATTCACCAAAACGCAAAACCTGTTGTTGTATGGCAAAATCAATAAAGTCTTGTTGATAATCAAGCACAGCAATTCCCCTAAAGTATTAAGGTCAGGTATCATACACCCTAAATAAACGTGTAACCACGCAGGAACGGGAACTACTCACGTATGAAAGTGATCACCCTGAATGTTGGCGGAATCAAACAAGCCGTAGAAAAAGGCTTTCTCGAATGGCTCCAGAAGCAGGATGCAGATGTGGTTTGCGTCCAGGATGTGCGCACCAAGGCTTACAAGCTGGGTGATGCAATCGAGCGCCCGGAGGGTTGGGAAGGTTATTTTTTTGATGCCGAGCAGGATGATTTTGCCGGCACCGGTATCTATTGCCGAACCATGCCCAAGGCTATTATGACCGGTTTGGGTTTTGAGCTGGCTGACCGCGAAGGACGCTTTATCCAGGCGGATTTTGATAAGGTCAGTGTTTGCAGCTTTCAAATGCCTTCCGGTATTAATCCAGCAGAAAAAAAGCAGTTTATGGAACAGTTTCTGGAATACCTGACCAAGCTGCGCCGTAAGCGCCGTGAGTATATTATCTGCGGCTCCTGGAACATTGCCCACAAGACCCTGGATCTGGCCAACTGGCAGGATAACCAACTGAGTATCGGTTTTCGCCCTGAAGAGCGTGCCTGGATGGATCAGGTCTTTGGCCCCTTGGGTTACATTGATGCTTTTCGTGAGGTGAACCGGGATGCGGACCAGTATTCCTTCTGGCCCAGCATGGAGCTCGACAGGGAGAGGCAGGAAGGCTGGCGCCTGGACTATCAGGTGGTGGGGCCGAACCTGCGCCGCAACATCAAAAAAGCCTGGATTGATCCCAGCGTTAAGTTTTCAGCGCATGCTCCCGTTTATGTGGAATACGACCTCTGATTAAAAAGCCGGGTGACCCCGGCTTTTTTGACTTCAGGTGTTTTCCAGAGCTTTTTTCTGCAAGGCAACCAATTCCTGGCAGCCCTTTTCAGCCAATTCCATCATGGCATTCATCTCGTCGCGGGAAAAAGGCTGGCCTTCGGCTGTACCCTGCACTTCAATAAACTGGCCACTTTCGGTCATCACCACATTCATATCGGTTTCACAGTCAGAGTCTTCAGCGTAATCCAGATCCAGTACCGGCTCACCCTTATAGATTCCCACGGAAACTGAAGCTATGTATTGTTTGAAAGGGTCGCTTTTTAGCAGCTTCTCTAACTGCAGGCTGCGTAAGGCATCCACCAGAGCCACGCAAGCCCCGGTAATGGAGGCCGTACGTGTGCCGCCATCAGCCTGAATCACATCGCAATCCAGAGTAATGGTATATTCACCCAGTTTCTTCAAGTCCACTGCCGAGCGTAAAGAGCGGCCTATCAGGCGCTGGATTTCCAGGGTGCGGCCACCCTGTTTACCGCGAGTTGCTTCCCGGTTGTTGCGGGAATGAGTGGCACGCGGCAACATACCGTATTCAGCAGTGAGCCAGCCCTGGTTTTTACCGCGTAACCAGCGAGGTACGCCCTTGTCCACACTGGCCGTACAAATCACCTGAGTATTACCAAAACACACCAGAACCGAGCCTTCGGCATGGCTGGTGAAATGACGTGTCAGGGTGATTTCTCGGGTTTGATCGGGGGTTCTTCCGCTGGGTCGCATGAATTCTACCTAAAGCCTTGAATGAATGAACTGCGTATTATACACATTAAGGATTCAACATGATTGCCAGCATGACCGCCTTTGCACGCCGCGAAATCCACCTGCCATGGGGCAGCTTGAGCTGGGAAATTCGCTCCGTTAATCAACGCTATCTGGAACCCGGCTTTCGTCTGCCGGAAAGCCTGCGTAGCCTGGAGACAGCACTGCGCCAACGGCTTAAACAAAAGCTGGCGCGTGGCAAACTGGATCTGACTCTGAAGTTCTATCCGGCCGATGACCGTCAGGAGCTGGTGTTGAATGAGCCCCTATTACAAAAGCTGGTGACCAGTGCTGAAAAAGTACGCAGCAAAACAGCTGAAGCCGCTCCGCTCGATCCACTGAAACTGCTGGAATGGCCGGGTGTGATTCAGGCCAGTGCCGTGGATGAGGAAGAAATACAGGCTGAGGCCCTTACCCTGTTTGATCTGGCATTGGATGATCTTCAGGCTCATCGCTTGCGTGAAGGTGAAGCCCTGGCGGCAATGATTGAAGAGCGCCTGCAACAGATCACCACCCATCTGCAAAGTGCGCAAACCTACCTGCCTGCTGCCCTGGAAGCCTGGCGGAACTCGCTGCAGGAAAAAGCTGCCAAACTGCAAGTGGAAGTCGACCCCGCACGCCTGGAGCAAGAGATAGTGCTTTTGGCCCAGAAACAGGATGTGGCCGAAGAACTGGATCGTCTGGAAGCTCATGTCAAGGAAGTACGCCGTGCCCTCAACAGCAAAGGCCCGGTTGGGCGTCGTCTGGATTTTCTGATGCAGGAAATGAACCGCGAAGCCAACACCCTGGGCTCTAAAGCCATGAGCCTGGACATGACCCAGGTCTCCGTGGAACTGAAAGTCCTGATCGAGCAAATGCGTGAGCAGATTCAGAATATTGAATAGTCGGCTAATGGATACCCCTTGAGGAGCTGTTTATGAAAAACCCGCTATTGATTTTAGGCCTTACGGCAATGGTTGCTGGCTGCACAGGGATTCCTGAAGGTGTTGAACCAGTAAGCGGTTTTGAAAAAGATCGCTATCTGGGGCGCTGGTATGAAATTGCTCGCCTTGATCATTCATTTGAGAGGGGTTTAAGTCAGGTTTCAGCCGAGTACCAACTGCAGGAAGATGGCAGCATTCAGGTTATTAACCGGGGCTATAAAGAAAGCTCAGACGAATGGAAAGAGGCAAAAGGGCGAGCGGTATTTGTGGGTTCTGCTGATGTTGGCCACCTCAAGGTTTCTTTTTTTGGGCCTTTTTATTCTTCCTATGTGATTTTCGATCTGGACAAGGAAGCCTATTCCCATGCTTATGTGAGTGGCTATAACCAGGATTACCTCTGGTTTTTGTCACGTACACCCCAGGTCAGTGAGGCTGCTTTGCAGGATTTCAAAAGCACGGCCCGGGAGGCTGGCTTTGATCTGGAAGAGCTGATCCTGGTCAAGCAGGATCAGCAGGCCTCAGATTAACCTTTTGCTAGGTTGCCAGTGACAGAATCGGGCCATCCAAGAGCGCCATCAACTCACTGAAGTAACCTTCAGAACGAGCCGGTTGGGTGGGGTCGGAGGTGATGGCAACCGCCAGCTGCTGTTCGGGGTGGGCTGCAATGATTTGTCCACCGTAACCCCGGGCCAGAACAAAACCACTATCCGAGAGAAACCAGCCGTAACCATAGCCCAGGCCGGAATAGGGGGATTCGGTACGAGGGATCAGGGAGGCCTCTATCCAGCTTTTTGAGATGATCTGCCGGCCTTCAAAGCGTCCTTGATCTCTTAGCATCACGGCAATTTTCAGCATGGCTCTGGGGGTCAGCGCCATGCCATTGCCACCCAGATAATAACCCTGGGGATCACGGACCCAGGGTGGAATCTTGAATCCCAGCGGATCACCCAATCTTTCTCGGGCTAATTCCAGCAGGCTTTTCCCAGTCACTTGCGTTAAAACGGCACCCAGAATATGGGTGGCACCCGTGGAATAAACCATGTCTTCACCGGGTTTTTCCACGAGGGGGCGAGTCAAAGCATCCGTAATCCAGTTGGGGGAATTGACCCAGACACCGTATTGATCACCGGAGGTGCTTTCCAGGCCAGCCCGCAGGGTTACCAGATCCTGAAGAGTTATTTTATCCACACCCCCTGTGGCATCGGGGGGAATCAAGGCAGGGGCAATATCCACCAGACGGGTATGCATAGATTCAATTTCATTGCGGGCAATACAGGTGCCCAGTAGCAGAGCCACCAAGCTTTTGGAACAGGACTTGATATAAGCATAGGAATCCAGTCCCGGCCCTCTGGGGGACTTTGAGTAAACCAGCTGATCACCCTGCTGAACCTGTAGTGAATGCAGCTGGTCCAAAGAGTCGATGGCCTGGTCGAGAGGTTTTTTTTCATGCCCATAAGCAGACCCCAGGTAAGGGAAAGCCAGGGTTGATAAAGCGATTTTTGCAAAAGTGCGCCTGTGGATCATTTTAAGCCTGAGTCTTAATTGTTTAATGACTGGGTTTGAGCATTAAGTTGAAGGCTCTTTTTCATCCGCTGCCGTAGTTTCCGGCTTGAGTTGATGAGAGTCGGTGGGGTAGAGGAGGTTTAGGGCCACAGCACCACCATCCACCACCACGGCTGCGTGCTCTCTTTTGAGCTGGCGGGGTTCAGATACACCGCAGGCATGGGCAATCAGTCCGACCTCATGCACCAGATTGTGGTGAAAGTTGGCCACTCGTTTGGCCTTAACTTCTGGAATCAGACCTTTTTGCAGGCGCGGTTCGTGGGTGGTCACGCCGGTCGGGCAGGTGTTCTTGTTGCATTGCAGGGCCTGAATACAACCTAGGGCAAACATGAAACCACGGGCTGTCACGGTAAAATCAGCGCCCATGCACAAGGCTGCGGCCACATCGGTAGGGTTAATCAGATTGCCGGAAGCGATGATGCGTATGCGTTTGCGCAGCCCATGTTGTAACAACTGATTGACCAGCAAGGGCAGGCTGTCTCTGAGCGGCAGGCCAACACTGTCCATCAGGGGCATGGGGGCGGCTCCGGTGCCGCCATCGGCACTGTCCAGGGTGATGAAATCCGGTGCAGACTGCTCACCTCTTTCCAGTATTTTTTTGCAAAAAGTATCCAGCCATTCAGTCGTGCCCAGCACCAGCTTAAAGCCGACCGGTTTGCCGGTTACTTTCCGTACGTGGTCAATAAAATCCAATAACTGGTCAAGATTGTTGATTTCCGGGTGGCGATTAGGGCTGATGGAGGATTCTCCAACAGGAATTCCCCTGGCTTCAGCTATCTCCGGGGTGACCTTGTCTCCGGGAAGGATCCCACCTTTACCGGGCTTGGCTCCCTGGGAGAGCTTGATCTCAAACATACGCACCTGTTCAATGGCGGCCACCTTGGCCAGCTTGTCATCATCAAGGCGCCCTAACTCATCCCGCACACCGTATTTGGCGGTTCCTATCTGAAAAACAAGATCACAACCCCCTTCCAGGTGATGTTTGGACAGGGCTCCTTCACCTGTGTTCATCCAGCAGCCCGCTTCGGCTGCCCCTTGGGAAAGAGCACGGATGGCCGGTACAGAAATAGCCCCAAAGCTCATGCCGGAGATATTCAGGAAGGAAGGTGCATCATAAGGCTGCTTGCAGTAAGGGCCGATTCGCAAGGGCTGGCTGCTGGCAGCATCTTCACTCAGAGTGGGAAAGGGGGTGTTGAGAAAATAATAGGTGCCCGGTTTGCGCAAGTCTCGAGTTGACCCAAATGCAATGGTGTTATCCAGATTTTTGGCCGCCCGGTAAACCCAGGAGCGTTGAGCACGGTTGAAAGGCATTTCCTCACGATCCATGGCAAAAAAATACTGACGGAAGAATTCGCCCAGATGCTCAAAAATATAGCGGAAACGTCCAATCAGGGGGTAATTGCGGCGAATGGTATGCACTGTCTGGCGTTTATCAAACTTGTACATGACCAACGCAGTAATAAGCAGACCCAGGATCAGAAGAATAAAGGTGATACCGATAATGACAACAAAGGTGACTGCAAAATTGACCAGGGTGGTGTTCATGTTTTCTGCTCACTCAGAAAGACGGGTGGGAGGTTTTGGTTGTCGAGAGTTTACCCCCTCTGGTCGTTAAAAGAAAAAACCGCCCCGGAGGGCGGTAAACACAGCAATTGACTCTTGATGGTTTGCAGAGGGTTAATCGGCAGCAGCGGCCTCTTTCTTGCGCTCTTCCGGAGAAGGCGTGCGGATCAGGTGGTCGAAGGCGCTGAGTGCTGCAGTGGAACCTGCACCCATGGCAATGATGATCTGCTTGTAGGGCACAGTGGTGGCATCACCGGCCGCAAAGACACCGGGCAGGTTGGTGGCACCGCGGTTGTCGATCTCAATTTCACCAAAGCGGCTAAGGTCAACATCTGAGTTTTTCAGCCATTCCGTGTTAGGTACCAGGCCGATTTGCACGAAGATACCCGCCACATCCAGTTGCTTGCTTTCACCTGAAGTCCGGTCGGTATAGTTCAGGCCAACCGCTTTCTGGCCGTCACCGCGCACTTCGGTGGTCAGGGCATTGGTGATGATTTCCACGTTTTTCATGGAGCGCGCCTTCGCTTGCAGCACCTGGTCGGCTTTCAGGGTGTCACCGAATTCCAGCACCGTGACGGACTCCACGATACCTGCCAGATCAATGGCGGCTTCAATACCTGAGTTGCCGCCACCGATAACAGCGACTTTTTTGCCTTTGAATAAGGGGCCGTCACAGTGGGGGCAGTAGGCCACACCCTTGCCACGGTATTCCTGTTCACCGGGTACTTTCATTTCCTTCCAGCGGGCACCTGTAGCCAGAATGACGCTGCGGGTTTTTAAAGTGGCTCCACTTTCCAGGCCAATTTCGATGTAGTCACCTTGTTGAAGACTGGCTGCCTTTTGTTCGGTCACGATATCCACAGCATAGTCTTTGACGTGTTGTTCCAGATTGGCCACCAGTTTGGGGCCTTCGGTGTAGGGAACCGAGATAAAGTTTTCGATGCCTACCGTATCCATCACCTGGCCACCAAAACGCTCGGCAACGACACCGGTACGGATACCCTTGCGGGCTGCGTAGATGGCCGCAGAAGCACCAGCAGGGCCGCCGCCAACCACCAGAACTTCGTAAGGTTCACGTTCATTCAATTCGGCAGCCTTACGTTCTGCACCACCGGTATCCAGCTTGTTGACGATTTCACTCAGGGTCATGCGGCCCTGGCCAAAGTGTTCGCCATTCAGGTAAACCGAAGGAACGGCCATGATCTGTTTTTCTTCCACTTCATCCTGGAAGAGGGCGCCATCCACCATTTGATGAGTAATATTGGGGTTGATGGTCGCCATTAAATTCAGCGCTTGAACCACATCGGGGCAGTTCTGGCAGGAAAGCGATATAAAGGTCTCAAAGTGGTATTCGCCGGGTAGATTACGGATCTGTTCCAGCAATTCCGGCTCGGCCTTGGAAGGATGGCCGCCGGTCTGCAATAGGGCCAGTATCAAAGAGGTAAATTCATGGCCCATGGGAATGCCCGCAAAACTGACGCGGGGTGACTGGCCTTCAGCCGCTATAGACAGGCTGGGTGTGCGTTGGGCAGGCCCTGTTTCTTTGAGGCTGATTTTGGGAGACAGCTCGGCAATTTCACCGGCCAGCTCCTGTAATTCCTGGGCTTTGGGTTCACCGTTACTGGACACGCTCAGCTCAATCGGGGTGACGATCTTCTGTAGATAAGTGTCCAGCTGCTGCTTGAGATTGGCATCTAACATGGTGCGTGTCCTTTGGTGACAAATACTAGGGGGTTCTTGCAGAATCCCGCCAGCCCGGAGGCTGACGGGTAAAGCTGGCTTTAGATTTTGCCAACCAGATCCAGAGAAGGAGTCAGAGTAGCTTCACCTTCTTTCCACTTGGCAGGGCAAACTTCGCCGGGATGGTTGCGAACGTACTGAGCCGCTTTGATTTTGCGCAGCAGGTCATCCGCATCACGGCCAATGCCTTCGGCGGTGATTTCCATGGCCTGAATAACGCCGTCAGGATCAATAACGAAAGTGGCACGGTCAGCCAGGCCAGCGCCTTCGCGCATGACGCCAAAGTTGTTGGTGATGTTGCCGGACTGGTCGCCAACCATGTAGTAGTTGATCTTGCCGATGGTATCGGAAGAGCTGTGCCAGGCTTTGTGGGTGAAGTGGGTGTCGGTGGATACGGAGAAAACTTCCACGCCCAGCTTTTGCAGTTCTTCGTATTTGTCAGCGACATCGCCCAGTTCGGTAGGGCAAACAAAAGTGAAGTCAGCAGGATAGAAGAAGAAAACAGCCCACTTGCCTTTGACATCAGCTTCGCTGATTTCCACGAATTCGCCCTGTTTAAAAGCAGTGGCGTTGAAGGGTTTGATCTCGGTATTGATTGCTTGTGGCATGTTTAAAACTCCTTGAGTTTAAGTGGATTGGTGAATCTGTATTGCTTTTACAGGGTTTATACTAGGGGTTGAAGCTGGATACTGGAAATTGATTAAATCCAATAGTGTAATTGGAAATACCTATTGAGTCGCAGCCTTGCCCAGGTGCAGGTAAACTTGCTGGTTTTCCAACATTCGCTCAATGTCTACAGGGAGTCTGCCATGTCGCAGCCAAAAGGCCGTTTATATATTCTTTCAGCCCCTTCAGGGGCCGGTAAAACCAGTCTGGTTGCTGCCTTGCTGGAGAAGCTGACCAAGCTGGAAGTTTCTGTATCCCATACCACGCGTACCCCGCGCCCCGGCGAAAAAGATGGGGTTAACTATCACTTTGTCAGTAAAGAAGAGTTTCAGCAGCTGGTTGCAAAAGAAGCTTTTTTTGAGTCGGCTGAAGTTTTTGGCAATTACTATGGGACTTCCCAGCAAGCTGTTGAAGAGCGCATGGCTGCTGGTGTGGATGTCATTCTGGAGATTGACTGGCAGGGGGCCCAGCAGGTACGTCAAAAAATGCCGGATGCCATCAGTATTTTTATTCTGCCACCCTCCCAGGAGGCTCTGCGTGAGCGTCTGAACAGTCGCGGTCAGGACAGTGAAGAAATCATTGAGGGGCGTATGCAGCAGGCCATCAGTGAAATGAGTCATTACCCCGAATATGACTACCTGCTGGTCAACGATGATTTCCAGAAGGCTCTGAATGAACTGGCAGCCATTTTTGTCACTCAAAGATTAACCCTGGACAGTCAACAGCAGTGCCAGGCTGGTCTTCTGGAGAATCTTTTAAAATAAACTGCCTCTTGTTGTGAGGCCTTGCGCTCCGCTACAATGGTGGGTCTGGTAAAACCTTCCCACTGCTATTGTCAGGTGTCACTCCATGGCTCGTGTAACTGTTGAAGATTGTCTTGAAAACGTAGAAAACCGCTTTGAACTGGTGATGGTTGCGACCCGTCGCGCCCGGCAGCTCACTCTGGGTGGCAAAGACCCCCACGTCGCCTGGGAAGGCGACAAGGCAACCGTGGTTGCCCTGCGTGAGATTGCTGAAGGCCATACCGATGTATCCATTCTTGATGAGGCTGAAGTAAAGGCTCTCGAGGCACAGGAAGAGCTCCAGCAGCAGGACTACTGATTTCATGCTGCTTATTGCCCGCCTGTATTCCAGTCTTAACACCTGAAGGTGGGTAATGAACACGATTGAAGATCTTTGTGATCGTTTGAAGGGTTATCTGCCTGCCGGTGAAATCCAGCAGGTCAGGCGTGCCTACTATTACGCAGAGCAGGCGCATGATGGACAGCGCCGCAGCTCTGGTGAACCCTACGTGACCCACCCCCTGGCCGTGGCCACCATCCTTGCCAATCTACACCTGGATCATCAAGCCCTGATAGCTGCTCTTCTGCATGATGTGATTGAAGATACCGGCGTCAACAAGGAGGCCGTGGCTCGCCAGTTTGGTGAGCCGGTTGCCGAGCTAGTGGACGGGGTCTCCAAGCTCACCCAAATCAAGTTTGAATCCAAAGCCGAAGCCCAGGCGGAAAACTTTCGCAAAATGGTTCTGGCCATGGCGGAAGATATTCGCGTCATCATCGTCAAACTCGCCGACCGTCTGCACAACATGCGCACCCTGGGTGCCCTGAAGCGCGAGAAGAAGCGGCGTATTGCCAAAGAAACCCTGGATATCTATGCGCCGATTGCCAATCGTCTTGGGATTAACACGCTGCGTCTGGAACTGGAAGATTTAAGCTTTCAGGCTATCTATCCCATGCGTTATGAGCGTCTGCGTAAAGCTGTACTCAGTGTGCGCGGGCATCGCAAGGAAATCGTCAAGCAGATACAGCAGCGCCTGCAGGAAAGACTGGAAAGCGAGGGTCTTCATGGACGGGTGATTGGTCGTGAAAAAAATCTCTTGTCGCTGTATGACAAGATGAAAAACCAGCGCAAATCCTTCAGCGAGATTATGGATGTCTATGCTTTTCGGGTTCTAACGGACAGTGTGGATGATTGTTACCGCGCTCTGGGTACCGTTCACAATACCTACAAACCGGTGCCGGGCCGCTTCAAGGATTATGTCGCCATTCCCAAGGCCAATGGCTATCAGTCCCTGCATACCACCTTGTTTGGGTTGAGTGGCATGCCGATCGAAGTGCAGATCCGTACCCGTGAAATGGAAGCCATGGCCAACAATGGTGTCGCCGCCCACTGGTTATACAAAGCAGGTCAGACCGACCGCCCCATAGCCGAAGGCAGCCATGCCCGTGCCCGCCAGTGGGTCAAGGGCCTGCTGGAAATGCAGCAGCGTGCCGGTGATTCCCTGGAATTTATTGAACACGTCAAGGTGGACCTCTTCCCTGACGAGATTTACGTTTTCACCCCCACCGGGGAAATCATGGAGTTACCCAAGGGCTCCACACCGGTGGATTTCGCGTACGCTGTGCATACCGATGTAGGCAACAGCTGCGTTGCCTGTCGGATTGACCGCAAGCTGGCGCCTCTCTCCGCAAAAATCCAAAGCGGCCAGACGGTGGAAATCATTACGGCCCCCGGTGCCCGTCCCAATCTGGCCTGGCTGTCTTTTGTGACCACGGGGAAAGCCCGTTCGGCCATACGCCACTATATCAAGCAGCAGCAGCGCAGCGAATCCGAAGCCCTGGGCAAACGTCTGCTTGAAAAAGCCCTGGCCCAGTTTGATGTGCGTTTTGACCAGTTGCCGGAAGAAAGAATCAATCTGCTTCTGAAAGAGATGGAAGTAGCCAGTCAGCAGGAGCTGCTGGAAGCCATAGGGCTGGGTAAACGCATGGTTTATATGGTCGCCAGACGCCTTCTGGATGCAGAGACTCTGGACAATGAAACGCCTGATGAAAGCAATATGATTATTCATGGCACTGAAGGCATGGTGGTCAGCTTTGCCCGTTGCTGCCGCCCGATTCCGGGTGATGCCATACGAGGCCATATCAGTTTTGGAAGCGGCATCGTTGTGCATCGTGATAACTGCAAAAACCTTCATGATATTCGTGACAACCCTGACAAGTGCGTGGCCTTGAGCTGGGCGGAAGTGACTTCAGGGGATTTCAGCGTCAACCTGAAGCTGGAAATTGAAGACCAGCGCGGCATCATTGCCCGTATTGCGACCCTGGTTACCGATATGGATGCCAACCTGGAGCGCATCAGTGTTGATGAAAGGGATGCGCGTTTATCCACCCTGACTCTGGAGTTGCTGGTCAAGGATCGGATACACCTGGCACGGGTAATGAAAAAACTGCGCCTGATACCGGAAGTGAATCGGGTGGTGCGTTTACGATGATTTTTATAATAAAGAGGAGTTGTTCATGAGTAACCGAGCAGTGATCAATACAGATCAGGCCCCTGCAGCCATAGGTACCTATTCCCAGGCCGTCAAAGTCGGTAATACCGTTTATCTGTCCGGCCAGATCCCTCTGGTACCTGAAACCATGGAAGTGGTTGCGGGTGATTTTGAAGCTCAGGCCGTACAGGTATTTGAAAACCTCAAGGCGGTCTGTGAAGCGGCGGGCGGCACTATGGACGAGGTCGTCAAGGTCAATCTTTATCTGACCGATCTGGCCAATTTTGGCACGGTTAATGAAGTCATGGCCCGCTACTTCAGCAAACCCTATCCGGCCCGCGCCGCTGTTCAGGTTGCTGCTTTGCCCAAGGCTGTAGAGTTTGAAGCCGAAGGCGTGATGGTCATCGGGGACTAGTGGTGAGCATGAAAAAATTTTGGGTCGCCCTGTTACTCCTGGCAGCCAGCTCCACGGCCACAGCCGATGTGGTGCAGGGTAGCCAATACTGGCGGTCAGCCGTTGCTATAACCCTGCTCACAACCCTGGCAACCAATCCTATGGGTGCTGATCGTGTTCTGGTGGAATCCGGGCAGGGCGAAGAGGTAGCGGCCCATCGGGTTGCCTGGCGTTGGCACTGGAAAGATTTGCATGAGGGCGATTGGCTGCATATTCAGCTTCACGGTCAGTTGGCACTGGAATACTGGCAGGGGCAACGCCAGGCGGGTGTTCTGGACAGGAACAACCTGCTGGTTCTGACCCCGGTTTTCCGCCTGAAACCTGCTCTGGATTGGCTGCCTTATCTGGAAACCTCTATTGGTGCCACCTTCATGTCAGCCAGCCGCTTTCCTGCGAGCAACCATGAGTTCGGTCAGAACTTTCAGTTTGAAGACACCCTGGCCCTGGGTTGGCAATGGGGTGAACGAAAACAATGGGATCTGGCTTTGCACTACCGTCATTACTCCAACAACGGTATGTCCGAGCAAAACAATGGCATCGACTTTAACGCCCTGTCGATCAGCTATCTTTATTGAAATCCGCTGCCGTCATCATATGACCCAGTTTGTTGGTTTTGGTCTCCAGATACCCGGCATTGTGAGGATTCATTCCGGTGGTAATGGGCAGTCTTTCCGCAACCAGCAAGCCGTAATTTTCCAGGGCTGCCACCTTGCGAGGATTGTTGGTCATCAGGCGCACCGAAGTGATCTGTAAGTGCTCAAGCATGGGGATCAGCATGGAATAATCCCGTAGGTCCGCCGCAAATCCCAGTTGTTCATTGGCTTCCACAGTATCGGCACCGGCATCTTGCAGATGATAAGCCCGGATTTTATTCAACAAGCCAATGCCGCGGCCTTCCTGACGCAAATAAAGCAGTGCTCCCCGGCCTTCCTCGGCAATCCGTTTCAGCGCTTCCTGCAGTTGAAAGCCGCAATCACAGCGCAGGGAAAACAGGGCATCACCGGTCAGACACTCAGAGTGCACACGAGCCAATACGGACTGGTCATTATTGAATTCACCCAGGGTTAAAGCCACATGCTCTTTTCCGGTTTCGGTGTCTTCAAAACCGTGCATGGTGAAAGTGGCCCAGGGTGTGGGCAGACGGGAAGAAGCAACAAAGCGCAGGGTCACAAGTCTGTATCTCTCAGCTAGTCAAAATTAATTCTGACTATTCTACTAGGTTGCTGGGCAATCGGCAGCAGCTGTTACAAGTTTTTATCCATATACCTGCCCTGAGCATCATCAGCAGGCTACAATGGGCGCAGTGATTTCCTGGCGCCTTTGAGTGTTTCAAAGGCTTTAATGATTTGTTGTCTTGGGACGTCTTATGACCGAACTGAAAAATGACCGTTTTCTCCGTGCCCTGGCCCGCCAACCCGTGGATAGAACTCCTGTATGGATGATGCGCCAGGCTGGCCGCTATTTGCCTGAGTATCTGGCGACCCGCAAGCAGGCGGGTTCCTTCATGGATCTTTGCCGCAATACCGACCTGGCTTGCGAAGTAACGCTGCAGCCGTTGGAGCGCTTTGATCTGGATGCCGCTATTTTGTTTTCCGACATCCTGACCATCCCTGATGCCATGGGGCTGGGGCTGTATTTTGTGGCTGGTGAAGGCCCCAAATTCCGCAAGACAGTGCGTACCGCTGCCGAGGTGGAGGCCTTACCGATTCCTGATGTGGAAAAAGATCTGGACTATGTTATGAATGCGGTCAGCCGTATTCACAAGGAACTGAACGGTCGTGTGCCCTTGATCGGCTTTACCGGCAGCCCCTGGACGCTGGCCACTTATATGACCGAAGGCGAAGGCAGTCGTGAATACCGCCATGCCAAGGCCATGCTTTATGGGCAACCCGATGTGATGCACCAGTTGCTGGACAAGCTGGCGCAAACGGTCACGGCCTACCTGAATGCCCAGATTCGTGCCGGTGCCCAGGCAGTACAAATTTTTGATTCCTGGGGCGGCAGTCTTTCCACTCCCGCTTATCTGGAATTCTCATTGAAATACATGGAACAGATCATCCATGGCTTGATCCGTGACAACCAGGGTCGCAAGGTGCCGGTCATCATGTTTACCAAGGGTGGTGGTCAGTGGCTGGAGCATCAGGCAGCCAGCGGTGCCGATGCCCTGGGGCTGGATTGGACGACAGAAATGAGTGATGCCCGTGCCCGTGTCGGTAGCCGTGTTGCCCTGCAAGGGAACTTTGATCCCAGCGCACTTTTTGCACCGCCAGCAGCGATACGCGCTGAAGTGGGCCGTATCCTGGATAGTTATGGACAGGGCCCCGGCCATGTTTTCAACCTGGGACACGGTATCAACCAACATGTGAACCCGGATCATGCCAAAGCGTTGATCGATGCGGTTCATGAGCTGAGTGAGCCAATGCACAAGGCGTACAACGAGAAATAGACTTTCCGCATTGGTTACTCTTTGTTAAGGTTGAGTAACTGAAGTTTTGCGTGACTCGTTCACATATCTGGAGGTGAAGATGTTGGCCAAGAGTGATACCCGGTTACAGGATCTGGCAGATGAAGCCAGAAAGGGCCTGGCTCTGCCCAGACTAACAGCTGATTTCCTGGACACGTTTATCGGCGTGACCTTGGCTGACAACCCGGCCTACTATAAAGACACCCATCATTGGCAGAGTGACTTTAATGGGCTGTGTCTTAAAAACCTCTTTGCGATCAGTCAGGCACAGCAGGATATGTGGGCCCCTTTTGGGGTGCCCAGGGAATTTTTCACAGGTTGGATGAAGCCTTTGGTCAAGGCAACCCAGGAAGCGGTTGCCCAGGGTCGTGATCCTGATGCTGTTGCAGTACGAGGGCATCGGATCGAGTCCGCCTATGCCAGTCGCTTGCGCACTATGGTGATAGCCCTGACCTCAGAAATGGATGCCAGTGATGAAGAAAAAGCCGAAAAAAAGGACTACCTGACCCGCAAAGAAACCAAGCTGGTTTTTGATCGCAAACAATGCGACCGGGTTTGTGAAACCCCCGCAGGTCAGACCTGGCTGCTGGGGCAATTGGCCAGCCTTCAGGCACTGGAATGGCAGTACCCCAGTTATGGTCAAACCCGTCTGAGAGCCATGAAAAAGCTCTTGCGCTCCTTGCTGCAGGTGATTACCGGAGAGCCGCTGACGGAACTGCGCCGCAACCCCTATCGTAAAACCTCGCCAGAAGGTGGGCGACTGCAGTCCGACGCAGATTATTTAAAAGACTGTGAGCTGAGGTTGCTGGCCTTGTTGGCTCATGATGCCTTTGATATCCGGCGCTTTGCGCTGGAATCACCCAATGCCAGGCTGGGTGCTTGCGAGTGGCAGACTCTGCCTGGTTCCGAAGTCTATTCTGTGCGTTTGCGTCATTATCCGCGGCCTGAAGGGGTGAAAGCCAATGGCAAAACCCTGTATATGGTCAGTCCGATGATTAATCGCTGTGAGATTTTTGACTTGGCTCCTGGCAAGTCGGTTGTGGACGGGATGCTGCAGCTGGGTTATGACGTCTATATGGTGGACTATGGCAATCCCGGCCCCGACCAAAGCCACTTGGGCCTTAGTTTTTACGGCAAGACCGTGCATGATAAATACCTGGATATGATCATTGAGCGTCACCCTGATCAGCCTATAGAGGTGATGGCTTATTGTATGGGTGGCACCTTATTCATGCCTTACCTGGCGCGGCGTATTGAAGAAGCTGAACTGAATGGCAAAGAGATCAAGGTTCGCCAGGTTGCCTTAATGACAACGCCCATCTTCTTTGATGATGACACCAGCGGCCATAAACCGATGAGGGATCTGATTCGGGAGCATTATGATCCCGCCATCATGCAGGCCTTTTATGGCAACAGTAATCTGCCCCCTCAGACCATAGAGTCGGGAATGCATGCCATTCAGCCGGGTGTTGCTTTCAACGTGGCCGAAGGCTTTTATGCCCGCGCCAATTTCCATGGTGCCATCGACGATGCTGCCCCTTTTCTGAACTGGCTGAACTCGGGAACCCGTTTTCCAACCCAAGCCCATAGGGAATGGATTGAAAAAATCTTCATGGGCAATGAAATCTGGGAAGGAAAGTATTGCCTACCTTCCAGTCAAAGCAAGCTGGACGGTAAGCCCGTTAATATGGATGCCTTGAATACGGCCGATATTGCTATTTTTGATTATCGCGGCCAACGTGATCCAATTGCCCCTGTAGGGTCCTGCTTGAGTAGCGAGCGCTGGGGTAGTACCCGTGAAAATATTCAAATGACACGGGGTGGCCTGAACCGTACCATCGAAAAAAATATTGGTCATATCTTCGTGGTCAGCCAAAAACTACTGGGTGAGTACCTGGAAACGGTCGCTGACTTCTTGAAAGATGAGCCACCCCGGCACCAACCCAAATCAACGGCAGCGAAAAAAGTGCCGCCAACCAAGACCGGTGCCCGTAAAAGAACACCGGTCAAAAAGGCTGGCAACTCAGGCTCTCAAACGGAGTAGGCTTTACTGTTTAGGTACTCGACCCAGCAGATAAAACTCTTCGTTGGGTGGAGTGCCTGTCAGGGAAACCATACGATTGGAGAGCCCAAAGAAAGCAGTGATAGCCCCGATGTCCCAGATATCATTCAGGGTAAAACCCACCGCTTGCAGTTTTTCCTTCCACTCCTCATTCAGCTCACCTGCCTCCATACCGATATGAAAGGCAAAATCCAGCATAATGCGGTGCCGTTCATTGATGGGTGAAGTGCGGTGGTTGACCGCCAACTGGTCAGCCAGCAACGGGTTTTTACTGTAAATTCGCAAAATGGCGCCGTGGGCCACCACGCAATACAGGCAGCGGTTGCGGGCACTGGTGGCGACCACGATCATTTCTTTTTCTGCAGGGGTTAGGGTATCCGAATCTCTTTCCATCAGAGCATCGTGATAGGCAAAGAAGGCTCGGAATTCTGCCGGGCGATGAGCCAGCATCAGGAATACATTGGGCACAAAACCGGCTTTTTCCTGCACCGCAAGAATAGCCTCCTGAATATCCTGGGGCAGATCCTTGATCTGTGACTCTTTGGGCAAATCAAAATGCGGACTGAGTTCTGTCATGGGGGAGTACCTTTATTGTTTTTAATTGAACTGATCCATATCACGGTCTTGAGGCAAGGGGCTGTTTGTCAGGACGCGTGAATACATCCCTGTAAGCTCTGGCAACAACTTCCTGTTGTTGACAGCCTGAAAACAGCCCCTTGCCCGACCGTTCCAGCTACCAGAAATCCAAAGTAGGTTGTACCCAGGCAGGCATGGAAAGCAAGCATAAAAAATGCCCTGACAGTCACAGGACTGCACAGGGCATTCGGGAACTACAAAATAAAAGCTTAGCTGGCGGCTTTCAGAGCCTGTTCCAGATCAGCAATCAAATCATCAATATGCTCAATACCTACAGAAAGACGAACCATGTCGGCGGAAACGCCCGAACTGGCCAGTTCTTCTTCATTCAGCTGGCGGTGGGTTGTTGCAGCTGGAATGGAGGAGCAGCTTTTGGCATCGCCAATGTTGACCAAGCGGGTAAAGAGTTGCAGCGCATCATAGAAGCGAACACCCGATTCTATGCCACCCTTGATACCAAAGCTGAGGATACCTGAAGCCTGGCCATCCATGTATTTTTGGGCCAAGGCGTGATCCTTGTGATCAGGTAAGCCAGCATAGTTGACCCAGCTGATTTGTGGGTGGTTCTTCAGGTAGTCAGCCACTTTCTGGGTGTTTTCGCAAATACGCTCGATACGCAGTGCCAGGGTTTCCAGACCTTGCAGCAGGTTCCAGGCCGCCTGGGCGGAAAGGGCGGCACCCATGTTGCGCAGGGGAACGACACGGGCGCGGGCAATAAAGGCTGCATCACCCACATCACGGGTGTAGACCACACCATGATAGGAGACATCCGGCTCGTTCAGTTGCGGGAAACGTTTGGCATGCTCAGCCCAGGGGAATTTGCCGGAATCAACGATCACACCGCCAACAGTTGTACCGTGTCCACCCATGTATTTGGTGGCAGAATGGATAACAATATCGGCACCCTGTTCAATGGGGCGCCAGAGAAAAGGAGTCGCTACGGTATTGTCCACGATTACGGGAACGCCATGACGATGAGCCACTTCGACCAGCTTTTCCATATCCACAACACTGCCGGAAGGGTTGCCGACTGACTCGCAGAAAACGGCTTTGGTCTTGTCATCAATCAGTTTTTCAATGCCTGCATAATCGTCTTTATCAGCAAACCTGACCTCAATGCCCTGTTGAGGTAGAGTGTGAGCAAAGAGGTTATAAGTACCACCATAGAGTTCGCTGATGGAAACGATATTGTCACCAGCTGCGGCAATTGTCTGGATGGCATAGGTGATCGCTGCCATACCGGAGGCTACTGCCAGGCCGGCCAGTCCTCCTTCCAGGGCCGCAACTCGCTGTTCCAGAACGGCACAGGTGGGATTCATGATGCGAGAGTAGATGTTGCCCTCGACCTTCAGATCAAAAAGGTCGGCGGCATGCTGGGCACTATCGAAGCTGAAAGAAGTGGTTTGGTGGATAGGCACAGCCACGGCATGCTGGTCGTCAGGTTGATAGCCATGGTGTAAGGCAAGGGTTTCGCGCTTCATGGAAGAGTTCCTCTTTTATAGAAATAAGCTTCGGGTTTTCATTTGGTTATAATGATGGCCTTTTTTATAACTGTCAATGGTAACGAAGGCTTTAGTGATGGCCAAACAAAAAACAGCTTTTGTCTGTATTGAATGCGGTGCTGAGTACAGCAAGTGGCAGGGGCAATGTGCTGCCTGCAAGCAGTGGAACACGGTTCAGGAGGTTCGCCTGGGTGCGGCCACTTCACGCACTCCCGCAGCTGCAGCGAGAACGGGTTTTGCAGGCGGGTTAACTCATCGGGTACAGGATCTTTCTGAAATTGATCTTCAGGACCTGCCGCGTTTTTCCACTACCTTTAATGAATTTGATCGGGTGCTGGGGGGTGGCCTGGTGCCGGGCTCGGCTGTGCTGCTGGGCGGCCATCCTGGTGCCGGCAAGTCAACCTTGCTGCTGCAAACGGCCTGCAAGCTGGCGCAGTTGATGAAGGTGCTTTATGTCACCGGGGAAGAATCTCTACAGCAGGTGGCTTTGCGTGCCCAGCGTCTGGGTTTACCCACCCAGGGTCTGAAAATGCTGGCAGAGACCAGCGTTGAAAACCTACTGGCTGTGGCGGAAGTTGAAAAACCTCAGGTACTGATTGTGGATTCTATTCAGACCATGCAGTTGGAAGATTTGCAGTCGGCCCCCGGTGGCGTGGCTCAGGTGCGAGAATCAGCGGCCTACCTGACTCGTTTTGCCAAGCAAACGCATACCGTGCTTTTTCTGGTGGGGCACGTCACCAAGGATGGCTCTCTGGCCGGGCCGAAGGTGTTGGAGCACATGATTGATGCCTCCTTGCTGCTGGAAGGGGACGGTGATTCCCGGTTTCGTACCCTGCGCGGGCAGAAAAACCGCTTTGGTGCCGTTAACGAACTAGGGGTTTTTGCTATGCTGGAAACAGGCTTGAAAGAAGTCAAAAACCCTTCAGCCATTTTTTTGTCGCGTGATGATGAGCCGGCAGCAGGCAGTGTCGTTATGGCCACCTGGGAGGGAACCCGTCCTCTGTTGGTTGAAGTTCAGGCACTGGTGGATGAGTCTGCCCTGGGCAACCCCCGGCGAGTGGCTGTGGGGCTGGATACCAACCGTCTGTCTTTGTTGTTGGCGGTATTGCATCGGCATGGCGGAATTTTTACCGGCGATCAGGATGTGTTCCTGAATGTGGTCGGGGGCGTTAAAGTTCTGGAAACCGGTGCGGATCTGGCTGCTTTGATGGCGATCGTTTCTTCGTTACGTAACCAGCCCTTGCCGCATGAGTTGATGGTGATTGGTGAAGTCGGTCTTTCCGGCGAGATTCGACCGGTTCCCAGTGGTCAGGAGCGTATAAAAGAAGCTGCCAAGCATGGTTTCCGGAAAGCGATCGTGCCCAAGGGTAATGTGCCCAGAGAAACTCTACCCGGCATGGAAGTCATTGGTGTCACTCGCTTGAGTGAAGCACTCGAAGCCCTTTAGTCAGGATAATCTCATGTTCAAACGCTTGCAGGGTCGAATTTATACATTGAAAAACTGGCAGTATCTGGTCAGCCTCTTGCTGATGGTTGCTGTCCTGGGTGAAATGGCAGGTTTCTGGCCGATCAAGGCTGTCCAGCGCCTGGAGTGGTTGAGTTATGATCTGCGCGTTCAATCCACCCTGAGCTATGAGGAAGACCCCTCCATTGTCATCATTGATCTGGATGAACACAGTCTTGGTGAGTTCGGTCAGTGGCCCTGGCCCAGACAGGTCGTGGCAGAACTGATTGAGACCCTGTTTCTTGACTATGAAATTGGTATGTTGGGTCTGGATATAGTTTTTGCCGAACCGGAAGGCAACCAGCTGGCTTTGCAGTGGCAGGCTCTGCGTCAGGAGTTTCCTGGGCTGCCAGAGCAGCCACCTCTGCCGGGTGGTGATCAAAGGCTGGCAGAGGTAATGGCAAACTTTCCTGTCGTGACAGGCTATTATTTTCAATCCAGTGTGACTGAAATGGACCCTCCTTCGATTGGCCTTCTGCCCAACCCGGTTCATTTAAATGCTGATCCGGAGCTGGCTGCAAGCCTGCCTTGGCCCACTCCTGAACGCTACAGCTCTAACCTGGATATACTGCAAGAAGCTGCTTTAGGGGGTGGTTTTTTTGATAACCCCTTTGTCGATGATGATGGTGTTTTTCGCCGTGTTCCCACGCTGCAATACTGGGATGGAGGTCTGTACCCCAACCTTCCCCTGGCTATGATTTATCAGCTGCTGGGTCAGCCCCCCGTGGAACTGAAAATAGCTGAAGGTGGTGGGCTTCAGCAGTTGGAAGGTATTGATGTGGGTGGTTATAAGATACCCACTGACTCACAGGGTGCTGCTTTGGTGCCCTGGTATGGTGACCGTGGGCATTTCACCTACATTTCAGCTGCTGATGTGCTCCAGGGCCGGGTTGATCCTGACCAGTTGGCAGGTGCTTTGGCCATTTTTGGGGCTTCGGCACCAGGACTGATGGATTTGCGGGCCACTCCGGTGGCCAGTGTATTCCCCGGGCCGGAAATCAATGCCAGCATGCTGGCAGGTATTCTACATCAAAGCTATCGGGCCGAGCCTGCTTATACCCTGGCAGCCAGTCTTTTGTTGCTGGGTGTCATCGGCTTGCTGATCACTTTTATCTTTCCTCGCTTGAAAGCACCGGCGGTACTGATTGTGAGTCTGCTGTTGGTGGCTGTACATCTGGGCCTTAATTTTTGGGCCTGGAATGCTGGCTGGGTTTTACCGGTAGCCTCTGGTCTACTCCTGTTGATTCTTCAGGCAGGTTGGCACCTGGCTATGAACTTTTTCCGGGAAAGTCGGGAAAAAGGCTGGGTGACGGAGCGATTCGGGCAGTATGTGCCTCCGGAATTGGTTGATGAAATGGTGGATAGCCATGAATCCTTCAGCCTGGAAGGTGAAGAAAGAGAATTGACCGTCCTTTTTTCTGACGTGCGGGGATTTACTTCTTTCTCAGAGGGTATTGCTCCATCAGAATTGACGGGTGTGATGAACCGGCTTTTGACACCGATCACCCGCGCCATTCATGCTCACCAGGGCACAATTGATAAATACATGGGTGATGCCGTGATGGCCTTCTGGGGCGCCCCATTACGTGATGAACACCATGCCAGTCATGCCCTGGACGGTGCTTTTGCCATGCTGGAGGCATTGGAAGACGTCAACAAGGAGTTTACGGCTGAAGGCATGAAGCCTCTGGCTATGGGGATCGGGTTGAATACCGGCTTTATGAACGTCGGTAATATGGGTTCTGAATTCCGTATGGCTTATACCGCGATGGGGGATAACGTCAACCTGGGATCACGGCTGGAAGGTTTGACCAAACCCTATGGGGTGAAAATCATCGTCAGTGAAATGACAGCAGTGGCAGCCCCGGAATACGCTTATCGACACCTGGATAAGGTGAGAGTCAAAGGCCGTTCAGAACCAGTGACCATTCTGGAACCTCTGGGTTTGCGAGACAGCCTGGAAGATTCCACCTGGAGCTGGTTGTCAGCTTATCAGGAAGCCGTGGACATTTATCTTGGGGCCAACTTTATACAGGCAAAGGCTTTGTTTGAGAAACTGCAGAAGGAACATCCTCAAGATAGTTTGCCGGGCATATATCTGGAGCGTATAGAGCATTACCGGATAGAGCCCCCCGGCCCAGATTGGGATGGAGTCTGGACACACACTGAAAAGTAGGTTTAAACCTGAAAGCTGGTGCAGGGCTCCAGGACTTTAAGGCTTGTGGTTTTGAGCTGAAGTTTTTCCAACTCACCGCGTATCTCAATTTGCTGGCTGGGCTTGAGATGAGACAGCCAGACCTGGCGGGGTGGATGATCCAGGCTTCTGATCAAATCTTTGACCATCACCGGTGTCAGGTGCTTGGAGACTTTGCCCAGCTCCAGCAAGCGGTCGGGGAAAGCGCACTCGGTCATTAGTACATCCAGTTGTCCAAGCTGGTTGAGGGTTTCAATGACGGTATCTCCATAAGTGGTGTCGCCGGTAAAAGCCAGGGTTTTGCCGGTGTCGCTTTGCAGGTGATAGCCACAGGTGGGGACGATATGTTCAACTGGGAAGGGTGTGTAGGCGATCCCTTTGATGTTGATGGGCTTCCATAGCTGAATTTCATTGAAAGCCACCACTGGATGCTCGGTATTGGGCAGGGTGGAAAAGTCAGGCCAGATCTTCCAGTTAAAAATATGTTCTTGCAGAGTGGTGATGACTTCGGGCAGAGCATAAACCTGAATGGGCTTTTTGATGTATTCAAAAAGATTATCGATCAGCAGGGGTAGAAAGCAGATGTGATCCAAATGTGAATGGGTCAGAAAAATGGTATCTATTTTCAGCAGCTCATGCTGTGTCAGATTACCGAGACCGCTGCCACAGTCCAGCAGGGTTTGCTCGTTAATTCGATAACAAGTGGTTTGCTGGCCTAGCCCCATCCCGCCGCTACAACCAAGAATTTCTACCTTCACAGCTGATGCTCCTTGCTTCAAGCCTGGGATACAGAAGCAAGACGTAACCCAGGCAGATTATCAACGTCCACTTCATCGATTTGCTCATCACGAAGATGTTTCTTAGCGTAATCAAGGTAGACCTTTTTGTAAACAAATGCTGCATATAAATCTGGATCAAGATGGTTATCCTCGACCATTCTGCCCATAATGGTCAAGGCCAACGAGAGAGGCATGGGTTTTTTATAGGGTCTTTCGTGTGCTGTCAGAGCCTCAAACACATCGGCAATCCCCATGATGCGAGCAGGAATCGACATTTCATCACGTGTCAGACCGCGTGGATAACCCTTGCCATCCATGCGCTCGTGGTGACCGCCTGCATACTCAGGTACGCGCTGCAGGTGACGGGGGAAGGGCAGTTGCTCAAGCATGTTGAGGGTATGCACCATATGACCCTCCATGATTTTGCGCTCATCGTTGTTCAAGGTGCCCTTGCGAATGGACAGGTTCATGACTTCGTCATCGTTTAACAGCCGGTGTTTTTCACCTTTGAAATCCACCCAGTTTTTCTCACCGAGAGACTCCACCCGGGCAATCAGTTCGTCAGCCATAAATTCACCACCCGTATTGGCACCCTGCAGGAAAGCCAGATCATCGGCTAGTTGCTCATCAGCTTCCTGAAAATAGGTTTTGCGTTCCTGGCTCAGTTCCTGTCCCTGGCGGACGGCATCCAGCTCTTCTTTAAGTTTTTCAATTTCCAGGTCACGGCGCAGAATTTCAAAGCGATCCGTGACCCAGTCGATCCGGTCCACAATGGTTTCCAGCTTGGTGGACTTTTCCATGACATGGTGAGGTGTCACTACCTTGCCACAGTCATGCAGCCAGGCCGCTGTTTTCAATTCATACATGTCCTCTTCGGACATCTGGAAGTCTTCAATACCGGGAAACTGGGAGCCACTGGCGGCTTCGGCCAGCATCAGGGTGGCATCCGGAACACGGCGGCAGTGTGCACCTGTGTGGGCTGATTTGGAGTCAATCGCGCTGGCAATAACCTGAGTGAAGCTGTCGAATAGAGTGCGCAGCTCATCAATCAGGCGACGGTTGGTCAGGGCAATGGCAGCCTGGGAGGCCAGGGACTCGGCGATATCCTGGTCGCTGTCATCAAAAATAGTGGGCTCTGCTGAGCTGTCCAGCTTATTGAGCAACTGCAAGGCAGCAATAACCTCGCCCTCATGGTTGCGCAGGGGAACTGTTAAAAAAGATTTTGAGCGATAACCGGTTTTTTCATCAAAAGCACGGGTGCCGGAAAAATCAAAGCCTTCTTCATGGTAGGCATCAGCAATGCGAGCGGTTTTTTTGTTAAGCACTGACCAGGCAACGATCATGCGCTCATTGGGTCGGCCATCTTCCAGGTGCAGAGGGATCAGCGGAAAGTTGTCGCCAACAGGCGCGCCGCTGCCGCCCAAATGGATGTTAAGCTTGTCATTCTGAACCATCACAAAGCGCAGAGATTGACCATCCGGCTCGACCATGTAGAGGGTGCCAGCATCGGCCTGGGTCAGTTCGCGGGCGCTGCCCAGAATCATCTCCAGCAGTTGGTTCTGGTCGCTTTGCGCAGAGAGAGCTATGCCGATGGCATTCAGCCTGCGGATGCGCTCATAGCTGGGGTTGGAATGAGTTGCAGATGACATTAAAAACCTCTACATGAAAAGCGAAATGTTTTTGATAGTAGCAAACTTACAGTGGGTCAGTGTGACCTGGTTCACATTTAACGGGAACTGTTTGTTTTTCAGTATAATCATGGCAGAAAACAGCCAAGTGTAAACTTCTGAGAGGATAATATGATTAAGGTGGCAGTAATGGGCGCTGCGGGGCGCATGGGTAAAACACTGATTCAGGCTATCAATGAAGATCCTCAGACAGTTTTGGCAGCCGGTATTGTTGAGCCCTCTTCCAGTCTGGTCGGGGTGGATTTGGGTGAGTTGGCCGGTGTCGGTAAACTGGGTGTGGCGGCTTCAGGCAGTGTGAAAGAAGTGTTGGACGATTTTGAAGTGCTGATCGATTTCACCACCATAGAAACCACCCTGACCAATGCCGAACTCTGTGCTCAAAGTGGCAAGCAATTGATTGTCGGCACGACCGGGCTGAACGATGAACAAAAAGCCCAGCTGGCAGCCGCGGGTGAGAAAACGCCCATTGTTTTTGCGCCTAATATGAGTGTTGGCGTAAACCTCTGCTTCAAGCTGTTGGAAATGGCTGCCGCCGCCCTGGGTGATGACTATGATGTGGAGATTGTTGAAGCCCACCATCGGCACAAGGTAGATGCACCCTCGGGAACTGCCCTGGGCATGGGTGAAGCTGTGGCCAAAGCCCTGGGACGAGATCTGAAAGAAGTGGCAGTCTACGGCCGTGAAGGTCATACCGGAGCGCGAGACCCGAAAACCATTGGCTTTGCCACGATGCGTGTGGGTGATGTGGTGGGTGATCATACTGTGGTCTTTGGCACTGAAGGCGAGCGGGTGGAAATTACCCATAAGGCCTCCAGTCGCATGACCTTTGCCAAGGGTGCCGTGCGTGCCAGCAAATGGCTGCAGGCCAAACCTGCTGGCCTCTACAGCATGCAGGATGTGCTGAACCTGAAATAACAGAGGCAGGCTCATGACTTCAGACCTGAATTTTTCCAAGGATGGTAAACCGCTTTCTGATTCTGAAAAGGAAAAAATCCGTCTGGAGCATGAGGCAGCCCGTTTGTTTATGCGGCTCTATGAAAGTTGTTATCAAGTGCCGATTCGACATATCTGGCATAACGAACCTAAAAAGCCGGATGTATCCTGCTATCTGAACAAGGAAAAGCTCGACCTGGAGATTGCCCATCTTTACGGCAGTGAGGTCGAAGCCATGCTGGTGCTGGGCCGTAATCTGGGTGAAGCCACCTGGCGCTACCTGAATGAACTGGCTGCGACTCCTCCTCATGAACGCCTGCTCACTGCCCTGAATCGCCTGCTCGCCAACAAGGCTGAAAAAAATTATCACTCCGAAAAAGTCTGGCTGGTCATTCGTAATGCCAATCCGCTCTGGCGTAAAGAGAATTTTGTGCAGCGTATGGATGCTATCTGCTTGCCGGAAAACCACCCTTTCGAGCAGGTCTGGGTAGTGGCTGATTTTACCGGTGAAAGTGGCCTGGTCAGAATTTACCCACCTCATTGAGAATGGGGCGCTTCGGGAATATTTCTGGACACCTGGTGCCAGAAAGCGCTAAAATTATGAAAATAAGCGTCCGCATTCAGGCGGGCAGCCACAAGGTTCCAAGCTGGCCTTGAAAATCAGATAAACAGATTAAAGCGGGATGGACATTTTTTTGTTCATCTCGCTTTTTTGCAACCCAAATTCAGCTCGGGTGCATGAAAAACCCCGGGCTGTAGCCTGCGATGGGAGGAGGCAGTTTTGACCAGACCCGCTATTCTGGCACTAGAAGATGGTAGTATTTTCCGCGGCACTGCAATCGGAGCAGACGGCCAGACAGTCGGTGAGGTGGTGTTCAACACGGCCATGACCGGTTACCAGGAAATTCTGACTGATCCTTCGTATACCCGGCAACTTGTTACTCTGACTTACCCTCATATCGGCAATACCGGCATTAACTCAGAAGATATTGAGTCGGCATCTCTGGGTGCAGCGGGGCTGATTATTCGTGATCTCCCCTTGATTGCCAGCAATTTTCGCAGTGAACAGTCCTTGAGCGAGTACCTGCAGGCCAACCAGTTGGTGGCTATAGGTGACATTGATACCCGGCGTTTGACTCGAATCCTGCGGGATAAAGGCTCTCAGAATGGCTGCATCCTGGCTGGCGCTGATGCCAAAGGTGAAGAGGCTGAACAAAAAGCTTTGTCCGCAGCCCGGGCTTTTCCGGGTTTGAAGGGTATGGATCTGGCCAAGGAAGTTACCACCTCAACAGTCAGTAACTGGACTCAAGGTGAATGGGCGCTAGGTGAAGGCTATGCCCAGGTGGATGAAACCAGCCAGCCTTATCATGTTGTGGCCTACGATTATGGCGTCAAATTCAACATCCTGCGCATGCTGGCCAGCCGGGGTTGTCGGATTACCCTGGTGCCTGCCCAGACTCCTGCTGCTGAAGTTCTTGCCATGAAACCGGATGGGGTATTCCTTTCCAATGGTCCCGGTGATCCCGAGCCTTGTGATTATGCGATCAAGGCCATTGGGGACATTCTGGAAACAGAGGTTCCGGTTTTTGGTATCTGCCTGGGTCATCAGTTGCTGGCCCTGGCTTCCGGCGCCAAATCCGTGAAAATGCCCCATGGTCACCATGGTGCCAACCACCCGGTTCAGGATCTGGATACTGGTTTGGTAATGATTACCAGCCAGAACCATGGCTTTGCTGTCGATGAAGCCAGCCTGCCAGCCAATCTGCGTGCCACTCATAAATCCTTGTTTGATGGCACCCTGCAGGGTGTCGAGCGCACGGATAAAGCGGCTTTCAGCTTTCAAGGGCATCCGGAAGCCAGCCCCGGCCCCCAGGATGTGGCCCCACTGTTTGATCGCTTTATCGAAATGATCCAAGACCGTAAGAACCAGTCAGCCTGAACCCGTCGGACAAAGAGACAGTCATGCCAAAACGCACAGATATTCAAAGCATTCTTATTTTAGGCGCTGGCCCTATCGTGATCGGCCAGGCCTGCGAGTTCGACTATTCCGGTGCCCAGGCCTGTAAAGCCCTGCGCGAAGAAGGCTATAGAGTCATTCTGGTGAACTCCAACCCCGCCACCATCATGACCGACCCTGTGATGGCCGATGCTACCTATATTGAGCCCATCCTCTGGGATGTGGTGGAAAAAATCATCGAAAAAGAGCGCCCTGACGCAGTGCTGCCGACCATGGGTGGCCAGACCGCACTCAACTGTGCTCTGGATCTGGAAAAGCACGGAGTACTGGAAAAATACGGTGTGGAAATGATCGGTGCCAATGCCGACACCATCGATAAGGCCGAAGACCGCGATCGTTTCGACAAAGCCATGAAGAAGATTAACCTGGAATGTCCCAGGGCTTCCATGGCACATAGCATGGAAGAAGCCTGGCAGGTTCAGGCCGAGCTGGGTTTCCCCTGTATTATTCGCCCTTCTTTCACCATGGGCGGCTCCGGTGGCGGTATTGCCTACAACAAGGAAGAGTTTGAAGAAATCTGCCTGCGCGGCCTGGATTTGTCTCCAACCAAAGAGCTGCTGATTGATGAATCCCTGATTGGCTGGAAAGAATATGAAATGGAAGTGGTGCGGGACAAAAACGACAACTGCATTATTGTCTGCGCCATTGAAAACTTTGATGCCATGGGTGTGCATACCGGGGATTCCATTACCGTGGCCCCGGCCCAGACGCTGACTGATAAAGAATATCAGATCATGCGCGATGCCTCCCTGGCAGTGTTGCGTGAAATCGGTGTTGAAACCGGTGGCTCCAATGTCCAATTTGGTATTAACCCGGATACCGGTCGCATGGTGGTGATTGAAATGAACCCCCGTGTCAGCCGTTCTTCTGCCTTGGCTTCCAAGGCAACAGGCTTTCCGATTGCCAAGATTGCTGCCAAGCTGGCCGTGGGCTATACGCTGGATGAGCTTCAAAATGATATTACCGGTGGTGCTACACCGGCTTCTTTTGAGCCTTCCATTGATTACGTGGTTACCAAGATCCCACGTTTCACCTTTGAAAAATTCCCTCAGGCCAATGATCGCCTGACCACCCAGATGAAATCCGTGGGTGAAGTGATGGCCATCGGTCGCACCTTTCAGGAGTCCCTGCAAAAAGCTTTACGTGGACTGGAAGTCGGTGCCAATGGCCTGGACCCCAAGATTGAAAAATGGGATGACGACGCCAAAAACCTGCTCAAGCGTGAACTTCTGAATCCCGGCTGTGATCGCATCTGGTACATCGGTGATGCCTTCCGCTCCGGTATGGATCTGGAAGAAGTGTTCCGCCTCACCAATGTCGATCGCTGGTATCTGGTGCAGTTGCAGGAATTGATTGATCTGGAAGGTCAGGTGGCGAAAACCGCTTTTGGTGACCTGGATGCTGATCTGGTTTACCGCCTTAAGCGCAAAGGGTTCTCTGATGCACGTCTGGCCCAGCTTCTGGGAGTATCGGAAGCCTCCTTCCGCAAGCTGCGTCATCAGCTGAATATTCGTCCAACCTACAAGCGTGTGGATACCTGTGCTGCTGAGTTTTCCACCAGCACCGCCTACATGTACTCCAGCTATGAGGAAGAGTGTGAAGCAGAGCCTTCTTCACGCGATAAAATCATGGTGCTGGGTGGTGGTCCCAACCGCATCGGCCAAGGCATTGAGTTTGATTACTGCTGTGTTCACGCGGCTTTTGCCATGCGCGATGATGGCTATGAAACCATCATGGTTAACTGCAATCCGGAAACTGTGTCCACTGATTATGACACCTCGGATCGCCTCTATTTTGAGCCGGTGACTCTGGAAGATGTTCTGGAAATTGTGCATAAAGAACAGCCAAAAGGTGTGATTGTGCAGTTTGGCGGCCAAACACCTCTGAAGCTGGCGCGCGATCTTGAGGCGGCTGGTGTGCCCATTATCGGCACCACACCGGATGCCATTGACCGGGCTGAAGATCGTGAACGCTTCCAGCAGATGATTGAAAAGCTGGGTCTGAAACAGCCCCCCAACTCCACGGCTCGCAGCTTTGATGATGCCCTGGCCAAGGCCGCAGCAATAGGTTACCCCTTGGTGGTGCGCCCCTCTTATGTACTGGGTGGTCGGGCCATGGAAATTGTTTACGGCCCGGACGAGCTGGAACGCTACATGACCAGTGCGGTTAAAGTCTCCAATGACAGCCCGGTCTTGTTGGATCACTTTCTGAATGCAGCCATCGAAATTGATGTTGATGCGGTCAGTGACGGCAAAGATGTCGTGATTGGCGGCATCATGCAGCATATTGAGCAGGCTGGGGTTCACTCAGGTGACTCTGCCTGCTCTTTGCCACCCTACTCGCTACCTGCGGAAGTTCAGGATCAAATGCGAGTGATGATTGCTCAGATGGCGCGTGAGCTGGGTGTTGTCGGCCTGATGAACGTGCAGTTGGCCTGGCAGGATGATGAAATCTACATCATTGAGGTGAATCCACGTGCTTCCCGCACCGTGCCCTTTGTGTCCAAATGCATTGGTACCTCATTGGCGCAGATAGCCGCGCGTTGTATGGCTGGGACCAGTTTGAAGGATCAGGGCTTTGAGAAGGAAATTATTCCTCCTTTTTATAGTGTTAAAGAAGCTGTGTTCCCTTTTAACAAGTTCCAGGGTGTGGATCCGATTCTTGGCCCGGAAATGAAATCCACGGGTGAAGTCATGGGCAGTGGCACCACCTTCGCAGAAGCCTTCCTTAAGGCTCAATTGGGTGCAGGTGAAAAAATGCCCAAGGCCGGTGGTAAAGCTTTCCTGTCTGTGCGTGAAGCCGATAAAAAAGCCATAGTAGGCGTGGCCGCCTCCCTGACCAAGCTGGGCTATAATCTGGTGGCCACCAGCGGTACGGCAGCAGCACTGAAAAAAGCCGGGTATGAAGCGGAAGTGGTCAATAAGGTGGCCGAAGGGCGGCCGCATATTGTTGATAAGGTTAAAAATGATGAAATCGTTTATATCATCAATACCACTGAAGGTCGCCAGGCAATTGCTGACTCTTCCGGGATTCGTCGGGCGGCTCTTCAGCACAAGGTGCCCTATACCACGACTCTGGCCGGCGCCCAGGCTCTTTGCCAGGCCCTGGAATACGGCATGAACATCAGTGTTCGTCGCTTACAGAATTTGCACGCAGGAGAAGTATGATGCAGAAAAGCCCCATGACAGTGCAGGGTGAAAAGCGCCTGCGAGAAGAACTTGAAGAACTTAAAACAGTGAAGCGTCCCAAGGTTATTGAGGCTATTGCTGAGGCTCGTGAGCATGGTGATCTCAAGGAAAATGCTGAATACCATGCAGCCCGCGAAGAACAAGGCTTTATTGAAGGCCGTATCCAGGAAATTGAAGGTAAGCTGGGCAATGCCCAGGTAATCGACATTGCTCAACTACCCAAGACAGGAAAAGTAGTATTTGGTGTGACGGTTGAGCTCACCAACCTGGATACCGATGAAGAAGTCAGCTACACCATTGTTGGCGAAGATGAGGCGGATCTGAAGGTCAACAAGATTTCCTTCACCTCACCGATTGCCCGCGCCCTGATTGGCAAGGAAGAAGGGGATGTGGCGCTGGTTAAAACCCCGCGGGGCGAAGTGGAGTATGAAGTGACGGAAGTCATCTACGGCAACTGAGCTGTAAAGCTGTCGTCAATACCACCCTGCCAGCTAAGGCTGGGTGGTTTTTTTTGGATTCAAAATAGCTGTCAGCTTTACTGATCCAGGCTGTTGCGCAGGATATTTGACAACTTGGGGTTGGGTTTTCTGGCTGGTCGGTAGTAGAGGCCGATTTTGCCAATGACCTGAACGACTTCGGCTCGCAATTTCTCGGCCAGGCTGGCGATCAGTTCAGCGCGCTCCTCTCTTTCACCAACGACAAAGCGAATTTTAATCAGTTCGTGGTCTTCAAGAGCGCGTTCGGCTTCTTTGATCACGCCTGCAGACAGGCCTTCATCGCTCACCAGAACGACGGGGTTCAGGGAATGGCCAATAGCTCTGAGTTCTTTCTTTTGTGCGCCTTTAAGGCTCATGTTAATCTACTCTGTTTCTGGTCAAAGGTGGGTGCTACCCGCTACTGGCTATTCTAGTCTTTGTAGGAGTTGGGGTCACCCCCTTGCTTTCTGCAACACCAATATTTTGAGGTATCAGTGGCTCGCTCCAAAACCAGTGCCGCCTGGCTGAAAGAACATGTCGATGATTACTGGGTGCAGCAGGCCCAGAAAGATGGTTACCGATCCCGGGCTGCATACAAGCTTGCAGAGATAGATGATAAAGATAAGCTGCTGAAACCGGGCATGACCGTGATTGATCTGGGAAGTGCACCCGGAGGCTGGTCACAACTGGCTGCCGCCCGCCTTGAGGGCAAAGGAAAAATCCTGGCTTCGGACTTGCTGCCCATGGATGCGCTGGCTGATGTTGAGTTTATTCAGGGAGACTTTACCGAAGACTCGGTGCTGGATGAGCTACTGGCAGCCATGAACAATCAGCAGGCCGACCTTGTTATTTCCGATATGGCCCCCAATCTCAGTGGTATGAATGCTATAGATCAGCCAAAAGCCATGTATCTGGTTGAGTTGGCACTGGATTTGGCGCAGCAGGTGCTCAGGCCGGGTGGCGATTATCTGGCCAAGGTTTTTCAGGGTGAAGGTTATGATGACTATCTGAAGCTGCTGCGCAATCACTTCAAACAGGTGTTGACCCGTAAACCCAAGGCCTCTCGTGCACGTTCACGAGAAGTTTATCTGCTGGCCAGAGGCTTCAAGGGATGACTCCCAACCAGGTATAAAATAAATTGCTTTAATACAAAAGATAAATGGAACGAGACGGACTTTTGTTCGGTCTCAACCTTGAATTCCTGTAGTATAAGGGTAAAAGATTACCCGGCAGGCAAGATCAAACAAGAGGGCGTTGCCTTGAACGATATGGCCAAAAATTTGATTCTGTGGCTGATCATCGCTGCAGTTTTGTTAACTGTGTTCAACAATTTCAATGTTGAAGAACAAACCAATACTCTGAACTATTCACGCTTCGTGCAGGAGGTTCAGCAAGGCCAGGTGAGTAAAGTCACCATTGATGGCTATGATATTGAAGGTGTGCGATCTGATGGCAGCCGTTTTCAAACGGTGCGCCCAGCAGCGGACGACCCCAAGCTGATGGACGATCTCCTGAGTAACAATGTTCAGGTTGAAGGCCGCAAGCCAGAGGGTCAGAGTATCTGGATGCGTCTGTTGATCGCCAGCTTCCCGATTCTTTTGATTCTGGCAATCTTTGTATTTTTCATGCGCCAGATGCAAGGTGGCGGTGGCGCCGGTGGCCGCGGTGGCCCCATGAGTTTTGGTAAATCCAAGGCGCGCTTGCTTTCCCAGGATCAGATCAAAACCACTTTCACCGATGTGGCCGGATGTGATGAAGCCAAGGAAGATGTCAAAGAACTGGTCGACTTTCTGAAAGATCCCGGCAAGTTCCAGCGTCTGGGCGGCAAGATCCCGCGTGGTGTGTTGATGGTTGGGAGTCCGGGTACCGGTAAGACACTGCTGGCGAAAGCAGTTGCCGGTGAAGCCAAAGTGCCTTTCTTCACTATCTCCGGCTCAGACTTTGTGGAAATGTTTGTGGGTGTCGGTGCTTCACGGGTACGTGACATGTTTGAACAGGCCAAAAAGCAGTCACCCTGCATTATCTTTATTGACGAGATTGATGCAGTGGGCCGGCAACGTGGCGCAGGCATGGGGGGCGGTAATGATGAGCGCGAGCAAACCCTGAACCAGCTGCTGGTGGAAATGGATGGCTTTGATCCCAATGATGGTGTGATTGTTATCGCTGCCACCAACCGCCCGGATGTACTGGATGCTGCACTATTGCGTCCTGGCCGCTTTGACCGCCAGGTGGTGGTGGCCCTGCCGGATATTCGTGGCCGTGAACAGATTCTTGACGTGCACATGCGCAAGGTGCCCCTGGCTGATGATGTTAAACCTTCGCTGATTGCACGGGGTACACCTGGGTTTTCGGGTGCTGACCTGGCGAACCTGGTCAATGAAGCTGCACTCTTTGCTGCTCGCACCAATCGTCGTCTGGTGGGTATGGAAGAGTTTGAAAAGGCTAAAGACAAGATCATGATGGGTGCTGAACGCAAATCCATGGTCATGACCGAAAAAGATAAAATCATGACGGCTTATCACGAAGCCGGACACGCGATTCTGGGTCGGCTTCTGCCCGCACATGATCCGGTTTATAAGGTTTCGATCATCCCCCGGGGCCGGGCACTGGGTGTCACCATGTTCCTGCCGGAAGAAGATCGCGTTTCCTACAGCAAACGTTACCTGTTGAGCCGGATTACCTCGGCTTACGGTGGGCGTATTGCTGAAGACATGTTCTACGGAGCAGACTGGGTTTCGACGGGTGCCCAGAACGATATTCAGCAGGCAACCAAGATGGCCCGTAATATGGTCACCAAGTGGGGCCTGTCAGAAAAAGCAGGTCCTGTTCTCTACAGTGAAGATGAAGGTGAAATCTTTGCCGGTGCCGGGCAGGGCGGCGGTCACAAGTCACATGTCAGCGAGGAAACAGCTGAGCTTCTGGATGCAGAGATCCGCAAGATTCTGGATGACTGCTATGCCGAGGCAACACGCCTGCTGGAAGAAAATCGTGACAAGATGGAATTGATGAAGGATGCCCTGATGGAGTATGAAACCATTGATGCCCATCAGATTGACCAGATCATGAAGGGCGAGGTTCCCGATCCTCCCAAAGACTGGGAAGATGGTGATGGTGGTGCTTCTGCCGATTCCGCCAGCAGCCCGGAAGAGCCTGATGAAGATGCATCAGATGATCAGGAAACGCCGGAACGCAAACCGGATGACCCACTGGGTGGCTCGGTGCATTAAACTGAAATTCCCTAAGCCCCGCAAAGCGGGGTTTTTTATCGTCAAGTATCAAGGAAATTTGCATGTTGGCAGAAGGCAGAGAGCTGCAGGGCAATCGCTGCAACTTGCAGCTGAATCGTCCGCACATCATGGGTATAGTCAACCTCACACCGGACTCCTTTTCCGATGGCGGCTGTTTTGAAGAGACTGAAAAAGCAGTGGCTCATGCTCTGAAGCTGGAGCGGGAAGGTGCAACCTTACTGGATCTGGGTGGGGAATCCACTCGTCCGGGAGCGGCACCCGTCAGTGTGCAGGAAGAAATGGATCGAGTCCTTCCTGTGTTGGAAGCTTTGCGTGGCGAGACTTCTGCCTGGATTTCCATTGATACCAGTACACCGGAATTGATGACTGAGGCTGCGAAACTGGGTGCAGACTTGATCAATGATGTGCGTGCCTTGCAGCGGCCAGGAGCAGTTGAGGCTGCTGCTGTTTCGGGCCTGCCAGTGTGCCTGATGCACATGCAGGGTGAGCCGGGCTCCATGCAGAAGCAACCGATTTATACCGACTTGTTGGCAGCCGTCAGTACTTTCCTGGAGGATCGTGTGGCTGCCTGCAGGCAAGCTGGGATAGAGTCGAGCAAGATTGTCCTGGATCCTGGGTTTGGCTTCGGCAAAACTCTCAAGCATAATCTGCTTCTTTTGAAGCAGCTGGATCAACTCATGAGCCTGAACTATCCACTGCTCGCAGGCATGTCACGTAAGCGAATGCTGGGTGAAATTACCGGGCGTGAAGTCAATCAGCGTGAAGCGGCCAGCATAGCCGCACATTTGTTGGCTGCACAAAAAGGGGCCAGTATACTTCGCGTACACGATGTGGCGGGTCTTAAAGATGCACTGGATGTCTGGCAGGCAAGTCTTTATGAAGAACAAGAAGCAGGATAAATGCATGGCAAGACAATACTTTGGAACTGATGGGATTCGTGGGCGGGTTGGAGAGCATCCGATCACGGCTGATTTCATTCTGAAACTTGGCTGGGCTGCTGGTAAGGTGTTTGCCAAGCAGGGTAAGAAGCGCATTCTGATTGGTAAGGATACCCGTTTATCCGGCTACATGCTGGAATCAGCGCTGGAGGCCGGCCTATCGGCAGCGGGAGTCGATGTTTATTTGCTGGGGCCCATGCCGACACCGGGTATTGCTTATCTCACCCAGACTTTCCATGCCGATGCAGGTATTGTGATCAGTGCTTCGCATAACCCGTTTGAAGACAATGGCATCAAGTTCTTTTCCTGCAACGGTGAAAAGCTCCCGGATGAAACTGAGCTGGAAATTGAATCCTGGCTGGACAAGCCGCTGGAAACGGTTGCACCTGCCTTGCTGGGCAAGGCCAAACGGATTGAAGATGCCGCCGGTCGCTATATTGAGTTCTGTAAAAATACTCTGCCTTTTAGTGCCAGTCTGGCCGGGCTAAAAATGGTTGTTGATTGCGCGCACGGTGCGACCTACCACATTGCGCCCGAAGTCTTTACTGAGCTGGGCGCGGAGGTAATAACGATCGGTGCCAATCCAGATGGCTTGAATATTAACAAGGATTTTGGTTCAACCAAGCCTTTGGCATTGCAGTCCAAAGTGGTTGAGGTTGGAGCCGACCTGGGTGTTGCTTTTGATGGTGATGGCGATCGCCTGATCATGGCAACTCAAACGGGCAGGCTGGTGGATGGTGATGAGCTGCTGTATATCCTGGCCAGACACCTTAAGGAAAAAGGTCAGCTGGCAGGGGGAGTGGTTGGTACCTTGATGACCAATCTAGGTATTGAGCTGGCATTTAAAGACCTCGACATTCCATTTGTACGAGCCCAGGTAGGCGACCGCTATGTCATGGCTGAGCTGCAAAACCGCGACTGGCTGTTGGGAGGCGAGGGTTCAGGGCACCTGATTTGTCGACAAGTACAGTCCACAGGGGATGGTATCGTTGCGGCTTTGCAGGTGCTGCATGCCCTGAATGTCAGTGGTATGCAATTGGATACTTACCTGCAAAGCATTACCAAAATGCCTCAGGCACTGGTTAATGTGCGTACCACTGCCAACAAGGATGCACTCCTGCGCCACCCCCAAGTTATACAAAAAATAGCTGAGGTTGAAGAAAAGCTCCAGGGCAGGGGTCGCGTACTTTTACGTCCTTCTGGAACTGAGCCGTTGTTGAGAGTCATGGTTGAAGGCGAGCAGGAAGAAGAAGTTCAGCGGCTGGCTGAAGAGATTGCAGAACTGGTTACGCAGATTGCCGGTTGAGGTTGAACCCTTTTTTATAATAGAATCCCCGCCCTCGAACTGCCTTGGTGAATGATGTTATGAGACAAAAGCTGGTTGCAGGTAACTGGAAAATGAATGGCAGTCTGGATCTTGTTGAATCCTTGCTGAGTGGTATCAGTAAGACAGGCCGTTTGCCCTGTCAGTTACTGGTTTGTCCGCCGTTCCCCTACTTGTATCCGGCTGCCGGGAAGCTTGCAGGCAGCGGCGTGGCTCTGGGTGCTCAGGATTGTGCTGCGACTGCCGAAGGAGCCTACACAGGAGAGGTTGCCGCAAGTATGCTGGCTGATCTGGGGGTGAGTCATGTGCTTCTGGGTCATTCCGAGCGTCGTCAGTACCAAAACGAAGACAATGCCTTGGTGCTGGCAAAAGTGCGCCAGGCACTCGACCAGAATCTGTGCCCGATTATCTGTGTGGGAGAAACCCTGAAACAGAGGGAAGCTGGCCAGACTGATACCATCGTGCTGGATCAGGTCAAGGCAGTGGCAGGTGAATTGTCTCCTGAGGATTTTCAACGCGTGGTGTTTGCCTATGAGCCAGTTTGGGCAATAGGTACGGGTTTAAGCGCTTCTCCTGAGCAGGCACAAGAAGTTCATGCCCTGATTCGTAACGCATTAAGGGCGGTGAATCCAGAGTTGGCTGAGAAAACTCAGTTGCTCTATGGTGGTAGCGTTAAAGCCGAAAATGCGGCATCTTTGTTTGCGATGCCAGATATCGACGGCGGGTTGATTGGTGGTGCATCTTTGGATGCTGACCAGTTTTTAGCAATAGGACACGCAGCGAGTTAATTAGCTATGCAAAGTTTGGTTTTAGGTTTACACGTAGTGCTGGCCATAGGTGTCGTGGTGCTCATACTTCTGCAGCAGGGTAAAGGTGCAGAAGCCGGGGCTTCATTCGGTGGCGGTGCCTCCAATACAGTATTCGGTAGTCTGGGCCCCTTGGGTTTTATGGGGAAAATGACTTCTATCCTGGCTGCAGGTTTTTTTGCAACCAGTTTGTTGCTGGCCTTTATGGCCACCCAGCAGCACTCGCCGGATCAGGGTCTGCCTTCGGAAGAAGTTATAGAAGAATACAGTCGTGATCAGCTGCCATTGTTGGATGATGAGCCAGCACAGCGTCAACAAGACTAGTTTTTTTCAATTAAGGGGTTGCCAATCTTGGGTCGCCCCACTATCATTTGCCCGCCTTGAATGACTTGCTCGTTCAATAGAGCAAAGCAGCAAAAGCCGAAGTGGTGGAATTGGTAGACACGCCATCTTGAGGGGGTGGTGGCCTTTTGGTCGTGCGGGTTCAAGTCCCGCCTTCGGCACCAAGAAGCAAAGAGTTAAGTTGACCTGGATTAACTCTATCTGTATAGTACCTTCCTCTGATGCGGGGTGGAGCAGCCTGGTAGCTCGTCGGGCTCATAACCCGAAGGTCGTCGGTTCAAATCCGGCCCCCGCTACCAAGATTTTATCGAAAGCCCCTTTTTTAAGGGGCTTTTTGTTAGGTCGAAAAAGTCTTCGCGCTGACGGTGCATTACAACCATCCTTCGAAGTTTTCCGGCCTGGTGATCATCCAACTGCCGAGGCAGTAAGCTGGAGCTTTTCCGTGGCAAGTAAAGATAAACTACTTGAACAGCTCATTGAGCCCGTCGTTCAATCGCTGGACTTCGAGTTCTGGGGGCTTGAATTTGGTGGTCGCGGTCGACATACCCTTTTGCGTGTCTATATTGATAGTGACAAGGGCATTACAGTTGATGACTGCGCACAAGTCAGTCGTCAGATCAGCGCCCTCATGGATGTTGAAGATCCCATTGCCAGCGAATACACCCTGGAGGTTTCATCCCCGGGGATGGATCGGCCCCTATTCCGGCTTGAGCATTATCAGCAGTGTGTCGGAGAGCAGGTGCAGATCAAATTAAGATTGCCCTACGAAGGTCAGCGAAAGTTTTCTGGCCTGCTCAAGGGCGTTGAAGAAGATGAGGTCATCATCCAGGTGGATGATGAAGAGTTTTGTTTTCCACTGGAAACGATTGATCAGGCAAGAGTCAAACCTACCCTGAATCAGCAGAAGAAAAACCAGGGATAGTTTTCAAGAGGCCAAGGCATGAGTAAAGAAATACTTTTAGTAGTGGATGCCGTCTCCAACGAAAAAGGCGTACCCAAGGACACCATTTTCGAGGCGATCGAAGCAGCACTTGCCAGCGCAACCAAAAAGCGTTTTATGGAAGAAGGCGTGGATATTCGTGTCAGTATTGATCGTAAAACCGGTGAATATGACTCCTTTCGCCGTTGGACTGTCGTGGATGATGAAGATTTTACCGATCCTGACTGCGAAATTCCTGCTTCCGATGCCAAAGAGCAAGGGCTGGTTGTCGGTGATGTCCGCGAAGAAATGATTGAATCCATTGAGTTTGGTCGTATTGCTGCGCAGACAGCCAAACAAGTCATTGTACAAAAAGTTCGTGAAGCTGAGCGTGCAGAAGTTGTTCGTCAATATCTTGAACAGCAGGGGCAACTGGTTTCAGGCCTGGTGAAGAAAACCACCCGCGATGGTGTGATTGTTGACTTGGGCGGTAATGCTGAAGCCTACCTGTCTCGCCATGAAATGATTCCTGGTGAAAAATTCCGCATGAATGATCGCGTCAGAGCCATTCTGCTGGAAGTCAATCCCAATAACCGCGGTCCGCAGCTGATTCTTTCACGCACCTGCCCTGAAATGATTATTGAGCTGTTTAAAATCGAAGTACCGGAAATTTCTGAACAGTTGATAGAGATTCGCGGTGCAGCACGTGACCCCGGCTCACGAGCCAAGATTGCCGTTAAAACCAATGATCGCAGGATTGATCCTGTCGGTGCCTGTGTAGGTATGCGTGGCTCTCGCGTCCAGGCGGTGTCGACCGAACTGCACAATGAGCGCGTAGATATCGTTCTTTGGGATGACAACCCCGCACAATTGGTTATTAACGCCATGGCACCGGCTGATGTTGCTTCCATTGTCGTGGATGAAGATACCCACTCCATGGATGTGGCTGTTGCTGAAGATAATCTGGCCCAGGCCATTGGTCGCAGTGGGCAGAACGTCAAACTGGCACGTGAACTGACCGGTTGGCGTCTGAATGTCATGACTGAAGAAGAAGCACATGGCAAACAGGAACAGGAAATGGACAATGTCATCCAGTTCTTTATTCAGCATCTGGATGTGGATGAAGACCTAGCGCGCCTGCTGGTTGAGGAAGGCTTTACAGGCCTGGAAGAAGTGGCCTATGTCCCGATTGAAGAATTCCTGGAAATTGAAGGTTTAGATGAAGACCTGGTAAATGAGCTCCGTCGTCGTGCCAAGGATGAGCTGTTGACCCTGGAGATAGCTTCTGAAGAAGCCCTGGCAGAGGCCAGGCCTGATGAAGCCCTGCTGAACCTGGATGGCATGGACAGAGCCCTGGCATCTGTTCTGGCCAGCAGGAAGATTACCACCCTTGATGATCTCGCCGAGCAATCCATTGATGACCTTATGGATATCGAGGCTATGACCGAAGAGCGAGCGGGTAAATTAATCATGGCTGCCCGCGCTCACTGGTTTGAAGATGAGGCTTGAGCGCACCGGGTCGTAGTTAGAGGAGATGGATAATGGCAGAAACAAGTGTTAAAGAATTTGCAGATGCGATCGGTAAACCCGTGGATCGTCTGATTGAACAGATGCAACAAGCCGGCTTGTCACATAAGAGTGCAGACCAGAAAGTATCTGAGCAGGACAAAGAAAAACTGCTAGGCTTTCTTAAACGCAATTCCGGCGGTGGTGAACCCACACGGATCACCATGACGCGCAAGACAACTCAGCAGCTGAAAACGGATGGCCGCAAAAGCGTTAACGTTGAAGTGCGCAAAAAGCGCACTTTCGTGAAACGCAGCGAAGTTGAAAATACCGTGGATAAAGAACAGCAGGCAGCGGAAGACGCCAAGCGCCAGGCCAGTGAAGCAGAAGCCTTGCAGAAAGCTGAGGCAGAAATTGAAGCCAAGCGCAAAGCTGTTGAGCAAGAGCGTCGTGAAGCAGAAGAAGCAGCCCGCAAGCAACTGGAAGCGGAAGAAGCTGAGCGCCGTGCACAACAGGAAAACAAACAAAAGGATGCTCCTGGTCCTGACGATGCTGAAGCCCAGAAGATTTCTGAAGCGGATAAAGAGCGTCGCAAACAGGAAGAAAAACGTCGCGCTGAACAGGCCCGTAAGGCTCGTGCCAATCCTGTGGTCGTCGGTGCGGATGAAACACCCGGAGAAGAACCGGAGGTTGAATTGCCCAAAAATGCCAAGGTTAGCGAAGATAAGCCAAAGAACACCAAGCCGGGCAATCGCAAATCTGCTGGTGGTCGCAAAGGCGGCAAGCGTGATGATGATTTTGAAGATCGTCGTCTGAGTCGTCGTGGTGGCAAAGATGAAAAACGCAAAGGTGGACGCCGTAATGCGGGTTCTGCCGGTCCCAAGAAGCATGGTTTTGAAAAGCCAACAGCTCCTATCAAACGTGTAGTTCTGATTCCTGAAAGCATTACGGTGGCGGAGCTGGCTGATCGCATGGCCATCAAAGGTGCCGAAGTCATTAAAGTCATGTTCAAGATGGGCGCCATGGCAACCATCAACCAGGTTATTGATCAGGACACTGCTTCAATTGTGGTTGAAGAGATGGGCCACACCCCCAAGCTTCAGAAAGAAAATGCCATCGAAGACGAAGTGCTGGAAAATATCAGCTACGAAGGCGAAGCCATTACCCGAGCGCCAGTTGTGACTGTCATGGGCCACGTGGATCATGGTAAAACCTCGTTGCTGGACTACATTCGTCGCGCCAAGGTTGCCGATGCCGAAGCGGGTGGTATTACCCAGCATATTGGCGCTTATCACGTTGAAACCAGCGACAACAATATGGTGACCTTCCTGGATACACCAGGTCACGCAGCCTTTACTGCCATGCGTGCGCGTGGCGCAAAGGCTACCGATGTGGTTATTCTTGTTGTTGCTGCGGATGACGGTGTGATGCCACAAACCATTGAAGCTGTGCAGCACTCCAAGGCTGCTGGTGTCCCACTGGTGGTTGCAGTCAATAAGATCGACAAAGAGGGTGCTGATCCCGACCGCATCAAAACCGAGCTCTCGCAACATGAAGTCATCCCTGAAGACTGGGGTGGTGACACACCTTTTGTTCATGTCTCAGCCAAGGCGGGTATGGGTGTTGATGATCTGCTGGAAGCTGTGCTCTTGCAGTCGGAAATGCTGGAATTAACAGCAGTTCCCGAAGCACCTGGCAAGGGTGTTGTCGTGGAATCCCGACTGGATAAAGGCCGTGGTTCTGTTGCTACTGTACTGGTTCAGAATGGTACACTTCGAAAAGGTGACATCGTTCTGGCAGGCCTTAACTATGGTCGCGTACGTGCCCTGATTGATGAAAATGGCAAGCAGGTTGATTCAGCCGGCCCCTCCATTCCAGTAGAAATCTTGGGTCTGGATGGTACACCTGAAGCCGGTGATGAATTTACTGTCGTCAAAGACGAGAAAAAAGCCCGCGAAGTGGCCCTATTCCGTCAAGGTAAATTCCGTGAGGTCAAACTTGCCCGTCAGCAAAAAGCCAAGCTGGAAAATGTATTCAACCAGATGGAACAGGGTAAAACTGCCAGCGTAAACATCATCCTCAAGTCTGATGTTCGTGGTTCAGTGGAAGCGATCATCGGTGCTCTGAAAGACCTGGAAACTGATGAGGTCAAGGTTAACGTCGTCTCATCTGGTGTGGGTGGTATTACCGAAACCGATGCCAACCTGGCGCTGGCTTCCGATGCTATCCTCCTGGGCTTCAATGTCCGTGCCGATGCGGCTGCCAAAGCCATTGTCGAGCGTGAAGATATTGATTTGCGCTATTACAGTATTATCTATGAGTTGATCGAACAGGTTAAGCAGGCCATGTCCGGCATGCTGGCACCGGAATATCGTGAGGATATTCTGGGTGTGGCTGAAGTTCGTGATGTTTTCCGTTCGCCCAAGTTTGGTCAGGTTGCTGGCTGTATGGTTGTGGAAGGTACTGTTTACCGCAACAAGCCGATACGTGTACTGCGTGATAACGTGGTGATCTATGAAGGCGAACTGGAATCCCTGCGTCGCTTTAAAGATGATGCCGCCGAAGTTCGTAATGGCATGGAATGTGGTATTGGCGTCAAGAACTACAATGACGTCAAAGTAGGCGACAAAATTGAAGTCTTCGATAAGGTCAAGGTAGAGCGCAGCCTCTGATCTGAACTGAATACCTCAACCGCTGCAGCCTCCTTCTGAGTTTCAGGAGCGAGGCTGTTTGCTTTTACGGCCCTTATCTCGAACAGCAAGAGGCTAGCATGAAAGAATTCAGCCGTACTGATCGAATTGCTGACCAGATTCAACGTGAACTGGCAGTGATGATCCAACGTGAAGTCAAGGACCCCAGGCTGGATGCCATGATCACCGTGAGTGGAGTCAAGGTCAGCAAAGATCTGGGCTATGCGGATGTGTATGTGACCGTGCTGGGCAAGGAAGATAAGCAGGAAATCATTAAAGAGAATCTTGCCATTTTGAAGCACGCGGCGGGTTTTCTGAGGGGGCGAATTGGGCAAAGCATCAAGTTGCGCGTCGTGCCTCAATTGCGCTTTCACTATGATGAGAGCGTACAACGCGGTCAGCAGTTGAGCAGCCTGATTGAAAAGGCGGTTGCTGAGGACCGTAAACGCCATTCACATGATGATGACTGAACAGCGGTATGCAAAGAAAAACACCTAGGCACCGCATTGATGGTGTTCTGCTTCTGGATAAGCCCCTGGGTTGGAGCAGTAACCGCGCCCTGCAAAAGGTTCGATGGCTACTGAAAGCCAAAAAAGGGGGTCATACCGGCAATCTTGACCCTTTAGCAAGCGGTGTTTTGCCCCTTTGTTTTGGTGATGCCACCAAGTTTGCGCAATTTGGACTTGAGGCAGACAAAGCCTATGTAACCCGAATCCAACTGGGTGAGCAAAGAGACACCGGTGATGCAGAGGGGCAGGTGATCGCTACAGCAGCGTTACCACACCTGACGGAAGAGAAAATCCTCAAGCAATTGGAAGCTTTCACGGGGGAGCAGGATCAGGTCCCACCCATGTACTCGGCACTCAAGCATCAGGGTAAGAAGCTTTATGAGCTGGCTCGTGAAGGTAAGGAAATTGAGCGCAAGCCCCGGCGCATTTTTCTCAGTCAGCTGCAGTTGCTGGATTGGGGGCAAGATTTTCTGGAAATTCAGGTGCACTGCTCCAAGGGAACCTATATCCGGGTGCTGGGGGAGGATCTGGCTCGGGCTTTGGGTAGTCTGGGTTATCTTGCCTCCTTGCGTCGTATCAAGTCGGGCCCTTTCTTAGAAGAGCAACTGGTCAGCCTGGATGACCTGGAAAAACTCTGGGAAGAGGAAGGCGAGGCTGCCCTGAAAGCCACTCTGCATCCTGTAGACCTGCTTTTAGAGCACCTGCCCCGCTGTGCTCTCAGTCAGGAGCAGACCTATGCCCTAACTCATGGTCAGACAGCCAAGTTACTGGACTCCAGTCTTGGAATCGGGGAGAATGTGCGCCTTTATAGTCCTGAGCAACAATTTATTGGTCTGGGTGAGGTGCAGAGTCATTCGGATGCCGCCTTGGAAATACTGCCCAAGAAGATCTGCTCAACTAGCTGAAGATTTACACTGTTTATATCAGGCCTGCTGTAACGTCGCACGGCAGAGCCCCAGTAACCAAGCGACTGTGGAGTAAGAAAATGCTGACTGCTGAACAAAAAGCTGAGATTGTAAAAGACTATGCACGTGCCGAGGGTGACACTGGTTCTCCTGAAGTGCAGGTTGCTTTGTTGACTTTTGATATCAACAAGCTGCAAGAACACTTTAAAGACAACAAAAAAGATCACCATAGCCGTCGTGGCTTGATTCGCAAGGTTAACCAGCGTCGTAAGTTGCTGGACTACCTGAAAGGCAAAGACATGAGCCGTTACGGTGACCTGATCAAGCGCCTGGGTCTGCGTCGCTAAGACACAGCCAGCCCAAGTGCTGCCAAGCCCCGCCTGAAGCTTTCAGGCGGGGCTTTTTATTATTTGCGTCTAGCAACACTTTGTTTGTCATTCAAGGCAGCGTATGATAGACGGGCTAATTAATGGCGATAAAAATTGAAATCAAAGGAAATATCTGTGACTCCTGTAGCTAAAACGAAAACTTTCCAATATGGTCAACATCAAGTAACCCTGGAAACCGGGCGTCTGGCCCGCCAGGCTAGCGGTGCCGTATTGGCAACTATTGAAAACACCAGTGTACTTTGTACTGTTGTTGCAAAAAAAGATGTTAATCCTGACCAGGACTTTTTCCCGCTGGCTGTTTTTTACCAGGAAAAAACCTACGCAGTAGGTAAAATCCCCGGTGGCTTTTTCAAGCGTGAAGGCCGCCCAACAGAAAAAGAAACCCTGACCTCACGCCTGATTGACCGTCCAATTCGCCCCCTGTTTCCTGCTGGCTTCAAGAATGAAGTGCAGGTTATCTGTGCGGTTGTATCTGCAGAACGTGGCGAGAATGCCGATATTGCAGCCATGTTGGGTGCTTCTGCAGCCCTGTCAATTTCGGGTGTGCCTTTTAATGGTCCTCTGGCGGCAGCCCGCGTTGGCTACACTGATGCCAACGGCTATATGTTGAACCCCAATGCTTCAGAGCTGGAAAACTCGCGCCTGGATATGGTGGTAGCCGGTACTGAAGCCGCAGTGCTGATGGTGGAGTCCGAGGCCAAAGAGCTGAGTGAAGACCAAATGTTGGGTGGTGTGCTTTATGCTCATGACCAAATGCAGACCGCTATTCAAGCTATCAAGGAATTTGCTGCAGAAAACTCCAAACCTTCCTGGGATTGGCAGCCTGCTCCCAAGGATACCAAGACAGAAGCCTTGGTTAAGCCGCTGGCCGAAAGCCTGATTAAAGAGGCTTACCAGATTACCGACAAGATGCAGCGCTACACCAAGCTGGATGAAGCCAAAAAATCCATCATTGAACAATTGGTGACCGATGCTGAAGATGCGCCCACCAAGGACGAAGTAAAGTCGGTATTTGCCAAGCTGGAAAAAGACATTGTTCGTAATAATGTACTGGATGGCTCGCCACGCATTGATGGCCGCGATCTGACAACGGTTCGTCCGTTGACCATTGAGGTGGGTGTTCTACCTAAAGTTCACGGTTCTGCACTGTTTACTCGCGGCGAAACTCAGGCTCTGGTTGTCACCACGCTGGGCACCAGCCGAGATGCACAAATCATTGAGAACCTGGAAGGCGAATATCGCGATAGCTTTTTGTTCCACTACAACTTCCCTCCTTACAGTGTTGGTGAAGCGGGTTTCATGGGTGGCCCCAAACGTCGTGAAATCGGTCATGGTCGCCTAGCCAAACGTGGCGTTGCTGCGATGATGCCAGCTGAAGAAGCCTTCCCTTACACTGTTCGTGTTGTTTCCGAGATCACCGAGTCCAATGGCTCCAGCTCCATGGCCTCTGTATGTGGTTCTTCCCTGGCTCTGATGGACGCCGGTGTGCCGCTTAAAGCTCCGGTTGCCGGTATTGCCATGGGTCTGGTCAAAGACGGTGAGCGTTATGCTGTTTTGACCGATATTCTGGGCGATGAAGATCACCTGGGTGATATGGACTTTAAAGTGGCCGGTTCCGAACAGGGTGTTACCGCCTTGCAGATGGATATCAAGATTGAAGGCATCAATGAAGAGATCATGGAAAAGGCACTGCTTCAGGCCAACCAGGCACGTCTGGATATCCTCAAGCAGATGAACGAAGTGCTGCCTGCTGCACGCACTGAAGTATCCGATAATGCGCCAACCATGACTAGTCTGAAGATTGATCCTGAAAAAATCCGTGATGTGATTGGTAAGGGTGGTGCAACCATCCGCAGTATTACCGAACGCACAGGTGCTTCCATTGATATTGAAGACACCGGCGAGATCAAGGTCTATGCTAACACTCAGGAAGCCGCCAAGGCTGCCATAGACATCATTATGGGCCTGACTGCGGTTGCTGAAATCGACAAGGTTTATATGGGCAAAGTGGCTCGTCTGGCTGATTTCGGTGCTTTTGTTACTTTCCTGCCCGGTCAGGATGGTCTGGTTCATATTTCCCAAATTGACAATAAGCGCGTGGAAGCAGTTAAGGATTACCTGAGCGAGGGCCAGGAAGTCCTTGTTAAGGTCATCGATATTGATAACCGCAACCGGGTTAAGCTGTCTATTAAAGAAGTCAGTGAAGATGATCGTAAGGCTTTTGCTGAAGCAAACCCTGAAGGTTGATCTTTTTTGAAGTACAAAAAAACCCAGCCTTATGGCTGGGTTTTTTATTTCCGGTTTTTTCTCTAGCGTTCAACGGCTAAAGCAACACCCTGTCCACCACCAATACACAAGGTGGCCAATCCCTTCTTGGCATCACGTTTGGTCATTTCATGAATCAGAGTGACCAGTACGCGACAGCCGGATGCACCGATAGGATGGCCCAGTGCAATGGCACCTCCATTGACATTGACTTTATCCGTATCCCAGCCCAGTTGACGGTTTACACTCAGTGCCTGGGCTGCAAAAGCTTCATTGGCTTCCACCAGATCCAGCTCATTGATATCCCAGCCTGCTTTTTTCAGACAAAGCTGTGTGGCAGGAATGGGGCCGGTTCCCATGATTTTGGGATCAACACCTGCAGAAGAGTAAGCCTTGATGCGTGCCAGAACAGGCAGCCCCAGTTCTTCCGCTTTTTTTGCAGTGCACAGCAGCACAGCCGCCGCGCCATCATTGATGGAAGAAGCATTGCCTGCGGTTACGGTGCCATCTTTTTTGAAAGCCGGACGCATGCCAGCCAGTTTTTCTGCGGTTACTTCACGAGGGCCTTCATCCGTATCAAAGATAACCGGGTCACCCTTGCGCTGGGGAATACTGACAGGAAAAATCTCATCCTTGAAGCGGCCTTCTTTTACGGCCTTGGCTGCCTTGTTCTGAGAGGCAGCAGCAAACGCATCCTGATCTTCACGACTGATGTTGAACTTCTCCACAATATTTTCTGTGGTGATGCCCATGTGATAATCATTGAACGCATCCCAGAGGCCATCAACAATCATAGTGTCTTTGGCTGTCCAATCACCCATGCGCTGACCATTGCGGGAATTGGGCAGAATGTGCGGTGACTGGCTCATGTTTTCCTGTCCACCGGCAATAATCATTTCAGCATCACCACAACGCAAAGCCTGTGTTGCCAGATGCAAAGCCTTGAGGCCGGAGCCGCATACCTTGTTGATGGTCATTGCCGGAGTCGTTTCCGGGAGGCCTGCATGAATGGAAGCTTGGCGTGCAGGGTTCTGGCCACAGCCTGCAGCCAGCACTTGGCCGAGAATAACTTCATCAATCTGATCGGCAGAAACACCGGATTTCTCCAATAGACCCTTGATGACAGTCGCACCCAGCAAATGCGGTGCGACTCCTGCCAAGGAGCCACCAAAAGTACCAATAGCGGTGCGACCCGCTGCTACGATAACGACGTCTTGCATGATGTGATCTCCTGAATAGCCCCAACAGTTGAGGCGAAAGGGTTTAGTGCATAGAAAGTATAGACTGTAAGTACAAGGTAACAGAAGAATGACAGCAAGGGATACTGGGCAGGAAAAAAAGCAGCTTGAAAAGGATATAACTTTAGACTAATAAAAAAGGCAGCCAAGAAGCTGCCGGATAGGATTGTCTTTTGTCGGGGTTTTTAAGCCACCTGAACAGGGATGGCATTGCTGGTGTGGCTCACGGCATTGCCTTCAGCCATATAGATCAGTGATGGCTTGTGCTTGAGTCTTTCCGCTTCAGTGAAGTTGGCATAAGCGCAGATAATCACCCGGTCACCAACACTGGCCAGATGCGCAGCAGCTCCATTGACGGAAATAATGCCTGATCCGGGTTCGCCACGAATAATGTAGGTAGTGAAGCGTTCACCGTTCTCCAGATTGTAGATCTGGATCTGCTCGTACTCATGCAGGCCAGCCATATCCAGAAGGTCACCATCAATAGCGCACGAACCTTCATATTCGAGTACAGCGTGAGTGACGCGTGCTTGGTGGAGTTTGGCTTTAAGCATAATGGTTTGCATGATAAAAGAACCTCTTGTTGCCTGCCGAGGCAAGCTGCAATTTGTTAATACAGGCAGAGCGCTTTATACAGGGTTGAAGCGCTCCCGTCCAGTCCGTTATTCGTCTCTGTGAACGACCAGATTGTCAATCAGGCGGGCCTTGCCAAGACGAGCTGCTGCAAGAAGCACCCACTGGTTTGCATTCTGCTGTGGGGGGCCGAGATCAAGCGAGCGTATTTCCACATATTCTGGGGAAAACCCCAGCTCAGCCAAACGTGCCCGGGCTTGATGACTGAGTTCATGAAAATGTGTATTGCCAGCAGCCAATTTCTGGCCAGTTGCTTTCAGGGTGGCGTAAAGACCGGATGCTTTGAGCTGCTCGTCTGCTGTCAAATAAGCATTGCGTGAAGACAGCGCGAGGCCCTCAGGTGATCGGTGCGTGGGCACTCCGACTATTTTAATGGGAAATGCCAGGTCGGCGACCAGTTTACGAATCACGGCGAGTTGTTGGTAATCTTTTTGACCAAAACAGGCCACATCTGGTTGTACAAAGTTGAACAACTTGGTGACAACCGTGGCTACGCCGTCAAAATGTCCGGGTCTTTTATGGCCACACAAACCTTCACTGACACCGGGAACCACAACACGTGTCGACTCACCCTGAGTCTTGGGATAAACCTCATCGACATTTGGGTTGAAAAGGTAATCACAGCCTGCGGCAGTGAGCTTTTCACAGTCCGCTTCCAGAGTTCTTGGGTAACTGTCAAAGTCTTCGCCGGGGCCAAACTGCAACGGATTGACAAAGATGCTGGCTATCACTCGATCAGCATGGCGCCGTGCCTCTTCAACCAGCCGCAGGTGGCCCTGATGCAGATTGCCCATGGTGGGAACAAGAGCCAAAGTCAGGCCCTGGCTCCGAAGTTGGTGCAGCTCTTTGCGCAAATCTGCGACCTGGGTCAGGGTTTTCATAACAGTGCTCACTTGAAACAGTGCTCTTCAGCGGGAAAATGACCGTTTTTTACCGCCTGATGGTAAGCGCTAAGTGCGGCAGGAATGGAATCGGCTTCTTCCATGAAGTTCTTTACGAACTTCGCGACTTTTCCAGGAGTAATGCCCAGGAGGTCATGAAGAACCAGAACCTGACCATCAGTATCCGGCCCAGCTCCAATGCCGATAACGGGGCAGTTAACCGCCTCTGTAACCGCTTTGGCAACCTCGCTGGGAACGCACTCAAGCAGCAACAGGCTGGCACCTGCAGCTTCCAGTTTTCGAGCCGCTTCCACCAGAGCCTGACCCGCTTCGCCCCGCCCCTGAACCTTGTAACCACCAAGCTGATTAACCGTCTGGGGGGTCAGGCCCAAATGGGCACAAACCGGGATGCCGCGCCGGGTCAATTCGGTAATGCCCGGAGCCAACCAGGCATCACCCTCAATCTTGACCAAGTGGGCGCCGGCTCGCATCAGGGTTGCAGCATTGCTGAGGAGGGCCTCCTGGCTGGGATCAGACATGAAGGGCAGATCAGCCATGATCAGGCTGCGACTGTTTCCTGCTTTTACGGCGCGGGTGTGGTAAGCCATGTCGTCCAGGGTGACTGGTAGGGTGGAGTCGTGTCCCTGCAGCACCATGCCCAGAGAGTCGCCAATAAGCATCACATCGATTCCGGCTTCATTGACGCGCTGGGAAAAAGCAGCATCATAACAAGTGATGACGCTGAACTTCTCACCAGCGGCCTTCCAGTCTTTCAGTGTATTAAGGGTCACAGCTTTCATAGTCTGATCCGTAATAAATTTGTAGTGGCCAGAAGGTTGCGATTGTTACCTCTGGTAACTTAAATGTCAAAGTCTGGTGGCAATATTTGCTTCCAGAGGTAACACCTGTTGGGTAGGGTGGGCTTCTCTCATCTGCTCAGCCAGCTTGATCAACTTGCCATGTTCAGGGAGTTCCAGCGTAGAATCAAGTTCCAATAGTGGTTCCAGGACAAAGGCACGCAGGTGCATCTGGGGATGCGGCAAGGTAAGGCGCGGGTGGTCAAGTTGGAGCTGGTCGTAGAGCAACAAGTCCAGATCCAGGGTTCGTGGACCCCAGTGTTGCAGACGAACCCTCCGGTGCTGGTTTTCCAGATTTTGAAGCTGATCCAGTAGTTCCAGAGGCTCCAGTTCAGTGGAGAGCAGGGCTGCTGCATTGATAAAATCCGGTTGATCCTGAGGGCCTAGAGGCTTGCTGTGCCATAAACGCGAGCGGCTTAAAAGCTGTGTGGCCGGGAGTTGACCCAGCTCGATCAGGGCATTTTGTATCTGCTGCTTAGGGTTGTCCAAATTGCTGCCAAGACCGATCCACGCATTTGCCATAGCTGGAGCCTGTTAGCTGGGTGTCTGCGGTGTTTTACGGCTGCGCCTGCGTCCTTTGGGCTTTCGGGGCTTGCCCAGTTTGGATTGCAGCTGCTGCTGGCCCGCTTGATCCGTTCTCTGAAATTCGGTCCACCAGGCTGCCAAACCATCTGTGGCCTCACCTGCTGTTTCCCGCAACAGAAGAAAGTCATAGGCGGCCCGGAATCGTGGTTCCTGTAACAGTCTCCAGGCCTGTTTGCCCTGGCGCTTGGGAAGTTTAAGCTGGAAATCCCAGATTTCACGCATGGGGAAGGCGAAACGCTTGGGGATGGTGATGTGCTGGTTCTGCCTTTGCAGCAAACGGTTGCCGGCCTGCTGCATGGCGGGAAAGGGAGGTGTGCCCCGTTTAAGCAGGTCTTCATTGATTTGCAGTAAGCCCGGCCATAAAAGAGCTGCATAGAGAAAGGCTGGGGCCACAGGGCGTTCTTCATGGATTCTCTGGTCGGTATTGGCTAGAGCCTGTTCCACCAGCTTTAAGGATGTTGGATTGACCTTGAATGCTTCATGGCTGGCAGGGAAAAGCATACCAAACAGGTGGTAGTCTTGAAGCAGGTGAAAGGTTTTTAGAGCTTGCCCGGATAAAAACAGTTTCAGTACTTCATCAAAGAGGCGTGCCGGTGCAACCTGCAACAGCAGTTCGGCATGCTCACGAATAGGGGCGGCAGTCTGTTCTTCCAGCTCAAAATCCAGCTTGGCCATGAAACGGATGGCGCGCAGCATTCTTACCGGATCTTCACGGTACCGGGTTTCTGGATCACCAATCAGGCGCAACTGCCGGTTTTCGATATCCTGGAGGCCGCCAGTAAAGTCATAAACAGAGAAATCAGCAATATTGTAATAGAGGGCGTTGATGGTGAAATCGCGCCTGGCAGCATCCTCTTCAATGCTGCCCCAGACATTGTCGCGAAGCAGCATGCCTTCATCGGACTGACGATGATGAGGTGTGTTTTCAGCTTTGGCCTGGCCGCGAAAGGTAGTGACCTCAATGATATCGCGCCCAAAGCGAACGTGCACAATGCGAAAACGTCGTCCAATAATCCTTGAGTTGCGGAACAACTGATTGACTTCTTCGGGAGTGGCATCGGTCGCCACATCGAAGTCTTTGGGGTTTTTACCCAGAAGGCGGTCACGAATGCAGCCGCCTACAAGATAAGCCTGGTGACCACTTTTATGTAGGCGGTACAGAACCTTGAGCGCACCCTCGTGAATTTCACTGCGGCTTATGGGGTGTTCACCACGGGACAGAGTGCGCTTTTGAGAAAGCCTGGGTGCGGCTTTGCGATTTAGCTTGTTGGAAATGAAGCGGGTGAAACCTTTAAGCATTAGTGGATGTCTTCTGTAAACAGGCAAAGAGGCAGTTTAACTGAGAGGCTGCCTGGGGCAAAGACTGAAACGCAAATAAAATAAGGGGAAAGCCTTGGCTTTCCCCTTACAGGTACGATTGACTTGCGAGCATCCTTGCCCTGTTAGGGAGATAGTTCTAAATCGCCCTGAATACGTATCACAGTCATTAAGCGCGAACTTTGTTATTTTTATTACCCGCAAAGGTATAACCATCTCGTATTCAAAACAATATAGTCTCAGCTTGAGCTTTTTCCGGGAGCCTTGTTGTTATTGTTGGCTCCTTTGATGCAGTTGGCTTTTGTTTTTGTTGTTTGCCGTAGCATCAGCTTGTGCTGAAAACCGGTGACCCTGAGTTGTTCTTGTTTTTTTCTTGTTGCTGCTCACTGCTTTGTTTTTGTTTTCAGTGACCAGGGGTCGTTCACCAGACTTCCTGTTGTTTTTGTTTGTGGAAGTCGGTTCGGCCAGGTGCAGCGTTGTTTTTGTTGTTGCTGCCACTCTGGTGCCGGTGTTCTTGTTATTCTTGACTCTATGATAGCTCGATGCGTGCCAAAAAATAAATTATCAATAAATATCAGTTGCTTATGTTTTTTTGGTCTGGGTAGCGGGGCTTGTTTGCCGGAAGTGTTACCCGAATACGGCCTGTTGAAAGCAGGAGTTGAGTTTATCGGTAACACCTGTTTTAAGCCTTTGCTGCTATTTGTTTGTGGCGGATTTTCGACGTGGAATACCCAGGCGTTGGCGTCTTTCCCATAAGCACTTGCGCGAGATGCCCAGCTTTTTGGCCAGTTCAGTTTCACTCATCTGATCTTCATTTTCGTGCACAAAACGCACGAAGTAGTCTTCCAGGGAGAGATCGTCTGCTGGCAGGTGGGCAGGATCATGGCCAGCATCAGCAAACTGGCTGCTTTGGGGTTTGGGTTCGGTAAAACTGCTGCTGTCAAAGCTGGCTTTTTTGACACTGCTGCCCTGGGGGAGTTGCAGGTCCTCCGCATGCAGAAGAGTATCATCGGCAAGTATTACCGCTCTTTCCACGCGGTTTTCCAGTTCCCGAACATTACCAGGCCAGGAATAACTGAGCAGCGCATTGCGGGCTGATTTGGAAAAGCGTGCCTGAGGTTTGCCCAGTCGCTGGCAGCTCTTGTGCAACAGAAAATCGGCCAGCAGAAGGATATCGTCCCCCCTTTCGCTCAGGCAGGGTAATTCCAGTTCCACCACATTCAGACGATAATAAAGATCGAGACGAAATTTACCCTGGTCTACAAGGGTTTTAATATCCCGGTGGGTGGCGGCAAGAAGGCGAACATCCACTTTACGGGATTCCACAGAGCCAAGGCGACGTATTTCGCCTTCCTGAAGAACGCGCAGAAGGCGTGCCTGAGCTTCCAATGGGAGCTCACCGATTTCATCCAGAAAAAGGCTGCCACCATCAGCGGCTTCAATCAGACCGTTGCGGCTGCTGTTGGCCCCGGTAAAGGCTCCTTTCTCATGACCAAAAAGCTCGGATTCAATCAAGGTTTCGGGGATGGCGGCACAATTAACTGAAATCAGGGGAGCATTTTTTCTGGGGCTGAGGTCATGCAGAGCACGGGCTACCAGTTCTTTACCGGTTCCTGACTCACCGAAAATCAGTACCCGGCAATCGTAGGGCGCGACCTTATGGATTTGCTGGAATACCGACTGCATCAAATCGCTTTCACCCAGCATGCCGGCCATGGATGTTTCCTGGTCTCTGGTTCCGGGACCTGCTGGATCAACTTCCTCCTGGTTATTCTGGCGGCGGTGCTGGCTGAGGATGTGGTTAACGGCCGTGAGCATTTCATCATGGTCAAAAGGCTTGGCAATATAATCCACGGCACCTTGCTTCATGGCATCCACGGCTGAACGCAGGCTGGCGTAGCTGGTCATGATCAAGACCGGGGTCTGCTGGTTGATCAGCTCAGTTCCAGCCTCACCGGGGAGACGAAGGTCACTGATGATCAGGTCAAAGGACTGGGCGTTCAGCTGGCTTCTGGCCTCGGGGACGGTGCCTGCTTCACTGACTTGGAAGCCATTGCGTTCCAGGAGGCGTCGCAAGGCTGAACGGATGATTCCTTCGTCTTCAACGATCAGAATATGACTCATGGTCGTCAGGCTTCTCCTGGCTGGATAGAGGTAAAGGAAAGCGGCACTGAAAGCAGCTGCCCGAACCCAGTAGTGGGCTCGGGCTAAGGGCGGTGATCTGCCCAGCATGTTCTTCGACAATACTATAAACCAGTGCCAGACCCAAGCCGGTTCCTTCTCCAGCCTCCTTGGTGGTGAAAAAAGGCTCAAAAAGGTGTTCCAGTTCTTTTTCAGGAATTCCGCAACCATTGTCATGGATTTCCACGCGTATTTCTTGATCTTGTTGATAAGCAGTACAGATGATTTGCCCTTGTTCCTTTGTGGCATCTCTGGCATTGGCAACCAGGTTAACAAAGACCTGTACGAGGCGTTGGGTGTCCCCGCGAACCACAAGACCTTCAGGGCAGGTGTTCTGGTAGCTGCGGTTACGGCCGCTGGGGCTTAACGAAATCAGATTGATGGCTTCATCCAAAGCGCTTTGCAGATCAACGGCTTCAAATTGCTGGATATCTCTATGGCGGCCAGCATGAGAAAAGCTGACCAATGACTGGACAATCCGTGTGATTCGCTGGGTGAGTTGCAAAATCTGTAAACTGGTCTCGCGGACAGCCTCTGGATCTTCGGCATCATATTTAAGGTTTTGTGCCAGAGAGGAAATCCCTGTAACCGGATTGCCTATTTCATGAGCGACACCAGCTGCCAATCGACCAATAGAGGCCAGGCGCTCATTATGAATCAGTTCATCCTCCAAGCGTTTGAAGTCACTCTGATCCTCAACCAGCAATACAGTGCCTCCCATCAAGGCCGCAGGATCATCCAAGCGGGCTTTATGCAGGCTAAGCCAGATACGTTGGCCATTGACTTCCAGAGGCTGGCGGTAGAGCTGCAACCGGTCATCTTCCAGGAAACTGTCCAGAGCCCGATCCCAGGGTGGTGGGAGGTGGCGAATACGAGAACCGATGACTTCATCGCCACTGATGCCGGTAAGCTCTTCCATGGCGTGGTTCCACATCAAGACTTCCTGATCACGACCCAGGGTACAAATCCCCACGGGTAAATAAAGCAGTGTCTGGCGGTGGTGGCGTCTGAGTTTGTCCAGCTCTCTGGCCATGCCGGTTAGTCGGGAGCGATAGTCTTCAAGATGTCTCTCTACAAAATGTATGTCGTTATCGTTGTCGGTTTCAGCAATTTTCCAGGGGAGGTGGCGATCAATGATCTCCTGGGCAACGGCAGGACCCATCATGCCGGAAAGGTTGGCTTGAATACGGTCACGCAGGCGTCGCATTGCGTAGGGCCGGGCATCTTGATCAGTGAGATGCAGTTCAGCCAGAGCGCGGCTGACTTCTTGGCGAGCAGTGACTTGTCCCAGTGGAACACTTAAAAAACTGATGAAGTCGGCAGAGTGGCGGGCCTGAAGCTGCATGCGTTTGGGGTGCAGTAATGAGTCCTGGGAGCAGGCCTGGGCACCAATTTTTTCTTCTTCACTGGGTTCGGTGGTCAGGGAAATTGATATGAATGCCAGGATGTTCAGAGTAATTGAAATCAGGGTGATGGTGTACCAGTCATCAATACCCCTGAGCTCCAGGGTTCCACCGATCCAGGCCAGCTCCTGAATACCAAACATAAGAGGTAGCCCCAGCCCCACAAACCAGGTTCCAAAACCCAGTATCAAACCGGCCAGAAGGCCTTTACGGTTGGCTGACGGCCAGTAGAGTAAAGCGAGAATGCCGGGCAAAAACTGCAGGGTACCAATGAATGCAGAAAGCCCAAGGGTGGCTAGATCATGCTTAACGCTGAGTACCAGGTACACCAAGTAAGCAACAAAGATCAAACTTGCAATCAGCAGACGACGCATCCAGACCAACCAGTAGTAGATATCAAAACGGGCTGGTGGCTGGTAGACGGCCAATACCAGATGGTTCAACAGCATGGGTGCCAATGCCAGAGTCATTACGATGATGGTGCCACTGGCGGCAGCCAGGCCAGCAATAAAAGAAAGCAGAGTCCAATAGCCGCCGAGGGCAAGACTGGCATATTCAGTGGGCAACTGACTTTCCAGGGCCTGATGAGCCCAGTAGATAACCGGAACCGGCAGAGCCAACAGTAACAGGAATAGTGGCAGCATCCAGGTGGCCTGCATCAAGGCATCTTCGGAAGGGTTTTCAGTGAAGATAATATGAAAAATATGCGGCATGGATACTGCGGTAGCAAAAAACAGGAGTAAAAGCGTGCGCCACTGGTTGTCTTCCAAAGGCTGAACAGCTACTGCCAGGCTATCGCCATTGATTTGCAGCCATTTCTCCAGACCTTCGAAGCCACCAAAGACACTGTAGAGAGTGATGCCACCGAGTATTAAAAAGGCAACCAATTTGACCAGGGATTCAAAGGCAATGGCTACCAGAAGGCTTTCATGACGCTCACGCAAAGAAATGTGGCGGGCACCGAACAGAATGGCAAAAAGGGTAATGACTGCACAAAAAACAAAGGCCAGATGATAGGGGGAAGATTCGTTGGTCAACAGGTGAATAACATCCCCGATCGCCTGTATTTGAAGAGCCAGCAGGGGCATGCTGCCAAATAGCAGACCCAGAGTAACCAGCATGCCCACCCAGCGGCTACGATAACGAAAAGCCAGCAAATCAGGCAGGGAAGTAAGCTGGTAGGTGCGAGTCAGCCGCAGTAGCGGCAGCAATAACACCGGAGCCAGAACAAAGGCTCCGGCAATACCCAGATAGTAGGTCAGGTAGCCATAACCATAACGCTCAGCCATCCCAAAGGAGCCGTAAAAAGCCCAGGCACTAGCATACATGCCCAAAGCCATTACATAGATCAGAGGATGACGAACCAGACGCTGGGGTAACCAGCCCTTTTCAACAATCCAGGCACAGGCAAAGAGTATGGAAAGATAGCCAACACCGAGAAGAAAAACCTGGGTAAGAGTGAAGCTCATGGTTGGATAGCAGCCCGGTTAAAGTTGTTCAAGACGGCGTTTTTGTTCCAGCCAAAGAGTCGCAGCAATCAGCCCCGCCCAGATTAGAAAGGGTTTGTACCACTCAATGCTACCCCAGGGGACCAGGAACCAGGGAGAAAAAAGATAGCCCAGAGAAACCAGAACCAGCACTAGTCGGTAGAAGTACATGTCGGGATAGACTCCTCTTGAAGGTGCGTAACCGCAGGAACCCGACTAAGCTGCCATTGGCTGACAGCCAGGTTCAACAGATCTTGTGGTTTTTCTTCACGCCAGTCTTTCAATACTGGCTGGTTCAGGGCAAGCAGTGCCCGATAAAGCAGCTCACTGGCGTTTCGGGTTTCAATAGCCGGTGCCAAATTTTGTTTGGATAGCTTTTGTCCGGCCGCATTCACTATAACGGGTAGATGACTGTAATGAAAAGGGCCTGCGTCAGGCTGGAGGCCGTTCAGCAAATTGATTTGCCAGGGCGTAGAGTCGAGCAAATCAATGCCCCGAACCACATGGGTAATGTCCTGCTCAAGATCATCCACCAGCACTGCCAGTTGATAGGCCCAGAAACCATCTTTGCGTTTGATTACGACATCACCGGCCTGTTGCAGAGGCCAGGATTGTTTGCCTTGTACACCATCCAGCCATTCTGCGATTAACTCCGGATTGACAGCAAAGCGCCAGGCGTGTGGTCGCTCCGGGTGACGAGGAGTCTGGCGGCAGTAGCCAGGGTAGGGTGTGACTCCAGCCAGTTCTTTACGAGTGCAGCTGCAGGGGAAAGCGTGTCCCTGGTTTTGCAAATTTTCCAGGGCGGCAGAGTAGGCTTCAGAGCGCTGACTTTGGTAGATGACCGGGCCGTCCCAGGTCAGGCCCAGGTCTTCCAGACTTTGCAGAATCCGGTCACTGGCCCCAGGCATTTCACGGGGAGGATCCAGGTCTTCGATGCGCACCAGCCACTTACCCTGGTGACTGCGCGCATCCAGCCAGCTCGCCAGGGCCGTGACCAGCGAACCGAAATGCAACGGCCCCGAAGGGGTCGGGGCAAAGCGGCCTACATATTGCATTTACCCGCCGATCTGTTTTTCCTTGATTTCAGCCAGACTTTTGCAGTCAACACAGAGGGTGGCTGTGGGCCTGGCTTCCAGACGACGAATCCCTATATCAATGCCGCAGGCATCACAAAAACCATAATCACCTTCATCAATTTTTTCGAGTGTCTCATTGATCTTTTTGATGAGTTTGCGTTCGCGGTCACGGGTGCGCAATTCCAGGCTGAATTCTTCTTCCTGGGTGGCTCGGTCAGCAGGGTCGGCAAAATTACTAGCATCTTCCTTGAGGTGTTGCACAGTGCGATCAACCTCTTCCATAAGCTCCTGTTTCCAATTTAGTAGCAGCTGGCGAAAGTGTGCCAGCTGGTCGTCATTCATGTATTCTTCCCCTTCAGCAGGCTGATAGGGAACAAAGTCCTGTTGGGTTTCAAGCTGTTGATTACTTTCTGGCATAACCGCGCCTCGCGACTTATTTAAATATCCTGTTCCGGCATCCGCCGAATGAAAAAGACTAGCTTATTTACTGGAATCTCCGGAAGATTGCAAGATAAAGCTGCAGTAAACTGGGAGGTAAAACTTTTGAACCAATACGCATCCCTGTTGACCGGTGCCCATATAAGGCTGATATTAATAGCTTTTCTGTGTGGTTTTTGGGTTTCTGGCGGAATTGCTTCGGCACAGCAGCAGCCTTCCTTGGCTGGAAAAATCTGGTCGGTGAGATCTGAAACATTTGTTCAACCTGAACAACTCAGCCACAAGCTGGACTCAGGAAGCTGGCTTTTTCTGGGAGAGCAGCATGACCACCCAGATCATCAACGCCTGGCGACTGACTGGTTGAAAAAACTGGATGCTCAGAATCGCCTGGGAGTGCTGGCGCTGGAGATGGCGCGTCAGAGTCAACAGCAACAGCTGGATGCTGCTCTGGGAGGAGGCGACGTTGACCCCGAATCTTTGAACTGGTCCGAAGGCTGGCCCTGGCAGCGCTATGCTGAGCTGGTTAGAGAAGGGCTGATCCGTTCACAGCGGGTTGTGGGGACGGATCTGGATCGTGACCAGCAGCTTCGGGCTTATCGGGAAGGAGCCGCACGTCCAGCTGTTAGCGAGGCTCAGGCTGTGGCTTTGGATGAACTGATTTATCAGGGGCATTGCGAAGTTTTGCCAAGAGAACAGTTGCCTCAGATGCGACAGGTGCAGTTGGCCAGAGACCAGGCCATGGCAGAAGTTCTGGCGCGGTTTTCGGGCGCCGAAGGGGTAAGCCTTTTTGTGACCGGGGCAGTGCACGCCCGGCTGGATTTGGGTGTCGCACGCTGGCTTCCGGGTGAAGTCAAGGTGACCAGCGTGTTGTTTCAGGAAGTGGACAGGCAGCATCAGCAACCACAGGACTATTTGCCCAAGACGGTGGATGGTCTGCCCGCTGCCGACTTTTTGTGGTTTACTCCTCCTGCCCGTTCAGCGGTGGATCCTTGTGAAGAATTTCGTCAAACCCACCCATGAACCTCTGGGTTGGGGTTGTTTCAGCCTTCCAGTTTGAGGTGATCCCTGATCAGCTTGACCAGTGTCTGGCTGGCTGCCGGAGCATCGGTATCCACGGTGACAGTGCAGCCTAGTTCATCTTCATTGAGCAACTCACGGTTGGCCAACTGTTTCTCCAGTACGGCCAGATCAGCTTCAGCGACTTTTTCTCCATCCTGCTGGCGCTTGGTAATACGACGCTTCAGGGTGGCCTCATCCGCCTTAAGGGCAATGATCAGTGAAGGCAGCCCCAAGTTTTCAGCAACATCCCTCAAACGATCACGTTGAGCGCGTTTCAGATTGGTGGCATCCAAAGTGACTGGGTAGCAGGCACGGAGTACCTGGTCAGCCAGTTCGGTTAGCTTTTGGTAGGTTTTCTCATTGGCTTCGGGTGTATAAATACCTTCAGAAAGGGCTGCATGGCTGTTGGTTTCGGCCGCAAGTCCAAAAAGCCGTTTGCGCTCGACATCAGAACGGATACGAATGCCTCCCAGCTCTCGGACCACATTTTCGGTCAGGGTGCTTTTGCCACTGCCGGAAACGCCGTAGGTGATCATCAGGTAGGGTGAATTAAAATCAGTGTAGCTTTCCGCCAAGTCAGTATAACTGCGGTATTGACGAATAATGGCTGCTTTATCTTCTTCATCCAGGCCGGGTTGACCCAGCCGGAAAAGATTGATTTTGGCGCGCACCAGAGCCCGATAGACCTTGTAGAAACACAGCAGTTGCAAGCCTTCGTAGTCGCCGGTTTGTTCCAGGTAGTGATTCAACGTGACATTAGCCAGTTGCTTGAGGCCGCGATCTTCCAGATCCATTAGCAGGAACGCCAGGTCACTGATGACATCACACCAGCGAAAGCCGGGGTTAAACTCGATACAGTCAAAAGCCACCACTTTGCCTTGCCAGAGAGTGGCGTTACCTAAGTGCAAGTCACCATGACACTCCCGGATGAAGCCCTGCGCATGGCGCTGGTTGAAGGTATCTTTGAGGCGGTCAAAGGTATCCACTGACCAGTCTTCAAGTAGCTTCAGTTGCTTGAGGGCTGTCTCGTCATCCAGCAGGTCGCGAATTTGCTCAAAATTCTGCTGGGCGGGTGCCCAGATGGCCTCGGCTGTGCCCAGGTCGTCTGGGGGAAGTTGACCGGCAAGTTGCTTATGAAAATCGGCGATTTCACTGGAGAGTTGAAGGAGGTGTTCTTCCTTCAGCTCGCCTCTTTGCTGAAGAGCATTAAGCAGTTGACTGTCATCAAACTGGCGCATTTTCAGTGTGTATTCAAAAGGGTCGCTGGCATCACCAATGCGGGGTGCTTCAGGGCTGCCGGAAACAGGCAGCACTTCCAGATAGAGGTCAGGAGCCAAGCGCTGGTTGAGTTCCATCTCCAGCTCCAGAAAATGTTTGCGTTTTTCCAGTGTGGAATAATCAAGAAAGCCAAAATCCACCGGCTTTTTGATCTTGTAGGCAAAGTCACCGGTGAGTAGAACCCAGGATATGTGGGTTTCCCGTACCTGGATGGCCTCAGCCGGATGCGGGAAAGCAGCCGAAGTTTTCAGGGTTTGGATCAAGGTATCAGTCATCTTCAGACTCCTGCTGCTAACTGGGCAAAGGCTTTCTCGGCTGCAGCCAGGGTAAACTCAAGCTCTTTTTCACCATGGGCCGCGGAGACAAAGCTGGCTTCATAAGCCGAAGGTGCCAGATATACACCTTGATCGAGCATGGCATGGAAGAATTGTTTGAATTGCTCCAGATTGCATTGGGTCGCTTCGGCAAAGGTGGTGACAGCGGGCGCATCGGTAAAGAAAATACCAAACATACCGCCTGCTTGCTGAGTGACCAGAGGAACACCCGCTGCTTTGGCTCTGGCTTCCAGGCCTTCACAGAGTTTTTGGGTGTAGTCATTGAGTTGCTGGTGAAATCTGGGTTGGCGTAATTTGCTTAAAAGGGCAATGCCAGCGGCCATTGCCAGGGGGTTGCCGGATAAGGTGCCAGCCTGGTAGACCGGGCCCATGGGTGAAAGCTGATTCATGACTACTTCTTTGCCGCCAAAGGCACCTACGGGCAGACCGCCCCCGACAATTTTGCCTAATGTGGTCAGGTCGGGTGTGACCTTGTAGGCCTCCTGAGCACCCCCTAGTGCCACACGAAATCCAGACATGACTTCGTCAAAAATCAGCAGGGCGCCACTTTCATCGCAGACTTCACGCAAAGCTTCCAGAAAGCCGGGCTGGGGTGGAATGCAGTTCATGTTGCCAGCAACAGGTTCAACGATAATGCAGGCAATTTGGTCACCCAGTTCCTTGAAGCATTCGCGAACACTTTCGGCATCATTAAAGGTCAGTGTCAGCGTGTGCTTGGCAAAGTCTTCAGGGACACCCGGGGAGGTGGGAACACCAAAAGTCAGGGCGCCGGAACCGGCCTTCACCAGCAGTGAGTCACTATGACCGTGGTAGCAGCCCTCAAATTTGACAATTTTGTCGCGACCGGTAAAGCCACGTGCAAGGCGGATGGCACTCATCGTGGCTTCGGTACCGGAATTGACCATGCGTACCCGATCCATGGAAGGAACCAGCTCGCAAATCAGCTCGGCCATTTCAGTTTCCAGGCCAGTGGGGGCACCATACGAGAGCCCCAAATCCAGGCGTGAGCGCACAGCATTCAGTACATCAGGATCAGCGTGCCCGGTAATCATGGGGCCCCAGGAACCGACGTAATCCAGATAGCGACGATCATCTTCATCCACCATGTAGGCACCTTCAGCCTTTTTGATAAACAAAGGGGTGCCACCGACACTTTTAAAAGCCCGGACAGGTGAGTTCACGCCACCGGGGATGGATTTTTGGGCGCGTTCAAAAAGTTCTGCTGAGCGAGTCATGATGTACCTCGGTTGGAGATGAATTCGAAGAAAATGAAGTTTCAAGAGCCTGGTGAAAACTGCGAACTGCCACTTCAGGGTTGGGCTGGGCAAAAATACCTTCCACGGCAGCAATAAGCTCGGCACCTGCTGCATGGATTTCAGCTGCCCGGCCGGGAGTATTGATTCCACCAATGGCAACCCTCGGAAGTCCCAGGTGGGCGACCTGAGAAAAAATGCCAGGACGGGCAGCAGGGGCAAAGGGTTTGGTCTGCGATGGATAGCAGCGACCAAATGCCAGGTAGTCAGCCCCTTCCGCTGCGGCCTGTTCTGCGAGCTGTAGGCTGGCATGGCAGGTGCGACCGATCAGGATCTGCTTGCCAAGATACTCGCGGGCATGAATAAGGGAGCCGTCATCTTGACCAAGATGAATACCTTCAGCCTGGCAGGCCTTGGCCAACTGCACATCATCGTTGATGATCAGAGGGGTTGAATAGTATTTGCATAACTCTGAGAGTCCTCTGGCCTGACGCAGTGCCTTGCTGGCATCGGCCTGTTTATCCCGATATTGCAGGCAGGCCAGTCCGCCTCTGAGGGCGGCTTCCACGGCATCAAAAAGCTGGGTGTCATCAGGTAGCAGATGGCTGTCAGTAATGGCATAGATCCCTTGTAGAGGGTGGTATCTAAGCATGCTGGTTATCCTTGATTCGCAAAGGCAAGTACTGACCTTCACTGAGTTGCAAAGCCTGTTTCAAGCTATGCCAAGTGAAATCCTGGGCAAGGTTGGAAGCGATTTCCAGAGACTCGCCTCTTGCCAGGAGTGCCGCCAAAGCAGCTGCCAGGGTGCAGCCTGAGCCATGGTATTCATGGGGAAGGCGAGGCCAGCGACTGATTATAACGGAAGAGTCGAGAGACGTGTAAAGCTGGTTGCGGATTGCTTGAGTTTCAGCATGGGTGCCGGTTACCAAAACTGCTTTACAGCCACGCTTGATGAGTTCCCTGGCTTTCTGTGCAGTGGTTGCAGGTTGAGGGGCAAGAAGCGCAAGTTCGGGGAGGTTGGGTGTGATAACACTGGCCAAAGGGAGCAGATAATTCAGGAAATGTTCGAGTTGGGAGGCATCCAGAAAACTGTGACCGGAAGTGCTGCTTACCACTGGATCCAGAATAAGGGGGATATCAGGGTGCTGCTGTAACCAGTCAACCACCACCTGCTGGATTTCCAGGCTACCAAGTACACCCACCTTGATGGCTCTGGGTATCAAGTCGCGGGTCAGGGTATCGAGTTGATCGGCAAAGGCGTCTGCACTTTGAGGGTAAACGCGGTCAACCTGGTGGGTGTTCTGGCTGGTCATAGCGGTAATCAGCGTCAGTGGCCATGCTTTAAGAGCCAGCAGCGATTGGCTATCGGCAATAATACCGGCGCCACTGGAGGGATCATGCCCCCCTATGGCAAGAACGCAGGGATAACTTTTTTGAAAATGTTGATTGATTCCAGGCTCAAGCATGGTTCACCAGGGTTTAATAATGGCCAGAATGACAATAAAAATCAGCAGGAATACGGGCAGCTCATTAAATACCCGATACCAGACATGGGTATGCTGATTCCGATCTTCAGCAAAGCGCTTGAGCAGATGACCACACCAGAAATGATAAATGAGCAATATAGCTACCAGAAAAAGCTTGGCATGCATCCAGCCCTGCTGCATGTAACCGGAAAAGTTGAGGCTGAGTAAACCCAGACCCAGGACAACCACAGCCAGCATGGAAGGCATCATGATGCCGCGATAGAGTTTGCGCTCCATGGTTTTGAACCGTTCACTTGTTTTGCTGTCATTCTCCTGCAATGCCAGGGTGTGATAGACGTACAAGCGTGGCAAATAAAAAAGTGCGGCAAACCAAGTGACTATGGCCATTATATGAAAGGCCTTTAACCAGAGATAACTCATGCTGCCCCTTGAATTCAATAAAAGGCTTAGCATACCTTAACTGACGGCTGTGAAGTAAGCGGTAGCAAACTGTTACTTGAACAGCATCAAAAAGGTGGCATACATGCAAGCTGATTTTGTGTATGATTCAGCGCTAAACTTTTGACTGATATTGACCGTTCGTGTGGAGGTGAAAGTGATCAATTTGGGGATAGTGGGTGGAACCGGTTATACAGGCGTCGAGCTTCTTCGCCTGCTGGCCGTGCATCCTGAAGCCAATGTAAAAGTGATTACTTCACGCTCAGATGCAGGCACTCCTGTTGCCGATATGTTTCCCAGCTTGAGGGATCACTACCGGGATTTGCACTTTTCAGAGCCTGATGGTGAGGCTTTGGCTGCATGCGATTTGGTGTTTTTTGCGACTCCACACGGCGTAGCGCATGCCTTGGCTGCCGATTTGCTGGCTGCAGGCACGCGGGTTGTGGATCTTTCCGCTGACTTTCGCCTTCAGGACGCTGGCGAATGGGCGAAATGGTATGGTCAGCCCCATGGCGCTCCCGAGCTTTTACCTCAGGCCATTTATGGGCTACCAGAAGTGGCCAGGGAAAAAATTCAGCAGGCCCGTCTGATTGCGGTGCCGGGCTGCTACCCAACAGCTGTGCAGCTGGCATTAATCCCCTTGCTTGAAAAAAAATTGATTGCCACCCAGGGCATTATTGCTGACTGTAAATCCGGGGTTTCGGGTGCTGGTCGTGGTGCCAAGGTAGGTTCTCTTTTCTGTGAGTCTGCAGAAAGCATGAAAGCCTACTCGGTGGGTAAGCACCGGCATCATCCAGAAATTACTCAGGGTCTGTCACTGGCGGCGGCTGAACCCGTGGGAATTACCTTCGTTCCCCACCTGACACCCATGATTCGTGGTATTCATGCCACGCTTTATGTGCATCTGAAACCTGAGCAGCAACAAATGACCGATGCCGAACTTCAGGCTGTTTTTGAAGAGCGTTACAAGGATGAACCCTGTGTTGATGTCATGCCCTGGGAGTCATGCCCGGAAACTCGCAGCGTCAAGGGCGCCAATATTTGTCGTTTGGCACTGCATCGCCCCCATGGTAGCGATTTGTTGGTGGTGCTGGCTGTTATCGACAACCTGGTTAAGGGCGCCAGTGGCCAGGCGGTTCAAAATATGAATATTATGTTTGGCTTGGATGAGTCAACCGGTTTAAAGTTTGCAGGCTTGTTGCCTTGAACTTTGGAGCTTTCTTGTTTTTGGATACTGAACAATGAATACAGGACAACATGAGCGCCTTGAAATAGTAGCCTACAGTCCGCTCAAGCGCTTTGTGGTGCGGGCAGTGATTGCTCTTATTATGCTTGCACTGGGTGTGGGTGGTTATTATTACGGCCGCTGGAGCATCTGGCATGAACGGGGCACGGCTGTAATTGAGCGGGATGAGTTGCGCGTGGTGACTCGCGAGCAGGAAGAAGAACTTAAAGAGTTGCGTCGCCGCGTATTGGTAACGGAAAGCAGTAATGCTGTTGATCGTCGTGCCTACCGTGAAGTCCAGCAGACTGTTTTGAATCTCAACGCACGGATTGCGCAACTGGAAAATGAGCTGCATTTTTATCAGCGGGTGATGGCGCCAGAAAAGGTTGACCAGGGCTTGCGCATTGACAGCTTTGATTTGAAGCCAACGGAAGTGGACGGGGCCTACGAATATCAGTTGGTCATTACCCAGGTAACAGACAACAATACGTTTATTGAAGGGCGGGCATTGGTCAGTATTATTGGTAAGCGCGGTGAAACCCAGAATGTGACGATCCCACTGAAAGATGTTTCTTCTGACGTAGACGATTTAAGTGTGCGATTCAGATTCCGCTTCTTCCAGAATGTTGCTGGGCAGCTACAGTTGCCCGAAGATTTCGAGCCTGAAAAAGTCCAGGTCATACTGCAATCAACCGGAAGAAAAGCTATGCGTATTGAACAAGAATTTGATTGGTCCACTCAGGAGGCCCTGTAAATGTTTTCTAAAAATACTCCTGCAAGCAACCATTTTGACACCTTGATATCGAGCAAGGCCGAAATTGTTGGTGATATCCATTTTTCGGGTGGGCTGCACGTTGACGGAAAAATTTATGGCAACATCATTGCTGATGACGACTCAAAAGCTGTGCTGCGCATCAGTGATAAAGGTGTTGTTGAAGGTGAAGTGTCTGTCCCTCACGTAATTGTCAATGGGGGTGTGGTTGGTGATGTGCATTCCTGCGAGCATATAGAACTGGCTGCCAAAGCTGCGGTTAAAGGGAATATTTTCTATAACACCATTGAAATGGTGATGGGTGCTCAGGTTGATGGCCATATGGCCCACCGCTATAAAAACCTGAAGGGCAGTGAAAAAGCCAAGATGCCCAAGCAGGTCACCCGTGAAAAACCTCAGCCATCCATGGCCCCCGTCAATGAACCAAAAAAAGAAGACAAAATTCAGCCTAGACCGGCTGTAGCTTCAAGTGCCTCAGTCGCTTCTGCTGATAAGTCTGCTCCCCCTGCCAAAGGTGGTACAGATAAGTAAAGGAAGAGCTGCC